>Ga0315273_10010854_pt1 | contig 11634 bp, 12 predicted proteins | sample YL17G02_0_MG_FD_205753 | JGI IMG/M metagenome (GOLD analysis project Ga0315273, IMG submission 205753) | Sediment microbial communities from Yellowstone Lake, YNP, Wyoming, USA - YL17G02_0 | ecosystem: Environmental > Aquatic > Freshwater > Lake > Sediment | place: USA: Wyoming | collected... | reverse complement strand
TTAATACAGCCACAGAGCGCACAGAGACCTTTGAGATAAGGCTCTTAAACTCATTTTCTCTGCGCTCTCTGTGGCAAAAAAGACTTTCGCAAGAGGTCTATTATGGTTTATGGTCAACGGCCTGGCTTTGTGGGCATGGTGGCGCGGGTCGAGTCCCTGCGTGGGAGGAACTCGCCGTTTGAGGCTCGCGAGGCGGGGCTCGCCGTTTGAGGCTCGCAGGTCAACGGGTTGTTTGAGGGGTTGTTGGCAAAGTCTTTTGAAATAGCGTGAAAAATAAAGAAAGGCATAATCACATGACTTCAAAGAAAGAAAACGAAAGAGAAGCCTTTTTGGCTGAACTTGATTTGCACAAAATCGAATTTTCCACCTTGCGTCAGGAAATTCTGCAATTGATAGAAGCAGAACGGCAATATTTATATTTGAGTTTGGTGGCAATTGGCGGAGGACTGGGTTTATTCCCTTTTATTGCACAGCAAAAAATATTTGTCGTTCTTCTTTTATTCCCTTTTGTTTTCCATGTTTTATTGTGGGAAATGCTAAAGTCAATGAAGTCTATAAGTCATATTTCAAATTATCTTGTTAAGTCCTTAATTCCAAGAGCGAATTACATATTGAACGCATTGGGACGCACAGATCAATCCGTTCAAACCCTTGGATGGGAGACGCATATTTCATCAAGGAGTCTATTAAGTCGCGGTGAAATTATTTCTTCGGCGCTTACCCCTACGCGTCATTGGATACCCGTGTTGGCGGTGGGCGCCCTGGTAATCACTTATCTTCTTGTCATTCAAGGTTATCAATATACACTCTCAATCGGCGAGTTATCGCTGGTTGTAGTCAATCTTGTGCTACTAATTTGGGCAGCCATACAGAACATTATGGTTGCACGAAGCGTGATGCACGAAAAGTAAAGGGAATCACTCTACAGGGAATCGCCTGTGTTTTATAAGCCACGCCATTTTGAGGGCAATTCTTTACAAGAAGAGTTTGCGGACGTGGTGGCGCGGGCGGTTGTCGAGACATCGAAGGTCTGCGTGGGCGGAACTCGCCGTTTGAGGCTCGCAGGTCAACGGGTTGTTTGATGCGCTACTCGCGCAGACGATCCCACAAGGGGACGATGTGGACAAACCACGGTCAACGGTCTATGGTCAATGGTCTGCCCTTGCGGGCGTGGTAGCGCGGGGGTGCATTGAATAAAATTGGTGATTGTAGACAGCGTTTTTATCATATATACTGGAATCAACTCTAAATAACAGGAGGTTTGAATGACAGATATGAAGTTACCATTAGCCCTAGCTGAACTAAGACCTGCCCTTGGGGAGATCGTCGGGCAGGGTCTAAAGCGCGCGCCTTATTTCTCTATCCTGCTTTCGTCCAATCACGGATTGACGATCGTGGTGGATAACCGCGAAGAACGCGTCACCGAGCGCCCGCCCGCAGCGGGAACCGTCCTATCTGCCTTCGACGGCGCAACCAACTTCGAGCGCGCCATAGGTGGCTTCAACCTGGGGAAAATACAAAGTGCTGCCCGTGACCTTGTCAATGGAATCTCCTTTCAGAAATACACGCCCCAGGCAGAACCCGAGCGGCGCGGCGACTTCGTCACGCCTGTGCTAATCGATCCGCTTGAGATGTCGACGCTGGAAAAGTTGGATCGCTGCCGCGAAGTACAGCATCGGGTGAAGGGAAGCGACCCGCGCATTGTCAATATACAGGTGATCTACAATGAACGAAATGAGCATTCTGTCTTCGCCGATACCAACGCAGATCTGGCACAGCGCGTGCAACGCGTCAACATGTTCCTCGTGGTAATCGTGGCTGGTGAGGCTGGAGAGGTACGTTACGATTATCGCGCAAAGGCGGGCTCTGCCGGGTGGGAGGTATTGACCTGGAGCGACGAAGACATCCAACGCACTATGGATGGCGCTCTGGCATTACTCAGCGCTAAACGCATCGAGCCGGGGGAATATCGCATCATCACGACCCCCGGCGTGAGCGGCACCATCTGCCACGAATCATTCGGTCACGGCGTGGAGACGGATATGTTCCTCAAGGAACGCGCCCGCGCCGTTCATTTCATCGACAAGGTGGTAGGCTCGCCACTGGTCAACATAGCCGATGACCCCAGTCAGCCCGGAAGCTACGGTTCCTACTTCTTCGATGATGAAGGTCGCATGGCTGCCCCCACTCAAATTGTCGAGAACGGCGTGTTCCGGCGCGGCATCACCGACCGATACTCCGCCACAGCACTTGAAATCCCCCGCTCTGCGAACGGACGCCGGCAGGATTACAGCCGCAAAGTCTACGCGCGCATGAGCAACACTTACTTCAGCCCGGGAACCTCCACGCTGGAGGATATGATCGCACAGGTGGATCACGGTATCTTTCTGGACAAATGGTCATCCGGTATGGAAGATCCGCAAGGCTGGGGCATACAAGTCACCTGTCATTATGGGCATGAGATCAAAGGCGGCAGGATCACAGACCGAATGTTTGCCCCCATTGGCATCGCAGGTTATGTCCCGGATGTTCTGCAAAGCATCACTGCTGTCAGCAATGTACTTGAGATAGATGGTGGCAATTGTGGCAAGGGGCACAAGGAACTTGTCCCTGTGGCTTCGGGTGGACCACATCTTCTTATGACTGCGAGGTTAGGCTGATGTTAAATCAAATTGTTGAAGCGCTCAAGAAGCGCACTGATCTGGCAGGCTGGACTGTGCGTCAGTTTCAGACCCGTGAAGTGCAGGTGTACGCGGTGCCGCGGGGCATTGAGTCACAACGCGAAGTGGATGGTGAGAAATACCTCATCGATGTTTTACGCAACACATCCGCCACAGATGGAGCTCCTGCGGTGGGAAGCGGCGACGCATCGCTCCTGCCCGGAGAGAATATTGGTCACGCCATCGACCAGGCTACGCTGGTGGCTGGCTTGGTTGTCAATCCCGTTCATGGTTTGCCGGGTCCTGCTCCATTTCCAGATGTGGCTATTTGTGATGCAGATTTGCAAAAAGATGCCTCAGCCGTAATGCTGGACGTGATGGAACGTATGCGGGCTGCGGCGGCAAAAAATCCTGATGTGCGCCTCACTGCGGCTGAATGTTTTGGTGAGGTGCGTAACACGCATCTGGTCAATAGCCGTGGCATCGATGCTGAACAGGAGTCAACGCAAATTGACATCGAGTTTGTACTGCACAGTCAGAAGGGAGACCGGGAGTCTGAGACCTTTGACGCGATGACACGCCGCCGTGTTGCAGACTGGGATCTTGAAGCCGCTATCGAGGATCGGGCACGTTACACGCTCGATTCGCTCGAAGCTGAAGCGCCCACCTCATGGCAGGGACCAGTGGTACTACGCCATGAGGCGTTGACCGTATTCCTGGCTGGCGATAATCTCAACGGCAGTGTGATCCAAACACTTGCCTCTGCCGAATCAAAATATGGTGGGTTCAGTCCGTGGGAGGTGGGCAAGTCCGTGTTCCATGACGAGGTCAAGGGTGATCCGCTCACCGTCTGGGCAAATAGTGCCATGCCGTTTGGAACAGCTTCAGGCTGCTTCGATGCCGAAGGCTTACCTGCCCAGCGCGTCGAATTGATACGGGAAAACGAACTTGTCACCTTTGTCGCCAGCCAGCGTTATGCCGATTATCTAAAAATTCCTTCTACTGGTGCGTTCGGAAATATTGAGCTTCCTCCAGGGAAAATGCCAGCCTCAGCACTGTTGGTTGAACCGTATGTCGAGATCGTTCAATTCTCCTGGTTCAATCCCGATACGATCACTGGAGATTTCGCCACTGAAATTCGCTTTGGGTATCTTGTTAAGAATGGCATACGTAAACCCTTCAAGGGAGGTCAGTTGGTGGGTAATTACATGGAAGCATTGTCGGATGTGCGCTGGAGTACGGAGATTGGATTTTTCGGCGGCTACCTCGGACCACACACTGCGCGTTTCAATTCAATGAAGATTGCAGGACCTGAATAATTTGGCAATGGATTAATTTCGTGTGACGGCGCGGGTGGTTGTTGACCTGTCGAGACATCAAGGGGCTGCGTGGGCGGATGTCCAAGGCGGGGCTCGCCGTTTGAGGCTCGCAGGTCAACGGGTTGTTTGAGTCCGTGTTGAGTCAGTCGTTTCGCCAAGTCTGAAGATTATTTTAGAGGAATGTCCTATGGAACGCTTTGCTCGCTGTCAAACCGTAGTTTTTCAAAATGACTGTATCCTCCTGCTTCGCCATGCAAATTTTACAAGAGGAACTTCCTACTGGTGGTTGCCTGGAGGTGGTCAGGAGGAAGGTGAGACCTACGAGCAGGCGGCGATCCGTGAGACGCGTGAGGAGACGAATCTCATTGTGCGCGTGGAACGATTGTTCTTTGAACTTGAAGACCCCGAACGAAAACAACATTATCAAAGATACCTGTCATATCTTGCGACGCCCATTGGTGGAGAACTGTCCGTTGGATTTGAAGGCGAAGAGCCGAATGCAAATCGTTTGCAAGAAGCGCGCTGGGTTCCACTTTGGGATGAAAGCACATGGGAGAGCGGTTTTTATGAACCGCATATTCATGAAATGTTAGTAAGAGCGCGACAGGAACTTTCCAGATGAAAAAGACGAGGTGTGACCTCCTCTCCTCGAATATCTACCGTTTCCCTTTGCGGGCGTGGTGGCGCGGGTCGAGGGTCTGCGCGGGAAGATGTCCGATGCGGGGCTCGCCGTTCGAGGCTCGCAGGTCAACGGGTTGTTTGATGCGCTGCTCGCGCAGACGATCCCACATGGGGACGATGTGGACGGAGGACGATAGACGATGAAACGATGGTCTGTCGTCTATTGTCAACGGTCTGCTCTTGCGGGTGTGGTGGCGCGAGTCGAGGGTCTGCGTGGGAGGAACTCGTCGTTTGAGGCTCGCGAGGCGGGGCTCGCCGTTCGAGGCTCGCAGGTCGAGGGGTTGTTTGAGTCCGTGTTGAGTGAGGCGTTTGATGGCTAAACCGTCCCGAAGGCATTGTCCTGAGCCTGTCGAAGGATATTTTCAAGCGACAAGATTTATCCACGCGAACTCTGCGAAGCGCCCCCTGTGGGTTCGGGATATTGCCCTTGCGGGAAAAAGTCTGTGGTGTGAGTATCATCGGAAGAATCCATGAAAATTTTCCTCACGGGCGGAACAGGATTTATCGGTCGGCCGCTCACGAAAGCCTTGCTTGGGCGCGGCTGGGATGTGATTGCAATGGTCCGCAAGACGGACAGTCTGCAATCCCGGGCATTGAGCAGGATGGGAGCGCAGTTATCGATTGGCAATATTACAGATCGCGAATCCATGCGCGCGGCAATGGATGGAGCGGACATGATCGTACACAATGCCGGGCATTTTGAATATGGAGTGAACAAGGCGGGTAGGGAACGCATGAGAGCGGTAAATGTCTCAGGCACAAAGAATGTCCTGAGGCTTGCCCGCGAACTTGGTATCCCGCGCACAGTGTATGTCTCTTCTTTGCAGGCGTTTGGCGAAACAGGCATCCATCCGCGTGACGAAACCTATATGCGCCAGGCACCCTGCCGAACGGCATACGAGCAATCAAAAACAGACGCACATGAAGTCGCGCTTCGATATCAGCAGGATGGATTGCCGCTCATCATGGTATGCCCGAATGGCGTGATTGGCGCGAACGATTATTCAAGCTGGGGATATTTCCTGCGCATGTATATCAATCGCGTCATGCCACCGACAGGCTGGTCTCCCAAAACAATGCACGCCCTTGTGTACAGGGATGATGCAGCACAGGGTATCGCGCTTGCAGTTGAAAAAGGCCGCATCGGCCAGGCGTATATCCTGAGTGGTGAGCCCCGTCCTCTCCGCGAGCATATCCATTATTGGGCAAAGAGACCCGGAGCATTAAAGCCATCCATATGGCTTTCTGCCGGCCTGGCATGGTTATTCTTTGCCCTTTTGGAGCCGCTGCAGAGGATGCTCGGCCTGCCCGCCTTCATCTCACGCGAAACAGTGATAGGCGGTTCAACAAATTGGTATTACACTAGCCAAAAAGCGGAACGCGAGTTGGGGTGGATCCATCGATCCACCGAAGCCATGTGGCTTGAAACGATCGATGGTGAACTTGAATTGCTCTCCAAACGCAAGGGGCAAAATCTGCTTCAGCGTTTGAGACCTTTGGATGTAATTGATTAATTTTCTCAGGAGTTGAAATCTCATGTTTGACACAGATCATGTAATCGTTGGTGCAGGTGTGGCAGGCTTGACTGCCGCGTATGAACTCAAAAAGAAGGGCGCGGCCGTTTTGGTGCTGGAGGCGCGCGAGCGCGTCGGCGGGCGGACGTGGAGCGGCGTGCTGAACGGCGCGGAAGTTGATTGGGGCGGCGAGTGGATCGGCGAAAGTCAGCCGCGCATCTATCAACTCATCAAGGAACTTGGCTTACGCACCTTCGCCACCTACGACACGGGCAAAAAAGTTTTGGATGTCGGCGGGCGCACCTCCACATACAGCGGGACAATTCCCACGATGGCTCCGTGGAAACTTATTCAGATTCAACTCGCCATCTGGATCATCGATGCGATGGCAAACCGTGTGGACATTGCCAATGCCTGGAATCATCCCAACGCCTCGCGCTGGGACTCGACCACGCTGGATGCCCTGCGCCGCACCTTTATGTGGAGTTCGGATGCACGCGGGACGATGGACGCCGCCATGCGCACCATCTTTGGCGCGGAGTCTGGCGATCTCTCGCTGCTGCACACGCTGGCGTACGTCCGCTCGGCGGGAAGCATGAACAACTTAATCTCAACCGAAGGCGGATTCCAGCATGACCGCATCGCGGACGGCGCACAGTCAGTTTCACTCGCGTTGACAAAATCCATCGGCGCGGATCGTGTGCTACTTGGTCAGCCAGTCTCGGCGATTATGCAGGATGATCATGGCGTGACATTAACCACCGCGAGCGGGAAAACCTATCGCGCCAAACGAGTGATAGTCGCTGTGCCTGTTCCGCTTGGAGATCGAATTGCGTTCACGCCTCAACTGCCTGTGCTGAGGCAACAATTAATGCGACGCTCCTACATGGGCGCGGCGGTGAAAATTTTTGTGCGCTATGAATCAGCCTTTTGGCGCGAGCGCGGATTTTCTGGCGAAGCCGCCTGCGGCGATGGCCCGATCTCGGTCACATACGATCAATGCAGCGAGGACGGAAAAACCGCATGCCTAATGGGTTTCGTGGGCGGGAAGTTCGCGCGGACATGGCATCGCCTCGCAGAGAGCGAACGCAAGCAGATCATCATTGACCGCTTTGCAAAATACTTCGGCGAAGAAGCGCGCAAACCGCTTGCCTATGCCGAACAGGATTGGGGCGGGGAGGAATGGAGCGGAGGCGCGCCAATTACGATCTTCCCAACGGGCGTGCTCAGTGTGCATGGAGCCGCCCTGCGCGAACCCATTGGACGCATCCACTGGGCTGGGACGGAGACCGCCCGTCAGTGCATGGGATTCATCGAAGGTGCAGTGGAATCAGGTCAGCGAGCGGCAGAGGAGGCATGCTTGCCCTGAGCTTTGTCGAAGGGCTGAATGAGAGTTTTAGTTCTTGAAAGGCAGGCATAAAATGACACCAAAACAACGGATGTTCGATCCCAATTCAGGTGGCATAAAAATCCCTTCCGCCGTGCAAGCAGATGTGGAGAAACGGATTCTCAAGGTTGCAGAGAAGGAATTCAAAGGCAAATACACGCGCCTTGAAATTCGTTTCAAGAACCAATTCTGTTACATAGACGCATATACCGAACCTGTCCTCACTGATAGCTGGCCTCATGCCGATTGGTCTGAAACCCGTGAAGAATATGCAGAACGTTTGCGTAATACTCCTGCTCACCTTTGCCGCTTGAGATATTTTGGCAACGATGAATGGGGTTTTGCATTTTACACGTACAGCCATGAAAAATACGAATTGTCCATGTACGATGATGGTCAGTTCACTGGCAAGCCTGAACGGGCTTTTCTGATCTCGGCAAACGTGTATCTGAATGAGTGAGGTGGAAACCTATGAAATCAAGCAACTTGCAAGAAGAGTTTGCGGGCGTGGTGGCGCGGGCGGTGCACTGAGCCTGTCGAAGTGTCGAGGGTCTGCGTGGGAGGAACTCGCCGTTTGAGGCTCGCGAGGCGGGGCTCGCCGTTTGAGGCTCGCAGGTGGAGGGGTTATTTGAGGCACTGCTCGCGCAGACGATCCCACAAGGGGACGATGTGGACGGCGGACGGTAGACGATCCCACAAGGAGACGATGTGGACAAACCACGGTCAACGGTCTATGGTCAATGGTCTGCCCTTGCGGGCGTGGTGGTGCGGGTCGAGGGTCTGCGGGGAGGAACTCGCCGTTTGAGGCTCGCAGGTCGATGGGTTGTTTGAGTCATTGTTGGCGGAGGCATTTGTGAGATCGACGCCAGCAAATATATTTCGGATAAAACTTAGGGCTTTTGTACGGGTTCGTACCACCAACAGAGCACTGGGGTTGTAAAAGAGGTGTCCATTCTTTTTTCACAAAAGGAGAATCTCATGAACCTTCGCACATTTTTTACCGTTGCTGCTGTTGTCGCTCTCGCCTTTGCCCTTGGCTTGATTCTAATGCCAGCATTCATGGCTACGACTTATGGCTTTGGGACGAGCGCGTCCGAAATACTGCTTGCGCGGTACTTCGGAGTTGAACTGCTGGTGTTGGGAATAATCTACTGGCTGGCAAAAGACTTCACAGGTGCGAATGCGCGCCCCTTGATTACGGGAAGTCTGATCGGAAATGCCGTTGGTACTTACTTTGCTCTCATGGGAACGCTCGGCGGCGTCATGAATTCAGTCGGCTGGTCGGCAGTGGCGGTCTATCTTCTGCTCTGGCTTGGATTTGCCTATTTCCATTTTATGACTGCTCCTGCCAGATAACCTATATTCGATTCACGGGTCGCTTCACAAAGAGCGACCCGTTTTGAAAAAGGCTTTGCAAATCACTCGTCGGTCGTGTGGCGGGTATGGTTCCGCGTGTCGAGAGTCCGCGTGGGAGAATGTCCGAGGCGGGGCTCGTCGTTTGAGGCTCGCAGGTCAACGGGTTGTTTGAGTCCGTTTTGAGTCAATCATTCGGAGAATAATTATGCCAAGAAAACCACTCATTCCTCTTGAAGTTCATACTTTTGCGCAGCACACAGAAACTCTCATTTCCAAGGAGGTCTTGCCGATGCCTGCTCAAATCATCCAACAGAATTATGCCCGTCTATTGAAATGGCTCATACTTTTAGTTCTTGCCTTGATCATCAGTGGATGTAATGGCACTTCTCCCAAACCGCCCGAATTTGGGACCGGCTTGGTCTTCCCGGGCGCGCAAAATATAATCTCCCTTGGTGGTTTTTGGTTCAATTCGGAGGGGAATGGGGTATCGTCCGCTGACAGGATCGCCCAGGAAAGGGACCCCATTGGCGGTTTTTTGTTTTTATATTGGATTGATGATAATGGCAATGTTTGTCATGGCCAGCCGGGGGTGAGCGGTCAGCCCGGGCCTGTGGTTGTAAAAGCTTTTCAGCAAGAAGCCTATGACTTTTACGTTCAGAAGGCAAATATCACAACAACCCAGCTGGTGGATTTACAGAAGATCCCTTATCGTGTTGACTCTTATGTTTTAAAGACACAGGCTTCGGGATACCATTTTGTCCAGTATGGAAATGTAATGTGGAGAAACAGAAGCGACGGCTCTGTAACTAATTTAAGGGATATTATTTACTTTTCTGTTCCGCTGATTATCTCGGTTGGTACGACTCATACCCTTTTTCCCTACCACCCTGATCGGAATAATATTTGCAACTCGGGGGGGGCTTTTCCTTTGCCTTCCCTTCTACCTCTAGAACTCGGGCAAGATCCCAGTATGTGTATGACTCGCGCCATTCCCAGCGCGAATACCATGAGTTATCAGGACAGCCTTGGCTACTGTCTGACCAAATTGCCACAAGGCATGAATATGACGGCATGGCCTTAAGGCTGGAATAATTTCAGGCACGGGGGCGAGACCCCCTCCTGCCTACCCGCCCCCTCCATCCCCGCAGGGGACACCCTTCGCGTGCACACCCTTCGCGTGCATACCTGTAGGGTGCCCCCAAATCCCATCAGGACTTGGGGGAAGGGGAATGAGTAGTTTGGATGAAAACAAGAATTACCATTTCAATTATTGTTTCAACCTCCCCCATTTCCGCTTTTAGAAATGGGGGAGGCAGGAGGGGGTCGGGCGTGGTGGCGCGGGCGGTGCACCGAGCCTGTCGAAGTGTCGAGGGTCTGCGGGGGAGGATGTCCGAGGCGGGGCTCGCCGTTTGAGGCTCGCAGGTCAACGGGTTGTTTGATGCGCTACTCGCGCAGACGATCCCACAAGGGGACGATGTGGACAGCGGACGGTAGACGATCCCACAAGGGGACGATGTGGACAAACCAAGGTCTGCGGTCTATAGTCAACGGTCTGATCTTGCGGTCGTGGTCGCGCGGGTCGAGGGTCTGCGCGGGAGGAACTCGCCGTTTGAGGCTCGCGAGGCGGGGAGGCAGGTGAAGGATGAATAGGGGTGGGTCCGTTTTCAAAGTTAAAAAGGGATCGTTTTCAATATTATTTTTAATGTTGAATTACTGGAGGTGGGTGCGTTTTCGATGTTAAAGTGGGACAAATTTGGAAATTAAAAAAAACAAATTGCAAGCGGTATAATTACACAAATAGTATGTTTTCAAAGATTTAAGTTAAGATGAACCACGTAATAATATATTAATCGATTCAATCAAAAAAAGGTGACGAAATGAGAATAGCAATTGGATCAGACAAAGTAGGCTATCAATTAAAGCTAGATTTAATAGAACATTTACAAAAGCAATCTTCCGTTAATGTAGAAATTGAAGATTTTGGAGTCGAATTTAATGAAGATATTGATTATCCGGATATTGGATTAATAGTCGCTGAGTCCATAGCCAATGGGAAAAATGATAGGGGTATCCTGATTTGCGGGACAGGGATTGGAATGGCAATTACTGCAAATAAAGTCCCTGGTGTTTGTGCAGCCAATGTAAGCGATAGCTATTCGGCAGAACGATCCAGAAAAAGTAATAATGCCCAAGTAATAACATTTGGTGCGTTGACAATTGGTGTTGCTCTGGCAAAATCATTGGTAGATATCTGGTTGATATCAGAATTTCAAGGTGGGCAATCTATAAAAAAAACCAACAGAATAGGCGAAATCGAAAAAAAATACTTCAAGTATATTCACTGTCCATTCGCTGAAAATTTTTTGAAATCGTGAATTTCAAAACCGCCAGATATGCCGGTTTTCTTCACGAATGACCTGTATTTGGTGGGTTATTATTTGACCCAACCAAAAAAATTCAAAACCTGCAAAGTGATCCAGACAAATTTATATTTTTGATGTAAAACTGGCAAAAGTGGCAAGCAAAAGCGCGAAATTCGCGAAAGTCGTTTTAATTTCAGCGAATGGACAGTATTCATATTGGTTGAGTGATTAATGCAATAAAGTAAATTGTTTTCCGTTTATGATTTGAATTCGTCTTGAAATATAAATAAACATAAAAGAGCTGAAACCCTCTAATGGTTGCGGAATTATTCATATCGAAAGTTAAAACCAGTA
>Ga0315273_10010853_pt1 | contig 11635 bp, 13 predicted proteins | sample YL17G02_0_MG_FD_205753 | JGI IMG/M metagenome (GOLD analysis project Ga0315273, IMG submission 205753) | Sediment microbial communities from Yellowstone Lake, YNP, Wyoming, USA - YL17G02_0 | ecosystem: Environmental > Aquatic > Freshwater > Lake > Sediment | place: USA: Wyoming | collected... | reverse complement strand
ACCGCCACCCGCCCCCTCCGGTGGGGGTACCGCTGGTGAATCGGGGGGGCCGGCCGGGGAGACCACCACCACTCTGCCGACCGAGACGACCACGACGCTCATCGGCGAGACCGTCGTCACGGTCCCAAGTAGCCCGACTACGACCGTTCCCCACACCCCGATCACGTTGCCCCCATCGACGTCCCCCGAGATCCTCGAGCGGCTTCGGCAGCTCGAATTGCTGGCGGGCAAGATCTCGGCCAAACAGATGGAGGTCTACCGGGCGGCGATCGAGCTCGACGCCATAGACGAGGATCTCGCGCGCACCATCGAGGAGTACAACTACCGAGTGCTCTCCCTCGAAGAAGCGAAGCAGAACGTGACTCGACTGCAGCGGGAACTCTCTCTGTCCCGTGGGCAGCTCGCAAGCGCCGTCACGGCTCTTCAGGATCGAGTGGTCGGCGCGTACAAGAGCGACACATCGGCTCTCGAGGTGATCCTCGATACGACCGATATGTCCGACTTCATCCGCCGGCTCGGCCTGCTGATGAGCGTCGCGAAGAGTGACCGCGAGCGGGTTGATGAGGTCAACGCGCTGCGGGCTCGGGCCGATCGTCTCCTCGATGAGCTCTCGCCCCAGATCTACGAGGCGACCACGGCCTCCGCGCGGCTGGGGGAGCAGAAGAAGCTCGTGGAAGACAAACTGGCAGTCCGACAGGCGTATGTCGATCAGCTCAGCGCCGAGATCAGTGCTCTGGTCGACCAGCAGCGGCAGATCGCGGGTGACGTTGTTCCTTCTGGCTTCGATGTAGGCGCCTTCCTTGTGGGCGATGGGAATGCCGTGGTCAAGACCGCCCTCCGCTACCTCGGCATACCCTATCTGTGGGGCGGTGCCAGCCCGGCTACGGGTTTCGACTGCTCGGGGTTGGTGCAGTATGTATTCCTACAGAACGGCATGTACGTGCCGCACTACTCCGGGTACCAAGCTCAGATGGGCTTCGAAGTGCCCCGCGACGCGGTCCAGCCGGGAGACTTGGTCTTCTTCGGCAACCCTGTGCACCACGTCGGCATCTACGTGGGCGATGACCTCTTCGTTCACGCGCCTCGCACGGGCGACGTCGTGAAGGTCAGTCGACTGTCTGAGCGCGCCGACGTGTCCCACATTCGCCGGGTCGCCCTTCTGACCGTGGACCCCGCTCCTACGGCGACACAGTAGACTGTCGCGGCGGGCGCCGCGGTGGGATAGCTCGAGTCTGCGCATGCGTACGGCCGATCGGCGGCCTGCTCGCGGCCGTGTTACTCTTGCCACATGGCTTCCTCGCCTAAGACGTACGTCATCGACACCAACGCCCTGCTCAACGACCCGGATGTCATCCACTCGTTCTCCGGCGCCGAAGTCGTCGTACCGGCGGTGGTCCTCAAGGAATTGGACGACCTCAAGCGCAAGCGCACCGACGCCCGCGTGCGTTTCAACGGGCGCAAAGCCACGCGTGTGCTCTTCGACGCGTCACGTAACGGGCGTCTCGTGGATGGGGTGCATTTGCCCAACGGCGCGATCCTGCGCGTGGACGCGACCGATCACTTCGACGATCCGCCTCCCGCTCTCGATCTGTCACGGGCCGACGACATCATCCTGGCTCTGGCCCACTCCTACCAGCGCCGACTCGGATCGCATGCCACTGTTGTCAGCAACGACTTGAACCTGCTGCTCCGAGCCGAGGGCATCGGGCTCGACACCTACCGGTTCGAGGGTAAGCTCGAACATATCCAGCATATCCGCCGCACGCCGATGGAGTGGTTCCGCGATACGTGGTTCACGATCCTGCTCGAACTACTGGTGGTCGCGCTCGCATTCTCGACCGGATATCTTTATGTGACCCGCCCCGTCGACACCCTGGGTCGGTCGCTGACAGGCATCGACGCGCTGACGCTTCGGAGTCTTGGGGTGGATCCAAAAGTGCTGGAGCAGTACTACCTTGATAGGCTGGACAAGAACCCCAGCGACTTCGACAGCCTCGTCAACTTGGGCAATCTGGTCTTCGAGGACGGGCGCAGGTTCCTCGAAGCGGTCGACTACTATCGTCGCGCGCTCGCCATCAAGCCGAACGATGCGAATGTGCGCACCGATATGGGGATCGCGCTGTTGGGCCTGGGCCGCCGGCACGAGGCCGTCCTGGCGTTCCAGCAGGCCATCGTCGATCAGCCGGACCACGCGCTTGCCCACTTCGATCTGGGCGTGGCGTTGGCGCAGCAGGGCGACCTCGAGCCTGCAATCCAACAGCTGAAGACCTCACTGAGTCTTATGGCTCAAGGCGGTGTGGGGGTGCCTGTGGGCGACGCGCAGATACTCATCAACAAACTTACCAAGGCTCTCCCGACCACCTCCACCTCGGTCTCCCAGAAGTAGACGCATCCTGGTTCGAGGTGCTAGCATACGGACACTTCGTGGCCGGGGGGGTGTGTGGCCGTAGCGGGCCACCCGGCACGTCGTTTGTTTGAATTCCGAGCGGGGGGAACGCGTGGGCCTGAGTCGACGCATCGTGTGGATAGCTCTGTCGGGTCTCGTGCTCCTGGTGCTTGTGACGGCCTTGGGCTTTCGGGAGACATCCAAGCCCTCGTTCTGCTCAAGTTGCCATGTCATCGAGCCGTATACCGAGACGTGGCAGGCTTCGTCACACGCCGCGTATGGCGTGACCTGCACCGATTGTCACTTCGAGCCCGGGGCTGTCGGCTACACCAAGGGCAAGTTCTACTCGTTCCTGAAGCTCACGCAGTTCGCCGCGGGCCAGACTGAAAAGAAGCCCGAAGCTGCCAAACTGGTGCTTCGTTCCGCCTGCCTCCAGTGCCACGAGTACGTCCGAAACCCGGCCGACCCGCGCTACCCCAAGGACATCGTGGTGCAGGGCATCACATTCCCCCACGATTTCCACCTCAACAAGGCCAACCTGACCTGCGCCGATTGCCATAGCGGCGTCGTGCACGGCGCCGCTCTCGTGGGCGCCGAGAAGCCACAGGCTGCCGCCGACCCGGCGTTCTGCAACAAGTGCCACACCGGCGATATCGCCCCGATCCTCTTCCTTCCCGTGGAGGCCGCTGGGCGCGAACACCCGGGAGCCCCCAAGATCGACGTGGCCATATGGCGCAACAACCACTGGCGCTTGGCGAAACAGGGGGCTTCCATCGATGGGGTGGCCTACGACAAGATCCAGCCCGAGACCTGCGCAGCCTGTCACCAGGATCCGACGGTGGCCAAAGCGTGCAAGGGCTGCCACTTTGCCCGGGTTCCCGAATTCGCTGCCTCCCCGAAGGCAGAGCGGGCGAGTTTCGTGCCGATGATGCTCTTCTTCTATCTGTTCGGTCTCTTCATGGTGGCAGTGGTTCTCCGCGGAAAGGACAAGGAGCGCTTCTTCTCATCGCGCGTCGTGTGGGCCATCGCCGTCCTCGTGCTGATCTCTGATGCGTATATCGTGTATCTGATCGTCTCCGACGTACTCGTGCAGAAGACGGGCCAACACGAGATCGGCCCCACCACCGTATGGATCAGCTACCTCCTTCTGAGCATTGCTTTGGTGGCCTTCCTCTTGTTCGAGGGCAGTCTTCTGCCTAATCCATTGCGCCCCGTGAGGCTGCCCAAGGCCGGAGACGACAGCTTTCTGGTTCCGAAGCCGATCCGGCGCCTCGGGGTCAGGCGATCCGGGGAGGCCTCCGCGGAGACAGACGGCACCACGCCTCCTGGTGACGTCACCCCACCTCCCGCCCCCACCCCCAACCCCCCCGAGGACCCCGGTGCCTGAGCCCGCCCTCCCCACCGCCCCGCCCCCAGATGAGCCCCGCCTCTCCCGGCGGGCCTTCCTCACCTATCTCTTGGGCGTCGCCGGAGCCCTGGGGCTGGCCGGTCTCCTCGCCCCCATCGTCCGCTACGCCTACCCGGTGGCCAAAGCCCAGGTCTCTCCCAAGCAGAAGGTAGGGGAGAAGAGCAGCCTCACCCCCGCAGGCGACGCCCTCTACTTCGACTACGAAGAAGCCCCCGCCGCCCTCATCCTCCTCGCCGACGGCACCCCCAAGGCCTTCTATTTGGCCTGCACCCACTTCGGCTGCATCACCAAGTGGCAGGTTAAGGAGCAGATCTTCTTCTGCCCCTGTCACTCGGGCGTCTTCGGTCCCCGGGGGGAAGTCAAAGCCGGCCCGCCCCCCAAACCCCTGGTGGAGCTCAAGGTGCAGGCCGAGGGCGACACCCTCTTCGTGGAAGGCACGGTCTAGACGCCATGGGTCTCGCCACCCGCCTCTTCGCCTACTTCGACCGCCGCTACCGCCTGCGCGAGCCCCTGGAGTATCAATTAAACAAGCGCATCCCCGCGCATCTTAACTGGACCAACTGCTTCGGCGGGGTCACCTTCGTCTGTTTCTTCGTGCAGGCCTTCACCGGCATCCTCCTGGCCTTCTACTACAAGCCCTCCCTGCCGGAGGCCTACACCAGTGTGCTCAACATCATGGAAGAGGTGCCGTTCGGCACCTTTGTCCGGGGGCTGCACGCCTGGACGGCCAACGCCATGATCCTCATGGCCACCCTGCACATGTTAAAAGTCTTCTTCATCTCCGCCTATAGGCCCCCCCGGGAGTTCACCTGGGTCTCCGGGGTCACCCTCTTCTTCGTCACCGTCTTCTTCGGGTTCTCCGGCTATCTATTGCCCATGAACCAGCTCTCCTACTGGGCCACCACCGTAGGTACCGAGATCGCCGGGGCCTTCCCCGTGGTAGGTAGATACGTCCAGCTCTTCTTGCTGGGCGGGGGCAAGATCTCCGGGGAGACCCTCACCCGCTTCTATGCCCTGCACGTGCTGGTGCTCCCGGCCACTATCATCATCCTGCTGGCCGCCCACTTCTCCATGATCCGCCGCCAGGGGATCTCGGAACCCCTCTAGGAAGAGAAGAAGACGAACCACCATGCCGGATAGAGACCCCACCAGCAGAGACACCGTCTACCCCACCACCCCGGGCTATGAGGAGGAGGAGATGGAACTCTTCTTCCCCCACGAGGTGGTGAAGTTCGGCATCATCATCGCCGTGGTCATCTCCGCCCTTACCTTCCTGGCTACTATGGTGCCCATGCCGGTGGGCGAGCCCGCCGACCCCCTGCGCACCCCGGCCGGCATCGAGCCCGAGTGGTACTTCCTGGCCGTCTACCAGATCTTGAAATACGTGCCCCGCTGGCTGGGGGTGGGCTTCTCCTTCATCGTCTTCCCGGTCATGCTCTTCAGCGTGCCCTTCTTCTGGGGCACCGTCACCCGCTGGCGCTGGGGACGTCTGACCCTTAACACCGTGGTGGGTCTCGGAGCCATAGCCGCCCTTACCCTCACCCTCCTCGGTTTCTTGGGGTTCGCGTGAGCAGGGGGCGGGAGATGCGGACGCAGCGCAAGTAAGGAGTCTGGACCATGGATATGGAGACCATCAACACTCTGACCGTGGTGGGTTTCGGCAACGTCGTCTTGGTCTTTGTGATCGTCTGGATCATCCAGACGTGGCGAGAGGAGATCATGCGAAATTCCCGCAGCAGCACCAAGAAGGGGTCCAAGCCGCGGTCGTAGAGTACGGCCTACGGGCCGTCGCGGACCACGACCTTCATCGTGAGGCGCTCGCGGCCTTCAGGTCGCGTATCCAAGGTGATGGTGGCGCGCAGCGGCCCTTGATCGTTGAAGGCGCCGTCGAGTGTCTCGGTGTCCGGTGGCGGCGTCCAGCCGCGCGTTGACAAGAAGCGGGCAAGTTCGTAGGCTTCGGTGCTCGCACGCAGACGGTTTCCGCCTTTCTTCACCTCCAGTGTGCCGACGGCAACGTACTGCGCCGCCTCCGACCTCGAGAGTGCACCCGCCGCCCGTAGGGCCGGGAGGCCGCCCGCCTGCCAGCCGTAACCGTCGTCGGCGAGACGATTCACCAGGGCCGCGAAGTCTTCGGCGATGACGCGCAATGGCTCCTGGTAAGCCGGAGTGGCCGCCTCGAGACCGGAGACTTTGACGTTGCTGACATAGGTTACGTCGCGGGTGAACCACCACGCCAGGGAGAGTACCAGCAAGCCGGCCGCTACGATGCGGAAGTAGAGACTCCACCGGCGGGGGAATCGCCGACCAAAAACCCGCCATGCAGAGGTATCCAGCCGAGGATCCGGATCGGCTCCCAGCCCCGGATGCGCGCCTGGGCCCGGCTCATCGGGCCGGGCGGTCACGTTCTGCGCGACGCCGTGCGGCCGCGGGAGGGGAGACTCACCGCGAGCTGTGCGGCTTCAGCAGGTAGCCTCCCAGGATGGACATGACGAACCCCAACACGGTGTAGATGAGGAAAGCCTTGAGTTCCACGTCCAGGAAGGCGAACGCCGCCTGCGACCACAAGGCGATTGCCGCGAGGATGAAGAGCAGCCCTATGAAATTGGGGAAATCGAAGCGCGCGCTCACTGTCCGGTCTCCTCCCGACTTCCGACGAATGGGGGGGTGGAAAGCCCCCGTCCGGATGCTATAGTAGCAAACTGCTGACCGCTTGTGAAAAGTATGTTTTGCTCGACCCCCGTTTCGGGCCGATTCGAGTTTCAGAGGAGAGTGGCTACGAATGCCGCTCTGTGCCCCCGGCACTGGTTACGCGCATTGAGCGAGTGGTACGGCCCATGACAGTAAGGAAGGCATGAAAGAGCCCGCACCCCTGCGTTTCCGGGTCTACGACCGCAAAGGGCGCGCCGTCCGGATCCAGAAGCGCTATCTCGTCTTTGTGGTGCTTGGTCTGGCGGCTGTGGCGGGTGCAGTCCTTTTCGTGCCTTTCTACGTCACGACCACACCTGGGTTCTGTTTCAACTGCCATATCATGGAGCCCTTCGTGAAGTCGTGGGAACACTCGTCGCACTCCAAGTTCGGCTGCGACAAGTGCCACGTCAAACCCGGGCCGATCAACCGCGCGGTCAACTCCATGGTCGTGAGTAAGAACGTGTACCTCAATTTCCTGGGCCGAGCGAAGATGCCGGAGCAGATCCGTTCCGCCACGAACGACAACTGTCTTCAGGCGGGCTGCCACACGACCAACCGCATCGCGTCCACCTCGGGCGACCTCAAGATCCCTCACCGTGAACACGTCGAGATGCGGGGCCTGGAGTGCAAGGACTGCCACTTCAACGTAGTCCACACTCCAGACGGCGGCACCCCTGTTCCCCCGATGGGAGTGTGCGCCATGTGCCACGACGGGGAAACGGCGCCCAACACCTGCGACACGTGCCACACCTCGCCTCCTTCGGCCGCTGAGGGTCACGCGGGTATCACCGCGATACAGGACCACGGCGCTCTCGCCAAAGGTCGCGAGCGCGATTGCTTCAAGTGCCACCACAGCGACGCCAGTTTCTGCGCCAAGAGCGGCTGCCACGATCCGAGTGAGTTCCAGAAGCTCACCGACGAGCAGCGTCTGAAGGAAAGGTTCGGTGTGCAATGAGGTGGCCGCGGTTTCTTCGCGTCTACGATGACAGTGGGCGCTCTGTCCGCGTCAGGTATCGCTACGTCTTGTTGATGATCGCCGCGTTCGCGTTCGTGGGGATCGCGGCCGTCTATCTGCCGGTGGCCATGACTTCGACCCCCAGCTTCTGCGCCAACTGCCACGTCATGCAGGAGCCCAAGGACCTTTGGGAGGATTCGACCCACGGCAATGTCAACTGCATCGCCTGCCACGTCGAACCCGGTTTCCTCAAGCAGCTCGAGCACAAGGTGTTGTCGTACAAAGAGATCTACACGCAGCTCTTCAAAGGCGCCGAGATGGCGCCGGACGTGAAGCGCCCCACCAACGCCAGTTGTCTGCAGTGCCACAAGATCGATCGCGTTGTGTCCACGGGCGGCGACATCAAGATCCCACACCGGCAACATGTTGAGATGGAGGGTCTCGCGTGCGCCGACTGTCACTTCAATGTGGTGCACACTCGCAAGGGGATCCCGGGCGGGGCACCCCCCATGGACGTGTGCTACATGTGCCACGACGGCGTCAAAGCGCCGAACGCCTGTACCACCTGCCATGTCAAGCCGCCGGACAAGGCTGAGGCACATCCCACGGATGCCGTGCAGAACCACGGGAAACTGGCCCGGGAGCGCATCGAGGATTGCCGCCGGTGCCATAGCGAGCAATCGAAGTTCTGCGAGAACTGCCACAGCAAGCCGCCCGCGAGTCACCAAGTGGCGACGTGGCGATACACCCATCGAGTGCAGGTCGAAGCCGATGGCAAAGAGACGTGTTTCGGGTGCCACCAGGAGGACTTCTGCGAGAAGTGCCACAAGGTGCAGCATCCGCCGAACTGGGTGCAGACGCACCCCGAGTTCGCCCAGGGTGGCGGGGAACCGTGCCGGGTGTGTCATTCGCCGGCTTTCTGTGACCGCTGCCACGTGTCGCAGGGCGTGACCGCCAAGTAGAGGAGGGACGGATCGGTGGGAGACGCCCGTAATAGTGCGTGGTGCTTAGCGAAAAAATTCACGTTCCCGGTGCGATCGATCGTCACGGGGGCGCTCCTGGGCCTCGTGTTGGCCCTCCTTGTGTCTTCGGCTGCGTTCGCGGTCACCACCACGGCGGTCACCACCACGGCGGTCACCACGACTACCACTGCGCCGTCGCTCGGTCAGCAGGAAGAGCAGGACGCGGTCGATCTCACCGACCGTTGTCTGACGTGTCACGCCGAGAAGGGAATTGGCGTCGTCGACGCAGACGGGAAGGCGAAAGACCTGTACATAGCTCCCCAGCCGTATAAGGATTCAGCGCACGGTCTACTCCCCTGTAACGCCTGCCACACGGGCTTCAGCCACGATCCCCACCAGATGGTCAGCAACGGGGAGTTCTTCGCGCAAACGGCAAACGCGGCCTGCCGCAACTGCCACGACGATCAGTTCGAGATGTATAAGCAGAGCTACCATGGAGAACTGACGCGCGGCGGCACCGTTGACGGGAAGGGGGCGCCGGTGTGCATAGACTGCCACGGCACCCACGCTATCCAGAAGGTCGACAGTCTCGAGTACAAACGGAGCATTCCTCTCGTCTGCGGACAATGTCACGGTAGCCGCGAGTCGACGTACCTCGACACCTACCACGGCAAGGCCGTCACGCTGGGTAGGGAAGCGGCCGCCACGTGCGTGGACTGCCACGGTGACCACAGCATCCTGCCGGTCGGCAATCCGCAGTCGACGCTCTCTTCCGCCAACATTCTCGGGACCTGCCAGCAGTGTCATCCCGATGCGACGCAGGGTTTCACGACCTTCCTTGTGCATGTCAAACCGACCTCATTGAAAGCGCCGCGCATCGTCTTCTTGGTGGCCTTCTTCTACCTCTCGATGATTATCGTCGTGTTCCTCTTCGGGGGCATCCACACGCTCCTCTACATCTATCGTGGCCTGAAGGACGGCTTGTACTTCAAGGGAGGCGGGCACTGATGACCAACGGTACAGACGCCAGAGATGGTGTGCGCCTCGTCTATCATCGCTTCAGCGCGTTCCACCGGTTCAATCACTATCTTGTGATGATCAGCTTCTTCGGCCTGGTCATGACCGGGCTGCCCTTGAAGTTCAAGACCAGTCACTGGTCGCAGGTGGCGATGGACGGTCTGGGTGGCGTCGCGGCGGCCGGTTTCCTGCACCGGGTGTTCGCGGTGGTCAATATCCTGTATTTCGTCCTCGAAGGCAGCTACATGTTCTACTACGTGGTCGCGCGCAAAGGCCCGATCTTCCATGAGGATTCCATCGTCCCGGGCAAGAAGGACTGGCAGGACATGAAGGGCATGTTCCGCTGGTTCCTAGGCAAGTCGCCGAAACCTCAGTTGAACCGCTTCACCTACTGGGAGAAGTTCGACTTCTGGGCGCTCTTCGCCGGTACGGTGCTCATCGGGGGGTCGGGGCTGATGATGTGGTTCCCCGAGGCGACCACGCGCATCCTACCTGGCGTGGCTTTGAACGTGGCGCTCGTGCTGCACTCGAACGAGGCGTTTCTCGCTACCGGCGTCATCTTCATCTTCGTCCACTTCTTCTCGGCCCACGGACGGCCCGAGTCCTTTCCCGCCGACCAAGTCATCTTCTCGGGCTATCTGCCGGTGGAGCACTACATACACGAACGGCCGATGGAGTATCAGAACCGGCTGAAGGCCGGCACCCTCGACCAAGTCGTGCGGCCCGCCCCTTCGGCAGCGAAACGGCGCTTGTTCAGTTGGATCACGGCGTTCGTGACCGTATTCGCGTTCCTGGTGTCTGCGTACACCCTGCTGTTGATACTGTGGCCGCTCTTCTTCTAGGCGAGCGAAGCTCTGGTCGTGTGCGGCATGAGGCGATGTGTGGAGGCGGAACGGAACTCATGATGAGACGACGGGTCGAGGCGACGGCCAAGGGGGACGACATGTCGCTCGAGAGGCGGGATGGTGGCGGGGTGGTTTCTCGGGACACCGCGAGAGGCGCGAGGGCGATTGTCGCGATGATGCTGCTCGGCGCACTCCTAGCGTTGTTCGCCCTGGCAGCTCCGGCCTGGGCGGCCGACCCCGAAGGCTGTTTGATCTGCCACAGCGATCCCGACTTCACAAACCCGACCCCCGCCGAAGGTGAGCCGACCTCTCTGTTCGTCGATTCGGCGAAATTCGCGAAATCAGTGCACGCCAAGTTGCCCTGCTCGAGCTGTCACAAGGGGTTCGTGAACACCATCCCGGCGCACCAACAGGATCCCACCAAAGACTACAAAGAAGTAGCCATCGAGGCATGCGAGACCTGTCATCCTGATGCCTTCGCCACCTATCAGACTTCGAGCCACGCCAAACTCTTCTACCAAGACCAAGCCGCACCCATCTGCATATCGTGTCACGGATCGCACGAGATACGCAGGGTACGCCTGGGGGATGAGACCGCTGATTTCAAGATGAGTATGGCCCGCGACTCGTGCGGGCGATGCCACAAAGACAAGTTCGAGAAGGCCAGCCATGAGTTGCACTTCAAGGCCCTCTCCCTGGGCTACGCCCGAGCGGCTACGTGCTTCGACTGCCATGGGTTCCACGACAACCTCGCGTTGAAGTCGGGGGACCGGCAGACAATCGAACAATGCCGGCAGTGTCACCCTGGAGCGACGGCCGGTTTCACCTACTTCCAGATGCACCTTGACCCCGGATTTGAGAACGCCTATTGGGGGGTGCGCGCTGTTTACCTCTTCTTCTCGACCCTGTTGATCGTCGTGCTGGTCACGGGCATCGCGTATACGACGGTGCACCTCCAGAAGGAGACCCGCACCATCTTGGGGGTGATGGGCCGAGGCTTCGGCCGTCTGTTCGGGTTCATCCGCGCCCTGGAAGAGGAGACCGCCCGGACGCGCGAGGAGAGCGGCGGCGGCCCCGACGAGCGACCGCCGGCCGGCCCGGCCAGCACCGATGACGAACACGAGGACCGCGGAGGGGTAGCGTAGATGGCCGCCGGCAGTGGATACTACGTCCGCTTCAGCGTCTACCACCGTATCAGTCACTTCGTGATGATGACCACGTTCATCGGCTGCACGCTCACGGGCCCGCCATTGAAGTACAGCTACGACTTCTGGGCCCAGTCGATGATGAGTTTCTGGGGGGGTGTGCACAATGCCGGACTCGTGCACCGGGTCATGGCCGCCTTCATGGTGACCGACTTCGTGGTGCACGCGC
>Ga0315273_10010852_pt1 | contig 11635 bp, 8 predicted proteins | sample YL17G02_0_MG_FD_205753 | JGI IMG/M metagenome (GOLD analysis project Ga0315273, IMG submission 205753) | Sediment microbial communities from Yellowstone Lake, YNP, Wyoming, USA - YL17G02_0 | ecosystem: Environmental > Aquatic > Freshwater > Lake > Sediment | place: USA: Wyoming | collected... | reverse complement strand
CATTTTCTCCTACCATGATAAATTTCCGGATGCCTTCGGAAATCATTTTGTCCAAAACATCCCTTTTCAGTGTCATAATATCATTCTCGATGGCATCATTCCATTCACCGATAAGCTCAATAATGGCAAAATCCAGGTCATAATCGGTAAAAAGAATCTTAAGGTATAAAGTTCGGGAACCGAATTCATCCCATTGGGGGTGTATATAATAATTATAGACAGTCTGGCTATATTCAAATTCGCTGTGCTCCCTTCCAAAGAAAGGAGATCTTTCATCCTCCTCCGCGGTATACAGGTGCCTCCAGTTATAGTATGGTTCAATATCATGCATAAACATCCGGCTATTGGCCGATTAGCAGCGGACCAGCAGCGTTTTATGCAAAGATAAGACAAGAGTGAATGTCAGGCTGACCCGGCGAGCACGGCTTTTTTTACACTCCCGTATTTTAACAGCAGGTTCTTTGCTTCTTCATAATTGGTCATGCCCAGGGCGTCCATCACCATGCGCACCCCCCTGTCAACCAGTTTCTCATTACTCAGCAGCATATTGACCATTTTATTGTCTTCCACCCTTCCCAGCTGAATCATAACGGTGGTGGAAATCATGTTCAGCACAAGTTTTTGTGCCGTGCCGCTTTTCATGCGGGTGCTGCCGGTTACAAATTCAGGGCCCACCACCACTTCGATCGGATAGTCGGCTGCTGCTGAAACCGGGGCATTGGGATTGCAGGTTATGGAACCCGTTACGATGCCTGCGGCGCGACACTGTTCGAGTGCGCCGATAACATATGGTGTGGTGCCGCTGGCGGCAATACCCACCACCACATCACTGGTGTTTACTTTATATTGCTGAAGGTCAAGCCATCCATCTTCCTTACTGTCCTCTGCAAACTCCACCGCTTTGAACATGGCATTGTCACCCCCGGCAATAATGCCGATAACCAATCCGTGCGGAACGCCATAAGTTGGAGGGCATTCACTGGCATCCACCACTCCCAGCCTTCCGCTGGTTCCTGCACCAATATAAAAAAGCCTTCCTCCGGCCAGCATTTTGTCTGCAATGACGGTCACCAGTTTTTCAATCTGGGGAATGGCTTTCTCCACAGCGACCGGCACAACCTTATCTTCTTTATTGATATTGGTGATGATCTCACGGATAGACATTTTATCCAGGTGCCTGTAATCTGAATCCTGTTCTGTAATCCTTATCAATTCCTTCATGTTAAGATGCATTGTCAAAATATCCTTACCGGTGATATATGGCCAGTCCTTCCATTGGATTTTTCATGATCTTTCCGACAGTCAGTTCATAACCTCCGGCAAGATCCTGCAGCACATCCCTGAATCCATACGCCACACCCCCGATAAAATGTATCGGATATTTCCAGCTTTCCCCGTATTTATAAATATGGTTAAAGAAAAAATCATTCAATCCGTCTTCAATAATATTCTCAATCATATAATGACCCCTGTTTTCCGCAAGAAAAAGTGTAAAAGACGCCATATACCTGTTGGCGAGGGGTTTTTTATAAATATTATCCAGTATTTCAGAAGAGGTGGTAACATATTTTGCGTCAAACCTTGAGCGAAGGTCCTCATCGAAAGTGTTATAGAGGTAATACTGAAGTACTTTTTTACCGAGATAGGCTCCGCTTCCTTCATCCCCCAGCACATATCCCAGTCCGGGTGAATTTTTTACGATTTTTTTTCCATTATAATAACAGGAATTGGACCCTGTTCCCAGGATACAGGCAATCCCTTTTTCATGGCCGCAAACTGCACGTGCTGCCCCCATCAGGTCATGATCAACTTCAATGTCGGCGTCTGGGAAATTCTGTTTCAGGGCTTTACCCACCATTTTACGGTTGTCAGGATTAAGACAACCCGTACCATAATAATGGATCTCCGTTATACTATATTTCCCGATTTGAGGTAAAAGCTGGGAGGAAATCAACGCTGAAATACGCTTTGTATCAAGGAAATAAGGACTAATACCATCAGTGAAAAAAGAAAGATTCTTCCGCTCCCCCGGAATGCACCATTCCGTCTTGGTAGATCCGCTATCAGCAATCAATTTTACAGCAGGCATAATTAATTCAACTTATTTCGGGAAATTCGTGTTTTCATATCAAGGTACAAAGTAAGGAATGAATAATAAAAAATTACAGGTCTGGTTTCCCTTCTTCTTTTCCATTTCAATGGTGATCGGCATGTTTTTCGGATACCAGCTGAGGGATAAAATGCCCTTTGGCGGTACCATCCTTAAAGCTTCTGCCGGAACACAGATGCAGGAAGTAATTTCCCTCATCCGTAACCGTTATGTGGATCCGGTGAACACAGACTCCTTAAGTGAGCTGGCCATTGAAGAAGTACTCACACATCTCGATCCTCATACCATCTATATTCCGGCATCCAAACTAGGTGAAGTAAATGAAGACCTGGCGGGGAAATTCGAGGGAATTGGAGTTGAATTCAACATTTTTGAAGATACTGTTCATATCCTGAATGTTCTCGAAGGCGGCCCAAGTGATAAAGCAGGCTTGCTCCTGGGCGACAGGATCATCAGGGTAGAACAGCAAACTGTTGCCGGGAATGGCATTACTTCAGAAAAAATAAGGAGTCTTTTACGCGGACAGGGTGGCAGCAAGGTGAATATCACCGTAAAACGGGACACCGCTTCTATACCAGTTACCATTACACGCGGTTTTATTCCTTTGTATTCGCTTGATGCGGCGTATATGACAGACACTGCTACCGGGTATATCAGGCTGAACAAGTTTTCTGAAAGTACTTATGAAGAGTTCATGGCTTCGCTGGAAAAACTGAAAGAAAAGGGAATGCACAAACTTGTGCTTGACCTTAGGGATAATGGCGGAGGCATCCTTGATGAAGCAGTGGAAATGGCCGATGAATTCCTCGATGGTGATAAACTGATCGTATATACGGAAGGGAAAAACAGTCCCCGGAGGGAATATAAATGCCGTCGCAGGGGGCTTTTTGAACAGGGCGAACTTGTTTTATTAATGAATGAAGGATCCGCATCCGCAAGTGAAGTGCTGGCAGGTGCGCTACAGGATTGGGACCGGGCCACGATTATTGGCCGGAGAAGTTTCGGGAAAGGCCTGGTGCAGGAACAATATACCCTTCGCGACGGAGCCGCTTTGCGGTTAACGGTTGCCCGTTATTATACTCCCCTGGGAAGAAGTATACAAAAGCCTTACGACAAAGGGCTTTTTGATTACAATGGCGAAATACTGAACAGGTACCAGCATGGTGAAATGTTCAACGCAGACAGCAGCAAAGCAAACCATGGAACCGTGTATAAAACCATTAACGGGAAAAAAGTGTTCGGAGGCGGAGGCATTACTCCCGATATTTTTGTGGCCTTTGATTCCACAGCCATTGATACGATAATTACTGCCCTTTACCGGAAAAACACACTGGGCAATTTTGTTTACCGGTATTACACTAAAAACATTTCCCGTTTTTCCGCTTATAAAAATCCTGATGAGTTCTCGCGGAATTACTGGGTAGATGATGCACTATACCAGGAACTGTCCGTATTTGCCGCCAGGGATTCCATCAATATCAGCAAACTTTCACCAAAAGACAGGCAATTCCTGGAAAAAAGGATAAAATCTTTAATGGCCCGTCAGATCTGGCGAACCGAAGGATTTTATGAAGTCATCAATGCATCAGACCCTGTTATCCTGAAAGCGGAGGAAGTTATACACTAAACAGACTTTATTACATAGACCAGTGAACTGCATAGGCGATGATTACCCGCTGCCTTCAGGTTAGACATTATGCCCTGAAATAACGCCGAAATAATATTGCCATCACGATACCTTTCGCTGAGCATACTTACATAAAAGCTGTCAAACCACATAGGCAGGATGGCATCTGTTTCCAGTTGATGCAGGGATAGCAGTTTTTTCATGGAATCAGGGGAAAAATGATACAGGTGCCTTGGAACATCATAGGCTGCCCATGAGGGCCCGTAATGTGAAGCATCACCTGAGGTATAATTCGGAACAGCTATAAAAAGAACGCCATTTTCCTTTAATAATTTTTTTAACTGGCCCATATAAGGATGAAGTTCATGCACGTGTTCAAGAACATGCCATAAAGTGATGGCATTAAATGTTGCCCGCGGTAATGAAAATAGTTTTTCAGCAGGGCCTACATCAAGGCCTTTTTGACTGGCCAGGTGCCTGGCCTTTTCGTCTGGTTCAAGTCCGCTTACCGCCCAGCCTGATTGTTTCATGACGGATAAAAAAGATCCTGTGCCGCATCCTACATCCAGCAACGTGCCGCTTTCACGCCGGGTTCTTTTAATGATCTGGTTTTTCTTTTGCCGGAGTGTAATATTCCTGACCAGGTGATAAAGATTATTAACGATGCCTTTCTTTGTATCGGAATGAGAAATATAATCGCCCGACTGGTAATAGCGACCAATATCATGGTTATCGGGCACTGACTGGGTAAATCTGAGTGTGCAATTACGGCAATGCCAGATTGCAAATTGTTCCTGGCTAACAGTATGGTCCCTGGCCGAAAGCACTTCGTAAATATCATTGCTGTTACATACAGGGCAATGCTGATATCGGATCATCTGGTTAGGGACATTTTAATGTTCATTCTGCATGGGTGCATGAGAAGGTATAATCGTTGTTTGCCTGCCACCGTATGTGGACACCTGCTGGTTCAACAGGCTGAAAAAAAGCACCAGCAAAGCAACAGCGCCAATAATTGCAGCGGGGATCCACCATCCTGCTTTCTCCTCAACATAAGATTCATGTTCAAGCCATTCCTGCATATCGCTCTTATGCATTTCCTGTTCCCCTACAAGTACTGAATGGTCATTTTCTTTTCGGATAACACGTTCCGCAACAACAGAGGGTATGAACTGGTATTTCACCCGCTCGGGTTCAAATAGCATTTGTCCGGCTGAACCACTTTCCAGCATGCCGATACCCGGCCATGCGACTTTTTCACCCTTTTTAAGTTTACCATTCAGTTCAAAGGAAAATTCATTCACCATTCTCACTGCTTCCCACTCGGAAATATTTTTCTTCCTGGAGATATAATTAAACATTTCCCTTGAGGGTGTATCGCTGGCAGCACTGAAATGGATCGAGTAACTGGGGCCAAATATTTTCCTCGTAGCAAAATCGCTTTGTGCAGAAATACGAAAAAGGCTGAAAGTGCCAATTCCAGGAAGGCTTACCGATTTATTCTGAATAAAAAACAGGTGAAGGAGTTCTGATATGTCTGCAGCCCTGGTCATGCTTCAAAGATAGCTTATTACACTATTGGTTGAATCTGAAAATACCGCCTACCAGCATATTAAAGCCATAATTATCATACTGGTTCCAGCGCTGGTACTTTGAATTAAATATATTATTGAACTGCGTCCACAGGAATAATTGCCTGGTAATCCTGAACTCCAGGCCTGCATTCAGGTCAACCGCACCGGCAGAACGTCCGTCTGTACCATTTTTTCTTTTATACAGGGCACCGTCCCAGAGGAACAAATCACTCGTCAGCCACAGGTCCTTGATGATATTCCAGCGAAGGTTTGTAGAGAATTCAAGCGGGATAAGTCCCCATGGACGATCTTCCGTTTTTTGGGAATTGAATTTATACCAGTTAAGCCTGGCGGCTAGCGAAAACCGTTCAGCTTGTACCAGCCCAAGTTCACCTTGTATTTGTATGGCTTTGAGTTGTTCTTCGAAGGCGATGTCAAATGACTTCCCGCTGGCGGTATCGTTCACGAAAAGTGGTACATTAAGAAATTCTGCGGAACCTATTTTGGCATTATAATTAAAGTGGCCAAAAATAGTGCCTTTAATACCTATATACCTTTCTATCATCCGGTTATTGAGTAATTTCTGCGGTACGGCCAGGTATGGATTGATGGAAGCGAAATGCTGGTATGATCCTTTATTAAAGTAACTAATCCATCCTCCCTGGATGATCCACTTTGCTCCAACAATTGGCACATCAATCATGAAATTAGGCAGCAGTTTGAAGTTCCCGTTATCCCAGGATGGGGTCATGCCTGCATTCACCTTCAGGTTAGGTGTCAGCAATGATAAGGCAACCGGGATGGTAAAAATATTATTGTTGATGGCATTGCGTTTATCCGGTGAAAACCTCGTTACATCACCCACAAATCCCAGTTTTAAACCAAAAGAGTTCCCAATGAATTTTTCAAGGGGAAGTTCAAGAACGGCATTGGATTCACTATTATTCAAATTATCCCCAAATACATCCACTTTCAAACGGGGATGATAGGTAAGTCCGAATTCTGTTGGCACGGGGTTCCTGATTCCCGCTTCACCGCCAATGGTGGAAAATTGCCGCAGGAGGTCTGACCTGTCAAAACTAAACTTCGTGTGATCATAACCGTACTGGTAATATTTATCTGAGGAAAAACCCAGGCTGCCGTGAAATTCAACCTGCTGGTTGACAGGGGTAAATATGTAGCCCTTTGCACCGGTGCGGCTATAGTCCTGGTCTTCCAGTTTACCATTGGAAGAGATATGTTGTGCCAGCACATTAAATTTTGCTTTACCAGCCCCAAAACTTAAGCCTGCCTGAACCAGGGGAGTCTGCAGGTTACCATAGCCGGCTTTGATAAAACTGCTGTTTGACCATGCGCCGGCGGAATCCACTTTTAATGCCAGCGGACTTAAGGCCACGGGTGACAGGCCTGGAAATACATTCTGCGATGGAATGGAGTAATTCAACGTTGGCCTGGTGGTATCTGCCGGAGGCGGAGTTGCATTAAAATTAATCTTGGCGGCATTCCTCAATACCGGCTTAAATGACGATGTTATTTCAATGGTTCTTCTGCTGGTATCCTGTGCATCCACCTGCAAGCCTGACCATAAAAAAACAAACAAAACCAAAATTTTCTGCAGACTATTCATTCGTGCCTATTAATGTTAATTCTTTATCTAGTAAACCCCGGTTCTAAACATTCCCTCAAACTCTCGACACAACTCACAACCCACAACCCACCACCCACAACTAACTACTATTGCTCTCCAACTTTAGAAACGGCTTTTTCCTCCGCCACCACCTTATCCAGTTTGGACTGGGCTTCGGTTTTCAGTTCTGTGATCCTGCTGTTTTCAATGACGCTTTGCAGGGTGGCCTTGGCATTGAAATAGTCTTTCTGACGGTAAAACACATCACCCAGCAGTATATATGCCTTCGTGATCCAGTAATCATAGGAACCCGATTTATTGATGGTCTCAAAGGCTGCCTTTTCGGCATTCTTAAGGTCATCCAGCATCATATAACTGGCGGCAATTTCATACCTCGCTTCGGCAGCATAGGCCGATTTATTCTGGCTGATCACACTCCTGTAATGCTGAATGGCTTCACTGAATTCAGCCTTGTTCTGATTCTCTTTTGCAAGCACCATCTCCGCCAGTACCTTGTCGTCTGTGCTGATGGATTTTTCGTTCAGCAGTTCATTGGCATTTCCTGCTGCCTCCTCCCATTTCTTTAACTGGTACTGGCTTCTAAGCAAGCCCCGCATTGCATCCAGCCGTACTTCACGGTTACCCGTAACCGATTTAAGAAGGGTAAAGTATTTTTCCGCGGAAGGATAGTCTTTCAGTTCGAAATAACTGATCCTTGCAGCCTGCTGGGCAGATTGCTCTGCATATTTATTGGGAGCCTTGTCTGCAACCTGTCCGTATCCTGCCAAGGCGTTCTTCCAATCCTTTCTTTTGTTATAAATTTCGCTTCTCAGGAAGAGTGCATTGATTTCAAATTCTCCGCCGGGGAACTGCTGCAAATAATTATTGAAGCCGGTAATTGCCGCATTAAGATCTCCATTTACATATTTTGTTTCAGCGGCCGTATAAGCCAGTGAATCCTGCTGGTTATGGCTGACGGTTCTTCCCGCTGATTTCACGAAATCCACATATTCTTCTGTATGACCCTCCTCCACATAAATGGCCCTGGCGCTTTCCAGCGCTTCTTCCACTTCAGGGGCATTAGGGAAATCTGCGACCAGTTTTTTATAATTGTTGAGTGCCTCGCGGTTATTGTCCAGGTTATAATAAGCGATACCCAAACGCAGGTATGCCCTGGGCTTTAGATAATTCGCGTTTTCAGTGCCTTTCACCACTTTATTCAGGTAAGGAATTGATTCCCTGAATTTTTCATCGCCCAGCAAAGTATTGGCAATTTCCATGTTTATACTGGGAACCAGTTCTGAAGATGGGTACTTCCTTTCAAAGGATTCCAGGATATGGATTTTTTCGCTGGCACTTTTAACCCCGGCTATCATCGCCAGTTGATATGTAGCATAATCACCGGCTCTCCATGAATACCCCACTGCAGTATTATACATTGATTTCGCCTTATCAAATTCCCGGTTCATATATGAGCAATCCGCACTCCGGAGGTAGGCATCCTGCACCATGTCTGAGGAATTCAGGCTTACCGGTTTTGATACCTGGTCAAAAAAGCCCTGGGCTACTTTATAATTCTCCTTACGCAGATAACAGTAACCCAGATTATAGCGTGCATTGGCGGAATTCACTTCGCCCATCTGGTATGATGCCCCGGTAAGATAGTTGTTGTAGAACTTTATGGCTTCATCAAGATGATTCCGGCGATAGGCTATTTCACCTTTCCAGAAATATGTTGCGGGAAGCACCGCCGCACTATTCGGATCTTTCAGGATTTTATCCAGCAGGGTATCCGCTGTTTCAAGGTTCTCATCATTGATCAGTTCCATCGCCCTTCCATAAAGAACCCTCGGGTATAATTTTTTTGCCGCTTCAGAAGGATTTTTCAGCCCATCCAAAAGCACCAGGGCTTCACGGTAATTATTGGTACCCGTCATCATATTCACCATTAATTCACGGGCTTCATTGCTATAAGTTGAATTAGGATATTCCTGGAGAAAATTCCGGAGTTCATTCAACGCCACGTCCTGGAATCCCAGTTCATAAGAAAGCTTGCCATAATTAAAAGAGGAAACTTCCTTTTGAAGGGCATTACTGTTGTTTGCGGCAGAAAATGAAAAGGCGTTCCTCGCATTGGCCTTCTGACCGGTTTTCAGGTATGCGTCCCCGAGAAGATACATGGCGCTCTGGCTCAGTGAATCCTTTCCTTCAGTTAGCATTTTAAAACCTTCTATGGATTTTGCGTACTGCTTGTTGTCATAATAAGCAAAGCTTAGCTGGTACTGGTCCTCACGACTGAGTTTTGGCGCCCTGGCCGCATATGCTTCCAGGTATGGCAGGGCTTTGGCATACTGCTTTTTATCAAAGTAGGCGTGACCCGCCATCCGCCTCATTTCCGTATCATAATAGGAAGAAGAATTTTTTTTGAGGGCTGCTTCTGCATACTGCAGCGCTTCCTCACGCTTACCCTGCTGGTAATAAATATTGGCAATATAGAAAGGTACCACCTTGCTGTATTCGGGGTGGTTTTCCACTTTACGGAAGGCATCCAGGGCATCATTATAATTCCTGTCATTGAACGCGATAAATCCATAATAATAATTGGCATCAAGGTAATTGGGATCATCGGGTAAAAGCCTGATGGCATTCAGCGCCGGCTTTGCCTTGTCAAACTGCCGGAGGGTAAAATACCCGTAGCCCTGGTGAAATTTCATATCAGCCACTTCCCTGTTGCTGAGATTTTCAATACTGGCCTGTTCATACATGAGGATGGCATTGCGATAATCGGACTTGCGGAAATAATACTCCCCCAGGTGAAAGGCCATTTTCTGCTGAAGGGGAAGGTTATTCTGCAGTGCAATAAACGATTTCGCCTGCTCTTCAGCGACACCTTCATTCTGTTTCAGGCCGCAGACAATTGTATAGAAATCCACTTCCTCAAAAGGAATGCGGTAATTGGCATAATCCGTTTCCCTCCTGTTTTCCTGCAACTCCCTGAAAATCGGGTAGGCCAGACTGTATTGTTCTTTCTGATAAAGGTCTTTTGCGTTATGATATGCTTTCAGCGGATCCGTATATATCATCGTTTGCTGCGCATAGGCACTGGCAGATGCCATTACCAGCAAAAAGAATGAAATGGTTAATCTAAACATATTATCAAATGTCTACTAACGTATGTTATGAAAAAACTAAATGAGCAAAATTAAAAGGGTATCGCTAGTATATACGGTGGTTATAAACTGATGTGGATAAAATTTGCACCAAACCCGTGCTTGAAACTCCATTACCGAATAATTTTTTGTTAAAACCGGTTTTCATACCGAAGCTTCTTAAATTTGTACATATGAGAAAACTGATAAGTACCGCATATAGTGATTTCGCTTTTAACCTGGCAACCTTCCTGTTAAGGCTGGGCATGGGACTTCTGATGATCCCTCATGGATTTGACAAACTGGTTCATTTCATGCAGTATAAAAAAGACTTCATGAATTTCCTCGGAATGGGTTCTACAATATCCCTTGCCCTGGTGGTATTTTCTGAATTTTTCTGTTCCGTTTTCCTGATTATGGGTTTATTTACCCGTGTTGCTGCATCAATATTGATTATTGAAATGTTGGTGGTAGTTTTCAAAGCCCACCAGGGGCAGGTTTTTGGAGATGGAGAACATGGTATGCTTTATCTTACAGCACATTTATCCATTGTTTTGCTTGGACCCGGTAAAGCAAGTCTTGACGGTATCCTCGGAAAATAATGCACACTTTTTAATTTCCGATTATGGCGGCCCAACAGGTTTTTGCATCCATCATTACCATTGGTGATGAACTACTCATCGGGCAAACGATTGATACCAATAGCGCATATATGGCGCAGGAGCTGAATAAAATCGGCATATGGGTGCATCGTCGTGTGGCCGTAGGTGATGTCTGGGAAGATATCTGGAAATCCCTTGAAGAGGAAGGCAGGGTTAGCCAGGTGGTGCTCATCACAGGTGGCCTGGGGCCAACGGCCGATGATATTACGAAACCATTGCTCTGCCAGTATTTTGAGGGGAAACTGATGATCAATGAAGAGGCGCTATTCAATGTAAAAAATATTTTTCAGAATATTCTCAAACGTCCGCTCCTGGAAAGAAACCTGAAACAGGCTGAAGTGCCGGATGTTTGCACGGTTATCCAGAACAAAAGGGGAACTGCCCCCGGAATGTGGTTTGAAAAAAATGAAAGGATTTTCATCAGTATGCCAGGTGTTCCTCATGAAATGAAGGGAATGATGATCCAGACGGTGCTCCCTGAACTGAAAGACAGGTTTGCCCTTCCTCCCATTATACACCGGACCCTCCTTACCGCCGGTATCGGGGAATCCTTCCTTGCCGAACGCATTAATGATTTTGAAACCACGCTTCCCTCCAATATCAAACTGGCCTACCTGCCCAATTACGGCATGGTGAAATTAAGGTTAACGGCAAGGGGACGTAGTGAAAAACTGATGGCCGAACTGGAATCAGAGTTTGACATGCTGAAGGAAAAGGTTCAGGATGTAATGGTGGTGGATGAAGACCTGACCATGCAGCAGGTGGTAGGCAGGATACTGGCAAGCCGCCATAAAACAATGGGTACCGCTGAAAGTTGCACCGGAGGTTACGTGGCCCACCTCGTTACTTCTGTACCCGGAAGCAGCGTCTATTATAAAGGCTCTGT
>Ga0315273_10010851_pt1 | contig 11635 bp, 6 predicted proteins | sample YL17G02_0_MG_FD_205753 | JGI IMG/M metagenome (GOLD analysis project Ga0315273, IMG submission 205753) | Sediment microbial communities from Yellowstone Lake, YNP, Wyoming, USA - YL17G02_0 | ecosystem: Environmental > Aquatic > Freshwater > Lake > Sediment | place: USA: Wyoming | collected... | reverse complement strand
CACACTGGTCTGGGTCTCGTACGTGGGGGTCGAGCCGTACGTCCGCCGGCGCTGGCCGGCTCTCCTGATTGGCTGGACGCGGCTGCTCGATGGCCGCCTCGGCGACGGCCTCGTGGGGCAGGCGCTGCTGGCGGGTGTGGCGGGTGGCACGCTCCAGGCCAGCCTGGACGCGGCCTTCAACGCGATCAACCGCGCGGCGGACTTGCCGGGTGTGAGGTACGCGTACTACGCGTGGTGGAATCAACCGACCAACGTGTTGGACAGTGCAGGGAACAGTTGTATCTACGGGCTCGTCTGCGTGGGCGTGCTGGTGGTGGGGCGGCTTCTGTTCCGGCGCGACTGGGCGGCCTGGCTCGCGGCCGTGATCGTGACGATTCCGGTTTACTTCGGGATTTCCCTCCGGTTGCTGCCGTCGGCGGTGGGGATTGTCGAGGCGGCGGTGCTGGGCCTCGTGCTCGTCGCGGTGCTCCACCGGTTCGGCCTGCTCGCGTTGACGATAGCCAATGGTGTGGCCTTGGTCCTCATCGATGCGCCGCTGACGCTGGACGCGTCACGCTGGTACTTCTGGCAGGGCGCGTTCGTGGTGGCGCTCGTGCTCGGGCTCGCGCTCTGGGGATTCAGGAACGTGCTGGGCAAGCAGACGCTGCTGCCGGCGGGCGCGCTGGAGGAGTAGCGGGCGGCGCACTACCGCATCATCCGCCCCCTGGGGCAAGGCGGCATGGGCGAGGTCTACCTCGCCGAGGACACCAAGCTCGGGCGGCAGGTGGCCATCAAGGTGCTGCCGGAACACCTCGCGGGCGACGTGAGCCGGCGCGACCGGCTGGCCCTCGAGGCCCGCGCCGGCCGTGGGCGGCGCAAACGCTGGACGTGCTGCCGCAGGCGTTCGACGAGCCGGAGAACATCTTCTACGCATGGTCCTGGGGGCCGAGTGGTGTCGTTGGCACTTGGAAAGGCGGCCTGGGCGTCTATGACGTCGCGACGAAGACCTACAAGCACATTGGCGCCCACCTCGTGACGGGCGTCGCTTCGGGGACGAGGCTGTCCTGGCTTGATAGCAATCGGATTCTCTACATCGACGCCGGGCGGCAGAAGGTCATGCTGATGAGTGTGCCGAGCGGGAAGACGACGGAGTTACTGGCCGTGCCGCCGCCGGAGACCATCAGCACGCCGCGGCTGAGTGGCGACGGCCGCACCCTCTATTTCCTCCGCCAGTCCGCCGAGTCGAACATCTACATGGTGGAGCTGGGACCGGGCCGGTAGGCCGCGGGGCGTGCGCCGCGTGCGCTACCGCAGGAACCACTCGCGCGCAGTGGCGTCGGTGCGCATGAAATCGAGGAGCATCGCCGCCACCTTCTGCTGCCCGCTCGCGCTCGGGTGCGTGCCGTCCGACGAACTGAGATCGCTGCACGCCCAGGTCAGCCCGTCGCTGCGCGGCCGCAGGCCGTCCGCCCACAGGTACGGGCCCCACGCCACCCACGGCGCCTCGCCCGACCGGTGGTCGATCCCGCCCTGCCCGCTCTGCTGGTCCTGGATGACGCCTCGTACCGAGAACGCGCTCTCGTAGGCGTAGGGCTCGGGATTGAGTGAGCTGGTGGCGTAGCCGGCGTAGATGCGGCTCGAGAGATACGCGATCTGCAGGTTCGGGAAGCGCCGCTTCAACAGCTGCAACATCGTCTCGATCTCGTTCCTGAGCTGCTGCGCGTACGAGGGCCAGCCAGACGAGGGGCCCGCATCCGCGCCCTTCAGCCACACCACGGCCACCTGCGCGGGGCTCACACCCGCAGCCTGCAGCCGGCTGTCGAGCACGCCCCAGCACGGGCACGCGGGGCTGGCCCAGAGCGCGGCCGTCTGCCCGCCCTGCGCGCCGTCCACGATCACCAGGTGCGGGTCCTTCCCCGCGTCGGCGTCGGCTACCGACTTGAACGCCGCAAACTCCATCGTCGTGTTCGACATCCCGATGGAGACCAGCGCGTACTTGCCGCCGGCATCGGGCGCGCCGGCGGCGCTTCGCGGCTGGATGGCACGCGCGAGCGCGAGGCCGGCCGCCTGATCGGGATGCACGTTGGCGCGCCCGGGATAGAGACCGCCCGGCTCGTCGCGATACGTGCCGCCGGCCAGATCGTTGAGCGGCGTGAAGCCGACGCTCGTCACGCCGCAGCCAGGGGCGGTGGCCGGCGTCTGGGTCGGCGTGGGTGTCGTCGGACTGGTCGGCGCCGGCGAGACCGGCGAATCCTTGCACGCGCCGGCAAGAACGGCGAGCGCGACGAGAGCCCCGAGAGTCGCGATGCTGGTGCGTCGCATGGGCTGGCCGAATTATAGCGCCGCATCCGCGTGCCGACCGGCCGGAAAGCGGGGGCCAGCAACACGCACGTCCGGCAGGCTATAATCACCCCGGCTCCAGCATCCATCGCCGCGTACCACGTCTTCGGGAAGGCCACCCATGATCGGCAGAACGCTGGGACATTACCAGATCGTCGCGAAGGTCGGTGCGGGCGGAATGGGCGAGGTGTATCGCGCGCACGACACCAAGCTGGGGCGTGACGTGGCGGTGAAGGTGCTTCCGGAAGCGCTCGCCGCCGATCCGGGTGCGCTCGCCCGCTTCGAGCAGGAGGCGAAGGCCGTCGCCTCCCTGTCCCATCCCAACATCCTCGCCATTCACGACTTCGGCACCGAGGACGGCGTGCGCTATGCCGTCACCGAACTGCTCGAGGGAGCCACGCTTCGCGAGAAGCTGGAAAGCGGGCCCATGTCGGTGCGCAAGGCGCTGGAATACGCGCTCCAGATAGCCCGCGGACTCGCCGCCGCCCACGATCGCGGCGTCGTCCATCGCGACGTGAAGCCGGACAACGTCTTCGTCACCAGTGACGGCGTCCTCAAGATCCTCGACTTCGGCCTGGCCAAAGCCCAGGACCCGGATGGAGGCCGGGTCTTCAGACCCGGCGGCACCGCCGGACCTGAAGGTCCGGCCTCCACGGATTCAAGCACGATGACGTCGCCGGCCATGACGGCGATGGGCGTGATTGTCGGCACGGTGGGGTACATGTCGCCGGAGCAGGTCAGGGCGCAGACGGTCGATCGGCGCTCCGACATCTTCTCCTTCGGCTGCGTGTTGTACGAAATGCTGTCGGGACGGCAGGCCTTCGCGCGCGACACGACCGTCGAGACGATGACGGCCATCCTGAACGACGACCCGCCGGCGTTCGAGACACTGGCGCGACCGGGCTCGCCGGCATCGTCTGTGCCCCAGGCGCTGTCGCGTCTTGTTCTGCATTGCCTGGAGAAGGACCCGAACGAGCGGTTCCAGAGCGCCCGCGACCTGGCCTTCGACCTGCAATCGCTCGCCAGCCCCTCGTCTTCTGAGACTGCTGCGCCGCGCGTGGAGAGGCGCCGGTCTCGTGCTGCGATCTGGCTGGGCGTCTCGGGTCTTGTGGCAGTGTCCGCGGCCCTCGCGTTTCTGGCTGGCGATTGGCTCGGGGCGGGGCGAAGCGCCACGAACCGCGTGCCAGCGGCCGAGGTGAGGCAGCAGACGTTTCTTCCAGCGCTGGAAGTCGATCCGTCCCTGAACCCGGACGGCCAAACGTTCGTGTTCTCGGCCAACTACACGGGCAACGACGATATCTACAGCCAGCGCGTGGACGGCCAGAACCCGGTCAACCTGACGAAGGAATGCGACAGGCATGACTACAACCCCGCCTTCTCGCCGACGGGCGACAGGATTGCGTACCGATCCGATTGCGGGGGTGGCGGCATCTGGGTCATGGGGGCCACCGGGGAGTCGCCCCACCTGCTCACCGACTTTGGTTATGCTCCCGCCTGGTCACCGGATGGCCGCGAGATCGTCGTGGCCACCGACAGCAGGCCGCAGCCCTATGACGCCAACCCGACGAGTCAGCTCTGGGTGGTCAACGCCAAGACGGGTGCGAAGCGGCTCCTCTTCGAGGGGGATGCCGTTGGTCCCAGTTGGTCGCCGCACGGGTTTCGGATCGCATACTGGTACCACCTCAACGGCCAGCGCGACATTGCCACCGTAGCCGCGGCGGCCCCGCCTCCGGCTCAGCCCGCGGCTCAGCCCGTGCCAGTGCCCGTGACCGACGACGCCGCCACCGACTGGAACCCGGTCTGGTCGCCCGACGGGAACTACCTCTATTTCGGGAGCGACCGCGCCGGCAGCCTCAACCTGTGGCGTGTGGCCATCGACGAGCGCACGGGGAAGACACGCGGCCTGCCGGAGCCGATCACGCTTCCGGCATCCTGGTCCGGCCACTACTCGATCTCCCGCGATGGCAGCCGCATCCTCTATCGGATCCTCACGAGCACAGACACCGTCTACCGCGTGAGCTTCGATCCCGAGACTGGGAAAGTCGGCGGCCAGGCCGCGAGTATTCCCGGTACCTCCCTCGCCGTGACCAATCCCGACGTGTCACACGATGGGCAGTGGATCGCGTTCGCGACAGTCGGGAGCCACGGCGACGTGTTCCTGATGCGCTCGGACGGCACGTCGCTCAAGAACCTCACCGACGATCCCGCCCGGGATCGCGGGCCAAGATTCTCGCCCGACGGCGCGCGCATCGCCTTCTACTCCAATCGGAGCGGCAAGTACGAAATCTGGACGATCCGGCCCGACGGCAGCGAGCAGGTCTCGCTGACGAGAACGAGCAAGCTCTCCTCGAATCCCTGGTATCCGAACTGGTCCCCGACGGGACGCGCCATCGTCTTTCCGGATGGCGTCGACAACCATCTCCTGGAGTTCGGCTGGCCGCCAACCGACGTCCGCCACCAGGTGCTGCCTCGCCCGCAAGGGGAACCGGCGTTCGTGACCTACTCGTGGTCCCGTGACGAGAGCAAGCTTGCTGGTGCTTTCAGCGCGTCGGCACGACGGGATGAGGATCGGGGTATCGCGCTCTACACCTTCGCCACCAGGCAATACGAGCGGCTCACGCGCTCCGGAAGCGTCCCGCTCTGGCTTCCCGACAATCGCCGCCTGCTCTATCTGGACAGGAGCGCCATCTGGCTGTACGACACCACGACGAGAACCGCGCACGTCGTCGTCGAGGCCGGGGAAGGCCCTCCCGTGACATGTTTCACCGTGTCTCATCGAGACGGGAGGCACATCTACTTCGTGCGCGAGCAGCGCGACGGCGACATCTGGCTGGCCACGTTGAAGAAGTAACCGAGGCAGAGGATATCCATGACGATGAAACGAGCCGGTCGATTCCTGGTGGCGATGACGATTGCCGCATTTGTGGCCCCCATGCCGAGCCCCAGCGCACAGTCTCCGCTGGCGCCGCAGGCCGCGCAGGCCCCGCAGGTCATGCAGACCCCGGCCACCGCCGCCGAACGCTGGGAAACGGCGTTTCGCGCGCTGCCCCTCGCCGCCAACATCCGCACGTACGACGAGCGCATGAGCGCGCGGCCGCACCACGTGGGCTCGCCCTACGACAAGGACAACGCCGAGTGGATCCTGGCGCGCTTCAAGGAGTGGGGCTGGGACGCGACGATTGAACGCTTCGACGTGCTCTTCCCCACGCCGAAGACGCGCCTGCTGGAGATGGTGACGCCCACGCGGTTTGTGGCGAAGCTCGACGAGCCGGCTGTGGCGGTGGACCCGACCTCCGGACAGAAGGCCGAGCAGTTGTCCACCTATAACGCCTACTCGGCCGACGGCGACGTGACGGCGCCGCTGGTCTACGTGAACTACGGCCGGCCCGCCGACTACGAGGAACTCGAGCGCCTCGGCGTCTCGGTGAAGGGCGCCATCGTCATCGCTCGCTACGGCGCGTCGTGGCGCGGCATCAAGCCGAAGGTCGCCGCCGAGCACGGCGCCGTCGGCTGCCTCATCTACTCGGATCCGCGCGATGACGGCTACTTCGGCGGCGAGGTATTTCCGGAAGGGCCGATGCGCGGGCGCGACGGCGTGCAGCGCGGCAGCGTCGCGGACATGCCCGTCTATCCGGGCGATCCGCTCACGCCAGGTGTGGGCGCCGTGCCCGGGGCCGCGCGTCTGGCGAGGACTGACGCGAAGACGATTACGCGGATTCCCGTGCTGCCGATTTCGTACGGCGACGCGCAGCCGCTGCTGGCCGCGCTCGGCGGTTCGCTTGCGCCCGCCGCCTGGCGGGGCGCGCTCGCGATCACGTATCGCATCGGTCCCGGGCCCGCCGCTGTGCACCTCAAGCTGGCGTTCAACTGGGATACCGCGCCGCTCTACGACGTGATCGCGCGGATCCCGGGGTCCACGTATCCCGACGAATGGATCATCCGCGGCAACCACCACGACGCCTGGGTGAACGGCGCGGGCGATCCGAGCAGCGGCATGGCGGCGGAACTCGAGGAGGCGCGCGCGCTCGGCGAACTGCGCAAGCAGGGCTGGCGGCCGAAGCGCACCATCGTTTACGCGGCGTGGGACGGTGAGGAGCCGGGGCTGCTCGGGTCCACCGAGTGGGTGGAGACGCACGCCGCCGACCTCGAGGCGCACGCGGTGGTGTACATGAACACCGACAGCAACGGCCGCGGCTATCTCGGCATGTCGGGCTCACACACGCTCGAGCCGTTCATCAACGGCGTGGCGCGCGCGGTGGAGGATCCCGAGGCGCGCATCAGCGCGTGGGCGCGGCTCCAGGCCGCGACGATTGCGCAGGGCACGCCCGAGGAGCGGGCCGAGGCGCGCACGCGCGGCGACTTGCGGATTGACGCACTCGGGTCCGGGTCGGATTTCACGCCGTTTCTCCAGCACAGCGGCGTCGCGACGCTGAACCTCGGCTACGGCGGCGAGGACGACAGCGGCAACTACCACTCCATCTACGACGACTTCTACCACTACACGCACTTCGCGGACACCGACTTCGCCTACGGCCGGCTCGCCGCACAGACCGTCGGGACGGCCGTCATCCGCCTGGCCGACGCCGACATTCTTCCCTTCGACTTCACGCGCCTGGCCGACACGGTGAAGGGGTATGTCGATGAGGTGCAGGCGCTCCTGAAGCACCGGCAGGATGAGGTGCGCGAGCGCAATCGGCAGATCGAGGACGGGGTGTTCGCGGCCACGCGCGATCCGCGCCGGCCGCTCGTGACGCCGGCCATCGAGTCCGTCCCGCCCGCGCTGAACTTCGCGCCGCTCGAGAACGCGTCGGCCGCACTCACCGCCGCGGCCGCACGCTACCAGAAGGCCCTGGCCGGCGCCGCCGCGAAGCTCGCCGGCGGCACCGCCGCCGATACTGCCGGCGACACTGCCGCCATCCGAGCCGTCAACGCGAAGCTGATGCAGAGCGAGCGGCAACTACTCGACCCCGCCGGCCTCCCCCACCGCGAATGGTATCGGCACCTGCTCTATGCGCCGGGGTTCTACACCGGCTACGACGTCAAGACGCTGCCCGGCGTGCGCGAGGGCATCGAGCAGCGGAAATACGCGGAAGCCGACGCCGAAATCGCGCGCGCCGCGAAGATGCTCGACCGCGAAACGGCGCTCGTGGACGCGGCGACGGCGGAGCTGGCGCGGATCGCTGCACCGGCGAAGTGATGGGATTCGGACACCTTCAGCGACGCTGGCTGGGCGTGACGTCGGGTTAGCCGGCATTCACGCCGGAATAGACGCCGCGCTGTCGCGGCAGGCGCGCTATAATCGGCGCGCTCCCCTATGGCCCTCACCGCCGGCACGCGCCTCGGCCCCTACGAGATCGTCGGTCCCCTCGGCGCGGGGGGCATGGGCGAGGTCTATCGCGCTCGCGACACGCGCCTCAATCGCGACGTCGCCATCAAGGTCCTGCCCGAGAGTTTCGCCGCCGATCCCGACCCTTCGACGGATTCGGCGGGTTCGACAGGCTCACCGCAGGCAGGCTCACCGCAGGCAGGCTCAGGGTCGTCCCGAGCGAAGTCGAGGGACGAGCGCCGCGCGCGCTTCGAACGCGAGGCGCAAGCCATCGCCGCGCTGTCGCATCCGAACATCCTCGCGATCTTCGACACGGGCGTCAATGCTGGCCAGCTCTACGTCGTCACGGAACTGCTCGAGGGCGAGACGCTGCGGGACGCGCTGAAGATCGGCGCCCTGCCCGTTCGCAAGGCCGTCGACATCGCCGTCCAGATCGCCCACGGCCTCGGCGCCGCTCATGACAAGCACATCGTTCATCGCGACCTGAAACCGGAAAACGTCTTCCTGCTCGAGGACGGGCAGGTCAAGATTCTCGACTTCGGCCTCGCGCGGCAGGTCGCCACGGGCACGGGCGCGACCGGGACGGTCGCGGCCATGACCGACCCCGGCACCGTGATGGGCACCGTCGGGTACATGGCGCCGGAACAGGTGCGCGGCCAGGCCGTCGATGCGCGCACGGACCTGTTTGCGCTCGGCGCCGTGCTGTACGAGATGCTCAGCGGCCAGCGGGCGTTCCGGCGCGACACGGCCGCCGACACGATGTTCGCCATCGTGAAGGAAGACCCGCCGGACCTTCTGACCGCCCGTGCCGATCTTTCCCCCGCCCTCGATCGCATCGTCCGGCACTGTCTCGAGAAGAACCCGAACGAACGCTTTCAGACCGCGCGTGACGTGGCGTTCGCGCTTGGGGGGCTGCCCGGTTCCGGCCCGTCATCGCCCCGCGAGATCAGTCCACGCGTCGCGCGCCCGTCCAGGGCCTGGCGCCTTCGGCTCGCCATCGCCGCGTTGTGCCTCCTCGTCGCCGCGCTCGCGTGGGCCGGGTGGCGGCTCAGCCGCCCCGGGGCGGCGCCCCTGGTCGTACGCTTCATCCAGCCGCCGCCGGAGGACATGTCCATCGGGCAAGGCGCTGTGGGACCTCCGGGCGCCATCGCCGTATCACCCGACGGAAGCCGAATCGCGTTCGTCGGCTATGGGAGTGACGGGAGCGGCCTGTGGCTCCGCCGCCTCGACCAGACCACCGCCACGCTCATCGAGGGGACAAGAGGCGCGAAGTATCCCTTTTGGTCGGCGGACGGCCAGTTCCTGGCCTTCTGCGACGCCACCGCGTTGAAGAAGGTGCCGCGCGACGGCGGCACACCCCAGCCGATCGCGAGCTGTTCGAATCCGCGCAGTGCCGGTGCGTGGGCACACGACAACACCATCATGTTCGTGCCGCAGTACGACGGACCGCTCGTCCGCGTGTCCGCGTCGGGGGCGACGGCTCCGGAGGCGCTGTCCATGCGCGCGCCGACCGGATGGATTCGACACCTGGTGTTTCTGCCTGACGGCGAGCGGTTTCTGTTCGTGCTGCGAGGCGATGCGCCAAACGGAGAGGACGATGGCGTGTTCGTCGGCTCAACGCGGGCGCCGGAGACGCAACGAGTCATCAAGGGCCGGTCGAACGGCCTGGCGATGGCTCGTGGCTCGCTGTTCTTCACGCAGAACGGCACGCTCGTGTCGGCGCCCTTCGACGCCGGGTCCGCGACGCTCACGGGCGAGGTGACGCAGATCGCGCCCAACGTCGCGGCGTTCTCCGCTTCGGAGGCCGGCTCGCTCGCGTACTTCGCGACGCCCCGCGGCATCAACCTCAGCCAGCAGATCGCGTGGTTCAGTAGGGACGGCACCCGGCTCAAGACTACCGGTGATCCCGGGACGATCGTGGATCCGCAGATTTCACCTGACGGCCTGCAACTCGCGGTCGCCCGACGCAGCGAGGGCGGTGTGGCCGACCTCTGGACCTACGATGTCGCGCGCGATGCGGGCACGCGCGTCACCTTCAACGGCGGCGTCGAGCCGGTGTGGTCACGGGATGGGGGATCGCTCCTCTACCTCGGTGGTACCGCGGCGGGCATCCATCGCGTGTCGCTCGGCGGAGATGCCACGGCCGGGCCGATGCCAGGCATGCCGACGGACGCCGAACCCCAGGACTGGTCGCGCAACACACGCTTTGTCGCGGTTCGGATCAGAGGGTCGCAAGACGACCTGCTCATCGTCCCCGCAGAGGGCGGCACAGCCATCCCCGTCGGCATCACGCCCTTCAGCGAGGGGAACGGACGTTTTTCGCCAGACAGCCGCTGGATTGCGTACGTTTCCAATGAGTCCGGTGGTAACGAGGTCTATGTCAAACCCGTCCCGGGCCCAGGGCCACAAAAGCAGGTATCGACCGGCGGCGGGGACTATCCGGTCTGGGATCCGGACGGCAAGGAGATCTACTACAGGAGTCCTGAGTCGATGCTGACCGCCCAGTCGGTCAACGGGAGTGGCAGCACATTCGTGGTCGTCGGCACGCCGCAGACGCTCTTCAAGATGACGGGCGTCGCCTGGAACTTCCTGTTCGACACCCACGACGGCAAGCAGTTCGTGATGGTCGTCCCGAGCGAGCGCGATCCCTCGCCGCTCACCGTCGTCGTGAACTGGACACCGCCCACACGGTGAGCCCTCGCAGCCGGCGGCGAGACACCTTGACCCGCGGCACGAAGGCTGCGTCTGGTAGACTCGAGACCATGAAACCGACGATCCTCGTCTTGCTCAGCGCGGCTGCCCTTCTCTCATCACACGTCCTCGGCGCCCAGGCCCCGTCCTCCGCGGAACTCATCCGCGATGTCGCCGCGAGTCCGTTCACGCTGGTCGCCAGGGCCGACGGTTCCGTTGTGGGATGGGGATACGATCCGAACGAGCTCGGGGTCAAGACCGCGCCGGTCGTCATCGATCTCCCAGGCAAGGCGCTGCGGGTGGCGGTCGGCGGCGACACCTCCACCGCGTATGCACTCCTCGAGGACGGCACCGTCGTCGCGTGGGGCGCGAATGACGAGGGCCAGCTCGGCAACGGCGCCAGAGGCGCAAATGGCGTATTGGGGATTAATCCGAAGCGGTCGGCCACGCCTGTAAGGGTCACGGGGCTCGCCGACATCATCGACATCGAGGCAGGGAGGAAGCACACCGTCGCGCTGCGGAAGGATGGCACCGTCTGGGCGTGGGGAACGCGCGACGACGGCGCACTCGGCGGCGGCGATGCGAAGCCCGCCGGCAGCCTGCGTGTGGTGAGCGCGCTCGCGCCCGTTGCGGTGCCGGGGCTCGAGGGCATTACGCAGATCGCGGTGGGCCCCAGGCACAACCTCGCGCTGAGGCGCGACGGTTATGTGATGTCCTGGGGCGCGAACGGCGCGGGCGAGCTGGGCATCGGGACGCGCGTCACGGGATGGACGCCGGCGGAGGTGACTGGTCTCGACCGGGTGGTGGCAATTGCCGCCGGCCACGGCGCCAGTCACGGCGTGTCAGGCGCGGTCCGCGACGACGGCACGGTGTGGATGTGGGGCAGCAACGAGTCGGCGATGATGGGCAACGGCCAGGACGCCACGGCGCCAGACGATCCCGGCGGCCGCAACCTGCTGCCAGCGCAGGTAAAGGGCATCGTCGGCGCGAAAACCCTCAGTATCGGAGCGGGACACGTGGCGGCGCTGCTGGACCTGCGGTGAGGGGCGGGGACGCGCGCGCTGCTAGCCTACACCCGGTCCTGTCCGACGAGCCGTCACAACCCGTGTCGAGGAGTGGTACATGAGCGCACCGACCCATGCTGGCCGGCTGTTCGTGGCGAGTTGCATCTCGCTGGTGACGACATCCATGGTCTTCGCTACCCGGGGCGCGATCACCGGGCCGATGACCGAGCAGTTCCACATCAGCAACGAGCAAATCGGGCTGGTCTACGGCCCCGCGTTCTGGGGCTTCACCGTC
>Ga0315273_10010848_pt1 | contig 11636 bp, 4 predicted proteins | sample YL17G02_0_MG_FD_205753 | JGI IMG/M metagenome (GOLD analysis project Ga0315273, IMG submission 205753) | Sediment microbial communities from Yellowstone Lake, YNP, Wyoming, USA - YL17G02_0 | ecosystem: Environmental > Aquatic > Freshwater > Lake > Sediment | place: USA: Wyoming | collected... | reverse complement strand
TTAGAAAAATGATGAATAATATTTTTTCCGATTATAATAAAATTTCACATGAAGTTAATCGTTTAAAAGCCGAAGGGGGAAAAATTGTTTTCACAAACGGTGTTTTTGATATTATTCATCGCGGCCATGTCGAGTATTTAACAGAAGCAAAAAGCCTTGGCGATGTTTTAATTGTTGGAATAAATTCCGATAGCTCGGTTAAGATTATTAAAGGAGAAAAAAGACCGATAGTTCATGAAGAAAACCGTGCGTATATTCTGGCAAACTTAAAACCTGTGGATTTTGTTGTTATATTTAATGAAGATAATCCGTTCAATGTTATTAATGCTATAAAACCCGATATTCTTGTCAAGGGTTCTGATTGGAGAGAAGATAAAATTATTGGGGCGGATATTGTGAAGCAAAACGGCGGTGAAGTTAAAAGAATAAAGTTTGTGGAAAATAATTCATCAACCAATATTATCGAAGAAATAATAAAAAAGTTTTGTATTCCTTCCGGAGGAGATTCAGCCGGGAAATAATACTTAATTGGCAGAAGCTAAAAAAATACAACCTGCAGCATCTCCCAAAAAGAAGAGGGTTTTTTTTTCATACCTCGTTCTTTTTACGTCTGCATTCCTGTTATTTATAATCCTGCTTGTTTCATTAACCCAGACCTCAGTATTTAAAAACTGGCTAAAAAATTACGGCACTGATAAGTTCAATGAAATCTTTGGCGAAAAGGGAGCGGTGCTTTCTGTTGGCTCAATAGAAGGTAATTTCTTCTCCGAAATAATAATTAATAATGCGTTGCTTAAAATAAAAAATGATGATGCGGCAAAGTTTGATAAAGTAAAGATAACATTTGATATTTTTAAGCTGATTGATAACGAAGCAAATCTAACCGAAGTAACGCTTATTAATCCCTCGGTTAACTTTGTCAAAATAATTACGCCAAAAGGTGATACTGTATGGAATATTCCTTACGTATTTGCTTCGGATGAGAAAAAGAAAGGAGAGACATCGGAATTTAACTGGAAAATAAATGTTAAGCGGTTGAAGATTGAAAACCTGAATTTTGTAATGCTGGGAAAACGGAATGGAGAAATCCCCATACAGGCATTACAGATAATGAATGAAAAGAACCTTAACACCGAAAATCTAAAGATCAGCAGCTTTAATATAGAAACAAGGCTGCAATACGATAAAAATGCAGCACAGCTTTGGATAAGCCATTTGGGTTTCAACTCGAATTTCGGATTCGACTTAAAAGGGCTATCGGGCGATTTTTATATCTCTGAATCACGCGCAGAGATAAACAAGCTTAACATTGAATCATCCAGAAGCTGGATTCAGATGGAATATGTGTTTTTAGATAAGCTGAACCTGATGAAAGTGGAAGGTCTGCCTTCGTTCAAGGACAAGGACCTGCGCCTCAGCATGGTTGCAAAAAATTTTGATTTCGATGACTTGAAAGCATTTCTGCCAGCCGTCGATTTTCTGGATAAGGACGTTTACCTTGAGCTTAAATGCAAAGGCAAGTTTGATGATATCCTAATTGAAAAGTGCGCGCTTAAAACTGTTAACAGTAACCTGAACTTTTCTGGCAGAATGGTTAACCTGGTTGAACCGGAGCACCTTTGGTTTGATGTTACTGCAAATGACATTACGCTTGACCCCGAAGATACAAAAATATACATACCCGGCTTGCCTGTACAGGATTATTCACATGTTGGTTCTTTAAAAGGCAGCTTAACCTATAAAGGCGAGCCGCTTGATTTTTACACGACGTTTGATGTAAGCACTTCGTTTGGCAGCGCGAAGGGTTACTATAGTATGAACCTGAAAAATTCCACAATAGCATATGAAACATCGGTAGAAACAAAAAATATTAACGTTGGTAAGCTTTTAAAAGACCCTAAACTTGAAACAGATATAACCGGAAAAATTGATGTTAACGGACGTGGATTCGACCTTGCTTCTATTAATACAAATGTTAAATATGACATCGTAGATTCAAAATTATTTGAACAAAAGATCGATAAATCTTCAGGTGTTATTAATTTAAGAGGTTACAATATTGATGCTGATGTTAATTATGTTTCGGGCAAGCTTGCTGCTGAAGTAAAAGGTGAAGTAAATATAAGGGATATGAAAAATCCCTCTTACAATCTTAAAGGCAGGGTAGCCAATCTTGATATTGCGCAATTCACTAAAAACGATGAGGATAAAAGCGATCTTTCGTTTGCTTTTGATGTGAATGGCAAAGGCTATAGCCCTGAAAATATTGAGGGCAATTACAATATAAAACTTGAAAATTCATATTACGGGAAATATGACTTTCCTGCAACGCCAATAGATCTGAAAATTTCAACAGGCGGGCAAAATGATGTTATATCGATAACTTCTAACCTTGTTGATTTTAAAGCGCAAGGAAGTTTCAGCATTGTTCAAATTGGCGAGGTAATTGTTAGCAACTTAGCTATGATTCAGAACGAGATCAGCAAGAAGTTTAATCTTGATACTTTACTCCCCGTACGAAATGCTGACTTGGTTACATCAAATATGGATTTTGTTTACGAGATGAAGACGAAGAACTCCGAAGCAATTACGAAAATGTTCTACTTGAATGATTTGGATTTTGCTGGGGATATAAAAGGATATATTAAGAATTCCTCTGCCGGATTTGATGGAAAAAGCATTATTAACATTCAGCGGTTTTCATACAGAGATTCAGTATTCGCTTTAAAAAATGCCAGAGCAGAACTTACGCAGCAAAATGATTATGCTGCTTACAGCAATAATCCTAAAGGAAGCTTTAATTCATTTACCTCATCTATAATTTTCAGAGCCGATAAGCTGCAGCTATCTTCTTCAAGGTTTGATAGTGTTGGTGCAAAGATGAACCTCTCGGATGGTGTACAAGGAATAAATGTTTATGGAAAGAAAGATTCGACAATAAATGCTAACATTGCAGGCAGCATTGATCTCTTACAGGATTCCGTATATATTGATTTTCAAACTATCAATTTTTACTATAATAAAATATATGTTAAAAATAGCGACTCAATACATATAGTATACAACCCTGCGGATAAAGAACGAACTTTAATTTTTCAAAAATTTACACTTGAAAGCAAACTGGCAAATGTTGATCTTTCGGGAAAGTATTCAATCAGCGGCAACAGTGACTTTACGGCAGAGCTGACAAATCTTGATTTCCCAACACTAACGCAGTATTCATATGACCCTCAATCGGTTTATGCAGAAAATGAGTCACAGAAATTCAAAACCCCCGTAAAAGGAAAGATCAGAAGAGTAAGCATGTATTTTAAAGGTACGATGGAAGACCCCACATTAGGCCTTGAAATGAATACGGGAATTATCAGGTATAAACAGATCAAGGTAGGGCGTGTTGATGCTTTTATTGATTTTGCAAATAAAAATCTTTCAACAGATGTACTTGTAAGCAATGCACAGGGACAGGGAAGCTTAAGGCTGACAGGAAATATTCCGTTCAGCAACCCGATGACAACTCCGGATAGTGCCTCATATGCCGACGTTTTAACCAAGCCCCTGGATCTGGAGCTTAAGGCTAAGAATTTCCAGATCAATTTCTTCTCAAAGCTTATTCCGAACTTCAGCGAAATAAGGGGTTTTTTAAACGGAGACCTTTTTGCTAAAGGAACTGTTTCCGAACCGGTTCTTACCGGAAATGCCAATATTGAAAAAGGCAGATTCTTCTTTTCATGGAACGGTTTATACTACAGGTTCGAAACAAGCCTTAAGGCGGAAAATTCAGACCTCATAGTTGAGCAGTTCAAGGTATTTAATGATGTTGGCAAAATAAGGTTCATGAATATTTGGGGCAAAATTAATTTTGCCGGGCTAGGCATTAATGAAATCGACCTTTCTACATCAGGTGATATGTATTTCCTTGACGGTTCATCAATTCAGAACCGGTTTGGCTTTTCGGGTGAAATGCTTGCAGGAATAGGAAATCCACCAATAAGGATCAAAGGACCATTGAATAATCTCCTTGTATCCGGCCAGCTTATGATAAAAAGCGCCAAGCTGTATTTCCCTTCAATTCAGGGGCTTGCTTACGATATTAACACTGATGATTTTGCTTATAGGATAATAACGGATGAAAAGACCAAAAAGTATCTGGATACTGTAATTGTGGTTAGCGATGAACTGGAAAATATTGACCCGTTTTTGAGATATAATTACCAGATAACCAAGCGTGAACCCTCTGTTGCTGATTTTATTACGTATGATTTGGAAATTGTAACCGAAAAAAATATTTACGTTAACATGATAATGAACCCGCTTACAAGGGAAGAATTGTTCGGAGAAATACAGGGCAACCTGAAGCTTGATAATAAAACCCCGGATAAACGGTTCCAGCTTTTCGGTGATATGAATATAGTGGGGGATTCATATTACAGGTTCTACAAGAATTTTAAGATAAAAGATAGCAGAATGTCATTCCGGGGAGATTACATGAACCCTGAAATTAATCTGACCGCTGAATATAAAAATACAAGTTACAATAAAGATAATAACACTGAAATAACATTTGTTGTGCTGGAAATAAAAGGAACAAGGAATAAACCTGTATTAACATTGAGGCTGAAAAAAGAGGATGATACTTATGATACAGGTGAAAATGTTCAACAGGAAGCCATTAGTTTACTTCTTTTCGGGCAAAAGAATATATCCGCAAATAAAGAATTGCTTGAGAATACAGCATCAAATGTTGCGGGTAATTTTGTCTCATCATTACTTTATTCTGCTATTCGTGATGTTGCTCCGTTTATTCTGAACACGGAAGTCATTTATAATGGCGGTGATATTGGCGCTGCCGATATAAGGGTAACATCTGGCTTTGGCGATGCAATTGTAAAAGTCGGCGGGAAAATACTTTCCAATATCAATAATTTTGAGTTCAGTATCGAGTATCCTCTGAATAAACTTTTCAAGGTAAACTTATCTAATAACTTGCTGCTTGAAATATCAAGAGAGTCTCCAAACTCTAATTTAAATTACGACCAGGGATATGTATCCAGTGTCGGCATAACATACAAAATTCGCTACTAATTTTAACGAATAAACCACTGGCAAATAAAAAGACAAAAAACTTAACGGAATTAACTGAAGACTATTTCAGGAAAACTCCCTCAATTTCCGTTAAGTTCAACATGCTTTTCAGTAAACTAAAGCTACAGAGAACTGATAAAGCGACCTTAAGGGATGCTATCAATGAACTTATTGATAAAGATGTCCTGGTTAAAAAAGGCAAAAATTTCGAGCTTAACCAAAAGAGCCAGCATTACGTAGGTAAAATAACTCTTAATGGGAAAAATGAATTTTACGCTGAAATTCAAACCGAAGAAGAAACGGTTACACTTCCCGTGAAGAAACGCAACCTGTTAACAGCACTTGAAGGCGATCAAGTTAAGGTATCTATAATTGAATACGCATACAGTGAAGACAGGGAAGCTATAGTTGAAGAGATATTAAAGCGGGATAAACACAGGGTTGTTGGAAAGCTGGAGTTCAGCTCCCGCGGCGAAGATTTTGCTTTTGTGATTCCCGATGGCAGGAAGTTCCGCAAAGATATTTTCATTCCAAAAGACCATTTAAAAGGCGCTAAACATAAGGACAAGGTAATATGCGAAATACTGAACTGGGAATACCAGGACCTTTCTCCCGAAGGTAAAATTATCCAGATACTTGGCAAGGCGGGTGATGTTAAAACAGAGTTCAAAGCGCTGATAAAAAAATACGGACTTACAAAAACTTTCCCGAAAGTTGTACGGGATGAATTGAAACAGATGGAGGATAACGGCGCTTTTGAAATTAGTGGGGATGAAATTGCAAAACGTATTGATTTGAGAAACGAAATAATTTTTACAATTGACCCGGCTACCGCCAAAGACCATGATGATGCCGTATCTATTGAAGTACTGGATAACAGAAATTATTTACTCGGCGTTCATATTGCTGATGTTAGCAATTATGTTACTGAAGGCACTGCCCTTGACGAGGAAGCCTTAACAAGAGGAACAAGCGTTTACCTGATGAATGACGTTATCCCTATGCTGCCCGAAAAGCTTTCCAATGATATTTGTTCGCTTAAGCAGGGTGTCGATAGGCTCACATTTTCTGTATTCATGGAAATAGACACCTCAGGCGGGATAAAAAAGTTTGACCTGAAAAAGTCGATTATCAACAGTAAAAAGAAGTTCAGCTATGAGGAAGTGCAGAAGATACTTGATGACCAGGAAGGATTATACCTTGATACGCTGAATTTGATGAACAAGGTTCACAGGCTTCTTTTCAAAAAAAGGCTGGAAGAAGGCAGCCTTGATTTTGAAAGCACTGAAGTTGATATTGATATAAGTGATGAAGGGCTGATAGAAAGCATAAAGCCAAAGGTAAGGCTGGAATCTATGAGGCTGATAGAAGATTTTATGCTGTCAGCAAATAAATGCATAACTCTATATGCCGAACGTCATAAAAAGAAACCGCCATTTGTATACAGGATTCACGATATACCTGATAAGAAACGGATTAAGGAGCTTGCGCAGTTCGTAAAACAGTTTGGAGTAAATTTGAATCCTGATAGCAAAGAGTCCCTCCAGAAAATGCTTAAGCAGATCCAGGGAAAGCCGGAAGAATTTCTGATTAATGGGATTGCAATCCGCTCGATGGCAAAAGCGATTTACTCGGAAGAGAACATTGGCCATTACGGGCTGGGATTTGAGCATTATTCACATTTTACATCACCGATAAGAAGATTTCCCGACCTGATTGTTCACAGGATATTGTTTGAAACAATTAACAATATCAACCAAAAGCGCATCCAGCATTACAAGAAGGTATTGCCGGAAGTATGCAAAAAGTCAACTGAAATGGAAATCTCTGCTGTACAGGCTGAGCGAGAAGCAATAAAAATACTGCAATGCCAGTACATGGAAAAACATGTCGGCGATGAATTTGCTGGAATAATTTCAGGCATTACCGAGCATGGTATTTATATAGAAATTATTGAAACTATGATCGAGGGAATGATAAGGCTGCGCGACCTGCATGATGATTATTACATTCTTGATGAAAGGAATTACCAGATAGTAGGCCGCCACAGAAGAAAACGCTACCGCCTTGGCGACAGGATTAAAGTGAAGGTCTCGAAAGTTAATGTGGAAAATAAGTGGATCGATTTGGTTATAGCCAACTGATTGTCATTCCCGCGAAAGCGGGAATCCAGTTAATAAGGTTTTAAAACCCCCCGCTGTTGGTGTTGTCACCAATAACAATATTTCAAGTATGCTTTTGGTGACAACACCAACAGCGGCAGGGACGCTTTGTATGGAATGCATTGACTGCATCAATACTGCATCAACAGATTTGACGCACTCTAAAATTTAATAAAAGCTCATCGGGTCAACATCGATACTAACCTGCTCATTTGATTTAATTCCTAATCCCTCAGCATATTTATCCAATCGGCTTAATAGTTCATCGGTTGCCTTAAGCGCTGAGGCAGAATTTTTCAAAGTTTTAATTATTACGTGATACCTGTATTTGCTTTTAATCTTATATATCAGGGCAGGGGAAGGTTTCATTAAGCTAATGGACAGGTTGCCAATACTGCTAAGATTTTTCTTTAAGTAAATATAAATATTTGAGGCGATACTGTTAATCCGGTTTTGGTCGGGTCCGGTAACTTCAATAAGGCTCATTCTTGAAAAGGGCGGGTAGTTTAATCTTCTTCGCAGTCCTTTTTCGCGTTCATAAAAACCCTTATAGTCATGATTTACAACATAAGGAAAAATGAAATTATCAGGATGCATCGTTTGAATAATAACTCTGCCGTGGTCAGTGATTCTTCCCGAACGGCCGGAAACCTGCATTAAAAGCTGGAATGTCCTTTCGTATGAGCGGAAATCCGGATTCAGCAAGCCAACATCGGCGGAAATAACTCCTACAAGATAAACATTGGGGAAATCGAGCCCTTTGGAAATCATCTGTGTTCCAATAAGAATGTCAAATTCCCTGTCATGAAAGCTTTTCAGTATCTTCCTGTGAGCATCTCGTCCTTTAACAGTATCTGCATCCATTCTTCGCATAGTAGTATTGGGGAAAATCCTTGTAATTTCTTCTTCAACTTTTTCCGTGCCTGTTCCTTTCAACAATATTTTTTCACTGCTGCATTTTTCACATACAACAGGCAGCCTCTCTGTATAACCACAATAATGGCAGCGCAAATGTTCTTTGGCTTTGTGATATATCATTGTTATATCACAGTTATTGCACATTTTCACAAAACCGCAGTTCTGACATTCAAGATAAGCAGAGTAACCTCTTCGGTTTTGAAGTAACATTATGCTTTGTTTATTTTTAAGCGTCTGGTCAATATATGAAATAAGCTTTGATGACAGGAATCTTATTTCCGGCGATTCATACTTTTGGTATTTGCTTGTCTTTTTAAGCTCATCAATCATACTCACTATTTCAATTGCGGGCTGGCGTGTTTTTAAAGCACGGTGAGTAAGCTCAAGCAAAGTATATTTGCCGGTATGCTCGTAATTAAAATAGCTTTCAAGTGATGGTGTTGCCGAGCCAAGCACAACTACGGCATTATTTAACTTCGCCCGGATTAAAGCTGAGTCTCTTGCGTGATATTTCGGATTTTTTTCCGTTTGTTTGTATGAATGGTCATGCTCTTCATCAACAACAATTATGCCTAAATTTTCAAGCGGCGCAAAAAGCGCTGAGCGCGCGCCGATAATAATCTTTATTTCGCCCGTTCTTATTCTGCCGTAAACATCGAAGCGCTGCCCTTCGGAAAGCTTGCTGTGTATAACACCGATAATATCACCGAAAAATGTCCTGAAACGGTGAATAAGCTGGGGGGTTAATGATATTTCGGGTACAAGAACAATTGCTGTTTTACTTTGTGCTAATACATTTCTAATTGCTTCAAGGTAAACCTGCGTTTTGCCGCTCCCTGTTACACCGAACAGCAGAAATGTATGGTATACATTTCTTTTTACCGATTCAGCAATTTTATCCAGGGCTGTTTGCTGTTCAGGATTAAGAATGATATTCTTCTTTTCTTCGCTGAACTCATGTTCAATAACCCTGGTTACCTGTTTTTGTATTATGCTAATGTATCCTTTTTTCTTTAAGGGGTTTAAAACGGTAGCAGGGGCTTCGGTTTTTGCAAGTAATTCTTTTGTGCTGATCTCGTTTATGTTATTGGTAATAAGATATGATAAAACTTTTATGTGATGATGTGATTTTATTTTATTTTCAGCGAAAAATACAGCCAGCATTTCCCAATCAAACCCTGTAAAGTCATCCGTCAGGTTAAAAACAACAAATTTTTCGAACTTCTCTTTAACTTTCCCTTTTTCAAATGATGTTGTTTGGGTTATGAAATTTAATTTGATAAGCTCGTTTACAGCAGATTTTGTCCTTTTTGTCCTAAGCTTTTTTTCAAGCTGTTTTAATGTTAAAGGTTTTCTGCCCAGGTATTCAATTATCATTTTTTGAAGGGCTGTTAATCCTGTAGTTTTAAAGCCGCTGTTTAGGCTGTAAATTATTTTTGATTCTATTGAAATACCTTTAGCAGCTGCAGAAAAAATGACCTCTCCTATGGGGCTAACGTAGTATTTTGATATCCAGGAGCAGAGCAGTATCATCTCATTACTGATTACAGGTGATGAATCTAAAACTTTGAGGATCGGTTTAACTTTCTTAAGGGAAGTTGTGCCGGTAAACTCCAAAACAATGCCTGTAGCATTTCTGCTGCCGAACGGAGCAATGATCCTGCAGCCGATATCGATATCTTCTTTTAAATCATCCGGAATTGAATAGGTAAATAGTGAATTGATTGGCAGGTTAAAGGCAATATTTGCGAATAGAAAGCTCATTTTTTTGTAATTCCCGCGAAGGCGGGAATCCAGCATTAAAAAATCTAGAGGTCTAAAATAATTAAGCGCGAGAATTATTTACTATCCCCGCTTTTTTCTCATTAATTTTACCCGTGCAATGTTTCTAAATATCTTTCAACATCTATAGCTGCCATGCAGCCGGAACCGGCCGCTGTAACAGCCTGGCGGTAATCATGGTCCTGTGCATCGCCGCATGCGAACACACCTTCGATATTCGTCTTAGTGTTAACCTTGCTTGTCTTTATGTAGCCCGTTTCCTCAAGGTCAATTATTCCTTTAAATATATCGGTATTGGGTTTGTGCCCGATGCCAAGGAAAATTCCTTCACATTCATGGATATAGGTTTCACCGGTAACCACATTTTTCAGCTTAGCTCCGGTAACGCGTTTCTTGCCGTTTTCGTTGACACCAACTACTTCTTCAAGTACGGTATTTGTGATTAGCTTTATCTTCGGATTCTTTTTAGCCCTTTCAAGCATAATCTTTGAAGCGCGGAATTCATCACGCCTGTGAATTACAGCAACTTCTTTTCCGAACTTAGTAAGATAGCCGGCTTCTTCCATTGCAGTATCGCCGCCGCCGATAACAACTATGCGCAGGTTTTTAAAAAAGAAGCCGTCGCAGGTTGCGCATGCTGATACACCGTAACCCATATATTCAGTTTCAGAGGGCATGCCAAGCAGTTTTGCCGATGCCCCAGTAGCTATTATTACCGAATGGGCTAGATGTTCGTCATTATCTGTATAAACTTTAAATGGCTTAGTTGTAAAATCCACTTTGCTTACAATCTTGAAATGGCACTCTGCCCCGAATCTCTGTGCCTGTTTGCGCATAATATCCATTAGCTCGGGACCCATGATTCCGTGCTCAAACCCGGGGTAGTTTTCAACTTCTGTTGTAATAGTAAGCTGTCCGCCGGGCTGTAAACCTTCAAATACAAGCGGTTTCAGGTTTGCTCGTCCCGTATAAAGGGCTGCTGTTAATCCTGCGGGACCGGACCCGATAATAATAACATTGTGTACGATTGATTCACTCATTTCAATATATAGATTAAATGATTATTTAATTTTCTCACTTATTCCCACGAAAGTGGGAATCCATTTAATGATTAATTATAAATTCGCTTGATTTTGTAATAAAACAAATATGCAAAATATACTGAAAATTAATAATTAGCATTTTGTATGTTTTGAAAGTTTGATATAACTTTAATTTCTTAATGATTAGATTCCTCCGAAGGAGTCCTACGGACCGCTTTCGCGGAATTCAATGAAAGTACTTATTTATATTTATTAATCTTGTTTTTAAAAGCCTGATTATCAGGTTCAAGCTGCAGGGCATCATTCCATGCTTTAAGGGCTTTTACAATTTCACCGTCTGCCTCATAAATATCTCCAAGGTGGTCATATAATGTATAATTCGCTCCAAACTTTATGGCTTTTTCGATATACACAGTTGCTTTCTTGTAGTCTTTCAGTTTGAATAATATCCAGCCGTATGTATCAAGATAAGATGCATTATCAGGTTCCTTATCGATGGTTTTCTTTGACATTTCCAAAGCTTCTTTAAGCCTTTCGCCCCGCTCTGCAAGATTGTATGCATAATTATTCAGAAGCAAAATATTATCAGGGTAATATTTAAAAGCTTCCTCATACATCTTATCGGTTTCAGCATGCATTTTCAGGTCAT
>Ga0315273_10010847_pt1 | contig 11636 bp, 4 predicted proteins | sample YL17G02_0_MG_FD_205753 | JGI IMG/M metagenome (GOLD analysis project Ga0315273, IMG submission 205753) | Sediment microbial communities from Yellowstone Lake, YNP, Wyoming, USA - YL17G02_0 | ecosystem: Environmental > Aquatic > Freshwater > Lake > Sediment | place: USA: Wyoming | collected... | reverse complement strand
AGTTGATCCACCAGTATTGATGTCGGTAGCGAAATTTGAGTTATTATTCATACTGATAGCACCACCGGAAGTTGTTAATGCAGCGTTATTCGTGATGCCGGAAATGCCTGTCATAACTCCGGTAGTACTAATATCCCAGTCGGATGAATCGATTGCTACCGTACCAGTGTTGTTACCAAGACTTACGGTGCCGGTTGATGTTAAGCCTGTAAGGCCGGAGGCTACACCTGCTGTTGAAATATCCCAACTTGTGGAATCTACGGCGGCTGTTCCTGTGTTATTTCCAAGACTAACAGTACCCGTTGATGTTAAGCCTGTAAGGCCGGAGGCTACACCTGCTGTAGAAATATCCCAGCTGGTGGAATCGACGGCAACAGTTCCCGTATTATTTCCAATAGAAGTCGCACCCGCGCCAGTTATATTAAATCCGCCTGATGTCAGTGTGAAAGCGATAGGGGTGGAACTAGCTGTAGTTATTGTGGCACCGTTATTGTAAGCGGTTTGAAGTGATGCACTGCCACCACTGGCTGTTGCCCAGCTTAAAGTACCCGTGCCATTTGTAGAAAGAACTTGGCCATTCGTGCCATCCGCCGCCGGCAAAGTCCAAGTTACATTACTCGTCACTGTTGCAGGCGCCTGCAAGGCCACGAAGTTCGATGTATCCGAATCACCTAAACGCAGATCGCCCTGTGCTTTTGTCAGAACATCCGTTAAAGCTGTGATGTCATTGAAATCAAAGCGGGTGTTAGCCGAATCCCATTTCAAAATTTTGTTCAACGTTGTACCAAATTGCAGAGTGACATCGCCACCGGTATTATCCGAATCCAATGTCATAGTGTTGCTTGTATTGCCTGTGATGGCGACTGCATCCTGTGTTGCTGGAGCAAAATCATCCGCTGATACTAATGTCCAATGTCCAATGTCCAATGTCCAATGTCCAATTACCAATATCAATCCGATGATTAAAGAGAGTAATTTTTTCATTTTATAATAGTTTTTTACCAGTATATTCAATTCTTACCATTTGTATGTTCACATTTCCGGTAAAGGTATCGAGCACGTTCGCGCCGTCACGTTGGAGGCGGATATTCACCATGTCGTTCGCGGCCACTGCGGCGCCGGGGATTTGGAAATTGGTTCCTGTCGAAACGATTTGGGGGTTGGCGCTGCCTGGGGCGGCTTGTGTGTAGCTGATTAGCGTAAAGCTGCCCGCTACCACATTTTCGCCCGTAGCCAGGGAAGCATAATCGAAATTCCAGCGCACGTTAAGCGCGTTGTTATTGCTTGGTGTCCAATAAACCACCACATTGATAGGTGTACCGCTTACCCAATCATCAGGAACAGGGAATGACCATTCCGTGTCGCTCGCGCCAGCCGCGTCGTATTGCAGAACAGGGGAGCGTCCTCCAGCCAAAGTACCTACAGTCACACTATTATTCACACCGCCTGCGATATCCAGAAACTGGTATTTCGTCTGTGTGTCGGTGGTTGTAATCGAACCCGCAACATATAACGGGTCGCTCAATTCAAAGCGGGCATTAGCCGAAGACCTTGTTATAGTTTCTCCGAGCGCGGCACCAAATTGCAAAATTACATTTCCGCCAGTGTTGTCGTTATCCATCGTGAATGTATTGCTGGTAGTGCCCGTGTCCGTATTTTGAGTATGGCTTCCAGCTCCGCCTACTGCCTGCCATACGGCGGTGCCCGTGGCGTCATTCACCAAAACATATGATGTATTAGCCGTAGTATTTACCCAAATGCCACCAATGCGGTAGCCCAATGTGTTGTCATCGTTTACTGTCGGATTGGCTGCGGCGCGATGGTTATTGGTTCCAAATTGCGTGTAAGAACCGGAATCACTGATCAAAGCCGTTGTTCTGCTAAAACGATTGTCGATGAGATGGTTTCTTTCGGCAGTCGCGGCTGCAATGGTAATACCTGTATCCCATCCGTTTGGGCTGGCCACGCTACCATCAATATTGTTGTTGGAAATCGTGTTGTCATCCGCGTTACCGCGAAGGTTAAAAGCGATAGTTCCAGCCGCGATGGCCGCTCCATGAATACTATTGGCCTGGAAAGAGTTGCGGTGTACTTGTGTGTTTGCCGCGTTGCCCACCAAGAAGCCTGTGCCGAATCCCACACATCCCGTTCCGGACAAGCCGTCGATTACGTTATTGTTGAAAATGGAATCTATAGTCGAATTTGTGGTGTTGAACGGTTCAACTCCGATAGCTATACCTGTTGTCGTCAGAGAGCAGTTAAATACGTTGGCGTTCATGTTGGCGTCCGTTACCTTGCCCAGGAAGATGCCGTAAGCACCTCCTCCGCTAGCTCCCATGCGTGAGGCACGGTTGTTAAAGAGGGAAGAACTGTCGGCGCCGGCGAATACATAAGTTGTTTCCGCCACGTAATCCACAGAGTTTCCATCTACCAGGGCATTAATAATTCCCTGGTCATTTCCGAAAACGCCGGAATATCCTGTGGAAACCGAGGTCAAATGTATACCATCGGTAAAATAGGCGGTGGCAGAAGATGTGCCGAGCACACGACTCTTATAAATCACGGGGCGGGTTAGTACGCAAGTGCCCGTGCATCCCGCGGCTGCGTCTGTCATCTGTATACCCATGCGGGCAGTGCCAGCACTACCGGAAGTTCCGGAAATCTTTTGTACCGTCACATTATCAATACGGTTATCCGCGCCGCCGGTTACCCGGATGCCGTGGATGTCGGAACCGCCTGTTCCTGTAACTTGCAGTTTAAAATCCTTGAGTACCACATTGCTTTTGGCGGCCGTGCCGTTGGCGGCACCCACCTGGATTGCTCCTACTGTTACCCCGCCGGTAAAACCGGAGGCGTTGATGACGGAGGAGTCGCCATAACCGACGATCTCGATTCCATCGTCATCGATGGTCAGTGGAGCAGAGATGTTGTATGTGCCTGGTAAAAGTGTAATAAGTCCTCCGCGTCCGGCTGATTCCAAGCTATCGATTGCTCCCTGTAAGTTCATATTAGGGGAAACGAAAATAGAATCGGCGGGAATAGGTGAAATAATACCGCTTGTATTCACACTGCCGCCGCCGGCAAGAGTCAGATTCCAATCGCTCAGCTGGAGCGGAGTATCACTTGAACGGGAATCGATATAAATGGCAGAAGAAGTGTTTAAGTTGCTTAAAACTTTAGTCTTCAAAATCGTTCCGCTGCCACCCGCTTCGTTGGACTTGATGAATTTCAGGTTTACCGTTGGAGGTGTACCGGCGTTACTATCGATCAGCGAATCACCCGCATCCTGGATGTTAATATCCACATAGTTGAAAAGCATGGCGTTGGAACCGCTTTGTACATCGATGGCCATATCATCCGTAATCGCACCGGTATGGATCGTCAGATATTCATAGGTGGTGTCGTAACTGTCCAATTGGCCTGCGCCGGTAATATTTACTGTCGTCCGGCTTGAGTCCTTTCCTATCATGATCAGGTTGGTCATGTTTACGGCGGCCGTCACGTTATGTGTTTCCGCCGAAAGCAAAATGATACCGCCCGAAAGTGTCTGCAGATAAGCGGCAGCGTTGGCAATCGTTGTGTAATCGGAGCCCGTTGAACCGACTGTAACCAGTTTATTAAAATTTGAGGAAGTCGTTCCCGTAAGAGAAATCCATGTACCGCCGTCCCATACATAGGTACCGCCTCCGCAATTTGGGGAAATAGTACATCCGGGAGCAACTGTGTCTGTACCTGTTAATTGCACGATGCGTCCTCTTCCGCCAACACCAAGTCCGCCGGCTCCGCCGGGCAGTGAGTTGGCACCAGTCGCATTTTCAATGCGGGCCGCCAGCATCTGGTTGGAATCGAAATTCACATCGTCACTGAACTTGAAAGCGCTGTTCGCGTAATCCCACATAAAGGTCTCAGTATTTGTGGTGCCGAATTGCAATTGCATATCGCTCATCGCGGTGTCGTAGCCTTGCCCTATACGGAAAATATTCGCCTCATTCTGAAAAACATCGTTCGTGAACACAAGCGCAGCATTCGCCGGCATAGTCGTACTCACCATAATGGCGATGGCTGTCAGGATCTTTCCGATGGTTTTTAGCCTGTTTATCATTTTATTTTTAAATCTGTTTATTTTAGCACTTTTGTGCCCCAATATCAATGTATTTTTATTGGCATTGATGTTGGGATAATGAGCGCTATTGTCCCCTGTACCGGAGTCCGCGATAGCGGATGACTGGTACAGGGGCTTAAGCGCCAACTATTAGGGTTTAATTAGTATAAACCCATTTAACCCAACCAACATCAGCGTAATCGGCAGCACCGGAATTGTCGTAGAATATAACATCTACTCTGACAATGTCTCCGGCACTTATACCAGCACAAGCCCCGAGAATAGTGGCGGATGTGATGGTGCCTGTGGCCCAGGCGCCCGCATTAACATTAGCCAGGCTGCTTCCGCAAGAACTGGCATCTGTTATGTTGTAAAGGACGATGTCCACTTTGTTATCCGTATTAACGGCAGTACCTGTCCTGTAACGGAAGGTGAAGTTGCCGGTTGTTTTAAAATCAGCAGGCAGTGGGAACTGGAAGCGGAGATTCATATCCTGTAAGGCCGCGTTTGTACTTGTCCAATTGTAATAGTTCATATTGCTAGCGTTCTCATGAAAGCTTTCGAGCGTACCTTTATTGCTCCCGCCATCAGGATAGACAACTGAATCCGGGAATTCCGGATAGAAAGTCAAATCTTCCACATTGGGGGCAGCGGCTCCGATCAATCCATTGATTGTTTCCAGGGCATTCTGCAAGTCGGTAACCACGCCAGTAGGATTAATGTTTTCCAAATTAGCACCGCTGTCATAAACGCCAACGTTGCTGGCACCATTACCAGAGGATGTCAGTGTAAAGCTGTTGATGTTATCTACGATACCATCTGTGGAGAATGTAGCGGCCCAGTCCGTATCTGCATCACTCATCTGCACGATTCCTGTAAGCTGAGCGTCATCGAAGATGATGTCATCAGCCGCAGTTAGTGTGACGTCATTGCCCACGCCGACGGAAGTGATTCCCACGACTTTGCCATTAACAGTCACATCGTCGCTGCCGCCGCCAATCGTCACCGTGCCCGATGTGGAGCCGGTGCCGATGTTGGTCACCGCTGTGCCGTTGCTCGCGTTCACGTTGAGTATGCCCGCGGTGGAGCCGGAGGCTATCGTTGTGGCAGAGGTGGTGTTGGTGGATCCCAGAGACACCGTTTTGACGCCCAGGCCATCACCAAAGTGCAGCGTTTGCGCGGTCGCTCCTGTGCCGACGTTCACCGTACCTGTAGAACTGCCGGTACCGATGTTCGTGGTAGCGGCGCCATTGTTGTCGTTGATGTTCAAGGCTTCACTTGCATCTGTGGTCACGATTTTGAAGTAGTTATTAGCTCCTTCATTGATCGCGAAACCAAGAGGTAAATTATCCGTAATGCTTAAAGTTTTGTTGCCATCCGCGGCGTACACGGCTTCAAAGTCCTGTGTACCTGCGGCAAGAGCAGTCCAAGTGCCTGGGTTGCCTGTGACAGTACAAATGTAAGTCAAGTTAGTGCTCTGGTTATAAACCAAATCACCTTCAGTACATGCGACAGGATTTGCCGGGCCTGCAACGGAAGCCAGCGATAAACTGGAAGCGCCGGAGAAGTTAATAGCGCCTGTTGATGTGATCCCGGTAAATCCGGAAGCCACGCCTGGGCCAGTAATATCCCAAGTGGTGGAACTGATGGTAACAGTATCACCATTATCACCAATATTCACATTACCATTGGCAGTAAAGGTCGTGCCGTTGGAGACTGTGACCACACCACCGCTATTGGTAAGCGCGCTGGATTCTGCCCAGGCGGTGCCGTTCCAATAAAGCGTGTTGCCGGCGGAAGTGCCCGGAGCCGGGTTATTATCCGCGGATTTCCATGTGCCGCCCGGAGCACCAGTGGCAGTACATACATAAACAGCTTTTGTTGTTGTATCCAAAGCGACTTCGTTTACGTAGTTACATTGAGGTGCTGTAACGCCGGAATAGGCCGCGAAAGCTTCCTCACGTATACGTGTGTGTGAAGAGTTTTCAAAACGGATTTCACCGGTTGTGGTTAAAGTGTCGTTGCTGAAATTAATATCATTGCCGGGAGTATCAAGGGTGATATCCTGGGTGCCGACATTATATTTCATTGTGGCATCAGTGCCGTCGTTGCCGAACTGGAGGTTAATGTCTCCATCATCGGTACCATTGGCAAGACTTGTAGGCCCGCCAGTAGCAGCTAAAGTGCCACTGCCTCCGGCAGCTACAAACAATGCTTCCGGATTGATAGCGGCTTGTAAGTCGGTAGTAGTACCCGGGTCAAGACTTGTTGTGCCGTCATCACAAGTAACTGTGATCACGCCTGTTCCCGTGCCACCTGTAACAGCACAAGTGCCGCTGCTGTTATCAGCAAGGACAACTGTCACAGTCTGGCTGTTACCGGCAGATCCGGTAGCGGATGCTGTTACAGTAACGTCTTGTATCGCTATGCTGGCTGCACTAGCAACAGTCACGTTATTGTTCGAGTCGAGCTTGATACCCTCGGACTGAACATTCAGGTAGAGGTCGTCCTCAAAGAGGATTCTGGCTGAAGCCTGACCCGCAAAACTGAGAGTCAGAAACATGGCAGCCATTAGCCCGCTTGCCAAACGCATCCACTTTGATCTGATTGCGTTGTAAGTTTTCATGTTAGTAAATTTGTTATTAATATTATTTATGAGTGTCTTCATAAGAGCTTTTTCTTTAACGGTTTGAAAATGACCGCTTTCTCTTTTTATTATTCCGGCGAAAAGTTTCCGGGGGAGATCATTGGCGCAATGACCTCTGACTCCCTCCACTGCTTACCTATATATAGGTATACAATGGGGGAAGGATGTTGGATTTCTGAATTCTGATTTTTGATTTCTGATTTCCTTATATATAGGATTAGAAATCATTATCTTATTCATCAATCACTAAGCTTGTTGTGTTACATATGGTTAGGGGTTAGAATATAAATTTGTGAATTGAGATTTGAGATTTGAGAATTAAATCACAAATCGCAAATCAAAAATCAAAAATTATAATCCGTTATATTCAAAGATCACATCGGCCATTCTCGCGAATCCGGTGTTTATTGTTGAAAGTTTTATAACCAGTGTTATCGTCCCGCCCGCGTTGAATGTCGGCGCTCCGCCGAAAGTTATGCCTGCCGTGGTCCACGCGGCGTTTGCCAAATTGCCAGCGCCTACAACTGCGACAGCTGTATTTGTAGTATCAAAAAGAGAAACATCTATTTTATTGTTCGCGATATTGCCGTCACTTGTGTTGTAGATCACTTGTAAAGGAGTGGCGGTAAAGCTTACAAAATCCTTAGGAAGTTTTATTGAAAGCTGAACGTCCACATCCTGTATTGCGGCCTGCAAAGTATTCCATTCATAGAAATTATATTTTCTTGCTCCGATATCCACTGTTTTGGAGATAAGTGTGCCGCGGTTATCAAAACCGTCTCCAATGGCGACACTGTCTTCATATCCCGCGTTGAATACAAGCTCTTTAACGCTGGTTCCAGCCACAAGATTCCATAAAGTTCCGTTCCAGATGTAAGTGTTTCCATCCGTTGTGTTGTGATAGATCTGTCCCTGAACAGGTGCACCTGGTGCAGCTAGCTCATTATCAATCGCGAAATTCTTTATTTCATTACCTCCCAGATTTAAATCGTTGCTTAATTCAAACCAGTCGTTGACGATGTCGAACTTGAGGAACTCCGCCACTAGAATGTTGCCGAACTGCAGGACTATATTTGCCGGTGATGTGTCATCGTTATCCAGCACAAACGTGTCGGAATTCGTACCGCCTGGCATAAAATTTATATTCCATATTCCGCCCGGATCGAGTACGGGAATGGTGCCAGCCGTAGTGCCGATTTCCTTGTTGTCGATATAGTCGGCGTTATTGGCATAAGGCGCGGAACCGATGGTCTGTCTGTCGGTTACATCCGCTCCGTTATCACCGGTCGGGTCCATCAGTTCGTAGCTGGTATCCGGCGCGCCGAAAGATTTTATCTCTACTTGTAAATGTGTGTGTGTTGTCAGCAAGAAATCCGGAATCGGAGTCACCTTACCCAATTCAAACATGAACGTGCCGTCACTGTTAGGCGTCACACTTTGCGCCTCATCCCATCCGCCATAATTCGGGGCAAGCGGGTTAATAGCGCCCGCCACGATATCGCCCGCCACAAGATCACTCGATTTCCAGAGCGAAAAACGGAACGTCTGGTTTGTGGTAATCGGAGTGTTGGTCGGGCTTAAAAGTTTTCCTTCATAGATAACAGAGTTCGGTGTGGTTACTGCCGCTTGCGTTACGCGGGTGCCTGAGAACATAAATGTTGTGCCAAGAATGGCGATCAATAACCAGGAAGCTAACGCCTTTTTTTTCCACGGTGTCCGGCCCAAAAGTCCTACTATTGTCATAAAACCGATGAACATGAGTACCCATGGGATATTTATAGGTTCGGATTCGACCTCAAAAACATAACGTTTATTGGGTGAAACTTTTCTGTCTTGGTACACTTGGATAATATTCATGTAATAAGAGCCTTCCTGCAATTTTTCTGGAATGTTGATTGTGAAATCGCCATTTTCGTCCGTTACTGTCTTGATGACCGTGTACGGGTTGATGATATTTTCTTTGATTGGCCGGCCGAGCTGGATATACGCGTAAATCTCATTTCCGGGTTTTCCATTACCTCCAAAAGCGATAGTATCCGTGTCTTTCGTGCTGCCCAGGCCGATAACTTCACGCACTGCGTTTTCACCCACCGCCAGCATATCTTCGGGGCGGTATGTGTGGTCTTCAATAACGATGTTGAATATCCTCACTACTTTGTGGTCTGTATCCAGCAACTGAATTGTGTAAGGGCCGAATTCCAGGCGAAGAGCTGATTCGGCAACCAGTACGCCGTTTTCATCCGAAGAAACACCCTGGCGGACCAAAATGCCAGACTGGTCTGATATGACCATTTCGTAATTGGCATTTGGGGCCATGTGCACGGCCACAAAAGGTTCCTGATCCAGAATCGTTATGATTTCGCCGTTCTGGTAAGATTCGAAATGAAAACCATAAGCCATTCCCGCGGCGCCATGCAGTCCGGAAATGCCCGTCGGAATTTCCTGCACAGGTATGGTAACCTCAAGCTCTTCGATCTCGGGATATGTTGAGGAAGTAGGTGGAGTAGGCGGGATAATAGGCGGAGGAACAGGAAGTGTTTCGATTACGCATATTGCCGAACAGCCATCGCCGTTTGCCAAGTTGCCATCATCACACTTTTCACTGCCTTCTTTTGTTCCATTACCGCAAGCAGGTCCGGCGGGAGGTGTTGGGATACAATCGGGCGTGGTACAGCTTACAGGATGTTCAAGTTTACAAGCTGGTGTGCAGCCATCGCCGGTATTCACATTGCCGTCATCACATTCTTCACCGAGTTCCTTAATGCCATTGCCACAGTCAGGGTATTCAATACGGCAACCGGCTGAACAACCGTCACCACCTGATAGGTTGCCATCATCGCATTGCTCACCGCCGTCTAAAATGCTATTTCCGCAACTAGGCGTGTAACCGCCACCCGTGTTGTAACAATTGTTTACTATCTGGCAATTCACGCAGGTAAGGCTGCCATTGTTATAACCGTAAGTGGCGCAGGTGTTACCGCCAAGGTTTAGTCCATCGCAGGTTTCCCCGGCATCGATTGCTCCGTTGCCGCAAAGAGAAGTGATTGCCACTCCTGCCGGATAAACATTCCTCAAATTGTAACTTACCGAAGAGCCGTTGGAACTGGCCGACGGGATCGCGTCACTCATTTTGTAACTGGCGGATTGCTTAAAAGCCGCGTCATTTGCCACACGGTTCCAGTCGAGCCTATAGCTAGCGCTGTTTGCTGCTGCCTGTACAAACGAGCTGGCGCACAAAGCGCCGAACGCTAATGCTAAAACAATGATTAAAAACTTAATATTGCGCAATTTTTGAATTTTTTTTGGGTTTTTCAAAATGATTTAAATCTAAATATTTTAGCATATTTAAGGTTAAAACTCAATACTCCATATGTTGACCCGACACGCGAATATGGTATAGGTAAACTTTTAGCTTGCCCGATAGTTAAAAATGTTATATAAACATACTACTATCCTTGACAGATAGCCAAAAAAGTCTTATAGTTGCAACCTTTAAGACGAACAATATGGATTTCCCCGATCCAAAAGAGAATACGGCTATTAATATTTATCAGCGTGAATTTGCTGGTGCGAAAAACCAGCAGATCAAGCTCGATCTTTTGATATTGAATGATAAAGAAGGTTTTGACATGAGAAAGTGGGCTATCGCCAACCGACGGCTTTCTATGGCAGCTTTAGATATGAATGAAAAAGGTATTCTTCAGCTTTCTGATGATGAACGTGATGTACTTAAAAAGAAGGGGGCTGTGCCCCGGGAAATAAGGGGTGATATACAAGCGCTCCTTACTGCTGCGCAGGCTGAAACTCAAGTTGAAACTGATGAAAAATAATCTGTGAATCAGCTACGCTACTGTCGCTCGCGAGCGACGTAGCTACGCGTGGACCTAGCCTAACGGCTGTGGGCCAGACTTCGCCTACCTCCGCTAAAGCTAAGGTTGGCTTCGTCGTGAGCCAGTCCTGCGGACGTGGATTTGCTTATATAAAACAACCACGCGCAAGATGGCTCACGGCGCGAAGCGACTGGCTCACGCGCCAGAGGCGCTGGTCCACACGAAGTAGGCCCACGCGACGAAGGAGCAGGGAAATTCCCTTGCCATTTTTGCCTTAGTCTGTATACTTTTCTCGCAAATTTTTAATTTAATTTATAAAAACATGACGGATTTAAATAAGGAACTCGAAAAGGTGCGTAATTTTGGTATTATTGCGCATATCGACGCGGGTAAAACTACGGTTTCAGAACGCGTACTTTTTTATACAGGAAAAAACTATAAAATCGGCGAAGTGCACGAAGGTGCCGCCACTATGGACTGGATGGAGCAGGAGCAGGAAAGAGGCATTACCATTACAGCTGCCGCCACAACATGTTTCTGGAAGGACCATCAATACAATATTATCGATACTCCCGGCCACGTGGATTTTACTGCCGAAGTAGAGCGTTCTATGCGCGTTCTTGATGGCGGAGTCGTCGTTTTCGACGGTGTTGCCGGTGTTGAGCCTCAATCCGAAACCGTCTGGAGACAGGCCGACAAATACAATGTCCCACGTATGTGTTTTATCAACAAACTTGATCGCATGGGTGCCAGCTTTGACAGGTCTTATCAGAGCATCCTGCAACGCCTTACAAAAAAAGCCCAGCCTATACAATTGCCAATCGGTCTCGAATCCCAATTCAAAGGTCTTATCGACCTTATTGAGATGAAAGCGACGATTTATAAAGATGATCTCGGAAAAGAAATGGAAGTCATAGATATCCCCGCAGATATGAAGACTGATGCAGAAAAATGGAGGGTAAAACTTATTGAAAAAGTCTCGGAATGTGATGACGCTTTAATGGAAAAATATCTTAACGAACAGGAAATGTCCATTCCCGAGATCAAGGCCGCCATC
>Ga0315273_10010846_pt1 | contig 11636 bp, 12 predicted proteins | sample YL17G02_0_MG_FD_205753 | JGI IMG/M metagenome (GOLD analysis project Ga0315273, IMG submission 205753) | Sediment microbial communities from Yellowstone Lake, YNP, Wyoming, USA - YL17G02_0 | ecosystem: Environmental > Aquatic > Freshwater > Lake > Sediment | place: USA: Wyoming | collected... | reverse complement strand
AATAATTCAATTATTATCATATGGTGAAAATCCAGCAGTTAAATATAGTTCATCAAATAATACATTGTATATTACTGTTAAGCAAACAAATCCAGAATATGGAAACGAAATTATAAAAGAAAAAGAAAAAGAAGTTGAAATAAACACAGAAACTATAGATAAATGGAATAATGAAAAAACGAACATTAATAATTCTATTGAAAAGGTAAAAAGTATGAATTTTAGCAATGATGTCGACTCAGATGGTCATAGAATTATATATAGTCATTCAGAAGTCAAATTGCAAAAATGGAATCATATTGTATTAAATTACAGTGGAGGAACTTTAGATGTATTTTATAATGGGGAATTAGTGAAATCGGCAATAGGAGTTGTTCCATATTTGAATTTTGATATGTTAACAGTAGGAACTGAAAATGGTGTTAGCGGAAATATAGCAAATCTGTTATATTTTGATCATCCAATAGATATTTTAACTATGAACGCATTATACACATCTTTTACAAATAAAAATCCCCCAGTTATACCGGAGGATAATAGCGTTTTAATTCCAAAATAAATTTTATTATATTTGAATGAAGTTATAAAAATTTCTAATAGTATAATATAATGGAAGTAAAAAGTATTGTACTATTTGTAATTATCGTTATTTTATTAATAATTGTAATACATTTTATAACACAAGATGTTAATACATTAACTGGTCTTATATCTGCGCAAACAATGCAAAAAATAGAAGCCGCTGATTTAGCGTCTTCTTCAACTTCTGGAAATACAGCTAACTTTACATATTCTATTTGGTTTTTTATCGATGACTGGAATTATCGTTATGGAGATCCTAAGGCAATATTTGGGCGTATGACATCAGGAAATGCTGAAAGACAACCTTGTCCATCTGTTGCATTAGGACCAATTTTAAATAATATCATTGTTTCTTTAGCAGTTTATCCAGGATTAGATGAAATGCCTGAGGACGGGTCTAATTTTGTTGTTCATACTTGTGGTATTTCGAATGTTCCAATACAAAAATGGTGCAATTTTTTTATAAGTGTTTATGGTCGAACATTAGATTTATATTTAGATGGTAAATTAGTTAGAACTTGTGTTTTGCCAGGTGTAGCTAATATTGACTCAAACGCTCCAGTTTATGTTACTCCAATGGGTGGATTTTCGGGATGGACTTCTAGATTTCAATATTGGCCTGAGGCTTCAAATCCACAAAAGGCTTGGGATATTTACAAGGCTGGTTACGGCGGTAGCTTATTAGGTTCTATTTTTGGAAAGTACACTATTAAGGTATCTGTTATGGAAGGAGATACAGTAACAAGTAGCGTCGAAATTTAAGTGTTCACATATAAATATTTTTTAAAATAACACTTTTTTAAAAAATAAAACCTTTTAAAAAAATATATAATATATATAAGATGAATTATCAAACTACTGCTGAAGGAACAACATTTAATGAATTTACTACAAACTCATATGTAAATTCAACAAAAGAATTTTTCGAATCGAATAGCCTTGTTGCTAAAGTTGCCTTTTTATTGTTAGTATTATTTGCCTTTTTAATTTTACTACGTTTAGGTATTTCAATGTTGGGATATTTTATGAATTCAACAGGTAGTGCTAAACTTATTAATGGAATGGTTGAAGCAAAACAATTAATTGTTATTCCTCAGGATCCAGAAGCAAAAGGTTCAATTACAATCAATAGATCAGTTAATGAAAATGAAGGAATAGAATTTACTTGGTCAGTTTGGATTTACATTGATGATTTAACTTACAATTCTGGAACTTACCGTTGTGTTTTTTATAAAGGTAATGATTATGCAACAGATCCAAATAATCCAGAAAATCAAGGATTGAATTTTCCAAATAATGCTCCTGGATTATACATTGCCCCAAATACTAATTCTTTAGTTATTATGATGAATACTTTTAATGTTATTAATGAAGAAATACAAGTAAATGATATTCCTATTAATAAATGGGTTAACGTTATAATTAGATGTGAACATAATACACTAGACGTGTATATTAATGGAACTATTATTAAAAGTCATCATTTAAATGGAGTTCCAAAACAAAACTATGGGGATGTATTTGTAGCCACAAATGGAGGGTTTTCTGGATATATTTCGAATTTATGGTACTATGATTATGGACTCGGAATTAATGAAATATCAGATATTTATAGTAAAGGAGCAAATACTAAAATGATTGGCACAAGTGGTGTTGAAATAAATAATTCAAATTATCTTTCTTTAAGATGGTTTTTCTATGGAATGGGAAATGCATTTAATCCTGATGATCCAACAGAAACCACAAATTCATAATATATTATATATTTAAAAAGACTATATAATATATAATAAGATGTCGTGTTTTAATGAGTGTTATTTACCTAATCCACCTAGGGCTTGGTCAAGAGTTCAAAATAGCTGTCCTGATACAAACGATGACCCATTTTTAGCAGAAAAAATAGCTATGTTAAATAAAGGAAATGTTTTACAATATAAAGCAAATAGTAGCAATTTAACAAAGTCACAAAAGTATTCGAAAATTGTAAAAGGACAGTGGGTTAATCGTAATACTACTTGGGCAACACAATCTGCAAAGGGATATACAAATCCAAATACAACCAGCCTTAAACGCAGTGGTAATGTAATTAATATAGCAATTGATCCTATTACTGGAGCTATTATTGGACCTACCGAATCACCAATAACTTGTTTAAAACCAATTACACCAGTTAATGAAGTATTACCAAGTAATGGAGGCGGTGGGAGTGATGTAAAAGAACCTGATATTCCTCCTCCTGTTGAACCGTCGCCAAATAGTGACACTTTTCCGCCAATTGTTTCTGATCCAATTGTACCACCAACTGTTATTCAAGATGGTGGTGTTCTTATTTGTTCTGTACAAGAAAACGTATGTACCGGAGAAACCAAAAATAGTATTTCTCAACAATTATGTCATCCTACAACAGATTCAGATGTTCCTGGTTCAATACAAGACCTATGTTGGAACGATGGAACGCAAACGTGGTTCCCAAGACAAAGATATGTTATGTCGAATAGTGGTAATAAATGGCCTACAAATGCTAAATTAGTTAGCGCAATAAAGATATATCCGCCTACAATAACATCTATTACATCTAATACCAATATTATTACATTAACTTGGACCCCAAGTGAAAATTGTTTACAAGTTTCAAACTATATTATTTTTCAAAATGGAATTCTTGTTAAAAATGTTCCTGTAACAATATTCACTTCTGATTTTATAGTTGATAATTTTAATACTTATAATTACTTTATTATTGCATTTACAAATGGTTCTAATATTTCAGAACCATCAGATACTGTTAGTATTAGTATTAGTTATTAACATATATATATTTAAGCTCTTAATTTTGGATTTATACAAACAGGTTGCGTTGGAAATACATCTCCACTCATACAAACATCATTTACACCAATTTCAGAACACGTTCTTAACCCTTGATCATCACCAATATAACACCATCCAGATTTACCTGTTGTTTGTATGGAACTTCTTGAGTCATCGGGGGTCACTTCACCTTGTTTTTGTTCAGCGCTTGAAAGAGCTTTTGATAATGCGTCTTCTTGTAATTTTTCTATTTTTGCGCTAGTTTTTTGTATATTATGCTGGACTGGAAGAGAAGTTGACATATTACCCTGAGGTACAGTTGATACACCTGTTGAAGTTCCTGATGTTGATACTGGTGTTCCAGATCCAGTCGTTTGTATAATATTATCAATTGCATCGGTTGTAGTTCCGGCGACCATATTTATACCGCTAGTAGCACCTGTAGCACTTGTTTCTATAACTTGCTTTGTTGTTGTTAGTGTAGTATAACCAAAAAACTTCAAAATTGGTTCAAATATTTTTGAAAAAATTGAAACCGTTTCTTGAGTTCCTTTGGCTAAATAAGTAAAAATATTTATACCTAAAAATGCTAAAAGTAATATTATAATAATCCAAGTTTGTAATGTTATTTTTTGAAAAAAACCAGTTGACTGGCTTGGAGAAGGTCCTTCTGGTAAAGGCGTTAAGTCTGGTAAATCATCAGTAACCATTTCAGAAACAGATCTATATCCTTGTGAACTCATTATAATTAAAAAACATAATAAAATTTAATTGCTTCGCTAAAATTTATTATAAAATATTATTCTTATAATAAATACTTTTTAAGTATTTAAAAAGTTATTAAACTACTTAAAGGTTAATAAATATGTAAATTGATTAAGATTTCCTAAAATTTCATCACGAACATTAAAAAGATCACTATTGTTAGTTACATTTAATCCAGAATTATTATTCATATTATTTAAAAAATGTTTATATCTCTCTATCTCTTTTGTAAAATCGGTTACATTTGTGTAATCCAATAATGGTAACATCTTTTGACCAGTGAGATTTACACGTCCACCTGTTTTACCAAGCATAATTTCAACAAAAGTGTCAATATTAAGATTTAAATTCGTATATAGTTCATCCGTTGCTTTATGCTGAGCATAGCTAGATGTTTTCCAATGATATAGTTTAACCGTATTTAACATTTGTAAAAAGGTTGTTACAATTTTTTGTTGAGTATAATTATTTTTTGTAAAACTTGTTCGTCGCGTTTTATTGTTCCTCTTTTTTTTATTTTTATTGAAACTTTTCATTATATAATAACATTATATATTTTAATCAATACGTGGTATATATTCAGCGCCTAAATTATTCATTGTTTCTAATTTTGCAATTGTCTTTTCTAAATTAGTTGTCTTTATATTCTGATATAAATAATCTGTTCCCGGGGAATGTTCATTTTTTTTTATTTGTTTATAAATTTTATTTATATTTTCAGTAATAGTAATTATTTTTGCTTTATCTCGAACAATTTCTTCTTCTAAAGAATATGGTTCTGTAAATACTTCTATTACAAAATACATAAGAAGACGACGTTTTTTATGACATCCCATACGATATCTTAAACAAAATATATTTAACGCACTATTTATTATACGTTGAACTAAATTACTTCTCTTTTTCGATTCATTTAAAAATATATCCCAAATAATCCAAACTATGTCCATTTGTAATTTACTTTCAACATTTGCAAATTGACGACGTTCGCATTTAAATTTTTCCTTTTTTTGTTTACAAATTGTCTCAAATTCTATTATCCACTCCATCCAATAACACGCACTAACACTATTTTTACCTTCATCTGTCAAATTATATGCTAATTCATTCATAGCAATAAATAATTCTTTTGGATCATCCTTTAAAAACGTTTCCTCAGCATATTTAACATCAGGTGCTTTAAACCGTTCTGTCATTTGAGTTAAATCAAAGTCTTCTTTTTTTACTTTAACTTCAGAATAACAGTGTTTTTTTCTCGCTTCACATAGAACACACATTACTTCGCAAAATAATTTTCTCATTTTTTCATTATTCCTTAATCTTAATTCCTGATCGGTATATCCATTTGAAACTATATTTTTAAAATTATTTATTCTAAGTTCTAAATAAGTTATTAATTTAGGATTACCAATATGTATATGTTTAGTGTAAAAACTAATTATTGTATCCCATAAATCAGCATAATGACCTGCACATATCATTTCAGCACTCCAATAACACGCTGATTCTATTTTGGCATTATATAGATTTGTAATAATTTCTTTTTTTACATCTGTTTTTTTAAATTCTGAAAAGGTTATTCCTTTAAAATCTTTATCAGTTCTTACATCGTTTATTTCAATATCATTCATATCTACTTTTAAGAAAAGTAGAGCAAAAAAAGTTTTATATATAACTAATCTTTCTACTTTTAAGAAAAGTAGAGGCAAAAAATATACTTTTCTACTTTTAAGAAAAGTAGAGCAAAATATAAATAATGTAAATTATTATATTATTTTTTCCTTTTTTTAAACTAGATAATATATAAGATGACTTTTACAAAATCTATTAAAACTTTAGCTTCTGTTTATAATAAATGTTCTTTATGGTGTAAGGTATTAATTTTAACGTCTTTATTACTATTAGTTGTATTAGTATTTAAAGGATTAAAAATAAATAAAGGTGTTGAAGGTTTTGAACAAAGAGATAAATTTTTGATTAAAAGAGATTCAGAAGTATATGATGATTTTTATGCCGATATTTACGACTATTTAGTTTTCAATACCTTAAAAAACGATTATGAAATTGGATGGATTATAAATAGTTCATCTCCATCATCCAAAAGTAAAATTTTAGACGTAGGATGTGGAACCGGACACTATGTTTCTTCATTTGGGTCGAAAGGGTTTGATGTTATTGGTATTGATATTTCCCCTTCAATGATTAAAAAAGCGAAAGAGAATTTTCCTGATTATAAATTTGAGGTGGCTAATGCTTTAGATGGAAACGTTTTTCAACCTGACACTTTCACACATATTTTATCTATGTACTTTACTATTTATTATTTTAAAGATAAAACCCAATTCTTTCAAAATTGTTTTAATTGGTTGTTGCCAGGAGGTTATTTAATCGTTCATATTGTTAACCGTGACCGGTTTGACCCTATATTACCCCCTGGAAATCCATTGCTATATGTATCACCTCAAAGATACGCTAAAGAACGTATAACATCTACCAAAGTTAAATTTACGGATTTTTCATATTCTGCTGATTTTCAATTTGATAAACAAAATGATAAAGCATTATTTGTTGAAAAGTTTAAAAATGATAGTGATGGTAAGGTTAGAAAAAATGAACATATTCTTTATATGCCAGATGATCAGGTAATTGTTGATGAAGCGTTGTCGTGTGGATTCATACTAGGTGCTAAAGCTGATTTATTACAATGTCAATACGAATATCAATATTTATATATATTTACTAAACCAAACTAACGCAGTCATAGTCATTCATTTATCCAATCCTCTAAAAATACTTCTAAATCATCTGTTTCTAATAACTCGTCTAAATGACTTGGATGAAACTTTGCCATTATTTTTGGTTCCCTAACCTTCTCCCATAACCACCTTTTAAAATGTTTTTTGAATTTTAACAAATAATATGTGTAACGAAAGTTACGTAATATTTGTATTATATTTTCATTACTATACGAAAATTTAATATTATATATTTTATTATAAGAACAATATAATTGCGCTAATTTGTTATTTAAAACCGGTAACTCAGTTAATTGATTAAGAGAACAATCTAAAATTACTAAATTATTATTTAAAGGCGGAAATTTAGATATTTCATTATGACGACAAAATATTTGTTGTAAATTGTGGTTTAAAGGTGGTAGCTTTGTTAACTGATTATAAGAACATTCTAAAAACGTTAAATTATTATTTAAAGGTGGTAACTCAGTTAATTGATTAAGAGAACATTCTAAAACCTTTAAGGTATTATTTAAAGGTGGCAACTCTGTTAATAAATTATCAGAACAATATAAATATATTAATTGTTTAAATCTTGATAAGTCTGGAAGATAAGTTAAACCTTTATGGATGACATCAATAGAGGTTGTATCTAAAGGTAACGAGTTTATATAATCTTCAATGTTAAAGTTCATTTGTTATTTGTTAGTTTAAATAAAAAATAGTTATATAAATATAATTCAATTTTATTTATCTATTTCTTTATCCAATCATCTAAAAACACCTCTAAATCATCTGAATCTAATAAATTTGTTAAATGTGACGGATGAAACTTTGCCATTATTTTTGGCTCCCTAACCTTTTCCCATAACCACCTTTTAAAATGATTTTTATATTTTAACGCGTAATATGTGTAACGAAAGTTACGTAATGTTTGTATTATGTTAAAATACTTAATATTATTATAAAATTTGTTATTATAACAAGATAATACCTTTAGTTTATTATTTAACGGTGGTAAATAAGTTATTTTATTTTGATAACAAACTAATTGTGTTAAATTATGATTTAATTGTGGTAATTCTGTTAATTTATTATTAGAGCAATCAATTAAAACTAGGTTATTAGTTAATGGTGGTAAATTTTTTAATTTATTATTACTACATAATAATTGTGTTAGTTTATTGTTTAAAATTGGTAATTTTGTTAATCTATTTATAGAACAATCTAAATAAATTAAATTATCATTTAAAGGCGGTAACCAAGTTAATTTATTATTTCTACAAATTAATATTATTAACTTATTATTTAATTCTGGTAACTCGGTTAATTGGTTATTTTTACAATCTATAACCTCAATTGTATCATTTAATTTGGGTAGAACAGTTATTAAATTATCATTACAATATAAACGTTTTAATTTTTTAAATCTTGATAAATCGGGTAAATAAGTTATCCCTTTATAAGAGACATCAATACAGGTTGTATCTAAAGGCAACGAATTTAAATAATCTTCAATATCAAATGGCATTTGTTAGTTTAAATAAAAAATAGTTATACAAATATAATTCAATTTTATTTATTTCTTGTAAAATGCCTCTACATTTACTCTATTTCCTTTTATAAATACTATATCATATACATTCCATAGGGTATCTTTTGCTGGTTGAAACATTATATCACCTAAAAATGGCATATTATATTCTGATGGTTTTTTACAACTAAATGTAAAATCTACGTCTTTGTAATACGAAAACAATGAACCTATATTCCAATTATTTTCAATAATTTTCCTTGACATTAAAACTTCTTTTTTCCAAATAGCGTCACTGAATGTTTTTGCATAATTTGTAATACTAAATATTTCACAATTAATTAAATATTTTAATGTAGTTTTATCCATTGAAAAAATAAAAGATTGAACGTGTGATTTATTCAAAGGGTCACCGCACGTGTTTATTGTACTTCCAAATAGTTTTATATTATTTTTTAAACCATTTATATATATGTCAGTCCATTTATCTTTATAATATGATGGAATAAATGGTCCAATTACAGAAGAATTTACAAATATAAAGTTATCGTAATTTTCATATAAATTATCTCTTAGTAAAGCATCACTTCACCCCCCAAAATCATAACCAATATTTTCTCTCAATAAAGTTTTTACATAATATGGAACCTCAAATATATTATTTGTATCATTTGATATTATAATAAAATCGACATTTTCATCATAAAAAATACAATTTTCAATGAAATGTTTCACTCTATCATTATAAATATGAAATACATATAAAACTAACAATTTATTCATTATATTATATTAATTTATTATTAGCTCCTAAATAATCGGTATTTATACTCTTGAAGATTTAAAATCGAATGTAGTCATTCATTTTACAAAGTCATTTCTTAATCCAATCATCTAAAAACACTTCTAAATCATCGGTTTCTTCTAAATTTGTTAAATGTCTTGGATGAAACTTCGCCATTATTTTCGGCTCCCTTACCTTCTCCCATAACCATCTTTTAAAATGCTTTTTAAATTTTAATGTGTAATATGTTTTACGAAAGTTATATAATATAGCATTTTGTGTACGAATGTCATTTATATGTGTTAATCTTAGAACATATGAGCGTTCTAAGGCATTATATGTTGCATTTAAACAAGGAATGTAATTTAAATTATTAAAATTACAATCAAAATATTGTAAATTTTTATTTAATAATGGCAAAGTAGTTAATTTATTTTTATCACACATAATTAATGTTAAGCTATCATTTAAATGTGGTAAATATACTAACAAATTTTTATAGCAATATAACTCAGTTAAAATATTATTTAAAGGCGGTAACCAAGTTAACTTATTATCAGCACAATTTAAGCGGTATAATTTATCATTTAAAGGCGGTAATTCTGTTAATAAATTATCATAACAATTTAAATAGTATAAATTATCATTTAAAGGTGGTAACCAAGTTAATCTATTTTTATAACAACTTAAATTAATCAATTTATCATTTAAATGTGGTAATTCGGTTAACCAATTATCATAACACAATAAACATGTTAAATTATTATTTAAAGGTGGTAATTCTGTTAATAAATTATCATAACATCTCAAGGTTATTAATTTATCATTTAAAGGTGGCAGTTTTTTTAACATATTATGAGAACAATCAAGCAGGGTTAATTCTTTAAATCTTGATAAGTCTGGTAAATAAGTCAATCTTTTTTTAGATACATCAATAATCTTAGTATCTAAAGGTAACGAGTTTAAATAATCTTCAATATTAAAGTACATTTTGTTAGATGTTAGTTGTTAGTATGAATAAAAAATATATATAAAAGTAATTCAATTTTTTATTTATTTATCTATTTCTTAACGCAGTCATTCTTTATGCAGTCATTCTTTATCCAATCCTCTAAAAACACTTCTAAATCATCGGTTTCTTCTAACGCATTAAATGACTTGGATGAAACTTTGCCATTATTTTCGGTTCTCTAACCTTTTCCCATAACCATCTTTTAAAATGCTTTTTAAATTTTAACAAATAATATGTGTTACGAAAATTGCGTAAAATATTTATTATATTATTAATATTTTTAATATTATTATCAGAACAATCTAAAAATTGTAATTTATTATTTAAAGGTGGTAACTCAGTTATTTGATTAGAAGAACAATCTAAATGTGTTAAATTATTATTTAAAGGTGATAACTCTGTTAATTGATTATGATGACACCATAAAATTCTTAAATTATCATTTAAAGGTGGTAACCAAGTTAATTCATTATAAGAACAACATAATTGTGTTAAATTATCATTTAAAGGTGATAACTCTGTTAATTGATTATGATGACAAAATAATTGTGTTAAATTATTATTTAAAGGTGGTAACTCTGTTAATTGATTATGATGACAATATAATTGTGTTAAATTATTATTTAAAGGTGGTAAATAAGTTAATTTATTATGATGACAATATAATTGTGTTAAATTATTATTTAAAGGTGGTAACTCTGTTAATTTATTATGATGACAATATAATTGTGTTAAATTATTATTTAAAGGTGGTAACTCTGTTAATTCATTATTATAACAATCTAAATATTCTAAATTATCATTTAAATGTGGTAACTCTGTTAAAAAGTTATGAAAACAATCTAATTGTTTTAAAGTATCATTTAAAGGTGGTAACTCTGTTAATTCATTATAAGAACAAAATAAATGTGTTAGTTGTTTAAATCTTGATAAATCGGGTAAATATGTTAAACCTTTACCTGATACATCTATTTCAGTTGTATCTAAAGGTAACGAGTTTAAAAATTCTTCAATATTAAATTCCATTTATTAGTTGTTTGTTAGTATAAATAAAAAATAGTTATACAAATATATTTCAATTTTTTTTATTTATTTACAAAGTCATTTATTAACGCAGTCATTTATTAACGCAGTCATTCTTTATCGCAGTCATTCTTTATCGCAGTCATTCTTTATCGCAGTCATTCTTTATCGCATTCATTTCTTAATCCAATCCTCTAAAAACACTTCCAAATCATCGGTTTCTTCTAACGCATTTAAATGACTTGGATGAAATTTTGCCATTATTTTTGGTTCCCTTACCTTCTCCCATAACCACATTTTAAAATGCTTTTTAAATTTTAAACAATAATATGTGTAACGGAAATTACGTAATATTTTTATTATATTATTAATATTTTTAATATTATTATC
>Ga0315273_10010845_pt1 | contig 11639 bp, 7 predicted proteins | sample YL17G02_0_MG_FD_205753 | JGI IMG/M metagenome (GOLD analysis project Ga0315273, IMG submission 205753) | Sediment microbial communities from Yellowstone Lake, YNP, Wyoming, USA - YL17G02_0 | ecosystem: Environmental > Aquatic > Freshwater > Lake > Sediment | place: USA: Wyoming | collected... | reverse complement strand
GTCCCAGTCGAAGAAGTAGTCGGGCATCGGCAGGGCCGACGACGGGTTCACGACGCACGACTTGAACTGGTAGCGCGTGAAGCGGTTCGTGTCGGGGGTGATGACGGACGTGACGAAATCGAACGTGAGGTTCTCGAAGTCGGTGCACATCGGGCCGAGCTTCGCGCCCGCCGCGAACGACATGTCCGTGTAGCGGCCCCCCGGCAAGGCCTCGTCGCCGTAAAGGTGGAACCGAACGCTCGTTTGAGTGGGGTCCGGGTTCAGCCATGTGCCGGTGGGGATCGACACCGGGCCGTACGCGTCCGTCACGCGAATGGGGCACGTCGCCTGGGTGCCTGTGGGTTTCCTGCCGTAGTTGTCCGTCGCCTCCGAAAGCGCCGCGATGTCGGCGTACACGTTCGCGGGCGACGGCTCGGTGTAACCAGGCGCGAAGATGAACTCAGGCGGCCCGGCGTCGAGGAAATAAACCTGCGTAGCACCGGCGAAGGCGGCGTTGCGGCAGTGCCGGAAGCTCGAGTCGACCACCTCGACGAGCGCCACCGTGGCATTTGCGCCGGTGAGCCAGCCTGGAAACACAGCCCCGAGGATGATGCATTCCTCGGCCGACAGGATGACCTGGATGTTCGGCACCGAGGCGTTGATGATCGGAGCGCCTGGGAGGAGCACGGAGCTCCGCATCGCCAGCACCAGCATGTCCGAGAGATCGATCATCGGACCAGCGCCGGCGTTCTGGATCCCGCCGCCCTCCACCACCATCACCGAGGGCCCCGAGAACGTGAGAGACGGGGTGCCCGAGACGCTCTGGAGAACGCACAGCTTCACGTCGACCAAGTCCTTGAGCGTCGCGCCGGCCTGAAGCTGGGGAAACTGCGGGGTGTTGGGGTTGGTCTGGATGCCCGTTAGCCCGATCCGGCGCTGCATGTCGTACAGGCCCGCGGGAATCGGAAACAACGCGGAGAAGCTCGAGTCGAGCACGATTTCCACGCGGCCGAGCAGCAGCGTCGCCGCGGCGTGGGCTGCCGGGAAGGTCGGGTAGGCGTTGTCGACCGCTGGTCCGCCGGGGCGCCAGACGATCTCGCTTCCCCCCGAGATCATCGAGGAGCCGCCTCCGCTGTCGTCGAGTCGCATCAGCGCCTCGATGAGCGGGTGGGAGCGGTCAAGGCCGAGCGCGCCGGCGGTACGGGTGATGGCAGCGAGAGCAGAGCCCATGCGGCCGAGGCTATCCGCCGGTCGCGCGTCCGTCCAGCACGCCCGCGAGAAACGCGGAAGTGTGATACCTTCCGAGGCATGGCTCCCCCCGGCAACGCCACCTGGATCGCGTCGAAGCTCTGGCAGGGTTCTGCTCCCGCGTGTCGCACGCCGCTCGCGGAGCTCGGCTTCGACGTGCTGGTGCTGACGGCCAAGGAGCACCAGCTCGATCCGAGCTGCTTCGCCGGCCTCCAGGTCATCCACGCGGCGCTCGACGACTCGGGGCCTCCTCCCACCGAGAAGGAGCTACGCGCGGCTCACAGGGCCGCCGACGAAGCCTCCGCGCTCTGGCGCCGCGGCGCGCGCGTGCTGGTCACCTGCCAGGTCGGCGCGAACCGCTCGGGCCTCGTGACCGCGCTGATCCTGCGCGACGCGCTCGGCATACCGGGCCGCGAAGCACGCGAGATGGTGCAGGCGGCGCGGGTCGCGCAGACGCCCCATGGGCCGCTCCGCGCGCTCTCGAACGAACATTTCGCCAGCTACCTCGATTCGCTGCCGAAGGGCGAGACGCGCCGCTGGTATCTGGCGTCGCGGGCGAAGCGGGCCGGCGACTCCGATCTGCGCGCGTTAGATCGGGCCGCCGCCGGCGCGCGCGATGAGTTGCGTCGCCAGCTTCTCGATGGCGTCGTACACCGTGCCGGGGCTGCCGCCGAGCCACACGGCAGGGTTCGGGGGGACGACGTTGTGCTGGATGAACTGGTCCTGTTCCCCGAAGGCCACGGAGAGTACGCCGCCAGGAACGCCGGCCTGCGCCGTCGCGATGAACCCCGACGCCGCCCCGATGCGGCCGCCGAAGCTGTTGCCCGGTCCCACGAAGCCGGCCAGCGTGTCCGCGTTGATGAGCCCCTCGTTCTGCGTCACCGCCGTCAGGCGCTGGATCGGCGCCAGGCCCACGTAGCCCATATGGATGAAGGGCGCCGAGCCGGTGACGAGCTCGCCGTCGTCCTGGATCTCCACCAGCACGTTGTGGCCGCCCTGCACGTCGGAAATGAACGGCTGGGTGCCGTTCGCCTGCACCGATCCCCAGCCCTGCAGGTACCACGCGGTGTTCTCCGGCTTGGCCGTGATGACGGGGACGAGCGTGTTGTTCGAGACGATGCGCACGTCGCGGAAGGTGGCGACGCCGTCGAGCGTCACGCCGTCCGCGAGATCGATCACGAAGGGCGCGGGGTAGCGCGAGGGATCGGTGCGCCAGACAGCGTCGGCACCGCCGCCGCCCGCGCCCGAGGCGCTGCGGAAGTCGTAGTGCGCCGCGGGAATCGGCATGGGCGACCCCGGCGCCTGGTAGCTCGGATCGAACGTGATGAGCTTCTGCCCGACGAGCTTCTGGGCCGCCACGGCGAGCACCGCGAGATCGGTGTACGCGTTCGGCGCGAGCGGGCCAGGGTTGCCCGGCTGGTAGACCAACTCGTACGTCACGGCACCGAAGGCGGCGCCGCCTGAGCTCTCATCGAGGCGCATGAGCGCCTCGATGAGCGGGTGGGTGCGGTCGAGACCGAGCGCGCTGGCGGTGCGTGTGATGGCGGCGAGAGCAGAGCCCATGCGCCGAGGCTACCGGGCGCGCCGCTGCCCGTCTACGCAGCGCCCCATGCGACAGCCTTCTGGTAGCCTTTTCGCGTGCGCTACCGAAACCCCGTCTGCGACGTGCCGCGGCTCGACACCTACCTCGCCGCGTACCGGCAGGAGGTCGCGCGTCTCGACCAGCTCAAGCGGAGGCCGAGCCCCCTCACCACCGCGCGCATGCTGGCTCGGGTGAGCGTGGAGAACGTGGATCTCTTCCACGGGCTCCTCCAGCAGTTCGACATGCGGCCGAAGCTGAGGCTCGAGGTCGAGGCCGCGGCGCGGTTCTGGAACCGCGTGTACCCGTTTCACCTGAAGGGCGAACCGGTCGCGCTACCCGCGCCCGACAGCCTCGCACAGATGAAGGCGCATCTCGCTGTCGCGGAGCGGGCACGCCGGGAGGGCCGTCCGCACGACGAGTGCCGTGTCGGCAAGGCCCATCGTGAGGTGCTGGTCGGCGGCTTTCGGATCATCAACACCGGCGGGTTCGACAAGAACAAGATGCGAGCGGTGACCAGCGTCGTGGAGGATGCCGCCAAGCGTCTGATCGCTCACGGCCTGGGCTGCGTCCTCTACGGCGAGATCAACGTCACCAACGAGCTCGAGGACAACACGCTCGCCTTCTACGAGCGTCGGCACGACGCGATGTACGTCCGAGCGGACGTCCGAATGCAGCAGAGCGTGATCCGTACCGTGGCGCACGAGCTCGCGCACCGCCTGGAGCTCCTGTACATCGTCCGCGACTCCCAGATCGAGGAGCTCTACGACGCGATCAAGAAGGCGAACAAGCAGGCCACCCAGTGGGCCATGATGCGGATCCGTCGTCTCGCGCTTCGCGACGGCAAGCCTGCCTTCGACAGCGTGACCCGCACCATCGCGCCCGAGTACCGCGAGAAGTACCGCGAGATCGTGAGGCTCCACGGTGGCTTCGTCACCGCCTACGCCGCGACCGACGCCGGCGAGAACTTCGCCGAGATGGTGGCGTACTACTGCATGGACGCCTTGCCCGCGAACGAGCGGAAGCGTCTTCTCGCAGTCATCCCCGCACACCTTCTCAACCTGCCTCCGCCCGCGACGCACGCCGCCAAGCTTGTCGACGACGTCGGACGCGAACAGGCGATGGCGCTCGCGAGCGACGAGGTCGCTCTCAGGAACTGGAAGACCGAGGACGCCATCAGGGAAGGCGCGCTCGACAGGATGGACCTGAGAGAGTTGCTAGATAAATCCTACGCCGACCGTGGCCTCTCCAGGTACTGGACGCAGGTGAAGCTGGCGATCCCGACGAGCTAAGTCCCGGCGTTTACGGCTCGAAGCTGCCTGGGCCGAGGAAGCCGGGCTTCTTCTGGGCCTGGACGCGCGCCTGCGCGACCTCGACCGCAAGCCGAGGGCTGCGGGCCTGGCCGTTCTTCTGCGACCGGAGCCGGCGCCGGCGACGCGCGTTCACGAGAGCCCTGCGTTGCTCGACGAGCCGTTCGCCGAGCGCGAGATGGGCACCACGTTCGTCTTCTCGGCGTCGGCACGGCGGCGGGGCTTCTTGTCCGCGTCGCGGAGCTCCGTCTCGCTGACGACCTTGATGACCCGCTTCTCGAGCCCGGCCGACTCGAAGTAGACGAGCCGGGCCTCTCGGTCGGACTGGGCGACCATCTCGGCGTGCTCGTCGGCCGAGAGCTGCTCCAGGCAGACCTGGCGGGCGATGTGGGTGTGGACGTCGCAGTACTTGAGCGCGTACGTCGTCTCCTTCGGCTCGCCGCTCCAGGCCAGCCGGATGAACATCAGGATGGCGCCGAGGAGGCCGCCGACCTCGGCCGAGACATCGGGCTCGACCATCCGGTAGCGGCGAGGAGCCCCGAACGCCCGGCGCACGAAGTCCCAGAGGCCCTCGTCGCGCATGATGCGGGGCTTCGGGCGGCTGGCAGGTTCCTGGCAAAGGAGGCTCGCCACGCAGCGCGGGCGGCCGTCGGTCAGGTGGGTGCCGGCAGCGACGGCCTTCTCGAGGTCCGCCTCCCGGCGACGGCGCTCGGCGGCGGCAACGCGCTCGGCGTCGCTCAGCTTGGACGCCTGGGCGGCCTCCTTGCGCTGGGAGACGACCCGGAAGCGATAGAGCATCGCCAGCGTGAGCGCGAAGCCCACGACGGCGGCGAGAGCGGTGAGGATGGTGATGGCGTCGAGGTTCATGGCCGGGGCACCCTACCCCGGCCGCCTCTTCCCTGGCAACCCAGGGCGGGTCAGCCGGCTTGCTTCGCGCCGCTCTTGCCCTTCGCAGGCTTCGCGCCGGGCTTCGTCGCGCCGGGCTTCTCGCCGCCCTTGTAGATGTAGACGCCGCCGGCGACGGCCGCCACGATGGCGATGCCGCCGAGGATCCAGGGGAGCTTGCTGCTCTCTTCCACGGCCGGGGTCGTTTCGCCCGCCTGCTGCCCGGTGATGGTCTTCGCGACGCAGAGGAGCTGCGCGTTGCGGACGCCGTGCTGGCCCTGCTTGGTCGTGCAGGGGGCGCCGGGCTTCGGCTTCGGCGGCGTCGCTTCGACCGTGGGCGTCACGCACTGTAGATTCTGGTCGAGACGCCCCGCGACGCCGTTCGAGGTGCACGGATCGCCTGGCTTCGTCTGATCCTGCGCGTTCGCGACGCAAAGGAGCTGCGCGTTGATCTTGCCGGCGTGGCCGGTGGCCGTCGTACAGGCGTCGCCCTGTCCCGCGTCGCGCGTCGCGCCGGGGCGCAGGAAGAGCCCAAGGTTCTTGTTGATGTGGTGCACGCCGGGGGGCGCCGTCACGCAATCCATGAAGGCGTCGTACGTGCCGGTCTTGCCCGCGGCGTCGGTGCACGCGTCGCCCGCCTGGGGCCCCACGGCGAACGTCCCGTGCACCGCGCAGACCAGCGTCGGCGGCCCGCCCCACGCAGGCGCCGGTCCCTCGACCAGCGTGCCCGCGCTCGTCCCGACGACGCAGGCGTCGCCCACCTTCGGCGGGTACGCGACGCAGGTGAGGTAGCTGTCGTACTCGCCCGCCTGGCCCTCGGGCGTGGTGCAGGAGTCGCCGGCGTACGCGTTCTGCTGCGGGCCCTGCGAGCAGACGAGCGCGCTGCCGGGGAAGCCGTCTCCGCTCGGCGGCGTCGCCTGGGTGTAGGTGCCCGCGTACCCATCGGCGTCGGTGCACGCGTCGCCCACGTTCGGGCCCGACGGGGACGGCGGAAGGCAGGCCGTCAGCACGTTGGTGACGACGGGGCTCCCGCCTCCCCAGCCGCCGCCTCCAGACATGCTGAAGACGGGGACCGTGAGCGGCGCGTACCCCTCGTAGCAGAGGCACTCGCTGCCCGAAGCGTAGGCGTTTGCGGGGCACGACTGGCAGTCGGTGGTCCGCTCGGCCCCGCCCGTGCAGCTCGTGCCGTTCGTGCACGTCACCTGCCACGAGTACGGCTGGTCGGGCGTATTGGGATCGGGCACGACGAACTGCGCGACGCCGCCCGAGGCGGAGCACGCGTCGATGGCGTCCTGGGTCGGCGCTTCGCCTAGCATGGCTGGCAGCGCGAGATCCTCGCCGGCGGCCAGCGACGCGAAGACGACGGCGCCGCTCGGGAGCCGCGCGAGCGGCTTGTGCGGGTTGGCTCGGACGAGGTCCGCTACGGCGAAGCCGTGAAGGGCGGCGATCTGGCTCAGGCGCTCTTCGGCGCGGACGCGGTGGTACATGGGCCGATGCTACAGCATCACGCCCCGGCCCGCGCAAGGCTCATCCCGTGGCGAGCTCGCCTTCGTTCGCGTTCAGCTCGCTGCCCATGTCGGCGCCCGTCTGCGAGGGCGTCACGCCCATGATCCACTGGTTGTGCCCGTCCTTCTTGTACGCCTTGGCGTGGACCAGGAACTTCTGCTTCGCCGTCGGCGGCACCAGCACGAAGTGCTTGTCGATGCCCTTGATCTCGCCGGGATCGACGTAGACCGATTTCCCAGAGCCCTCGAGCTTGATGCTGATGAGATCCGAGCCCGTCTTGCCGCGCACCTTGCCGGTGAGCACGCGGCCGTCGTGCAGCGTCACGCGCTGCTGGATCTCCACCTTCTGCGGGATCTTGTACCGGAGCCCGACGATGACCGGCGCGGGATCCTTCGAGCGCATGTCGTGCTCGTCGCCGTCGATCACCGGCCAGCCCTCGTACACGCCCGCGGGCGTGCGGCGCTTCAGGAAGGTGATGTCGTTGACCGGCTCGGCCGGCACGTACGTGATCTTGCCCGTGACCGGGTGAGGCGCCTTCGAGCCCTTCGCGGTGCGACGAAGGAAGACGACGGCGACGCGCATCCCGCTCTTCAGCGCCTTCTTGCACTCGTCGAGGTTCACGCCCGAGTAGCTGAACGTAAGATCGTAGTTCGGCTTCGGCAGCGGCCCGCGACCAGGGACCTTCGTGTAGTCGTACAGGCTCAAGTCCGGGTAGACGCTGGCGCAGTAGTCGAAGAACTCGGGGAAGAAGAGCTCGAACGGCAGATCGGCGTACACGTTCATGCGCACGTACGGATCGCACTTCACCTTCGGCTCGCCCCTCTGGAACGTGATGCCGTGCCGGCAGTGATCGACGTGCTTGCCCACCGCTTCCATCAGCATCCTGGCGAACGCGAGCGGCTGGAAGAAGAGCGCGCGGGTCATAAAGAGCTTCGAGAAGTCGTTGTACGCGATAGCCGTGTTCTGGCCCGTGAACGCGAGGCACGTGGCTCGGCACTCCCGCGAGCTGCCGATGCACAGGTTGACGCTGTGGCGCTCGCCGCGACCGTCGAGGTTCTTCGTCACGAGCGGCAGCCTGCGTCCCGCTCCGAGCCCGCGGCCCTCGCCGTACGGGCCGCCAGGGACGGGGCCGAAGGAGATGGGGTTCTCGGCGGCGCCGTTGCGCTTGTAGTACGCCGCCTCGCTGATCTTCGTGTCCAGGGCCGAGCGCTTCACGCCTTCGTACGCCGGCAGGAGGTTCAGGCCCACCGCGTACGACGGCGGGATCCTGACGGTGCCCTGGATGGCCTTCTCCAGCTTCGCGTTGGGCTTGAGCAGCTTGCGAGCCATCTTCGACGCGCTGGTGCCCCACTGCTCGTAGCCGAACTCCTTCGGCGTGTTGGGGAAGTACTCGAGGAGCGCCTCCCAGGCGCGCTCGAGGCCGGGCCTGTCGAGCGGGTAGGCGCGCAGGACCTCCTGCATGGTGATGCCGACGCCGCGCGCGTCGCGGACGGAGTTGCACCCCGGCCTCTTCGCGTTCGGGCGCCAGGGCAGGCCCGACTTGGCCATCGCCTGCTCTGGCGTCAGCTCGGCCGGGTTCTCGATCCGTACTTCCTCGTCCTGCTCCGTCGTGAAGATCGGCGTGTGCTCCGGGTAGACCATCGCGAGCGCGCGCTCGACCTCGGCGCGCGAGTCGCTATCGATCTCCGTCTCGACTTCCCCCTTGGAGTTGACGACGACGTACATGGATCAGTAGCCCCAGGGCTGCACGGGGTTCCCGCCGCGCTCATCGTCGCCGAGGATCGCGCGCCGCGCCTCGGGATCGCCGGCCATCGCCCGCGTGACGAGCTCCTCGCTGGGAGGCACCACCGCGCGCTGCACCTGCGCGACACCGCGACGGCTGGGGCGCACCTTCGGGAGCTCGCGGCCCTCCATGACCGAGACGTAGAGGCGCATGTTGTCCCAGTGCGCGTCGAGCGCGGCCTCGATGACCGCGTTCATAAACGGCGTGCCCAGGTGCTTCTTGCTGCCGGGGACCCACCGCTCCGCCAAGCGAATGACGCCGCTCTCCGGCTCGGAGACGTGCAGGCGCCCCACGGCATGCCGGATGCTGTTGCGGCTGCCCTGGGTGAGCGGCGCGTTCCAGTCCTGCTCGCCCGCCTTCGGGGCCTTGGGCTTCGCGGGACCACGCTTCGTCGGGTTGCCCTTGCGCTTCTTGCCGCGCTGCTCGGCCATCGCACGGCCGGTGCCGACCGCGTCGTCGAGATCGTCGGTGAAGTACCCCTCGTCCGCCGTCGCTCCCTTGAAGCTCACGCGCAGCTCGTTGTCGTAGCCCGTCTTCTTGATGACGAGCCCGAGCGGCGTGAGGATCTGCCTGGCCTGGGCCATCGTCATGCCGGCCTTCCGCGGGTTGCCCTTCCGGCCCTTCGCCGGGTTCTTGCGGCGCGTGATGATGTGGAAGTGCGGATCGAGCCCGTACTGGCCCAGCAGCGCCTTCAGCGGCGCCTGGCGGAAGACCGCGTCGAGCGTCTTCTCGTTCGCGCCAGGCGCCTCGAGCACGACGGCGATGGTCTTGCGGTGCGGGTGCACGTGCACGCTCGTGAACGTGAGCCCCGCGTTCGCCACCGCCTCGGGCGCCAGGCGCTCGAGCTCGCCCTCGAGCTCACGCCAGGCCGTCGACGGATGCACCGTGACGCGCGCCTCGTAGAGACGGCGGCTGTCGGTGGGGAGCGGCCCGGCCTCGGGCGCCGAGTCGGACGGGTTCTTCCTGCGGCCGCCCTTCTTCACCTTCGCGCCCGCGTGGCGCAGCGCCTGGGCCACGTGCTCGACCGATTCCTTGTGGGAGCCGGACTTCTTCGGGAACTTGAACGTCGCCGCCTCGGGCGCATCGTGACTGAACTCCATGCCGCACTGGCGGCACGAGTAGTGCGCGCGCGAGCCCAGGACGCCCATCGGCACGCCATCGCCGCCGCACATCGGGCACTCGGGCCCATGTTCGTACGACTCGTGCGGGTTGGTGCGCCGCGTGAGCGGGTGGAAGTGGCTGATCTTGACGATCTGCACCTTCGCCTTCGCGAGCGAGAGCCGCGAGAAGGCCGCTCCCAGCTTCTTCTCGTTGCCCTTCGTCCCGACACGGATGGCGATGGTGCCGCGGTGCGGGTGCGCCTCGACGCTCATGGCCGCGATGCCGGCCGAGCGGAGCGCGCTCTGGAGGGCCGGCGCGTGCCGCTCGAGCCGCTGCCACGCCTCGCTCGTGTTCGGCTTGAGCTCGACCGTGGCCTCGTAGAGCTTGCCGGGCAGCGGCGGGCCGCTGGTGAGCGGGTTCTTCCCACGCCGAACCGACTTTGACTTCACGTGTGCCTGGATCCGCTTCCATTCCGCGGGGTGATCCGCCTGCATGTGGGTGTACAGACTCGGGTACCTCGTCGCGATGAGCTCGACGTCGGGGGAGCCGCCGTACTCCTTGGCGTGCGCCACTGCCTCGCGGCGGATCTGCGCTTCGCTGGGCTGCGGCAGGACAGCGCCGCAGACAGAGCATTGTTCGCTGCCGACCTTCTTGCCCGATACGCCCATCGGGATCCTGCGGACCTGGGCGGGATTTTTGCCGCGTCCGCGGCGCGAGGGATGAGCAGGCATCGTCGTCTGACCTTTCTTCGCCGGCTGGTAGCCGACACGTCCGTCTTCTTTCACCACCCGCACGCGCTTGGCGCCGGGACCGTCGATCTCGATCAGGTTACCGTGCTCGCACGTCCGAGCGATACGCATCAGTAGATCGATCTCCTGCTCGAGCGGAGCTGGCTCGACCACGAACGCGCTGACGACGCTCCCGTCGGCGCGCAGGATGGTCACACCGACCCCGACGGGTGCCAGCGGATCGCGAGCCTCGCCGCGCGCGACGGCCGCCTCCTCCTCCGCGAGCTTCGCCTTCCACTCGGGCGAGTCCCAGTCGGGCTCGGGCCCGCGGGGGATCGGGTTCTTGGTTCTCTTCTTCGGCGCCGGGACCATGCCCTGATCGTCGCAAAGCATGCAGGAGCCGTCGCCGCACTTGCAGGGGACGCGCGGTCCCATGTCCTCGCCGGCCTTCTCGCGCGACGTGCGCGCGCCTGCCTTGGCCGCCGTGGCGCGCTCTTTCGCCTTCGGCCAGTACGGACGGCGGTCGAGGGCCACGCCGCGGCGCTCGGCCTCCCAGAGCGCCCAGCAGGCCCGCCGCGACGCCTGATCGCGGGCGCCGGGGTTCTTTGCGTTCGCGGCGATGCCGGCGTTCGCGTCCTTGTGAAAGCGCGCGAGCTCGGGGCCCGTCAGCTTCGCGAGCCTGGGCTGCTCGGCCGCCGGCGGCTCGAGCGGCACGGGGTTACCGCGCCGGGGCGGCGGCTCGCCACGGCTCCAGGCGGCGCGGGCCGCGAGCACGGGCTTCTGCGCCGGCCAGTGGGCTGCTTGCAGCCACTGGGCGAGCGTCAGCCCGTGTGCGTTCGTGCCGCTGGCCTCCACCCGGTTCACTCGCTCCGGGGCGGGAGGGCGCGAGGCGCCCGGCCGGCCGCGAGCGCCTTCGGCTTCTTCGGCTTCGGGAAGCACGACGGCTGGTAGCACGCCTTGCCGAGCATCTTCTTCACCATCGGGCGGAGCGCCGGCTGCACCGACTGGTCCTTCTTGCCCTTGCGCTTCGCCGCGGCCTTGCCCTTCTTGCCCTTCGCCTTCGCGGGCCGCTTCGTCGGGTTCGCCTTCCGCGACGGCGGCGTGTCGTCCACGGCGCCCGTGTCGTGGATCGCGTACACGCCCGAGTTCCAGGTGTTGCCCTCCTCGGTGTACGCGCCGACCTTCGCCAGCTCCTTGCGCATCTTCTCGTAGGTCTTGTACGAGTCGCTCGCGGCGTGATCCATCGCGAAGACCTGCTGGAGCGCGCCCCCGTCGTAGACGACGACGAGCTCGCCGCCGCTCGGGTACTGGTGGCCCGTCGCGTGCCACTCCTGGGGCGAGTAGAACGCCTTCGAGCCGCCCGTGTGCGTCAGCTTGTGCTTCACGAGGAAGGACACGATGGCGTCGTACGCCTTGTTGCCGAGCGGCGAGAGCCCCCGTGGGCGCGCCAGATCGGGGTTCGCAGCGACGGCCTGCCCGACGCCGTGGGGGAGCTTCGGGTTGTGGACGCGCGACGGCGG
>Ga0315273_10010843_pt1 | contig 11640 bp, 15 predicted proteins | sample YL17G02_0_MG_FD_205753 | JGI IMG/M metagenome (GOLD analysis project Ga0315273, IMG submission 205753) | Sediment microbial communities from Yellowstone Lake, YNP, Wyoming, USA - YL17G02_0 | ecosystem: Environmental > Aquatic > Freshwater > Lake > Sediment | place: USA: Wyoming | collected... | reverse complement strand
CGGTGCGCAGGCGCGCCTCATCCTGCGGGTTGATCCCCATCGCGCTGCCGATGTACGCGAGGATGTTCCCCAGCGCCGCGTCCTGCTTCATCGCGCAGACCCACGACGGCTTGCTCCCCGTGCCGATCTTCGGGTCGTCGCTCTCGACGACGACGAACTCGCCCACGAAGAAGTTGTCGCTCTTCCGACCGACGACGAGCTTCGTCGCGCTGATCTCGAGAAGGTACTTGTGGCCGTCGTTCAGGTAGATGCCCCCGAGAGACATGGTCGCGTTGTTCACACCCTTGAAAAGACTCATCACTACCACCTTTCACACACGCGCAACCACCGTGTTGCGCACTCACGGGTTATCCCCGCAAAGACCTAATCTGTCAAGGCGCAAGATGCTGCGCCACAACGTCTATGTCGGCATACGAGAGCTTCTGCTGCTGCCCTGTTGTGTCGCTGATGTACTGAGCATCAGCGCACGCGCGCTCGAACGCCGCGACCTGCTCTCGCAGGCCGATAGAGAGAGTCACGGTTACCTCGTCCGCCTCTTGGCCGTCGCGGTGCGTGCGCCCGATCAGCTGCTCGCACACGCTGCCAGTCGTCGGCGGCGAGATGATCAGGTTCGTACTCCATGCCTGGAGGTTTCGTCCCTCGGAGTTGCTGGCGACGCTCGCGATGAGCGGTGTCCCCGGCGGGTGATCTTCGATGGGCTTCCCCTCTCGGTTCTGCCCACCGCGCCAGTAGTACGGGACGCCCGTGCGCCTGGAGAGTTCATGCCCGAACTCGATGTGCTCGACCCAGACGATGCCCTTCTCCTGCTTCATCCACTCGGCCGCCATCTTCAGAATGCGATCGGAGAGCCACACGGCCTCCGTGCTGATCTGATAGCTGTCGCGCACGGCCCGCCACGCCTCCAGCACGCCGCTCTCGTAGTCGCCCTTGTCGCAGGCCCGCATGACCTGACTCTCGCTGTCGATGCCTCGCCGGTTGTTCCGCAGCACGTCGCGAACGAACTTCGCCCAGTTCCGCCTTCGGGTGAGCCACTCTTGAGGCGGCGCGGGGTTCCAGCGGTAGAAGAAGCCGCACGCGACCTCGCGCAGATGGCGCCACTGCTCGATCGCGTCGATGCACACCTCGCCGTCGGGGCGCACCCAGTCGCGCCGCAGGCCGATGACCGCGTCTTCAATCTCCGGCATCGGAGTCACGATCGAGTCGATGCGCAGGCTCGTGCCGAGGGCTCCCTCCTGCGTCGCGACGACACCCGGCGTCTCCGTCAGGCGACGGCGGTACGCGCGGCGGATGGTGCGTAGCGGGTCGAGCGGGTACTCGTCCGCGCGCTCCTCGGCTGTGCAGAGATCGATGAGCGCCCCAGGCGCGATGCGCTGCTCGTCGTTGCGCTGCTCGTCGAGGACCATCGACCACTCGGTGAGCGTGTTGAAGTCCTTCGGCGTCGGCGCGAGGGGGCCGAGGCACCAATGAACGATGTGCGAGTAGTCGCGGATGCTGCGCTTCGTGATCGTGCCGCTCATCGCGATGAAGCGCGTCTCCGAGTGCGCCTCGAGGTGGCGCCCGACGCGGCGCGTGCAGGCCGCGCTGCGGTTCTTCAGCTTGTGCCCCTCGTCCGCCGCGATCACGTCAGGATCGTGCTCCTCGAGCGTGTCTGCGCTCTGCTCGCGCCCGAGCATCTCGTAGGAGAGAAGCCGGACGTACCCAGGGATGAGCCAGTGCCTTCGCAGCGCGTGCATCTCGCGGCGCGTCTTCTCGATGAGCTTCGCGGGCATGATCAGCAGCGGACGCTTCGCGTCGAGCACGACGAACGTGAGCAGCGAGATGAGCGTCTTGCCGCCGCCGACGCGGATGGGCGCGAACAGCCCGTAGTCGTGCGCGTCGCGCAGCGCCGTCGCCTGGACGGGCCGCAGCCGCTGCGTGCCGGGAGGCAGCGGCGGCCCGCCTGGGTACGGATTCGGCCCGCCTGGGAAGCGCAGATGCGCCGTCAGCGCGTCCGCGAGGCGCTCCCCGTCGAGTTCCCAGACGCGCCGGGGGAGCGCGAGCACGCGATCGAGTTCTGGCCCGCGCTGCACCGCCGTGGCGGGCATGAGCAGCCTCTCCCCGCCCGACCGGGCCTTCGCACGCTCATGGTCCTCGGGCGTCATCCCAATGTCGGCAAGCATCGTGCGAAGGAGGTCAGTCATGGGGGGCACCGTAGTCACTCGGCGCAGACGCGCTCGATCGCGTCGAGGATGCTCTTCGCGCGCCGCGCGAGGTCGAGGTCGTCCTCGTACCGCTCGCGCGCCGCGATGAGCGCGCAGGCGATGCTCACGACGAGCACCTGCGCGGAGCGCGCCTCGACCTGCTGGAGGAGCGTGCGCCGCTCCCCGTCGCCCACGGCAATGGCCTCGACAGCGTCAACGAACGCTGCGACGGCCGTCGGCGCGCTCGGAGGGGGCGGGGCGGGTGGCGGAGGCGGCGGAGCGCCGTGCTTCATGCGCTCCGCAAGGAGCGTCCGCTCCTTTCGGATGAGCTTCTTCAGCCCCGCCTCACGCATGCTCTTCATCGCCTCGGGCCGCACGCCCTCGACAACGGCGAGCGCCTGGAGTGCGGCCTTGTCCAGCGCGTCCAGCGCGTCCTGCGGGGCGTCAGGGGCCTCCGGCGAAGGCTCGGCCTTGTCCTCGGCGGGCTCCGGCGCGTTGATCGGCGGGGGCGGGGGCGGGGCGGGCGGCGCGGACGCGACCGGAGGCGCTGGCGGGGCTGGCGGGGCTGGCGGGGCCGCGCGCATGAGGCGCACGTCTGCGATCGGCACGACCGCGTTCGTCGCGACGTTCCAGGCGTGCTCGGGCGACGTGGGGTGCTCTACCCAGCCTTCTTGCAGTGCCGTCTCCATCGTCGGCGCGGGCGGCGCCATCGGAGGCGGCATCTTCCCCGCGCCGTTCATCTTCGCGCCCGCACCCTGGGCTGCCGCGATCTTCTCTTCCAGCGTCATCTCTCTCGCCATCTTCGACCTCATTATCTGCTCAGGAGTCAGTTTGCAGTCCATCCGATGCGCGCACCCTCCGTACGCGTCACACGCTCTGGGGTTGACCGGCATGTCGATCGCTCGAGCACCGCTGGCCTTCAGCTGGGTCAACTTCTCCGCCAGCACGTTGAAAGGCTTCAGCGCCTCGCGTGCGTCGGCGGCAAGCATCCGCAGATGCACAGGCCGATTCTTGAACGGCTTGCGCGTCAGGTAGTAGTTCCAGCAGAGGTCCACCCACGGGGCCTCGGGCATCTCCGCGAGCGCCGCGTTCGCGTAGACGATCGCCTGCACGTTCGTCTTCAACGTCTCCTCGGTCTGCGCCCACACGAGGTCGGTCGTCGTCTTGTGATCTATGATGACCGGCGTGCCCGCCGCAGAGACGTAGGCGAGATCGACGTAGCCCATCCAGTGCCCGAAGTGGAACTCTCGCTCCACGTTCAGGTGCGGCCCCGGCGCAGGCAAGTTGTGCAACCCGCTCTCCGCGATGAGCCCCGGAAAGTACTCGTGCCCCTCGAGGACGAGCGACTCCGCCGGGTTGGGCGGTATGCCATTGGACAGCCAGTTCTCGAGGATCTCATGCACGCGAGTGCCGACGAGCGCCGACCTGTGCGTCGCGGTCTTCATCCCGTCCAGGTAGCGCCACCCCCACTTCCGCTCGCACGACAGGAACGTGTCCATCTGAGACGCCGAGCAGGTCACTTCGCCACCGCAAGCACCTTCCGCGCTTCGAGCGTCAACACGCGCCGCGCCCAGGCGCTCGTGTCTCGATGGTCGGACAGCCGCGCCGCCGCGTCATACGCCGCGCGCTCCTCTGGCGCGCAACGCATCTCGAACCGCGTCGCCTTCGGCGTGAACGTGTGAGCCAAAAAACGTCGAATGAGGTCTGCCATGCGAGAACTCCTCTGTACGGCTTCGCGCCGTACATGTCAATGGTTTAGTTGAACGAAGGCGGCGGGGGCGGTGCGCGGTCCTCGTCGAGCTTGCCCATCGCGTTGTTGATCCCCGCGTCGTCGTCGAGATAGCCGGAGTTGGCAGCGGCCCACGCGGTGAGCAGATCGAGACTGACGCAGCGGTACTTTCGGTTGTTGCCGTTCGCTTCGCGCATCGTGATCTCTTTGGAGAGGCCCGCGAGGGCCTTGGTGATCTGCGAGAGCGTTGGGGCGCGCTCGTTCACATAGAGGTCGAAGCCGTCGTGGATCGCCCGCGAGGTCGCGAGGAGTCTTCCGCCGTTCACGCGCATGAGTCCGAGCGCGTTTGGGCGCGTCGAGAACTTCTTCGGGTCGAGCAGGAAGCCCACGAGCCACTGGCAGACCTGGGCGCGGTGCCCCGTGCTCGTTGCCAACTCGGCTGTGAGGTCTCCAGAGATGCCGGAGACGAGGAAGCGGCCTGTGCGCGGCACCTCGACGTTCTCGTGGAGCCACATGATGTGCCCGGTGATGAGGTCTTCCTCGAGCCACCGCTTCGTCTCGAGCGCGCCCACGTCCGCGAGGTACGCGGCGGCTTCCTGTCCGACGTGGAGGAGGAAGAAGCGTTCGACCAGCGCCGCAATGTCGTGCTCGGTGAGATGCTCGTGCGTCTGGAGCAGGCCCTTGTTGTTCGCCGCGATGATCACGCGAACGCATCCTCGGAGCGTCGCGTTGGGCAGGTTCTTTCGCTTCAGGGGGCGCTGTCGTGCTTGGATGAACTCTCGGATCTCCGCCGTCCGCATCTGGCCCTTCGCGTCCTTCGGGACCGTCTCGTCTCCGAAGACCAGCGGGCACTTCGACAGCGCCTCGTTGAAGCTCGCGAGCGCCTCATCTAGCTCGGTGGGCCGCTCGATCGTCCAGAGGCGCGCGGCGGCGCACGCGAGCAGCGACTTGCCTGTGCCGGGGGCTCCCTCGAGGTAGAGCGCCGCGCACGGCTCGTCGAGCCTGGGCAGGCACGCGAGCCACTGCATCAGTCGCTCGGCGTTCTTGCCTGCGAGCAGCCGCAACCAACTGTCGATCGCCTCGTTGAACACGGGCTCGACGACACGCAGCGGGCACGGCGCCTCGGTGAACGTCCTCGTCTTCGCCTCGTAGGTCGCGCGCTGCGCGCACATGTCCACGACGATGCCGCCGGAGGCGACGTTGCCGTAGTCGCGCACGAGTTCCGTCGGGGTCTTGAGGCGCTGACCGCGCGCCGTGACGACGAAGAGATCGACACCCTGGGAGATCGCAGGCGCGAGGTCGCGCACCGCCCCTCCCGGCACGTCCTTGCCCGTGTACCGCGCGTAGTGCGCGTCGCACATGACGTAGAACGTGTCCGCCTTCTGGATGATCCACTCCTGCCGGAGCCGGGTGTGGGTCGTGCCGAGCGCGTCCACCATCACGTCCATCTCGTCGCCCGTGTAGGGCGTCGTCCGCTCCCCGCCGCCGCCGAACGCCTGCTCGATGCGCTGCGCGTGCAGTTGCCGCGCGCCAGCCTGCTTGCGCTGGATCATCGCTACGATCTCCTCGCGCGTCGTCGAGGTCGTCATCACCATCAGCGAGGGCGCGAAGAGGTCCGCGAGCTTCTCCACGTCGGCCAGCGGATGCCGGTCTATGACCTCGCACACCATCCGAAACGTCATCGTGTTCCGGTCGCCGTGCTCCGCGTACTCGTCCCCGCGAAGCAGCGCGTAGAGCGCCTGTGCGACCGCCTTCCGGCCGCCTTCGGGCGAGGCGTTCAGACGCCGAGCGATCGTACGAACTTGTTCCCTCGTGACCTCGAGCCCGCCCTGGGCCCCCACCACCGCGTCGTCAGGGAGCCACGCCGCGCGCGCCACCTGATTCCCCAGCAGCGCGTCGATATCGATCGGCGGCCCCTCGTGGAGATACCGGGCCGGAGGCTTCTTCGGGTCCACCGGATGCCCCGGAAACCAGTACCTCCGCCCCGCGTCCTTCGTGTTCGCGTCCCCGAGCCCGTTCGCCACCTTCTGGTTCAGCAACTCCCAGAGCACAGGCCACTCGCTCGGCGCCGCAGGCCGCGTGAACGGGAACACGAGCCGCCCCCGCGTCCGCGTCGCCGCCTCGGCCGCCCAGACGGCCTTCTCGGCGTCCCCGAGCCCGCCCCACTTCTTGCCCTTGTTGGCCTTCTCGTAGAGCTTCACCGGGTCGGTCGAGCCATGCGACCACGAGGTCAGGTAGAGGTAGGCACACTCGAGCCCGCCCAGCAGCGCGATGAGGTCGCTCTCAGGCGTGTCGTCGAGGTCGATGACCCCGAAGTGGACCCCCGCGACCCCCGCCTTGCCTGTCGTCTTCCCAGGCGCCCACTCCGCAGGGCTGAACATGGGCACCCCCTGCTCCTTGTCCGCGTAGGGCTGGTGGAAGCCCAAGAGGTCCACCAGCTGCTCCCAAGAGAGCCCGTACCGCATGTCGGGTACAACGATGTGTTTCGACGGTGAAAGCGTGACATTCAGCCCCACAGAGCCCCCGCGAAGAAGGTGGTGACCCCTTCGACAGCGGAGTGGATGCCGTGCCGTTGCACTCATCCGCAGAGGGGGGCCCCCACGATGACAGCTACGGCACCCACTCCGCGACCGAAAGAGACCGGACGAGTGCATCACACCCGTACCGCAGCTTCCGCGAGGCGTCCAGCACAATCGGCCCGCGTCCGCGCCGCGCGCGACGCGCGAAAAAACCTCGCGTCAAGTTTATTATTCGTGCCAAGTTTTGCACACCGATGCACACCGCAACTCTATATGGCTTATAGAGTTTGTAGAAATAGCATACATATACCTACCGTCTTTTTGTGTAGGTATATGTATGGTATATATCAAAACTCTATAAGCGTTTAAAAGACGGTGTGCAAAGTGTGCAGGTGTGCATCGGCCGAAAACAAGCATACTTTCTGCACACCGTTTTTTCTGCACACCGCGCCCGAGCGGTGTGCAAAAACAGTAGGCAAATACCTACCCCCAAAAACCTGCACACCGCACACGGGAGGAGGGGGGTTGCACACCGTCAGAACCGGACCTGCACACCGTTGCGTTATCTCACGGTTTTGGTTCTGCCTACATGATCGGCTACCCCGTTCTGGGCGCCTTCTGGGCCTTGCATTACGCGCGTGGTTGCGCTACTTCGTCGGGATGCAGTCAAACGCTCCTGATCTAGATCTGGTGCAGTATCTCGAGGCCGTGCTGCTCAAGGCGCGCGCGGGGGAGGTGCTTTTCGTCGTCGCGAGCGCCGCGCTCCTCACAGGACCGGGCCACGCGGACGTGCTGGCGGGGGCCTTCATGCCGCTGGCCGCCACCGTGCTCGCTGTCGAGTCGCGGCAAGGCGCCTATGTCGCGACGGTCAACGGCCTCGCGGAGGCCATGCAGCGGCTGGAGGGGCAGGACGGGCCGCTCAATGTGCGCGAGCCCAGCGGGATCTTGTCGTGAACCGCCACCAGCGGCGCGGGGACGAAGCGCGGGCGCGCAAGGCGCGCAAGGCGGCACGCAAGCTCCCCGTCGTCGTCGCGCCCGTCGCGCTCGCGCCGCCCGTCGAGGCCGTCGTCGTCGCGCTGCCGCCGCCGGTCGCCCCTGCGCCCGTCGAGCCCGTCGTCGTCGCGCCCATCGCGCTCGCAGACCTCAACATCGCTCCCAGGCCGCTGACGCTCGCGGAGCAGATACGCGCCAAGAAGGCGGCCCCGTGAAGCGCGTCCTGAACGACTACACCGAGGAGCACGTCTGCGACGGCTGCGAGGAGACGGTCTTCGTCACGAGCGAGCGTGCGACACGCGGCGAGGAGCGCCTCGAGGGCCGCGTTTCGATCCTCGTACGCCCCTTCAAGCTCGTCGCGAACCGCCACCAGGGGGAGAGGTGTCCGATCGTGTGCTCGAGCGAGTGCCTCGCCCTGCTCGGGCCCGAGTGGGAGAGAGACCGATGAGCGAGAAGATGCACAACTATCTCGCGCTCGAGGAGGTGATGCTCGCGCTCGACGCTCGCGGGGGCGATGACGAGTATCTCGCAGACCTCGTGCGCGACGTGATGGACACGATCTGGTTCAGGCTCGAGGATGCCGATCGGGCCGTGCTGGACGCGCGCGCGTCCTTGCTGGACGCGCCACCGCTATTCGAACCGACTACGCCGACGCCGACGCAGGCGCTGGTCGATGCGGCCGTACGGGCTCGCCAGATCGCATGGAAAGGAGAAAAACCGTGACCTTCGCCCGCCAACCCGATGGCGAACGCACCGTCGTGCTCCGCCCCCGCGACGCCGCGCTCGCCCTCCGGCGACTCGAAGAGTGGAACCGCGCGAAGGACGAAGAGGCGGAGGCCACCGCGAAGGCGCTCTGGGTCGCGGCGCTCAAGGAGCAGCCGTGGTCGTTCGAGGGCTTCCTCGACGAGACGACGAAGCGCGTGCTCGGACACGACGCGAAAGATCGCGGCGCGTTCCTGCCGGGAGACTGGACGACCGGAGAGCGGGCGTTCGAGGGGTGGAGAGCACGCGCGTCGGTGCTTGCGCCCGACGTGTAGCGGCCCCCGAGCGCCGCGCCGCCCGCCTGTTAAGCGGGACCGGCGCGGGCGACGGCTCGGGGGCTCGTGCGCGCTCTCAGCACGACTTCGGCGCGTGGCCCCAGTTCCTCAACGAGATGGTGTAGCCGTGAGCCAGCCGGAAGATCCAGGCGACGAAAGTCGGCACGCAGATGGGGCTGCTGATCTGATGCTCACAGAACGTCCCGTCGAGCGCTGCTCCGACTGCCCCTTCTGCGAGAAGGAGGACTGGAGCACCGAAGATGACTCGGGCATCGACTACACCGGCTGCGCGCTCGGTGGCATGCCGAGCCCGTCCCACAAGCACAAGAACGACCTCTATGGATACGAGCCGCCGACGTGGTGCAAGCTCCGCGAAGGCGACGTACTGGTGAAGCTGGTCATCAGGCCGCTGCCGGACCCCGAGCCCGACTGGTGAAGCTGGTCATCAGGCCGCTGCCGGACCCCGAGCCCGAGATTGAGCCCGAAGTCGGCCCCAGCGTCGAAGCGGCCCTCCTGCGCGGCCCGAGCAAGAGGCGGAACCGTTCCGCGTACGGACAAGCCGTCATCGTCCGCCCCTGACGATCTTGAACCGCGCGCGCGCCGCCTCCGCACGAGAGGGAACACGCGGAGCCGCGCCCTGCGACACGCAGCTTTCAAACAGCCGGAGCGCCTCGACGGCGACCTCTGCGGCCTTCGTCTTGAACGGGCTCTGGGAGAGCGAGCGCGTGTCCCCCGCGTCCTTGGCCTGCTCCTCCGCGAGGGCTGCGTGCGTCGCAGCGTGGTAGGCGTGCAGCGCGCGCTCAGGGCACGTCGGAGCAGCGCGAGCGAGGTCGAGAGCGGACGCAGCGGCGTCGAGTCGAGCCTTCGCCGCCGAGAGGTGAACCTCCGGGGGCGAGCCGAGTCCGCGCCTTCTCGATATCCTCATCAGCGCCGCTTGTGCGTCGCGCGGGCTTTCGCCTTGCCCAGCGGGTCGCGCTCGGTGCCGTCGAACAGGAAGACCTGACAGCCTTCCTTGGCGCAGTACGCGCGAGCCTTGGCCGTATCGGCAGCAGTGCCGTGACGCTTCCACATCGCGGCTTTTGCCACAGGCCGGAAGCGCGGCGAGAGTCCAGGCCTGTGTTGCAGTTCGTCTGTGACCCAGGCGGCGACGATGGTCTTCTTGTACTTTGCCATGTTCAGCGTCCCGACTTGAGGTTGTAGAGGTCTGCGTACGCCTTCGTACCCGCCTTGGCAGCAATCGTCTTCATCATCGTCTCCCTGTCTTCTTCAGCTTCAGCTTCTTCGTCTGCTTCTCGATATCTTTCGCGCGCTCGAGAAACGCGCGCTTCATCGCGGTCGCGTTCTTGCGCGCCTTCGCGTGCGTCGGGAAGCACGTCGCCTCAACAGGGGCCTCCCCCGGAACGGTCGCTTTGACGCAGTGAACCACGGCGAACTTCGTGTTGCGCCACGACTTCGCGACGGCGAGGTTCTTCTTGATCTGCTGCGCGAAGGCGCGGGCGTTGGTTGCGCGTTTGAAGATGGGGGCCACGTTCTACTCCGTCTCGAACAGCCAGCGTCTGGAGATCATCGAGTCCGGCGCGCGCCACCCAGGCGGCATCGGGACGCTGGCGTCGAGCGAGATCCACTTCCCGCCCACGCTCGCCTTGTCCACGTTGCCCTGAATGAAGATATGATCCGGCGTGCTCGACTTCGTCGTCTGGATGACCTCGAGCCTGCACGGGATCCCGACCGCCATCAGCGCGCCGCAACCGAGCGCGGCGTAGCCGTCGCAGTCCTCGGCCCCGAGTTCAAGCGTCTTGCGCGGGGCCGCGTAGGTATCGTAGCCGCGCACGTCGGAGGTGTACCGCACGTCGCGGCGCATCGCCTTGAAGATGGCGATGATCTCGGCCTCGGTGTCCTTCTCGGGCACGCACCACTGCTCGCCGTTCCACCCGGCGCGGCACTTCTTCGAGAGTTCCTTGCGCGCCCAGGCGATGACCTTCGGGTCGATCTTCGCCTCGTTCGCCTTGTCGATGATGATCGAGAGGCGGTCTCCGAGCGTGTTCACCTCGCGGAGGGTGACGCGCATCGACCCGGCCTTCGTTGGGACGTGCTTGCCCTGGCGGTAGATCGGCGGCATCGACCGCGTCGCCCCACGCGGCACGCGCACGGTCGGAATGCGCCCGCTCTCGCCGCCCCCGCCCATCTCGAGCCCGCTGTGCAGCCGCGCCGCGCCGGTCGAGAGAGACTTGTACCCGAGCGCGATGCCCGCGAGCCCCAGGAGCACTTCGCCAAGGTTCATCCCGCGATGGTAACATGCGCGCATGGACCTCGCAGACCTCGGCAAAACTCCCTGGATAGACCGCCTCTTTCAGCAGTTCGTCGAACGCATCACGCGCGTGAACCCCGACGCCGCGCCGCTGCTCATGCCGACCAAAAAGTTGCGCGTGATGGAGTACGGCTGCGGCCACTACGGCTGCGCGCTGCCCACGACGGATCCGGAGGTCGTCATCAAGATCACCACCGACCCGACGGAGGCCGCCTTCGCCGTCATCGCCAGGAAGCTCGGAGACCAGCCGGAGGGCGTCGTGCGCTACCACCACGCGTACGCCGTGGACTTCAAGCTTCGAGGCAAACCCGCGTTCGTGCTCTGGAGGCAGACCGCGTACCGAGTCAGCGCACGGGAGGTGTTCAACGCAGGGCGAGACAGCTACCAGCGCGAGAAGCTCCAGGCGCTGATCGACAACCTCACGCAGTACCGAGGCATCGCGATACAGGTGCGCGGCGTGATGGTCGCGCTCGCGGCGACCACGCTGCGGGCGACGACGCGCTGGTCCTACCTCGCGCAGGTCGAGGCGCGCGCGGAGGAGGCGGAGGAACTCATCGAGACGATCGAGGAGTCGTCGCGTTTGGAGCACATCCCTCGCGGCACGCTGCGCACGGCGGCGGAGTTTCGCGTCCTGCGGCTGCTCGAGGAGGAAATGTCGAACACGGCGGGGTCGGACCTCATCGGTGACGCGCTCGCGTACTACCGCGAGAGGGGCCTGCTCTTGGCGGACGTGCATGCGAACAACGTCGGGCACAGGGCCGAGACGGACAGCCCGTTGGGGGGCATCATCATCACGGACCCTGGGCACGCCGTCGCGCTGGTCGAGAAGTGGGCGAGCGTCGAGATCCCCGACCTGCCTCAGTAGGGCTGGGCC
>Ga0315273_10010842_pt1 | contig 11640 bp, 7 predicted proteins | sample YL17G02_0_MG_FD_205753 | JGI IMG/M metagenome (GOLD analysis project Ga0315273, IMG submission 205753) | Sediment microbial communities from Yellowstone Lake, YNP, Wyoming, USA - YL17G02_0 | ecosystem: Environmental > Aquatic > Freshwater > Lake > Sediment | place: USA: Wyoming | collected... | reverse complement strand
ATGGCAGGCGGATCAGGCGGCTGAAGAATGCGCCGGCCTGCGGCCCCTTCCCCTGTGGATTCACTTCCCGGCGCAAGCGGTCCCCCCGGACCCGCGCGACGCCACCAGCACACCGATTCTAGGACGGATCCTCGCCCCGCGCTCGCTCTTGCCCTGAGCGCAGGCATCCGCCCGGCCCGCGCCTCAGGCGCGGGTCGGGTCAGGGCATCGCATGTGCGCTTCCTCTCAGCAAGTCCCCCAGTCGAAGTTCACCGTGCTGCTGTTGAAGCCATTCACCTTGATCCATCCCCAGCGTCCGGCGCTGGTCTGGTAGCAGGAGGTCGTGGTCTCGAGTGGGACGGGCGAGGTCACCATCGCCTCGCTCGAGCACGAGTCCTTCGAAGGGGCAGATCCGTGGTCGGCCATGCTCATCCGGGCGCCGTTCACCGGATCGAGACGCTCACCCAGCAGCACGTGATCAATGAACTTGAAGTCCGCCTCCCCATTCGAGCAGGCGATGGTCCCACCGGCGTCCAGGTCGAGGCAATTGCCGACGGCCAGCGCCTTGTCGGCGCCGCTGGAGCGGTAGACAGGCACAATCGGAATCATCGGGACGGGCACAAGCAGCAGGAAGATCTTGGCCTTGATCTTGACCCAGAAGGCCGTGTTGGCATCGGCGCCGATCCCGAACAGCACGCTCGACGAGTTGCGCGGCTTGAAGAAGCCCGGATACGTACCGGCCGTGCTCGGCGCCTTGAGCACGACGGACACATCGACGGTGGACCCCGGCGGAATGGTGCCCGAGGTCAGTAGGACCGCGTCCGGCGCCGACATGCGGTCGCCGTGGTCGAACACCAGTCGATAGCCGGACGTCCACGAGCACGTACCGGTGTTGCGCAGCCGCCAGGTCTTGGTGAACTCGGCGTTGACCGTGACGCCGGAGTCGTCGGCGATCGTCACGTCAGCGACGAACTGCGCCGCGTCACACGGCAGGGGCGCCGGTGTTTGGGTCGGCGACGGCGTGAACGTCGGGGGCAGCGTCGGCGGGACGGAGATCTCGATCGTCGGTGGCACCGCCGTGGGCGGGACCTCGGTGGGCGGCGCGGCCGCAGGTTGGGAAGCCAGGACGGCCTGGGTCGTCAGCGCGACGCTGGCGTCGTCCGGTACCGGTGTCGTGCGGGCCGGGAGCGCGCAGGCCAGGGACCCTGCCACCAGGGCCAGGAACGGCAGGCTGAGGCAGAGGATGCGATGCGGCTTCATCGTGGGCGCTCATGTCCTTCCGGCCTGGTCCGAACGGCGGGCCGGTTGTTGGTCTGCCTCTGCAACGGCTGTTCCTGCCCGCGTGTGACACGCGAGGTGGGCAGGCCGGCTGTCTCAACCCAGATGCTGGAATTCCCAGCCGAAATCGATGCCGTACTTGGCCTCGCCGTAGAAGACTTTGATGGTCCACGTTCCGGATCCCCCTTCCCGTGACGGATAGGTCGTGCCGCCCGGGATCAGGATGCTTGGGTTGCCGCCGTACAACGCATCCAACGTCACACAGTACGTGCCGGGCTGGAGGCCTGTGAAGCGGTAGCTGCCGTCGCCTCCGGTGGTCGTCTCGGCCAGTCCCGTGGACGGACACGCGCCGGACCCCAGCTGGAGGCGTACGTTGGCAAAACCCGGTTCGCCGGAATCGCGCACGGCGTTGGCGCCGAAGGCGCCGAGCTGGATGTCTCCCAGAGCCACACAGCCTTCACCGAGCACCACCGGCTCGCCGGCTACGCCGCCCGTGAACTTGCACTTGTCATTCCACACCAGGCCGCCGATCGAGGCGAGCGTGAGGGGCGGCGATGGCTTGGTCGCCAGCGACTTCCAATCGAAGGCTATGTCGATCAGGCTGTCCGACACCCAGCAGTTCAACTCGAGCATCAGCGGTTTCACCAACAGCCACGAGCCGTCCTCCGTCCGGCCGACGGCAAGCCCCTGCTCCCCCTGCCTGAAAGCCATGAGGTCTTTGAACCCCGTGCTGGGCCCCTGTCGGCAGAAGGCGTTCTTGTTGAAGGTCACATTGGCCGGCCCCATGGTCGGCGTCGGACCATAGTCGGGCTCAGGAAGGAACTGGAAATCCCAGCCGAAGTCGATGTCGGCAACCGGTCCGCCGTCCGGGACCATCACCGACGCACCCATCGGCGATTCGCCGGTGGAGGGCGCAGACCATCCGCCGGGGATCAGGATGGACGAGTTGAGTTCCGACAGTGCATCGACCGAGACGCAGTAGTTCCCCGCGCCGAGGCTGGCGAAGCTGTAGGAGCCATCCGCGGCGGTCAGCGTAGAGGCCAGCCCGGAGGCAGGGCAGGCACCGCCGCCCAGGTCCACGCCCACGCCTTCCAGGCCGGGTTCGCCAGGTTCGCGGATCCCGTTGGCGTTGTAGCCGGCGAGGCAGCCGGCGGGCAGTGCCTCCGGCGTAGGCTGCATGTCCCACGGAGCAGCACACAGGTCATGCCACACGATCCCGCTGACCGATCCACTGCCACTCCCCGGGCAGGCGCTGGCGAGGTTGGTGGTAAAGGACCACGTAGGCGAGTAGGGAGGCGTCGCCGCGCCGCGGTGGGCGACGACGCGCCAGTAGTAGGTAGTGCAGTCGGCGAGCGCCTCGGCCGGAATGACGGCCTTCGCAGGGGAGTGGAAGTCCGCCACGAGGCTGGGGCCGCCGAATCCCGGGTCCGTCGACAGGTCGACGCTGAAGTACTCCGGAAGACAGCCCTCGGTGAATAGCCAGGCCAGCGGCGGGTACGGGTTGTCGACGGTCGAGCCGTCGGCCGGCTGCCCCGGCGTCGGAGCATCGAGCGTGGACGCGTCGCACAGCGGACCGGTCCAGAAGCGGGTCGAGTTCGAATAGGGCCCCAGCGTGGTGCCATTGATGGCCGCCACGCGCCACTCGTAGTCGGTGGCGGGCAGGAGCGATTCGGACGGACCCCAGGAGGTGCTCGGGGTGCCCGTGCCGCCGGCAATCGTGTCGCTGTCGTCGTAGCTGCCGTAGTCCGTCACCTCGATCCGATATCCCTCCGGGTTGCACGTCTCCGGGTAAGTCCAGGAGAACGACGGCAAGAGGTCCGGCACGACGACGCCGTCCGGAGAGGCCGGAATGGGAGCCGCAAGCCCGTCGGTCGGGCACGCGGGCAATCCGCCTTCCTTCGGCTCGCACGCAGCGGTCAGCAGCAGCGTTGCCAGGAATGTGATCGCAAGTCGGATGAATGCGTGACGGGTCATGCAGGCCTCCTGCGTTTGCGCTTTGACCCCGGCTGACCGGGGACTCGAGTCGTCGGACGCGTCGTCGTACTGCGATCGCTCAGCTGCCCTGTCACGGGCAGAGTCATTGGAGGAGGGCATAGATCACGAACGAAATGGCGCTGCTCTCTCCCTGATTGCCGCTGGTGTCCCACGCACGGGCGAAGGCCTGCGCCATCCCGGCGGGATAGGGTCCGCCGGAGAAGATGCAGGTCGTCGTCTGCGTGCAGGTGCGCATCAGGACGGGCTGCTGCTGAGTCGACAATTGGAACCAGACCTCGATCTTGGCAATACCGCTGGCATCGGCGGCCGAGGCTGAGAGGCTGAGCTTGTCATGGTCGGTCGGGCGGCCGGGCCCGGTCGGCGCCATGGAGATCGAGGCCACCGGAGGCTGCGCGTCGCCGGGGATCGGCGTGTCGGTTGGCGGCGCGGCGATGATCGGCCGGCTGGCCGCCGGCCCGACAATCGTCAGCGAACCTCCCCACACCCAGCAATGTCCGGACCCGCCCGGTTTGGGGATCCACCACCAGGTCGAGTCCCCACTCCTGCCTTCGAGCGCGGTCGTCTGACCTTCCAGCAGCGTGGCAAGGTTGCGGTAGACCGTGCCCGGGCCGGAGCGGCAGTTGGCATTCTGGGCCGCGGTGCCGGTTGGCGCCTCTTCGGTCCCGGTGGGCGATGGCGTCGCGGTCGGCGTCGGTGTGTGCGTAGGTGCCGTGCTGGAAACGCCGACGACCGGCGTCGCCGTGACGAACCGCGTCGGTTCTCCCGGATTCGCAGGGCTTCCGAGGGCAACCGGCGTGGTGTTCACCGGTGGGGATGAGGACAGGGGATGCGTGGCCCGCCATCCGAGGAAGAGCCATCCGGCCAACCCGACCATCGCCGCGGCGCCAAACAGCAGCCCGGCGAGCCATCGGCCGGCACTCGCCGCGTGAAGTGACGCGCCGGCAAGGTCTCCCGCGCCGCCGCCCCCTGCACCGCCTCCCGGAGCACCTGCGGAGGACCCCCTACCCGCGGGCGCTTTTCCTTGGGGTGGGAGCGGTTCGGCAACATGCGCGTGCGGCTGCTCGACCATCTTCGCCCGCACCTTGGCCGCTCCCTGCCCCGCGCCCCGTCCTTGCTGCAGTTGCTGCAGAACCTGCTGCGCCCAGTGCGGTGAAGGGAGCAGCGGAGGCAGCAGCACCAGCATGGCGGCCACGGCGCGCAGGTCTTCCTGAGTCCCGCGACAGTGCGGACAGGCGGCGAGGTGTTCGCGCACCTGCGCTTCGGCCTCACCGGTCAGCTCGCCGTCCTGATACGCCGAAACCATGTCGCCGAGTTCGGCACAGCGCTGCGCGGCGCCGGCGATTCTCAGCTGCAGCCCGTGGACCTCGCGAAAGCGCAGGCGGGCACGGTGGACCACTTGGCGGGCGCTGGCATACGAGCACTCGAGGGCACGTGACAGCTCGTCGTAGGAGAGTTCGTGGATCTCGCGCAGCACCAGCGCCTGGCGGTAGGCTGGCGGCAATCGGTCGAGCGTGCGGCGGATCTGGCGCTGCTGCTCGGCGCGGCGGACCTGTTTCTCAGGCGGACGGCGCGTCGTGGGCGGCTCGCCCATCACGTCGGCATCCTCCAAGTCGACCAGTCGGCGGTCCTTGCGAATCTGGTCGATGGCGAGGTTGCCGGCGATGCGGAAGACCCACGACTTGAAGTCGAACGGCGGACCGAGCATGCCGAGGCGCTGGTGGGCGACGACGAACGCATCCTGGGTCACATCCTCGGCCGACGGCCCGTCGCCCAGGACCTGGTAGGCGTAGTTCAGCACAGCCGGGTGCAGCTGCTCGAACAGCTCGGTGAAGGCCTGCTCATCCCCGGCCTGCGCCTGCTGAACGCGGGCGACGAGCTGCGGGTCCGGTCCTCGGCGCTTGGGGTTCACGTGCCTCCGCCTGTAGAACGCATGCCGAGCCCGGGATGTGACATGAGGATGCAGCGGACGGATCGTCTTCGATCAAGGCAAAGGGGTTGCGCCGGTCGGGGCCGCTGCCCGGCTGACAAGGGATCCCCGAAGGGGGATACAGCGGCCGGCGCGGCGGTGAGTGTGTGGGTTGAGGAAGGCATCCGGCCTTGCGGGCCAGCGCGTATCAGCCCGCCCCCCGACAGAACGCGGGGACTATAGCACAAGCTCCCCCGCCTCGCCCCGCGCGGGAGCTGTGAACTCACCCGTGTGGTATCCTGACGCCGCACACCCCATGACCGTTTCTGAGTTCGTCCTCCCGCAGGCATTGCGATCGGATCGCCGCACACCGCTGCGCTGGGTGCTGTCCCATGCCCGGCGGCAGGGATGGCTTCTGATCCTGCTGGTCATCGGCGCGCTGGGCAACGCCTCGCTGGCGGCGGTCGTCCCAGTGCTCATCGGGCGCGCCTTCAACGTGATGTTGAGCGCCGCGCCGGACCTGCGCCTGGTCGGCACGCTGGCGCTGGTGATCGCCGGTTCGCAGATCGGCCGCGGCGTGCTGCAGCTCGGGCGCAACTTCAGCGCCGAGCTCTCGGCGCAGCGCGTCGAGCGCGACATCCGCCAGGAGCTCTACCTCAGCCTGCTGGGGAAGAGCATGACCTTCCACAGCCTGCAGCCGGTCGGCGACACGATGGCCCGGGCGACGAACGACGTGCGCCAGGTCAACTACCTCTTCAGCCCCGGCCTGAACCTGGTGATCGGCTCGGCCAACTTCATGATCGTGCCGCTGTTCGTCGCCCCGACCTATCACCCGTCGCTGGTCCTGGTCCCGGCGCTGTACATCGTCGCCTACGGTTTGGCCGTGGCGCAGTACCTGCGGCAGCTCGAACCGGTCACCGAGCGCGTGCGCCAGGCGTTCGGGACGCTGAACGCCCGCCTGGCCGAGGCGCTCGACGGTATTGAGGTGGTCAAGGGTCACGCGCGCGAGGCCGAGGAGGTCGACGGCTTCGAGGCGCGAGCGCGTGACGTGCGCGACGCCTCCGTGCGCCAGGGCGACATCGAGGCGCGCTTCCTGCCGCTGCTGCTCCTGGCGCTGGCTGAGGCGGGCGCCTTCCTGCACGGGCTGCTGCTCTACCGCCAGGGTCTATTGGACGTCGGCCAGGTGATCGCCTTCGTCGGGTTGATCCAGCTCTTCGGCTTCCCGACCTACGTCTCGCTGTGGGCCTATTCGCAGCTGTCGATGGGGCTGGCCAGCGCGCAGCGCATCCTGGAGTTGATCAACCGCGAGACCGAGCTCGATCACAACCCGCGCGGCCACGCCGCCCCGATGCGCGGCGAGATCGAGTTCCGCGATGTGACCTTCGGCTACACCGGGCGCGGACCCAGCCTGGAGCAGGTGACCTTCCGCGTAGAACCGGGACAGACAGTGGCGGTGGTCGGCCAGACCGGCGCCGGCAAGACGTCGGTGGCCAAGCTGGTCAACCGCACGCACGACGTCTCGGCCGGCGCGGTGTGCGTCGACGGGATCGACGTGCGCCAGTGGGAGCTGGGCGCGCTGCGGCGCCAGATCGCCATCATCGAGCAGGACGTGTTCCTGTTCTCGCGCACCATCGCCGAGAACATCGCCTTCGGCCGGCCGGGCGCGGCGCAGGCCGAGATCGAGGCGGCGGCCGAGGCGGCGCAGGCCCACGAGTTCATCACCGCCTTCGCCGACGGCTACCGCACGCTGGTCGGCGAGCGCGGCGTGACGCTCTCGGGCGGCCAAAGGCAGCGCATCGCCCTGGCCCGCGCCCTGCTCTCCGACCCGCGCATCCTGATCCTGGACGACTCGACCAGTTCGATCGACAGCGCCACCGAGGACCAGATTCAGCGCGCCCTGTTCGTTGCCTCGCGCGGCCGGACGACGATCCTGATCACCCACCGCCTGTCGCAGATCCGCTGGGCCGATTTGATCGTCGTGCTGCGGCGCGGGCGGCTGGCGGCCGCCGGGTCGCACGACGAACTGATGCGCACATCGGACGCCTACCGGCGCATCTTCACGCGTTACGAGGGCGCGTAGTCATGGGGTTCTTCGACGGCCTGAACGCCGAGCCCTACGATCGCACCTACCGCGACCGCGACCTGGTACGCCGGATGGCGGACGCCTTCCGGCCGAAGGCGCGCGCCATCGGCCTGATCCTGCTGTGCAACCTGATCGGCGCCGCCGCCGGCGTGGGGGTCCCGATCCTGATGGCCCGCGGCGTCGACATGATGGTCAAGTCCGGGACGCCGGCGGGCATGGCGGCGCTGGCCGCCGCGCTGTTCGTCTTTGGCGCCGCCAACTGGGGAGTGAATTGGATCCGCCGCCGTGTGACGGCGCGCGCCGTCGGCGACGTGATGCTGGCGCTGCGCCGCCGGGCGTTCGCCGCCGCTGCCGAGCACGACCTTTCCTTCTATGACGAGCACTCGTCGGGCCGCATCGTCAGCCGCATCACCTCCGACACCGAGGAGTTCGCCAACGTCGTCACGCTGGTGGCCGACCTGCTGAGTTCGTTCTTCCAGGCCGGCATCCTGCTCATCGTCCTGGCGCGCATCGAGGTCCGGCTGCTGCCCTGGCTGCTGGTGACGCTGCCGCCGGTGTTCTTCTGCGCCTACGCCTTCCGGCGCCTGGCGCGGACGGTGACGCGGCGCGGGTTCCGCGCTATGGCCAACGTCAACGCGCTGACCAAGGAAGCGGTCAGCGGCATCGCCGTGGCCAAGAACTTCCGCCAGGAAGCCGCCATCTTCACCGAGTTCGACCGGGTCAACCAGCAGTCGTACGCGATCAACGTCCGGCGCGGGTTCGTGCTGGGGATGGTCTTCCCAGTGTTGAACGCGCTGGCCGGGCCGGGGACGGCGCTGCTGGTGTACGCCGGCGCGGTCAACGTCGCCGGGGCGCTGATCACCTACGGGTCGTGGTACCTGTTCGTCACCAGCCTGGACTACTTCTGGGACCCGATGCTGGCCTTCTCGTCATACTGGAGCCGGATCCAGGGCGGGCTGTCGGCGGCCGAGCGCGTCTTCTCGCTGATTGACGCCGAGTCGGCCGTGGTGCAGCTCGAGCGGCGCGCCGTCCCAACACTGCGGGGCGAGCTCCGCTTCGAGCACGTCGGGTTCTACTACAAGTCAAGCGAGCCCGTGCTGAAGGACTTCGACCTCCTTGTCCGTCCCGGGGAGACGCTGGCGCTCGTCGGGCACACTGGCGCCGGCAAGTCGTCGATCGCCAAGCTGGTGACGCGCTTCTACGAGTTCCAGAGCGGGGAGCTGTCGATCGACGGGATGGACATCCGCACGCTCGACCTGCAGGCCTACCGCCGGCAGTTGGGGATCGTGCCGCAGTCGCCGTTCCTGTTTTCGGGTACGGTGATCGACAACATCCGCTATGCGCTCCCGGCGGCGCCGCTGGACGAGATCGAGGCGCTGGCGCGACGGATCGGCGGGGGCGAGTGGCTCGAGTCGCTGCCCGAGGGGCTGGTGACCGAGGTCGGCGAGCGCGGCGCGCGTTTGTCGATGGGCCAGCGGCAGTTGGTGTCGCTGATGCGCGTGCTGGTGCAGAAGCCGGCCATCTTCATCCTAGACGAGGCGACGGCCAACATCGACCCGTTCACCGAGGCGCAAATCCAGGAGGCGCTGGGGCTGATCCTGGCCGAGACGACGGCGCTGCTGATCGCCCACCGCTTGTCGACCGTGCGCGCCGCCGACCGGATCCTCGTCCTGCGCCAGGGCGTGATCCTGGAGGAAGGCGATCACGACGGCCTGCTGCAGCGCGGCGGTCACTACGCCGAGCTGTACAACACCTACTTCCGGCACCAGGCGTTGGGGTATGTCCCGGAGGGGATGGAGATCGTGGAGGGGAGGCTAAGCGTCAAGGGAGAGTGACCCCAGCTGTCATTCTGGGCGCGTCGGGGCAAGCGAGCCACGAAGCGATGGGGGTCGGAGAAGCCAGGAGAGTTCGGTGCGACGGGGGCAAGGCCGGCGTCGGAGGCATTCCTGGGTGCGGGTGGGACGAGAAGCGTGTGATTCGACCCTGGCCAGGGGATTGTGCCCGACCGCCGGGGCCGAGGAAGTATGTCTTAGCTCGGAGTCCTGATCTGCCCCTCTCGCGCTGACACGATGCGCACCGTGGTGCAGCATCAAGCGTTGGGCCCGGATCGAGACATGGAGGGGTCCTCTCTCGAAGGGCCTCCTTCATAGATCGGGTTCCCCGGATGATACTCGCTCCAGGCCAGCCACCATTGACGCTCTACGCGCAATGGCATCAGAGCGGCCGGTGTGCCGGCAATCGGTCTGCCAGAGAGATCCCACGAAAGACCCTGTGATCGCGCGTGCAGCCGGTTCTCGCGAATTTCTAGAGTCGCTTCTTGTGACAAGGTGTCTACCAGGAAGCAACGTACCCGGTCGGAGGCCTTGTCGTAGAAGAGCACGATGGGGTGAGTGCCAACTTGATCGCGGATGATCTGCCGACTTTGCAGCAGCTCCATGGGATAGGCTTTGGCCGCATCGCCGATCGAGACCCCGGCCACAAAGGCATGCTGACCCAGCCGCCGATCCAACCCGAACAAACCAGGTCCAACCAGATGTTCCGGGCCGTGATCCAGAAGCCGCTCAAACACCGGACCCATGGGAGAAGGGTGACGATACCCAATCGGTCGCGCACAGACGGTGGTCTCCGGATGATCCATTCGCCATGCCTTCCAGTTGGAGAGTTCTCCACCGAGGACTTCCAGGATTCTGCCCCGATATCTTCCCATGAGGGCTTCTCCGGTTTCGTGCTGCCAGATCGTGCCGGTTTCTCTATCCCGCATGACCATGTTTCGGCGGCGCACGCTGACGGGTTCGAAAGTGAGCCGCTGGCCATCCACGACCGGATCGAACACATATCCGCTCCGGCAGGCCGGACAGTAGGCGGCTGTCACCGGCCTGCCATGGACCGACTCGTTGATGATGTGATGCGGTATCAAGATACCCATCGGCCAGGCGTGCGGCTGGCCCTCCATGACGATCCCCAGCACCTGGGTTTCATCCGACAGACTCGCGTCCTTTCCGGGCAACGCGGGTGGATCATCAAGGGGTGGGATGATCTTCGTCGGCGAAAGGACCAACTCGCTTGCCAACCAACAGAAGAGTATGAAGCCGGTGAAGATCCATGTGAGTGTGGAGAGGTTGTTGATCCATGCCGGGACCAGAAGGCCTGCGCCCATGATCGCCAGCAGCCTGCGTACCGTGCGCTGCCGGTAATAGGTGTAGAGACTGATCCGTGGGAACAACGCCTGGATAGCCGGTAGGAGCAATCCGACGAGTGAGGAGACGACTGCAAGGATTGAGATTGCCAGAGTCACGTTTCCATCCGTAGTGCTGGAATTAGCAGGAAAGCCGAACAGTTTCCCCCCCTATTATCTCCCCGATATTCCCTCGATGACGAGTGGTTGTCGACCGTCCGCGCCGCCGACCGGATCCTGGTCCTGCGCCAGGGCGTGATTCTGGAGGAAGGCGATCACGACGGCCTGCTGCAGCGCGGCGGCCACTACGCCGAGCTGTACAAGACGTATTTCAGGCACCAGGCCTTGGGCTATATTCCCGAGGGGATGGAGATCGCGGAGGGAAGGTTGAGCGTGAAGGGGGCGTGAGGGTCGGTTCCCATTCTTCGGTAGGCCTCACGCCGACGCGACGCCCCGCCAAGCATGTTCACTCCCGATCGTCTTGCGCACTCCCCCATTCAACATCCTCTTCTCAGCCAACTGCCAGGTGCGGGTTCGCTATAGAATCTGTTGTTGGGCAACCACCAAAAGCGCATGCATAGGACTCTGCGAGACAATAGATTGGATTCCATGCGAAATCTCCGCCAACTGATAGGAAGCCGTCCATTAGTTCAGGAGAGAGTCAAATGAAGAGAGCATTCCTTTCTGCGTTGATCTGTATTCTCCTTTCGGGTTGTTCCATTGCCGCACAACAAACAACCCCGGTGCTCATCCCCACCAAGACCTCTCCGCCACCTGTCCCCACCAAGACCTCTCCGCCACCTATCCCCACCAAGACCTCTCCGCCACCTATCTCCGGGGAGCGTATTCCGGTGGTGCTCCTGCAGGATGGCGCACCGGATGATATCACCGCCGCCATGTACCTGATGCTGGATCTGAATGTCAACCTGGCGGGGATCGTGGTCAGCAACGGTGAAACGCACCCCAGCCGCGCGCTGGCAAAATGGGAAGACTATATCTACGGCTTAATGTGGTGGAACAGTGTGCAGGTCGTCGCCGGTTGCGATTGCGCGGTGGATGCCCACGCCAACCAATTCCCCGCTTCCTGGCGAGATGGCGCGGATAACTTCTGGGGGATGACGCTTCCGGAATACACCGGGGTGTCGTCCACAAAGACGGGCAGTGACCTGGTCATTGAACTGGCGTACCAATACCCCGGGCAATTGGTGGTGGTCGTCACCGGAC
>Ga0315273_10010840_pt1 | contig 11641 bp, 8 predicted proteins | sample YL17G02_0_MG_FD_205753 | JGI IMG/M metagenome (GOLD analysis project Ga0315273, IMG submission 205753) | Sediment microbial communities from Yellowstone Lake, YNP, Wyoming, USA - YL17G02_0 | ecosystem: Environmental > Aquatic > Freshwater > Lake > Sediment | place: USA: Wyoming | collected... | reverse complement strand
TCAAAATGGAAAAGAGAGCGAGTGCCATGCGAGTCTGCGTCGCCGTGATCGGCCTGTCCCTGATTGCCCTCGGGGCGTTTTCCCCGCCGTCCGCGGAGGCCGCCAAGGTCGTCTATTGGCGGGCGCTCTCGGGCGCGCCGGGCGACGCCCAGGAGGAGATTGCCAAGCGCTTCAATGCCTCGCAGAAGGACGTCCAGGTGGAGGTCCAGTTTCAGGGGACGTATCCCGAGTTGATGCGAAAGCTGCAGGCCGCCCTCGCCGGCAATGCCACGCCCGACATCGTGATGCTGGATTCGCCGTTCATGCCGTACTTTGCCAAGAACGGCGCGCTGGCGGCCATGGACGACTTCGCCAAGGGCAAGGACAGCGTCGACCTCAAGGACTACATTCCGGGGTTGCTGGGGGACAGTTACTTCCAGGGCAAGCTGTACGCCATGCCGTTTGCGCGCAGCACGCCGATTCTGTACTACAACCGCGATCTCTTCAAAGAGGTCGGTCTGCCCGACCGCGCGCCGGGAACCTGGGACGAGTTTCTCGATTTCTGCAAGAAGCTGACGAAGAAAGAGGGCAAGGAAGTCAAGCGGGTCGGGTACGCCGTGCAGATGGGCACGATTACTGCCCACTGGTATTATCAGGTGCTGCTCTATGCCTATGGCAACGACATTTCCGACGAGAAGTTCAATCTCTTCCTCGATCAGCCCAATGCCATTGCCGCCGCCAAGTATTTCCAGGACCTGGTGTTTGCTCACGGTGTCGCCATACCCGGGACCGGTCCCGATGGCGCGCAGGGGGAGTTCACCAACCAGCGCTCCGGAATGCACTTCGGGTCGACGGGCAGCCTGCAGAACATCGTCAAGACGAGCAAGTTCAAGGTCGGCGTCGGTTTCATGCCCGGCGCCCAGCGCCGCCAGGTGCCCATCGGGGGTTCGGTGCTCGCCATCATGAGCGCGTCGCCAAAAGACCGGCAGCTTGCGGCGTGGAAGTTCGTCAAGTACATGACCAACACCCAGAGCAACGTCTACTTCGTGCAGCAGACCGGGTACATGCCGATCAGCGCGTCGGCCAGCAATACGCCGGAGATGAAGAGTTTTCTGGGCAAGAACCCCGAGTTCAAGGTGGCGGTCGACCAGCTCCAGTATGTTCGCCCGCAGGCAAGTATCATCGCCGTGCCCGAAGCGACCGAAATCTTTCGTCAGCTGGTGGAGAAATTGACCGTCGGCAAGGTCGATCCGGCGCAAACCACGAAAGAGGCAAGCGAGGCGCTGAAGAAGGCGTACAACGACTCGTTCAAGTAGGGTGAGGGGAACGCAGCGCGCTCCCCTCCCCTGGGCACGACGATGCGGAGAGCCGGGACTTCGTTCCACTACGGGTATGTGGTCTTATTGCTGATCGTGCTGGCCGTCTTCGGGTCGCTGGGCCTGGGGCGGTTCGGGTACACCAGCATCCTGCCGGCGATGCAGGCGAGCCTCAACCTGACGAACGCCCAGGCGGGCGAACTGCAGTCGTGGAACCTGCTGGGGTATGTGCTCGCCGCCCTCGTTTCCGGCCTCCTGGCCGCGCGGTATGGCCCGCGCGTCGTGATCGCCGCCTCTCTCTGTCTGGCCGGTGTGGCGATGGCGCTCACCGGCCTCGTTCCCACGCTGGATGGCGCCCGGGTGGGGCGATTTCTGGCCGGGGTGGGCGGCGCGGGCGGGAACGTGCCGGGAATGGCGCTGGTCTCCGCCTGGTTCGGCGCCAGACGGCGCGGGCTCGCCTCGGGCGCTGCAGTGGGCGGGTCCAGCCTGGGATTGATCGTGACGGGCCCCCTGGTCCCGGCCATCCTGGATCGCTACGGTGCCGATGGGTGGCGCGTCTGCTGGTACGTCCTGGGAGCCATGGCGCTTGGGGTCGCAGTCCTGAGCGCGCTTTTCCTGCGCGATCAGCCGGCGGACCGGGGGCTCAGGCCGCTGGGGGAATCGGAGGCAGAGCGCCTCCGGTCCGGAGCCGGGGACCTGGCCTCGTCCTTCGACTGGGCCCGGGTCTGGAGGTCCCGGACCCTGTGGCATCTCGCTGCGGTGTACTTCGCCTTCGGCTTCTCCTACGTCATCTACGCCACGTTCTTCATCCGCTTCCTGGTGGGCGAGGGCGGCTTCACCACCCGGGACGCCGGCCTGCTGTGGCTGACCATGGGCGTGGTGTCGGGGGCCAGCGGCTTCTTGTGGGGCGGGATTTCCGATCGGTGGGGGCGTCGCGTTGCGCTCATGGGCGTGTTCACCCTCCAGGGGTCGGCGTTCCTCGTCTGCGGGCTCGGCGGATTCTCGTCGCTGGTCTATCTGTCGGCGGGGCTCTTCGCGATAACCGCCTGGAGCGTCCCGGCCCTGATGGCCGCCCTCTCGGGCGATGTCTTCGGCGGGCGGCTCGCCCCCGCCGCGCTGGGTCTGATGACGGGGACCATGGGCATCGGTCAGGCCGTCGGGCCGTACGTGGCCGGCCGCATTGCGGATGCGGCGCAGTCCTTCGCGCCGGCATTTCTGCTTGCGGGGTTCGTCTCACTGGTCCTGGGGGCTGGCGCGTCGTGCCTGCTGCCCCGGCGGCCCCCCGGAGACACCTAGAGCGGAGCGGGAGCGGCGCCTCCGGAATTGCCTTGCGGCCGTGGACCATGCACCGCCGGGCGTCGCGATGCGGGACCAGGGCGCTCATCGATCCGGACGATCCTGGGGTCATACCATTCCGCTTCGCTCGCCTCGGCCTTCTTTCTGCCAGCGGGATGAGCCCGCAGGATCGGGCGTCCGAATTTCCTTGGTGAAACCCGTCCAGCGTGGTATCTTCCCCCCGCTCGATGGCAGAGGGAATGATCCTGCCCCAGGGCGAACAGACGTAGGGCAGGTCTCACCACCTGGACGGCGGCCTCACCGGCGACTCCTCCGTTACCCCCCTTCAGACACAAACGAGCCGGAAAACACAGCGGTCACACGCGACCAGTGTGCGTCCTCGTGTGCCCGCAGAAAGCACAGGGAGCAGTATTATGTCGTTTGCCGAATTCGGACTCCACCCGGAACTTTTGAAGGCCGTCCAGCGGATGGGCTTCGAGCAACCCACCCCCATCCAGCAGGCGGCCATCCCGCCCGCGCTCCAAGGCAAGGACGTCATGGCTGCCGCCATGACGGGGAGCGGCAAGACCGCGGCGTTTCTCCTGCCGATCCTGCATCAACTCGTGGGGAAGAAGCGCGGGACCACCCGCGCCCTGATCGTGGCCCCGACCCGCGAACTGGCGGCGCAGATCGCCGAGCACCTGCGCGAACTGGCGGGGCAGACCGGGATCACCGGCGCGGCTATCTACGGAGGCGTGGCCATGGGGCCGCAAGAGCAGGCCTTCCGCAGGGGGGTGGACGTGATCATCGCCACACCGGGCCGGCTGCTGGACCACCTGCAGTACTCGTACGCCAAGCTCAACACCATCGAATACCTGGTCCTGGACGAGGCGGACCGGATGCTGGACATGGGTTTCCTGCCGGATGTTCGCCGCATTCTCGGTTTCGTGCCCAGGGCGCGCCGCACGAATCTCTTCTCGGCGACCTTGCCGGAACCCATCGTGGCGCTGGCGAAAGACCTCCTGACGAATCCCGTGGCGATCAACGTCGAGCGGAAGTCCGCCCCGGCGGCCGGGATCACCCACACGGTCTATCCCGTCCCGCACGAACTGAAGTCGCACCTCTTGCTGGCGCTCCTGGGGCAGGGCTCGGCCCGGACCGTTCTGGCCTTCACGCGGACCAAGCACCGGGCCGACCGGCTGGCCGATTTCCTGGAGCGGCGGGGCGTCGCGACCGCTAGGATCCACGGCAACCGCAGCCAGGCCCAGCGGACGGAGGCCATGGCGGGCTTCAAGGCCGGGCGCTACCGGATCATGGTGGCCACGGACATCGCAGCCCGCGGCATCGACGTGGAGGCGCTGGGGGTGGTGGTCAACTTCGACGTGCCGCACGCGCCAGAGGACTACATCCACCGCGTTGGGCGCACGGCTCGGGTCGAGGCCACCGGGGATGCGTACACCCTCGTCTCCCGGGACGAGGAGCACGACCTTCACGCCATCGAGTCCTACATGGGAAAGCGCCTGCCGCGCCAGCTGGTGGCCGGATTCGACTACGAGAAGCGGCCCACCGAGAAGCTGGAAGTGCCGCTGGCCGAGCGGATCGCCGCCATCCGGGGGCGGAAGCGCGAGGAGCGTGGCCGGGCACAGGCGAATGCCGAGCGCCGCAATGCGCGGGGCACCCCGGCGTCTCCGGCGGGAGCCGGGCGGAGCGGTGGCTATTCCGCGCGCGGCACCCAGGGGTCCCGCGGGTCGCGCGGTCCGGGGCCTGCCCGCGAGGGGGCCGGGCTGGCCTGGCTGCGCGAGGTGCAGGTGCAAAAAGCGCGGGATGCCTTCGCCGACGGCGGGGCTCGTCAGCCCTTCGGCAGGTAGTCGAGCGCCGCGAAGCATCGGGAACACAGAGCGCCGGTCGAGTTCCTCGACCGGCGCTCTGTTGTTCGGGGGCGGAACCCGGCAAGCCTCGGCAGGTATCGGTTGCCGCGCCCTTCAGGGGTCTTGGGCAATCGCCGAGGTAGGTGCCCTGGCAGCTTCAGGCAGGGTTGCCTGTCTGCGCGCGCGACCCCCGGAATCCGCCGACGGCGTTCATGGTTCTCTTCTGTCCGATCGGTCGGATCCGCCCGATCCATCAGGTTTCCGAACCTGCCTTGTGCCTTTGCACTCCGGATAATCTGGGCACCCCCAGAACTGCGAACCGGCGCGCCCTCCCTTGCGCGTGGTGCGCAGCACCATGCCCTTGCCACAACGCGGGCAGGGAGGGGGTGCCAAGTCGGTCCGATCGGTCCGATGTTGCTTCTGCCGCTCGGCGATTCGCGCTGCGGCCAGGCGCTCGCTGTAGCCACCCTCGCGAATGAATCCGCGTTCCAGGCTGGCCACCTGCCGGTCGAGCAGGTAGTTGGCTTGGTGGATCAGGCAGATGATCGCGTTGGCGACCACCACCGGGTCGGCGTCGTTCAGCCAGGGGGCGTAGGCAACAAGATTCGACTGATCCGTCGGATCCGACCGATCGGTCGGATCATGCCGCCGCCCCACTTCCCGCACGGCTTGCGCCTGGGGATCGTCCTTTGCCCATTGCGGCAGACTGCGCTGGCGCAGGAAATCCTCGTAGTCCAGCAGCAGTTCGTCAAGACTGGCGCGGGCCACGTTCACGAGCCGCAGTTCGGTCTGGCTGGAAGTGGCTGATGCCCGGCTGCCCTCGGCAATGTTCTGCCGCCCGCTGCGCGCCGCTTGCACCATCTGGTCATGAGTGCGCGACCGCTTATCCACAAAGCGGTTGCAGAACGACACTGTGGCGTCGTAGATGACAGTGGTTACCTGGAAGCTACGTAACTGGCGATAGCCCCCACTCGGGCGAAGGGTCGTAGGGCGGGCGGGATTTTCGGTCCGATCTGTCCGATCGGTCGGATCGGACTGATGTCCGTCCCGCCTCGCTTCCCGCTTGCTGTTGTGTTCTCGTTCGTTCATGCCACCCGCGCCCTCCCGGCCAGCAACTCCTGCATCATACCGTGCTTGAGGGCAAGCGCCTCAGAGGGGCTTCTCGTAGGTTACCGAGGACTGGAGCCGGTCTTCGGGGATGTCGTAGTAGGTGCGGAGAACGGCCGCGGGATCGGGAGAAGGCGTGTAGCCGGCCTTCTCCAGGTGCCGCCGGGCCTTGTAGTTTCCCCGGTAGGTTCCGATGATAAGCCGGGACGCGCCGCGGACCTCGCCTTCCAGGTGCTCCCGCAGGCGGTTGCCGACTCCCTGGCGCTGGTACTCGGGAAGAATGTAGCCGTGCCGGATCAGCGCCACGTCCCGAACGTACTCGAGGCCGATCACGCCTGCCAGGCTGTCCCCGACGAACGCCCCGTACCAGGTCATCCGCTGGGCCTCGGCCGTCCACTGCTCCGCCGTCATCTCGGGGTCGTGGATCTCCGCGGGGGGAAGGAACTCCCGGTACCAGCGCGCAGCCGTATTGATCACGGCGAGGGCCGCGTCTCGATCGGCATGGGCGAGCGGACGGATGATCGGGTTCATCGTGAGGCCGACCCGGCCAGGCCGCAGGCGCCGCGGCCCGTCCGGGACCGGAGAATCATCACCACCGGCACTCCTGACAGGAAGCCAAGAAACTCAATATCTCCCAGGCCGCTCAAACCGGTCCGGGTGCAAGGCGGCGCACGCAGGGCCGAGTGAGGCGTACTCCAGGTACGCCGCAGCGAGTGTTCGAGCCCGCCAACGCCGCAGATGGGCCGGTTTCAGCGGCCTGCTAGGGCGCCCGCTGGATGCGGCCGTCGGTGGCGGGGGAGACGGGGCCGGTCTTGAGCCGCTCCAGCAGGACGTCGGAATCCATGGGGCCCATCTCCGGCGCCACCAGGACCTTGGCTCCCTTGAACGCGGTGTAGCCGTCCCCGCCCCCCAGGATGAAGTCGAAGGTCGCCAGGCTGTAGCGGGCCTGCAGATCCAGGGGCTTCCCGCCGATGCTCACCGAGGTGAGACGGGAATTGGCCGGCTTCTTCGGATCGAAGGTGTAGCGTAAACCCGACACCTGCGGGAAGCGACCCGCCGACTGCTCCACCTGGCTCAGCCCGTTCTCCAGAGCAGCCCGCAAAGCCTCGCCGGTGACCTCGATCTTCACGATCTTGTTGGCGAAGGGCAGGATCTTGAGGATGTCGCCCCGCGTGAGAGGGCCTGCCGGCGTCACGGCGCTTCCCCGCAGGCCTCCGCCGTTGATCAGGGCCACATCCGCACCCACGGCGCCGCGGACCAGGTCGGCGACGAGGTTGCCCACGGCAGACTCCTGGGTCCGCACGATCTCGTTCCGGGTGTCCAGCGGGGCCGTGGTCTCCCCGGCGTGAACGCCCACTCGGCCCTTCGTGAGGTCGGCGTACTGCTTGACCACGGCGGCGGTCTGGGCCTCGTCGGGGATCTGGTCGGTCACGGGGAGGAGGGCCCACCTGGCCTCGACCTTCCGCCCGCCACGACCGACCTGGACCGCCACGTCGATCCGGCCGACCGAGACCCCGTCGGAACCGGCCTTGAGAATCAGCGTTCGCCCGACCTTGGCATCCATGACCTCGTGGTCGTGCCCGCCGAGGATCAGGTCGATCTCGGGGACCGCCGCGGCGAGTTTCTTGTCCTCCGCCATGTAGAGGTGGGTGAGGGCCACGATCACGTCGGCCTTGGCCTGCTTGGCCCGAGCCACCACCGCCTTGGCTGCCGGGATGGGATCGAGGAACTTCAAATCGCGGGCGCCCTTGGACAGGACATTCGCCTCGGGGGTGGTGAGACCAATGAAGGCCACCCGGATGTCCCCAAGCTGGCGGAGGACGAAGGAGACGGCATTCCCGAAAGGCAGGCCCGTCTTGGGGTCGAGGACATTGGAGGAGACCCAGGCGAACCGGGACTCCCGCATCCGGTCCAATGTGGCCTGCTCGCCGTAATCGAACTCGTGGTTGCCGAAGGTGACCAGGTCAAGGCCGGCGGCGTTGAGCGTCGCCACCATCTGCTGGCCCTGGAACATGCTGGACATGGTGGAGGGCGAGAGGAAGTCGCCGGCCAGAATGAAGACGGTGTTCGGCGACTCCTTGGCCACGCGGTCGCGCAAAGTCGCCACCCGGGCCAGACCGCCTTTGGTGCCCTTCTCCACCGGGGTGATGTCGTACAGGTCGTTGAGTTGGAGGATGGTAATCTGGCCCGATCGCTCGGCAGGAGCTCCAGCCAGGAGCGTCGGCGGGAGGCCCAACAGGATCAGGCTGAGCGAGAGCAGGGACAAGAAGAGGCGGCGAGTCAGCATGCGCATGGCAATCATCCTCCGTAATGAATGTCCGTCGGGGAACTACCTTTCCACCATGAGCATTCCGCAAACCGGGCGGCGTGTCAAGCAGTACGACAGTACGGGGGTTCGAGGGTTCGACGGTTCGGGAGTTCGGGGGAACGGGGAATCAGGGAAACGGGGATGTGCGCCGGTTCTGCCCTGCTCCGATTCTCCGGTTCTCCGTTTCACCGATTCTCCGGTTCTCACTCTGCCGACGCGGATGGCAATGTCATTCATGAGGCATGACAATGGACCATGGACGATGAGCCGCAAGCCACCCGCCACGAAGGAAGATTGCGAGAGGATGGGGGCTATGATATGAAACGGCAGAAGGCCGCAAGGGAAAAATGACCAATAACAGATTTGCAAATCCCGGTGGCGTCTCCGTCCCCCTTGGCGCCTTGGCGGTTTAAGATGTCCTCGGGTGCCTTTGTTTCCTCGGACCAGGGCTAACTGCGGCAGGAGGATGGGATGGGTGAAAAGAAGATTCGCGTGGGGATCGTGGGCACGGGGCGCATTGCGGATATGGTGCACATGCCGTCCCTGAAGCTTTGGCCGGAGGCGTGCGAGATCGTGGCGGTCGCCTCGCGGGTGGAGGAACGGGCACGTGCCTTTGCGGAGCGCTGGGGCATCCCCAGGGTCCATGCGGACTGGCAGGGGCTCCTGGCAGATTCCGACGTGGATGCGGTGGTGATCTGTCCGCCCAGCGGGATCACCGCCACCGTGGCCAAAGCCGCGGTCGCCGCAGGAAAGCACGTCCTGTGCGAGAAGCCCCTAGCCCTCAACTACCCGGAGGCTCGCCTGATCGCCGAGGCGGCCCGCCGGTCGGGGAGGGTCCGCATGGTCGCCTTCACGTTCCGATTCGTGCCCGCCCTGCGCTATCTCAAGCGGCTGGTGACGGAGGGCCACTTCGGCGAGATCCGCCACTGGCGGCTGGCGGCCTTCACCGATTTCATGCTGGATCCTGCGCGGCCCATCGCCTGGCGCAATCAGCGAAGCCAGGCGGGGACCGGAATCCTGGCCGACATGGGGTCGCACTGCATCGACTTTGCGCGCTATCTCCTCGGGGAGATCTCAGCGGTGGCGGGGGCGGGCCGTTTATACGTGCGGGAGCGGCCGACTCCTGTCGGCGGAACGGCACCGGTGGATGCCGACGACGCCAGCAGCTTCGTCGTCGAGTTCGCCAACGGGGCCATCGGGAGCTTCGACCTGAATCGTGCCGTAGCGGGGCGGGGTGGCATCGGGCGCGCGAACTACCAGAGTGTCGAGATCCACGGGACCGGGGGCGCGGCCATCTACGAGTTGATCCGGCCCTTCGAACTTCAGATTAGCCTTGGCCCGGCCATGACCTCCACCCAGCAGTGGGCCCGCGCCGAGGTTCCCCCCGACCTGCGCAGGTACCCCGGCTCGCCCCGCAATCCGCTGGCCGACGAACCCCTCCTGGGCTACAAGATGGACCAGGGGATCGCCTTCCTCCGAGCCATCCGGGGAGAGACCTCCGACTACCCAACTTTTGCCGACGGCGCGGCCGCCCAGCAGGTGGTGGATGCGGTCGAATTGGCCGCGAAGGAAAGGCGCTGGGTGCAGCTGGACGGAAGCAGGTAGTCTCTGGCGGGATGAAGCCAGTCTGTCTCATGCCCCTTCATGGTCTTCATGCTCTTCATGGTGCAATCCGCGGTGTGCGCCTCCCCGCCTTGGGACCGGGGTCACCATGAAGGCCATGAAGCGCATGAAGTCAGAAAGAGCCCAGACGTCTGGCGAAACGCTGGGCGTGATCCGCGAAGGTGCTCGCGAATCATGTGGGAACGACCAGATCCCTAGCAGGATTCTGAAAAACTCGCTTTCGCCCAGGCTGCTCAAAAAGGTCCAGATGCCCCTCGACTTCGCTCGGGACGGAACGCGCGGGGCGGGGCACCCACCGCAGGTGGGTCCAGGCGTACTGGAGGTACGCCGCAACGAGCGACCGAGCGTTACAACGCCGCAGATGGGCCTTTTTCAGCAGCCTGCCGCGCCCTCGTGGGCGGCCTGGACGGCGGCCCGCAGATTCTCGGCCGGCGTGGTCGCGCCCAGGTTGCACAGGTAGAGCGCGAACCGGCCGCCCTGTCCCCCCACTGTCGCGTAGTGGCGCACCCGCCTGGCCACCTCACCCGGGGAAGCCTCGGCCAGGAAGGCGGCGCCGACCCCCAAGATCAGGGGAACGCTGCGCCGCACGGCATAGGTCTTATAGCGCTCCGGCCCCAGATGCTCCACGTCCGGGTCCTGTCCCCAGAGAACGTCCGGGCAGACCCGGAGCTTCTGCTCGAACATGGCCTCGGGCTCCCGGAGGTGCCGCTCCCCAACCCAGTTGGCCGTGTACACGTCCAGCCCGGTGAGGGCTCGCAGGCGAAGGATGGACGGCGCCACCCAGTCGCGGAGCAGTTGCAGATTCACAATGGGGGGCGAGGCCGTGGCATCCACGGCGGATACCCGGCCGGTCCCCGGCAGGTGCCGCGCCTGGTAGCGCACCCACGGAGCCAGCACCTCTTCGGTGATCCGCTCGAGGAGTTCGTGGGCGAAGTCGGGATCGCTGCAGATGTCCAGCAAGAACGGCTCGATGCCGCGCAGGTTCGTTGCCAGGGTGAAGGGCGCGCAGCAACTCAGCCGCGGCGTGAGCCCCGTCAGTCGCTGGAAGATGCGGTGCATGTCGATGACGCGCCGGCAGGCGGGCACGGCGTCGAAATCCGGGGTGCGGATGCGCTGCAGGTCCTGGCGCCCCCGGACGAGAAGGGCGCTCCGGTCGATGTCGGGCATGCCCCCATCGAGGTGGACGATGGGCTGCCCCAGGGCCTCGGCCTCGATGTTGTAGACGTCGTAGCTGATCGAGGCCACGTCCAGGCCGAACTTTGCCTGGACCTCGAGCGAGGCCGACACCATCACCTCGGGCTGTGAGAAGAACTCGCGGCGTGGGATGCCGAGATGGGCGGCCACGAACTCGTGCATCTGGGCCAGGACCGGCACACGCGGCGATGTGCCTGCCAGGGCCTGGCCCAAGAGGGCAGCTCCGGCCTGGAATTCTGCAAAATCCGGCCGGGAGGCGTCAGACACGACCTTGCCCGCGGAAGAAACGGTCCAGGAGCAGCTCGACCGGGCGGCCGTTTACCACCACGTCGATCAGGGCACGAAGCAAGGGGAGTTCCTCGGCGCCGAGCTTCCCCCGGGCGACGAGGCCGGGCAAAGCGCGGCCCATCACCGCGACGATCTCGGCCCCCTCCAAGGTCAAGCCGGCCAGCATGGTGCGCGCCTCGGCGGCGGTATGCCCCTTGCCCAGCAAGGTCCCCATGCGGATGGTGCGCCCGCCCACGCAGGTCACGTACAGGTCCCCTGCCCCCGGCAGCCCATAGGCGAATGCGCGCGTGGCTCCGGCCACCTCCAGCAGGCGGGCCATTTCGTTGCAGGCTTCTCCGAAGAGGGCGGCGGCCAGATTGTGCATGTGGGCACCGGCGGCATCCGCCCCTCCCGCCTTCTCCAGGAGGCCGAAGGCCAGGGCCACCCCCAGCGTGTAGGCATTCTTGAACGCTGCGCAGTACTCGAGCCCCACCAGGTCGGTCGTCGTCCAGACGTGGTAGTACGGCGTGCGGAAGGCGCGGGCCAGCCGCTCCACCGCCTCGGCATCCCGAGAGCCGAAGACCACGCAGCTCTGCCGCCGGCCTGCCAGCTCTCCCGCGATGCACGGTCCGCCCACGGCGGCGATCGGCACCCGGTCGCGGATGCCGGACGGCAGCTCAGCCCGCAGGACATCGGGCAGGATC
>Ga0315273_10010839_pt1 | contig 11641 bp, 12 predicted proteins | sample YL17G02_0_MG_FD_205753 | JGI IMG/M metagenome (GOLD analysis project Ga0315273, IMG submission 205753) | Sediment microbial communities from Yellowstone Lake, YNP, Wyoming, USA - YL17G02_0 | ecosystem: Environmental > Aquatic > Freshwater > Lake > Sediment | place: USA: Wyoming | collected... | reverse complement strand
CTCCCCTCTCCCGCCAGCTTCACCCCGTCCAATAACGCCACCACTTCCCCCGCGCTGATGCGCAGCCCAAACAGCTCCCGCAGCATCCGCTTCACCATCTTCATGGGAACCCGATAGCCGATGTGCAGCACCGCCACCAGGGCTTGTACGCTCACTCCGAAACGGCGCCGGCCCTGCGCTCCTGCTGCTCCTTTGGAGGCCGGCTGGGCTTGAGGCTCAACTCCCCCGCACTTCCCCCACCCCGGCGCAGCCGCCGCACCTCTTCCTCCAGCGCCGCCACCCGCGCCAGCAACGCCTCAATCTGCGCCTGCTGCGCAGCAAACATCTCTATCAGCCCTTCCCTGGAAGCCGCCCCAAGACTCTCCACATAGGGCTGTTTCCGCGTTTTCGCCAGATGCTCTCATCAAGAGTGAACTCTAACCGCGGAGGCGCTGCGCCGCTGGGGGCCCAGCGAGGAAGCCTGCTCCAGCTCGTGGAGCCTACCCTCAGCCGCCTGGGACTGTTGTTCGGCCACGACATGCTCCCGCCAACTCGACCGATTCCGGTTTCCCCTGTCTCGCCGATTGGTATCCTCTTGGTACAGCATACGGATGCTGTCTGACAATGGGAAAGCGGCTTTGTTGTTTCAGCCGTGATGATCGCAGATCTCCACCGGGCGCGCCCTTCGGGCGCGCCTATCCTCTTCGGGCGAGGGTTTGGCCTGACCTAGCCTTTTCCCGCGGTGTCCAGAGTCATCTCCGGGTTCACACTGACGGATCCTGGTGAGAGGAGGTTCGCTACCCATGAGGAGACGAACCGGATTCACGCTGATCGAGTTGCTGGTGGTGATATCCATCATCTCGATCCTGGCGGGCATGTTGTTCCCAGTCTTTTCCCGCGCGCGGGAGTCGGCGCGGAAGATCCAGTGCCTGTCGAACGTCAAGAATATCGCCATGGCAGTTCAGATGTACCTGTCGGACTACGACCGGCTGTGGCCCTACGAGCACCGCGCGGAAGTGGTATCGGGGTTCTACGACATCAAGCCGGACGCGAGCACGGATTGCGCCAAGCAGAACCTGGCGCGGGCCAACCCCTATCTGAGGGCGCCCGTCGTCCTGGAAGAGTACATCAAGAACCGCGACGTCTGGCGCTGCCCGAGCGCCAAGATGACCATCAACTTCGGTGTGCTCGACCCGCGCGGCAGAGACTGGTGGGCGCTGATGCAGGATGGCTCGAATTGGGGCCAGTACGGCCTCGGGCCTTGCGGACACAGCTTCCCGCCGGGATGGGGCGGAGACGTCACGGACTCGCTGCTGCAGCAGCGGGAAGCCAACAACCGGGCCGGGGAAGGCTCGGGCTTCGACCAGTCGTTGATGACCACCGGGGCGCGGGAGACGAAGACGGGCCAGATGGATGACCCTGCCAAGTTCATGGTGGTTTCCGACGGCAGCACCTCCGACTACGCCTGGGCCGGCTTCGACATTGCCTACCCCGACCTCTGCAAGCTGGGCTGCGCCGGGCCGGGCTGCAACGGCCCAAGCGTGGACTGGACGAACTGCTCGTGGACGCAGGACTGCGGCGCGGGCGACCAGCGGTTCGTCACCGACCTCCAGTACCGGAAGGTGAACGCGGGCGCTCGTCACCTCGGTGGTGTGAACATCGGGTTCGCCGATGGGCACGCGCAGTGGTTCAGCTCGGAGGCGATCCTGTCGGGCCTGCCAGACGCCCCGGGACGGCCGGTGACCCCCGGGCAGCGCCAGGCCCATGCCGATCGCAACAACATCATCACCGGAGGCATCCAGGGCCTCTGCGCTCTGCCAGAGCTTCGGTAGCCAGACGTGCGTGTTAGCACGAACGGGGCGGAGCATCGCGAGATGCTCCGCCCCTGGTGTTTGCTGGGCTTGCGCCAGGCTGTGTCAGACCAAGGTTGCGGGCTGGCAACCAGAGCATGGAGTCAGCAATCAGAGAGTGGTTGACGGCGCTTCTCTAGTTGGTGCATACTGACGCCAGGGCCAGAGGCATGCTGGCCCCAGTCAGGCCGAGCGAGGGGCTGCAATGCAATTCCTTGAGCTGCGTCGCCACTCCACACGCACGCCGGGCACGGAGCACCTGTCACAGGTGGGCGTCGCGCGAGCGCGCCGCGCTGGCGAGTCCATGGGACCGTTCGCGCGAGTGGTGACCAGCCCGTCGCCGTGGACATTCGAGACCGCCATCGCGATGGGGTTCGCGGTGGATGAGCGCTACCTCCCCGTCCCGCTGACGGAGGCCGAGTGGGATGCCCTTGACCAAGTGATGCCACCAGGTACTCCGTTCGCGGTACGCGCCCAGACCCTGAGCACCGCCCCACTTGGTCGAGGATTCGCCGACGCTCTCCGGGAACAGTGGGCTTCTCTTGCCAGCCGGATGCGCGATCAGGAATGCATCCTGGTCATCACCCACGGAGGGTATGTCGATAACAGCGCCGTGGCGTGCCTGCCCGACGCGCCTCACGCAACCTGGGGGGACTGCTTCGCGCATTGCGGAGGCATCCGGCTGGCCTATGAACAGGGCCGGTTCGCGGGCGGGGCTGTGCTGCGCGTCTCGTGAGGCTGCTTCAATCGCACCGCCTGCTCCCCGCCGACAGTGCAGTCTGAAGCCGTGCCGCTCCTGGGGTATGGTCGTGGCCGCTGGTGGGGCCGAACGGATGGTGTTAGACACCCTCCTTTCGTCGTGCTAGAATGCGCGTGTGTCCGCTGATCGCACGCAACTGAAGGACGCTTCCCGCATCGTCATCAAGCTCGGCTCGAAGGTGGTTACGACGGCCGAGGGGGCGGTGGATGAGGCGCATCTGGCGCACCTGGCGGAGCAGATCGTCGAGTTGCATCGCGCCGGCAAGCAGGTTGTGCTGGTGACCAGCGGCGCCATCCGCACCGGGCGCCACAGCCTCGGCATCCTCGACCAGAGCCTAGACCTTCCGGCGCGCCAGGCGACGGCCGCGGTGGGCCAGATCGAGCTGATGTGGCGCTATCGGGAGATCTTCGGGCGCTTCGGCCAGCCCATCGCACAGGTGCTGCTGACCCAGGCCGAGTTCGCCGACTATCGCCGCTATCTGCATCTCCGCAACACCCTGGGCACGCTGCTGACCGAGTACCACGTGATCCCGGTGCTGAACGAGAACGACTCGGTGTCGGCGGAGGGCGTGCAGATCGGGGAGAACGATCGGCTGGCGGCGGTAGTGGCCTCGAAGCTGGACGCGGACCTGCTGCTCTCGCTCTCCGACGTGGCCGGCTGCTTCAGCGGCGACCCGCACCACGACCCCCAGGCGAAGCTGATCCCCGTGGTAAGGGAGATCACGCGCGAGATGCAGGAGGCCGCCTGCGACTCGGCCGGGCCGGCGGGACGCGGCGGGATGCGCACGAAGGTAGAGTCGGCGAAGCTGGCGATGAACGCGGGGGTGATTATGGTGATCGCCAACGGCCGCGAACCCTCGGTGATCCACCGCATCATGGCGGGAGAGGATATCGGCACCATCTTCCTGCCGAAGCCGGCGAAGATGCGTTCTCGGAAGCGCTGGATCGGCTTCGCGCGGGTGCCGAAGGGGAAGCTGCTGGTGGACGCGGGCGCGGCGGCGGCGGTGCTGACGGCAGGCAAGAGCCTGCTGCCAGTGGGGGTGGTGGGGGACTTCCAGTCGGGGGACATGGTATCTGTGGTGATGGACGAAAACGGGGCGCAGCGCGAGATCGCGCGGGGCCTGGTGAATTACGCCGCCGATGATCTGCGCAAGATCCAGCGGTGCAAGTCCAAGGAAATCGTGAAGCGTCTGGGGCATCGCGATTTCGACGAGGCCATCCACCGAGATAACCTGGTGGTGCTGTAGGGCGCGGGGAAGGCCGTGGCAGGAGCAAGCTCCTGCCGAACGGGCGGCAGCGGGGTTCCCGCCGGAGGCGGGAAGGTTGTACTGCGCTCAGGATGACAGGACAAGAGCCTGGTGGGAGCAGGTAGAGGATGGCGGTTCCCCGCGGTAAGCGGATACTGATGCGAGGGAATGAGGCGATTGTGCGGGCGGCGTTGGACGCCGGTTGCCGCGCTTTCTTCGGCTATCCGATCACTCCCCAGAACCAGATTCCCGACGAATTCGCCAGGCACATGCCGGAGGAGGGGGGCGTGTTCCTGCAGGCCGAGAGCGAGCTGGCGGCGATCAACATGGTCTACGGCGCGGCGGCGGCAGGGGTGCGGGCGATGACGGCCTCCTCCAGCCCCGGGGTCAGCCTGAAACAGGAGGGCATCTCCTATCTCGCCGAGGCCGAGCTTCCCTGCGTGGTGGTGAACATCATGCGCGGCGGCTCGGGTCTGGGCAACATTGCGCCGTCCCAGTCCGACTACTTCCAGGCGGTGAAGGGCGGCGGGCACGGCGACTACCACACGCTGGTCTTCGCCGGCTGGTCGGTGCAGGAGATGTACGACTTGACTCGGCAGGCCTTCGAGATCGCCGACCGCTATCGCAGCCCCGTGCTCATCCTCGGCGACGCCATGTTGGGGCAGATGATGGAGCCGGTAGTGCTTCCCGAGGAGGTCGTGGATCCCACGAAGCTGCCGCGCAAGCCGTGGGCGACCGACGGCGCGACAGGCCGCAAGCGCAATATCATCAACTCGCTCTACATCAACGCTCCCGACCTGGAGCGGGTGAATCTGCGCATCCAGGCGCGCTATGATGACGCCGCCAAGCACGAGACCCGGTATCAGACCGAGAGCTGCGACGATGCGGAACTGGCGGTGGTCGCCTATGGCACCGCGGCGCGGGTGGCGGTGAGCGCGATCGAGCAGGCGCGGGAGCGCGGGATGAAGGCCGGCCTCTTCCGGCCGATCAGCCTCTTCCCATTTCCGATGAAGGAGATCGCGGCGCTGGCCCAGCGCGTCAAGCGAATCCTGGTGGTGGAACTGAGCCTGGGGCAGATGGTCGAGGACGTGGAGCGGGCGGTGGCCGGCAAGTGCCCGGTGCATTTCCTCGGCAGGACGGGCGGCATCATCATCACGCCCGCGGAGGTTCTGGCGGAGATCGAAGGGCTAGGGGTGGAGGCGAAGGCATAGATGGAGCCTCGGACGGGTCAGCAGGTAGTCTGGGAGCGGCCGCGGGCGCTGGAGCCGGTGCGCATGCACTACTGCCCGGGCTGCACGCACGGGATCGCGCACCGCATCGTCGCCCAGATGCTGGACGAGTTCGACCTGGTGGAGCGGGCGGTGGGAATGGCGCCGGTGGGGTGCGCCGTGTTTGCCTACGACTACTTCTCCTGCGACATGGTGGAGGCGGCCCACGGCCGGGCGCCGGCGGTGGCGACGGGGATCAAGCGGGTGCGCCCCGACCTCTTCGTGTTCACCTATCAGGGCGACGGCGACCTCGCCTCTATCGGGATGAGCGAGACCATTCACACCGCGGCCCGGGGCGAGAACATTACTATTATCTTCATCAACAACGCGGTCTACGGCATGACGGGCGGCCAAATGGCTCCCACGACGCTGCCGGGGCAGAGAACGTCGACAACTCCCCTCGGCCGCGACACAAAGCTCGCCGGCAACCCGATCCGGGTATGCGAGCTGCTGAGTTCGCTGGACGGCCCCGCCTACATTGCCCGCGTCACCGTCACCAACCCACGGCGCGTCCGAGAAGCAACGAAGGCGGTACGCAAGGCATTTCGGGCGCAGATCGACGGACTCGGCTTCTCCCTGGTCGAGATCCTCTCCACCTGCCCGACGCGCTGGGCGATGGGGCCGGACAAGGCGATCTCCTGGCTGGAAGAGCACATGATCCCGTACTACCCGCTGAAGGAGTTTGTGGTGGCGGAGCCGCTGCGGGAGAGGCCATGACCGGCGAACCCCTTCTTCACGGAGTTGTGATCGCGGGGTTCGGCGGGCAAGGCGTGGTGCTGGCCGGCAAACTGCTGGCGAACGCAGCGCTAGCCGAGGGGCACCAGGTGGTGTGGGCGCCATCGTACGGGCCGGAGATGCGCGGTGGCGAGGTGCACTGCACTGTCATCGTCTCCTCCCGGCGAATCGGGTCGCCGGAGGTTTCCGTCGCCGATACGTTGCTGGTCATGGACCGCAATTCGCTGCGGAAGTTCGCCCGGCGAGTGAAGCCGGACGGGCTCATGGTCCTCAATAGCTCGCTCATCCCCGACGAAAACGGCGCGAACGGATGTCAGGTGCTGCGCGTTCCGGCGAACGAGATCGCCGAGGAGATGGGCGACATCAGGATAGCCAACGTCGTCATGCTCGGCGCCTTTCTCGGGCAGCGGCCCGTGATCCCCCCTGCCAGCCTGGAGGATGCCATCCGCACGGTGGGGCACGAGGCGGGGAGCAAGCCCGCGGTGATTGAGCTGAATATCCAAGCGTTTGCCAGGGGGATAAAGCTGGCGCGAGGGGCGTAGCTCATTGCCCCGACGCGCCTGCCGGACGGTGCTGTCACACACTCACCCTCAACGGAGACCCGCATGAGCGTTACCACGTCGGAAACCACCCTCGTTCGCGACCTCGCCAAGCAGCTCGCGGAGATCGCCGCGCTGCCCATTCAGCAGGAGAAGGCCGAGCTGTGGCGGCGGCTCAACCGGCTCGACCCCGTGCGCCCCATGGTGTGGCTCCAGATGCTGGAGGGCAGCGCCTGGCCGGACACGGGGATCGATGACACGCTGCAGTGCGCGGACCGTTTCCTGCGCCGTCAGGAGCAACTGCTGCGCCGGCTGATCTACCAATGGGAACACCAGAGGGCCGACATGGTGTTCGAGGGTGTCGTGCACGTGCCCATCGCCATCCACGACACCGAGTTCGGCATCGAGGTGAAGAGCGAGAACCCCGATCACTGGTTCGGGGCGTCGCGGTACCTGGCGACGATCGAAACCGAGGAGGATATCGAGAAGATACAGACTCCCCGGGTGACGGTCGACTGGGAGGAGACGGAGCGCAGGTACCAGCGGCACTGCGACCTATACGGCGGCATCCTGCGGGTGGAGAAGATCGGCCGGCACGACTTCTGGTTCTCCATCTTCGACACATTCATCCAGTGGCGAGGGCTCGAGCAGGCGTTCCTCGACATGGTGGACCGCCCCGAGTGGATGCACCGGGTGATGCAGCGGATGACGGATGGGCATGCCGCCGAGCTGGACGCGCTGGAAGCACAGGGCGCGCTCGGCCTGAACAATGGGAACGTGCGGGTGGGGTCGCAGGGGTTGGGGTTCACCGACGAGCTGCCGCAGCCGGACTTCGACGGGCATGTCCGCATCCAGGATCTGTGGGGCCACGCTTCCACCCAGATCTTCGCCGACGTCTCCCCGGCGATGCACGAGGAGTTCGCGCTGCGGTACGAGGCGCAACTGCTCAACCGATTCGGCCTGAGTAGCTACGGGTGCTGTGAGCCGCTGCACCGAAAGGTGGAGATCTCGAGGAAGTACCTGCCGAAGCTGCGCATCATCTCCATGAGCCCGTGGGTGAACGTGGAGGAGGGCGCGGCGGCGGTCGGCAAGGATCTGATCTTCGCCTACAAGCCGAATCCGGCGATCATGGCCGGCGACACCTGGGATGTGGGAACGGTGCGGGCGGACCTACAGCGAGTGCTGGAGGCGACGCGCGGCTGCAGCGTGGCCATCCTGATGAAGGATCTGCACACCTGCCACGGGCGCCCTGAGCGAATGTCGGATTGGGCGCGGATAGCGGTGGAACTGGCGGAGGAGTACGCGCGCTAGCGGGTCACTCCGAGGGTGCCGGTGAGGCGGCGCGCCCCTGACGCTCCTGGCTGCAACGGCGGCAGAGAGGCTACCTCCTCCCCTTCCTCTCCTTCTCCAGGAAAAGCTGGGTCTTGAGGATGAGCACGCAGGAGGCGGCGTGGGTGATCTCGCCTTTGAGGACGGCGCGGAGGGCATCCTCGAATGGCATCTTCACGACCTCAAGCTTCTCGCCGGCCTGAGGCAGGCGGTGGGAGTGAGAGAGCTTCCGGGCGAGAAACGTGTGGTTGGGGGAGTTGATGATGGTGGTGAAGGGATTGATCACGCCCATGTCGACCCACTCTAGGGCGATGAGATCGGCTTCCTCGCTCAGCTCCCGCAGGCCCGCGGTCTCGGCGTTCTCGCCCGACTCGATGGCGCCGCTGACGGCCTCCAGCGTCTCCTGTCCGATGCCGTACTTGAACTCCTTCACCAGGTGAACGTCGCCGTTCTCCTCCATGGGCAACACCGTGACGCCGGCGCGCATGGCCACCACGCTGAAGAGAGATTCCTTGCCGCCGAGTCGCTGGACGCGGTCCTCCCGCAGCTTGAGCCACTGGTTCTCGTAAATCGGCTTGGAGTGCAGGATCGTGTACGGGCCGACGTAGCGGCCCCCTGGGGTAGTCATGACCATTTCTCCTGATTGCAGGTGTTTGGCAGAGCGACGCCGCTCGCGTTCCAGCGGCTACTCGGCCTCGGCTGTCTCGACGCGCTCGATGGCGAAGAACACGGGGCGGTAGCCGTCGGAGCAGCAGGCGACGGTCACACCGGGCCTGCTTCCCGCGAAGTTTCCGCCCCGGGCGAGGGTAAGCACGTACTTGTGGATATCGCACCAGGCCCAGCTACAGAAGCCCTCAGGCATCATACAGCCTTTGCCCACCAGGAACTCCTGGCCCTCCCGGAAAGTGTCGCACGGTTCCCAGATGTGAGTGCCGTACTTCTCCAGCAGATCGTCGAAGCGGGTGCGCCTCAACACCGTGATCTTCACGGTCGCAGTCATCGTCGAGCCTCCACGCAGCAGGCGGGCCGGCCTGCTAGTGCTGGGGTGGCCTTCGACAGGAGAGGGCGGTAGCCTGCGCATCGGGGGAGGCGAAAAAAGGCTGATTTCGGCGTAGGAAGCCTGGAAGGGCGTTAGAAGGTTCCAGGGGCGTATGGTAAGCTTCTTCAGAGGCGGCGAGGCGGTGGCCTCGCCCCGTCCGTGAGGACGCGGAGACGGGCCGGGGCTGTCGCTTCGGCAGACGCGAAACACCGGGGGCACTTGAACCCCAGATCAAAGGAGGCGTGCGAACAATGGACGTGGTGCTGGTCACCAAGAACGGGATGGTCAAGCGGACCTCAGTCGAGGAGTTCAGGACACAGGGCCGGGGTGGCGGCGGAATCGGCGCGATGGCGGTCAACGAAGGCGACGCGGTGGTGGGCGCGGTTGGGCTGAGCGCCCAGAGCGTGATGGTGGTCACCGCCGGCGGCCGTGCCATTCGCTTCGCTGCCGACGACCTGCGCCAGATGGGCCGCGGCGCCCAGGGCGTGCGAGCCATCCGGCTGAACGAGGGCGACAAGGTCGTCGCCGTCGTAGCTCTCTAACCGGGGTACCTCGCTGGATTCGACATAACCTGCGAAAGCAGGGGAGATAGCGCGCGCCGTGGAGAGACAATCTCCACGGCGCGCTGGATTTCCGGGGGTCGCGAACGATGCCATCCGCTACTTGACCATCAACTCCTTCGGCAGCGGCTTCCCCGTGAGTTGGGGGATGAACTCCTCGAGTCGGCCGATACGCTTGGAGAGCGGGGGGTGGCTTTGCAGGAGCCAGGTGATGCGGGAGGGGTCGCCCTCTCTGGTGTAGAGGTACTCCAGCAGCTTCAGCAGGCCCGTGGCCTCGTAGCCGGCCTTGGAGGCGTAGCTGGTGCCGTAGTTGTCGGCCTCGTATTCCTTGTCGCGATAGCCCTCGCGCAGTTCCAGATCGAGCGCGAGCTTGGCGGCCTGCTGCACTGAGGCCGCGCTCTTCCCCGTCACGAGTTCGACCAGCAGCCCTTCTTGCATCGCCTTCTCGATGGCCGCCTTGCCGTGGTGGTGAGCGGCATGGGTGACCTCGTGGCCGATGACGCCGGCGAGTTCGTTGTCATCCTTGGCGTAATCCATCAGCCCCTTGGTGGCGTAGACGAACCCGCCCGGGAGCGCCACCGCGTTGACTTCCTTTTGGTTGAGGATCTTGAACGTCCACGGAAAGCTCGGCTCCTCTGACACCGCGGCCAGCCGCTTGCCAATGGTGTTCAGCCGCGCCAGTTGCACGGGGTCGTTCACCACCCCGTTCTGCTTTTCCAGGTCGACCGCGCCCTGTTGGCCTATCTGAATCTCGGTGCTGCGGTCGAGCTGAAGGATGTTGTCGCAGCCGGCGATCGCAACGAGGACGATCATCGCGAGTAGGTGGATCGGTTTCATCGACGGGCCTCCGGTCGGATTCCTCTGAGATCGGCAAGCTCCAGCTCAATCTGCCACCACCGCCATCCAGGTCCTGTCTCCAAGCCGCACAAACGGGGCCGCGCGCCACAATCTATTCCGCCAGCACGACCTTTGGCGGTTCCTGCTTCCCGCTGATGCGCTCGGGTGGGTTGGTGTTGAAGGCCGTGCGCCGCGGGCGCGGCCAGTCGGGACCGTAGTCTCGCCCTGACTCGAACGGCCCAATGTCCGGCGCTCCGATGGCATCATCGTTGTAGCCTGGGATGCGCGCGCCGGCGTCAATCGCCGGGCTGCCCGGCCGCAGCGCGAAGTCCAGCCCGAGCGGGTCCCGAATGCCTACCGCGCCCGGGTCGTGGAAGAGCAGACCACCGTTCCGAAGCAATGCGTCCAGGATCGGCTTGTCCCCCTGGGGCGTTGCCACCAGGTTGTGGCCGGCCTGGAAGAACTCCTCCGACCCAACCGGCCCGGTCGGCCGCTTCAGGCGCTTCGTGAACACGAAGATGTTGTTGGTGAACTCGAACGTCCTGAGCCACTCCTGCGGCCACTCCTTCTCGTTCCAGTACGGCTCCGCCGACTCTACCCAGAAGAGGTTGTGGTAGTAGTAGAAGCCATGCCCTTTCTCGTAGCACTTGGACTTGATGAGGGTCCATGGGTTCCACCCGGTGTCGTCGTACCCGTAGACCACATTGCGGTAGACGTACTGCGGGCCGGTGAGATACTCCGAGTTCTGGTGCGAAAGGGGGGCCGAGGGGCAGCCCAACAGGAGGTTGTCGTGGAAGCGGAGATTGCGGGACGGGAACCCCTCCTTCCATGCTTCCAGCTCCACGCAGTTGTCGTAGCAGTGGAGGTAGACGTTGTGGTGGCTTTCGCTGTCGTTGAACGAGCCCAGGTTCTCCCCGTCGAACAGCTCGTGACTGAAGTTGTACCGGAACTCGCAGTGGACCGGCGGCTCCTTCCCCAACGCGGGGTCATAGTTGAAGTCGGCGATTCCGAACTCATACCAGTTCGCCGGCTGGTAATCCTTGACGAGGGGATAGGTGAGGATCCGGCCGCCGTTGCGACGGCATACCTCCTCCGGGAACTCGAAGAAGCCCGGGTAGGTATGCTCGCACCACTCCACCAGGCTGTAGGAGGGCAGGCTGAGCCCCGCTCGGCAGTACTGGAACACGGTGTTTCGGACCACCGGGGAGGCGCTTGAGGCGTCGAACTGGATGCCGAAGGTGCCGGAGGCCTGCACTCGGAGGCCGTCGATGATCAAGCCCGGGGAGTTGTACACCCGCACCACTGCACTCGTGCCTGGCTCGCCCCAGAAGGGCGGCGAGAGCAGGATCCTCTCCCCGTTCGGGTTCGCGCCGCCGGGCAGTTTGACGTAGACTTGCCCATCCGCGCACACGATCCCGCTCTCCGGGCCGTTCACCTCCCCGTAAGAGCCGTTCGTCTTCACCCGCGCCGCCTTCAGATCGGCCAGCGACATGTACCGA
>Ga0315273_10010838_pt1 | contig 11641 bp, 5 predicted proteins | sample YL17G02_0_MG_FD_205753 | JGI IMG/M metagenome (GOLD analysis project Ga0315273, IMG submission 205753) | Sediment microbial communities from Yellowstone Lake, YNP, Wyoming, USA - YL17G02_0 | ecosystem: Environmental > Aquatic > Freshwater > Lake > Sediment | place: USA: Wyoming | collected... | reverse complement strand
TAGCCGCCAGTCATACGGATTGTAGCTAAGAGCCTCTATCAGAATGAACGTTGGAGCCCTCCTCTGTCACCCCTACGAAGACTGGGGTCCAGGAAAGTCGCGGCATTACTGGATTCCCGCCTGCGCGGGAATGACAAAAGGCAGCCGCCTTCCGCTGAACCGTCATTGTGTTAGAGGCTCTTAGAAGTTCCTCTCGACGAAGCCTGTGTCGACCTTGCCTTTGACGAACAGGTTGTGCGAGAGGATCTCCAGGCAAGCCGGGATCGTGGTCTTGATGGGGCCTACGGTGAATTCCTCAAGGGCTCGCCGCATCGTCGCGATGGCCTCGGGACGGGTCTTTTGGTGGACGATCAGCTTGGCGATGAGGGAGTCGTAGTTGGGGGCGACCGTCCAACCCTGGTGGGCGTGCGTGTCCACCCGGACGCCGGGACCGCCGGGGGCGCGGTATTCCGTGATCGTGCCGGGGCAGGGCGAGAAGTTGTTCGCCGGGTCCTCCGCGTTGATCCGGCATTCGATCGCCACGCCGTGATGGGTGATGTCTTTCTGCCGCAGCTTCAGCGGTTCCCCGCCGGCGATCTTGATCTGCAGCTTGATGAGGTCCTGACCCGTGACCATCTCGGTGACGGGGTGCTCGACCTGGATGCGGGTGTTGACCTCGATGAAATAGAACTTGTTGTCCTTGTCCAGGAGGAACTCGACGGTGCCGGCGTTGACGTAGTTGGCCTCTTTGATCACGCGAATCGCCGCATCCGCCAGGTGCTGCCGGTCCCGCTCCAGGAGCACGGGGCAGGGCGACTCCTCGATCATCTTTTGGTGGCGCCTCTGGATGGAGCAGTCCCGCTCGTAGAAGTGCAGGACGTTTCCCTCGTGGTCGGCCATGACCTGGACCTCCACGTGCCTCGGCTCGACGATGAACTTTTCGAGGTAGACGCTGCCGTCGCCGAAGGCGGCTTGGGCCTCGCTCTTGGCCGCGTTGAACGCCGCCCGCAGGCTGATGTCGTTGTGGACGACGCGCATGCCGCGGCCGCCGCCGCCGGAGACCGCCTTGATGATGACGGGGTATCCGATCTGGTTGGCGAGCTTCATCGCCTCCGTCTCGTTCGGGATGATGCCTTCGGAGCCTGGGACGATGGGGACCTTGGCCTTGCGGGCAATCTTGCGGGCCTCGACCTTGTCGCCCAGCAGCCGCATGGCCTCGACCCCGGGGCCGATGAAACCGATGCCGCAGTCCCGGCAGATCTCCGCGAAGTTGGTATTCTCCGCGAGGAACCCGTAGCCGGGGTGGATCGCATCGACGTTCGTGATCTCCGCCGCACTGATGATCCGCGGGATGTTGAGGTAGCTCTGATCGCACTCGGCCGGCCCGATGCAGATCGACTCGTTGGCCAGGCGCAGGTAGGGAGCGTTTCGATCCGCCTCCGAGTAGACGGCAACCGTCTCGATCCCCAACTCGTGGCAGGCTCGAATGATCCGAAGGGCGATCTCACCGCGGTTGGCGACAAGGATTCTCGATAGCATTCCGTGCGACTCTTCTTTCAGAAAGCCAGTTGGAAGTTTGAAGTGTCAAGTTTGAAGCCTGGCTCTCACTTGAGACTTGACACTTCCAACTTGAAACTCCCCCTTCAGTCCGGTCTGACTCTGAACAGGACCTGGCCGTACTCGACGGCCTGACCGGTGGCCGCGGTTTTCTCCACCACGGTGCCGCCGACTTCCGCCTTGATCTCGTTCATCACCTTCATGGCCTCGATGATACAGACGACCGTCTGCGGATCGACGTGCGAGCCGACTTCGACGTACGGCTCAGAGTCCGGGCTGGGAGCCGCGTAGAAAGTGCCGACGATGGGGGACTTCACTTCCAGCAGCCCTTCCGCCTTCCCTTGGGCAGCGGCTTGCCCCCCAGACGCGGGTTGCGCGACCATCATCGGCATTCCGGCTCCGGGCGGGGAGGCGAACAGGGACCCCACCACGGTCCCCGCTTGTTGCGGCTGGGCCCGCTGCAGGGAGACATAGTCTTCACCATGGCGGATATCGATCTTGACCAGATCATTTTCCTTCATGATCTCGAGCAGTTCTTTGATTTTTTGGACATCGGCGTCTTTCTCGGCCATTGTCGCATCCTTTCCCGAGGCCCGGCGTGGGCTATCCAGAGTCCCTGCACAACTCCCGGACAGGGATTGGTACGGTCATCTGATTCCAAGGCCAGTATAATCCCGATGAAGGGTTTTGCAAGACAATTCCCCCGTCCGGCGGGGCCGGGGGCCGGTCACGGCGTCATCGAATTGACCCGGCGATTCTCTATCTCTTCACTGTGGCCTCACTTGAGTCGCGACTTGGAAGGAAGTGAAGATGAGTAAGGAGGGTAGTATTGGCACCCGAAGTCCGGAGACGGACGCCCTGAATACCCGAAAATCAGCAGTCTGGGCTCTCTGTCGCAGGGTGGCACGCTCAAACTCGTTTTGGGCGTGTCTTTCCACGCACGGAAACATATCAAGGCAAACACCGTCAGACAAGTTCGGCCGTGCCACCCAACGCCGTGAACTCTATGGGCGTGGCGGAAGATGGAAGTACGGGAAATCAAAGGAAATAGGACCTCCTTGCCGATGTTGTGTTTGTCCGGACAACAAAGCAAGGAGGTGCGCTATGAAGACTCGATCTGTCGAGAGCAGAGATTCTTTGTCTTCCTATCGGTCATCGTTGCGTTCGGCCATGAGTCGCATCTTCATGGCCCCCTTTTTTCGACACTGATGGCGATGGGGCCGCAAGGGGATCGCTCCCGGCGTTGGACGCTGGAGCATGTGATTTACGTTTCCCTGCTGATGGTGCTGGATGCCGCGCCGACCCTGCAAGAGCGTTTTGGCAACGCCCGCCAGGCCACGGTGGAGATGTTTGCCGGTCGCAAGCGGCCGGGACGGACCTACCAGGGGTATGTCAAGGCCCGCCGCCAGATCACTCGCCGCCCAATTCGGGTCACCAAACGCACGCTGTGCCGCTACCATCGGCGGATCGCCGGGCCGTTCTGGCGGCGGAACGACTGGCTGGCCTTTGCGGCCGACGGGACGCGGATCGAACGGCCGCGGACGGCCCAGAACGAGAAGGCGTTCGGCTGCGCGGGACGGGACAAGACCGCCCCGCAATTATCCTTGACGAGCCTGTACCATCTGGGGACGGGTCTGCCGTGGGCCTGGCGGATCGGGCCGGGGACGGAGTCGGAGCAAGTGCATCTTCGGCGGATGATCGGGCAACTGCCCCGGGGCTCGCTGCTGGTGGCGGATGCGGGTTTTACCAGCTTCGACCTGTTGCGGTCGCTGTCGGATCGGCACGTGGAGGTTCTAGTGCGGATGGGTTCGAACCGCACGCTGCTGACGGGTTTGGAGGACACGTGCGTCCAGGTCCAGGGCGAGAGGGTATGGCTGTGGCCGAAGCAAAAACAAGCGCAGTATCCGCCGCTGAAGCTGCGGTTGATCCGCCTCGAGCGGGCGAATCATTCGCCGATGTGCCTGGCCACCAGCGTGCTGGACGAGCATGCCTTGACGGATCGGCAGATCGGGCAGTTCTATCGGATGCGTTGGGGCCAGGAGGTCTTTCATCGCTCGTTCAAACAGACGCTTGGGCAGCACAAGATGCGTAGCGCCTCTCCGGGCGAGGCCCGGCGGGAATTGGACTGGGCGCTGATGGCGTACCTGATCCTGGGCCTCTGGAGTGTCCAGGCCCAGATCGAGGCGCATCGGGACCCGTTGACCTGGAGCGTCGCGGAATCGCTGCGCGTCGTCCGCCGGGCGATGCGTCCGGCAGGATGGTTCCGTCGTCGCGGCGATCTTGTGACGCAGTTGCGAAGAGCGGTGAAAGACGGCTACGTGCGAAAGGGATGGAAGGCCGTCCGCCCCTGGCCGCGCAAGAAGAACGACCACCCGCCGGGGCAGCCGAAGATGCGCGAGGCGACCGAGAAGGAAAAGCACCGTGCCCAAAAGACTTACGAGAAGAACAGGGCCGCCTGAGTTCACGGCGTTGCGTGCCACCCCACGCAACTGCCACTCTTCGCTGTGCACCCGAGCCTCGGTGACGGGCGATCTGTTCTTGACACGGGGCTCACAAGGACATATTATGTTATGGGTCGTTACAGAGGTCAGTCACAGGTGATGGATTCTATGTGGAGGAGCATCGCAGAAAGGACGCAGTCGCTCCGCGGGAGTGGAAGTGTGGAGACGACTGTCCAACCGGTCCGAATAACAGCATTGTCAGGATGTTCATAGTGTGTCCGTAGGGATATTCCCACGGCCCAGCCGCCCCCGGCTGGGGGGTGAACACCGTCGAGGGTGGCGCCACGTGTGGCGTTATTTCGAGTCGGGTGTTATCGACCATTCCTCATATGTCGATGAGAAGGGCAGTGAACCAGCCACAACGAACAGCACCGTCTTCGGCAATCCTCGCACGAGCGGCAGGGGTTTTGGCAGGTGGCCGCCAGGCCCTCGGTCTTCATCTTTTCGGTCGTGGGACACAGGACCTGACGAAGGGGCAGAAGCCATGAGAAACCCCGTTTCCCCTTCGGCGCGACGGGTGTAGGATCACGGTGGAAAGCAGTGACAAATCGATCTATACAACGTTCTCGCGGGGGCAGCCAGGAGAGGAACCATGTGTCTGCTATCCCTTCGTCACCTCTCCAACCGGGAGCTGTCCGTTCGTTTCGCAATTTGGCAAACACGATTCAAGTTCTATTTGATGGAGGTATTGGCAATGTTACGTAACGCAGGATTGTTGAGTCTTCTTCTGGTTGTTGCCCTTTCCGCCGGGGCTTCCGCAGAGCTGGTCGCTTACTACCCTTTCAATGAGGGGCAGGGCACCACGACCGCCAACGCTACCGGCAGCGGCAATAACGGTACCCTCAATAGCGGCGTACAGTGGGTGACCGGTGTCAAGGGCGGGGGCGTGCGTTTCGACACGGCCGGGGAAAGAGTCGTGATCGGCCCCCTCGATCCCTCGGCCAAGAACAAAGCCATGACCCTGGCCGCCTGGATCAAATGGGAGGGCCGGGGGAATGCCATCGCCCAGCAAGGCATCGTCGGCAAACGGGAGGGCTGGGATCCCGGCACCGGTATCAAGTGGTTCTGGCAGACCAACCCAGCCGGCGATCTCTTGTTTCGAGCTGATACTGCCCAAGGTGGTACGGGTTTGTGGTGGGGTAATGCGAGGCTCGTCCCCTATGCCAATGAGTGGACGCATGCGGCAGTGACCTGGGACAACGGCGCCGCCGTGCAGTATATCAATGCCAAGCGAGTCGACAGTGGGAATATCACCTTCGCAGCTACCGCCGATGCCACGGTCGTGTCGATCGGTTGTGTGTCCGCCACCAACAATGAAACCTTCGTGGGCACCATTGACGAGGTGCGGATCTACGACACCGCCTTGACGGTCGCTGAACTCGACAAGGCCATGACGGGGGACACCAAGTCCGCCGGCGCGCCCCAGCCGGTAACGGGGGCGACCGATGTGCCGCGCGACGTGCTTCTCTCCTGGGCGGTCGGGGAGTCCGCGGCCAGCCACGATGTTTACCTGGGCACGGATTCCACCGCCGTCGATCGGGCCAGCCGTACGGACGGGCGCGGCGTCCTGGTCAGCCAGGGCCAAACCGGGCTGACGTACAAGGTGTCCACGCCCCTGGAATACGGCAAGACCTACTACTGGCGGGTGGATGAGGTCAATGCGGCGCCCAGCAACACGGTCTTCAAGGGTAGCGTCTGGAGCTTCACCGTCGAGAACTATGCCTATCCGATCACGAGCGTGACGGCGACCGCCTCCAGCTCGGAGAAGGCCACGACGCCGCCGGCGAATACGATCAACGGCTCCGGCCTGGCCAATGACCTGCACTCGACGGTCAGCGATGCCATGTGGGTCAGCAGCATGACCGGTTCGCAGCCCACCTGGATCCAGTATCAGTTCGACAAGACGTACAAGCTCTACGAGCTGTGGGTCTGGAACCACAACACGGAGTTCGAGCCCGTGCTCGGCTACGGGTTCAAGGATGTCACCGTGGAGTATTCCACCGACGGGACGGCTTGGACGCTGCTGAAAGACGTTCAATTCGCCCAGGCGCCGGCGGCCCCCGGGTACGCCCACAACAGCACCATCAATCTCAGCGGCGTCATGGCCCGCTACGTCCGGCTCACCGCCAAGAGCAACTGGAGCCTGGTGGGCCTCAAGCAATACGGTCTGAGCGAAGTCCGGTTCTACTACGTCCCCGTGGAAGCCCGGGCCCCGCAGCCGGCCAACGGTACCGAGAACGTGAGCGTGGGCGCCGGTCTGGATTGGCGTCCCGGCCGCGAGGCGGCCTCGCACAAGGTGATCTTCGGCACCGACAAGGCGGCCGTGACTGCCGGGACCGCGACGTCCAAGACGGTGACCGATCACGGCTTTGCCCCCGGTTCGCTGAATTTCGGCACGACCTACTACTGGAAGGTCGATGAGGTCAACGGCGTCAACTCCTATCCGGGCAGCGTCTGGAGCTTCACCACGCAGGAGTACGCGGCGGTGGATGATTTCGAGAGCTACAAGGATGTTTTGGGCAGCGCCATCTTCGACGCCTGGATCGACGGCTATACCGACGGCAAGAGCGGGTCGTTGGTCGGCTACATCAACCCCCCGTTTGCCGAGACCGCGATCGTGCACGGCGGCAAGCAGGCCATGCCGTTGGAGTACAACAACGTGAAGTCGCCGTTCTACTCGGAGGCCCAGCGGACGTTCGACACGGCGCAGGACTGGACGGTCAGCGGCGCCACGACCCTGGCGTTGTGGTACAGGGGCTATCCGCTTGGCTTTGCCGACAAGGGCGGCAACGCCTTCAGCGTCAGCAGCACGGGCACGGACATCTGGGGCAACACCGACCAGTTCCGGTTTGCCTATAAGTCGCTCAACGGCAACGGCTCGATCACGGCGAAGGTGGACAGCCTGACCCGCAGCGATGCCTGGTCCAAGGCGGGCGTGATGATCCGAGAGACGCTCGACGCGGGCTCCAAGCACGTCCTGTGCGCGATGACGCCGGACAACGGCGCCTCCTTCGCGTATCGCAGTACCACCGGTGGCGTGAGCGACCAGGCGAACGTGACGGGCATCGCAGCCCCGTACTGGGTCCGGATCACCCGCACGGGCAACGCCTTCAAGGCGGAGCGTTCGGCGGACGGCAAGACGTGGACCCAGGTCGGCGCCGATCAGAACATCACGATGGCGGCGAACGCCTACATCGGATTGGCGGTGACGAGCCACAACGCCAATGCGTACAGCACGGCGGAGTTCTCGAATGTGGCGACGGTCGGCACCGTGACAGGTGCATGGCAGAATGTGTCGATCGGTGTGACGCAGGTGAGCAACGGCGCCGCGCCGTTGTACGTGACGGTCACGGATAAAGCTAACAAGACGAAGACGGTCACGACGACGAATGCGTCGGCGACCAACGCGTCCGCCTGGACGCAGTGGCAGATCGCCCTGAGCGACCTGTCGGGCGTCAATCTGGCGGCCGTGACGAAGCTGGCGATCGGCGTCGGCGACAAGGCCAGCCCGAAGGCGGGTCCGGCGGGCAAGGTGTTCCTCGACGACATCCAGTTCGGCAAGCCCAAAACGGCCGACTCCATTGTGAATCTCATCACCAACGGCGGCTTCGAAACGGGTGCCATGGCGCCGTGGGGCGCCTGGCCCGGCGGCGGCGCTACGGTCACCACGGCGGTCGTGACCGCCTGCACGGGCGCCAGTGTCGCCGAAGGTCCGGTCGAAGGGAAATACTGTCTCAATCTGAAGGTGTCCGGCAAGAGCACCAATTTCTGGGATTGCGCGTTCAATATCGCACCGCCCACGTTCGCGAAAGGCGCGAAATACACCATGTCGGCCTTTTTCAAGGTCAAGAGCGGCACGGGGACGGTCAACATGAAGCCGGAACATTCGGCCACTCCGTGGGAAGGCTACGGGGAGCAGCAAGTCACGATCACGGACACCTGGGCGGAATACCATGTGACGACCCCCGTGTTTGCGGCCGACGTGAGCCCGACGTCTCTGACCTTCCACATCGGCTTCCAGGCGCAGGAGTTCTGGGTCGACAACGTGAAGTTCTATGTAGGAGACTATGTCGCCTCCAAGTGAGGGGGCTTGCGTGTGAGTTCCCGTCGGGTTGCCCTGCCGCCCGGGTACGTTTGGGCGGCCGTGCAACATCGAACGTGACGGGGCGGTAATTCCGTGTGATTCGGGGCCTGTGCCATTACGGTACAGGCCCCGATGTTTTTCGCCGGCTCCTGTCCCCCTGCAGACGCGGACCCGATCCCAGGCCAGGGGCAGACATTGGCGGTCAAACGGCAGCAGTCGATAGCCCGTTACGGGTAGAACGTGCGTGGGTTGCGAACCTGCTCTACGATTGTGATTTTGCGCTCGCGATTTCCCGGACGATCTTCAGGGTCTCGCCGGTGTCTTGCATTTCGAAGACGTGGGGGCGGGCGTCGCGGCCGTTGGGGGCGTGCAGGACCATCATCAGTTTGCCGTCGAAGGTGGAAAAGAGCATGCCGTGGCCGCCGTCATTGGTGTAGAGGGGCTCGGCCTGCTGGGTCCAGGGGCCGGCCAGCTTGCCGGAAGGGGAGATGGCGATGCCCTCGGTGTAGCCGGTCTTGCCGCCGCCAGCCCAGATCATGTAAAGCTTGCCCGTCTGGCCGGTATAGAGGAACGGGGCGTCCGTGACGTGACAGCCGTACCGGCGCGATTTCCGGCTCCAGGCGGCGTCGCTGCCGTCGAACAGCCGCGTCGGCTCGCCGACGGTCTCCGACAGATCGTCTTTGAGGCGGATGTACTCGACCGTGCCGTCCTTGATCTGCACCCACTCGTGGCAGAAGACCATGTAAGGCACGCCGCCCTCGACCCAGAGCGTGCCGTCGAGCGTCATCATGTCGGGCGGGAGTTCCGGCGGCACCTGAAGAAAGCCGAGATCAAGCCGACCGGCAGCTTGTCGATTCATACGCTGAGGAAGTGTGCCGGCAAGAACTGGGCCGATGTCCTGCCGCCTCATGTGGTCAAGGAACTGATGGGGCACTCCTCGATAGCAACCACGATGAAGTTTTACTCCCAGGTCGATGAGAGCCAACGGACACGGGCGGCAGCCGTTGTGGATGGACTGATTTCCAAGGCGGAGTCCAAAGTGACGTCCGGAAGTGACGCCCAAGCCATTTTGGCGTCATAATCACGGAAAGGACGATGGAAGAACATGGGGGTAAGTACTTATAACATCACATCTTACGCTTCAATGAGAGTGCTGGGGTTCGAACCCAGGACCTACGCATTAAAAGTGCGTTGCTCTACCTTCTGAGCTACACTCCCAGGTCCTTGCTGCCGCGGTGCTTGTGACGATTCGTCTTCTTGCCGTCCGCGATGGCCGCCAGTACCCCTGAAGGATCATCATCCGAGCGAACCACGCCTAAGCACCACGACAGATTCCCCCTAACCATACATCCAAAAGGGCGGCTTTGCAAGAAAAACAAGGCCGGATGCGCTACTTCTCCGCGATGATTTCGATGCCGCAGAGGATCGTTTCGACGTCCGGGCCGGCTGGCGTCAGGGAAATCGTGATGGAGTCCGAGGCACGAATCCCCGAGAACTTCTTCACGATGCCGACGTTGGGGGCTTTCGCCTCCGCGACGATGTCGAAGCCCTTCAGGACCGTCCGGTCGTCGAGCGCGACGTCGAACACCCGCTGCCCCGGCTTCTTGTCATCGGGCTCCAGGAAGTGCAGACACACGGTGAACGGCCGCATGCTTGCCTTCCTGACGGCGATTTCTCGAGACGAGGATTCCGCTTGAGCCGGACGGCCCGACAGTCCGATGCGGACCGACCGGAGTCCTTTGGCGCCGGAGGCCTCGACCCATTTGAGGTCTCCTCCTTGCAGCCGCAGGGAATGACGCCGGAACCAGGAGGGCTTCGCGGGCGTCACGGTGATGTCCAGCTTGGGGGAATTGCCTCCGACACTGGGATATTCCAGCCAGAGCGTCCCATTGTCGGCTTTGCGGTCCCCCGGCGCGCCGAAGTTGATCCCGAGGCTCTGAATCGGGGCGTTGCTCTCGCCGGTGGCGCTGAACGACCACGTCTCCACCTCCGGCATGTGGATCATCGCCAGCGAGGTCTGGTTTTGGTAGCTGCACGTGCATGTTCTCGTATAGTCGGGCGCGTTGAGAACGCCATTGGCGACGACGAGGTTGGAGGTACAACTGGACCGGAACCCGCCGAAGTTGCCGGTGCCCGCATCCGAGGTCAGGTCATAGAAGCCGGCGGCGGCGGACCGGAAGGTCAGCATGTTTTGACTGGCGATGACGGTGTTGCAGCCATAGTTTCGGGAGTACTTCCAGGCAATGGGTTCCTTCGTCAGCGGGTGTTCTCGCGTCTGTTGCTGGCCGGTCTTGAGGCTGTAGGCGCTCTCCTGGGTCATGATCGTCTCCCCGAGCAGGATGCAAGGCCCAGTGTAGGTGATCTTCTTGTCCCAGATCAATGCGCCGGTCTCCCCATAGAGGGTCGCCATCTTGTCGCCGGGCTCGAACGGCATGTCACGGGATTTGCGGTAGGCCTGTAGAAGAATATCGAATTCCTGCGAGTAGCTCAGCCAACTGCCGAATACGCCGTCGCGATTCTCCCAGAGGATCTTGCCCGTGTGCAGGTCCAGGGCCAGGAGCCGGCTCGGTGGTCGCGGCACGGCAGGAGGCTTTGCCTCCGGCGGGCGGTTGGCATCCTCGGCAACCTTGCGCTTGCTGCTGCCGGTCGTTGCCGGGGGCTTTCTCGTCTCATAGGGCGGGGCGGCATCGAGGCAGTAGACCTTGCCCTGGCCCGCGGCGATGGCATTGTGCAGGAAGCCGCGACGAGCTTCCATCGTCCAAAGGACCTCGCCGGTATGCCGGTTCATCACCACCAGCCGCCGGGCCGCGCTCTTGTCGAAGATGCGCATGGAATTCACGTCGTTGCCGTCTCTGGGTGTGCCGATGGCGTACGGGACGAAGTCCGAGCCTGCGATCAGACAGTCGTCGCAGATGCCGATGTATCCCCAGTCCTGGGGCGGCTTGCCCTCCTGGTCCGGCAGGCGGAAGACCTGGCGGGTCTGCCCTGTCCGGGCGTCCAGCACATGACATTCGGCCTCTTGAATGACATAGATCCGGTCCGGCGTGGCGACGAAGTTGGTGCCCCGCACGTTGGCCCCGGGGATATGCCTTTGGTTCCCGGTGATGGCGCGGAAGTCGTGCTTGTAGCTGGCGTCGTAATAGACGCCGAAGCCCCCGAGTCCCGTGAGGGTCCTGCGCCACAGGATCTGGCCCGTGTAGACGTCCCGCGCGCTGAGCGAGTTGGGTCCTTCGATGAAGAGCCGGCCCTCCACCACCTGTTCGGGCGGACCGTGCCCATGTCGGGGCAGAACGTCGCCGAAGGCGGCTTCCTCGCCAAACCACAGGATGCCCAGCGGGGGGGCGAGCTGGTCTTTCGAGCAGACGGTGTTGGCGGCGTTGCCGTATTGATGCGTCCAGTCGGCAGACCCCGGCACAGGGCCGGTCCGTCGGACGAGGGGCAGGTCATGGCGGGTGTCTACTGTGAAACCCGGAAGGTCGATCTTCGCCATTGGCAATCCGTCGGGCGCTGCAATCCAGGC
>Ga0315273_10010837_pt1 | contig 11642 bp, 8 predicted proteins | sample YL17G02_0_MG_FD_205753 | JGI IMG/M metagenome (GOLD analysis project Ga0315273, IMG submission 205753) | Sediment microbial communities from Yellowstone Lake, YNP, Wyoming, USA - YL17G02_0 | ecosystem: Environmental > Aquatic > Freshwater > Lake > Sediment | place: USA: Wyoming | collected... | reverse complement strand
TACTCTGGATGCTGCATGCTCGCGTAAGAGCCGCGGCCGTGGAACTCCCGTTTCTCATCGTCGAAACCGCAGACCACGTCCCATTCCGCCGTTGTGAATGCGTTCCATACGATCACAGGCCGGTTCGCGCGGATCTCGTCTTTGACTCGCGCTAGCACCTGCGGATAGCGCTCTTTCGGGTCGACTCCATCCCCGAACATCGGCACCCACTCCACCTTGTAACCGAGCATCGGCAGCAGGTCCTGCGCCTGCATGGCGTTCTCACACGTTGGCGCGCACGGACAAGGGCCGGCGATGCGAAACGCCTGACCCGAGATACCTTGGATATAGGCCGGTGAGTGTGTCTCGCCACGGTAGCTGAGGACCACGCGCACGCTCTCGAACATCGGCTCGACGATACGATACTGGTCGACGCCCTGCAGAACCACCCGCAATGCTCCTGCTCCCGTCTCCTCGCCGGACGCACCCGCGCAGAACGCCGTCGCCACTGCAACCGCTACGGCAAGGATCAGCATCCTCATGTCGCTCCCGCCCTTTCCTGCTCGGCTATCATCCGTCACGGCTCTGCGTCCCCAGCGCCTCTGCGGTGAAACTAGAACGCGTTCCGCAACACCGCCTCGATCATCGGCCTGGTCTGCGACCAATCGCTCGACAGCGCGTACGTGACTGGAAAACCATCGTCTGTCAGCCGCAGCCGCCCTTCCGCATCCACCGATACCCGAACATCCTGCAAGTTGAACGCTTCAGGCGCGACGAGCGACAGCACGCTGATCGGATCGAACAGTGTCAACGGCGCGTCGTCGTTTGGGTTCTCCTGCACATTTCGATACGCTTTGTAGCACTCGAGAAAGAATGCGGAAGCGCGGTCGGACGGGTCCACGAGCTGCTCGACCTCGCGCTTGGGCAGCCTATCGCTGCATGCCTCCAGCCCAATCAGCCGCGGCGCGAGTTCCTCGCACACGATCTTCGCCGCCAGTGGATCGCAGTACACATTCCACTCCGGGTCTCCCTCCAGTCGCCCCGCCATGCAGACGACGCCCCGCCACAGATCGCGCAATCCCGGATGGCGCGTCACGAGCTTGGCCGCGTTCGTCATCGCGCCGATGGTCACGAGACAGAACGGCGCCGCGACTTCTCCCATCGCTCCCGCGATGGCATCCACTCTCCGATCGTCGTCATCGGCAGACGGCTGTGGAAGCTCCGGCGCGACCGTGTTGTACGACCATCTGGCGGCTGGTAGGTCCCTGCCCGTCAGTGGCCGCATCGCGCCTGGCAACACCGGGATATTCGCGCCCGCGCGCGTGACCTGTTCCCGCGCCAACCACGCGCGCGTCCCGACGTCACCGTAGACTGTCGAAACACCCACCAGCTCCATCTCGGGATGCCGCGCCGCGGCGAGCAGCGCCACCGCATCGTCAATGTCGTCACCGATGTCCGTATCAATCCATACGTTGACCATGGGTGCCCAGTTCGCCGCCCGGGCCGAGTGCCCCTTGCCTCCGGCGCTGTCGTCGCACCCCAGCGCCATTCCTTCACCACTGTGTCACACATTTGCCCACCATCTGAAAGAGGACGCGCGGCGACGACCGCGCAACAATTGCCGATGCTATGACTGCGCCCGAACACAGCAGACCCCGCCGCGCACTCGCCGCGCTCGCCGTCATCGCGGCAGTTCTCTGGTGTCTGCTCTGGGGATTCGCGCATACGGAGCTGACCCTCCGAACTCGCCCCGCGCAACTCGCCTTTTTCTTTTCGGCGTTTCTTGTGTACCTGGTCGCCGCATGCCTCGCCTGGCAGCTTGGCCATCGAGCAACCCGCGCCACCGTGGTCTTCGTCATCGCCATCGGCGTTCTCTTCAGGTTGACGTTGGCTCCCGTTCGCCCAGTCACCACCTCGGACATCTTCCGCTACCTTTGGGAAGGCCGCGTGGTAAACGTCGGCGTGAATCCCTACCGCGAGGCGCCGACTTCTCCACAGCTGACCACGCTCCGTGACTGGGTGTGGCAGGGCGTGGACTTCAAGCATGTTCCGGCTGCCTATCCCCCTATAGCACAGTACGTCTTTGCGGTCGCCGACCGCATCCCGGCCGGCCGCATTGTCACGCTGAAGCTGATATTCGCTGCGTTCGACATCGGGACTGTGCTGCTGCTTCCAGGCTTGTTGCTCGCCCTCCGACGGCCGCCCGTGTGGGTGCTGCTCTACGCCTGGCATCCTCTCATAGTGGGGGAGGTGGTCGCCCGCGGTCACCTCGACAGTGTCGGCATCTTCTTCCTGGTTCTGGCCGCCAAGCTGCTTCTCTTGCGCACCTCGCGCCATCGTGTCCTCACCGGAGCGGTCCTCGCCGCCAGCACTCTCGCCAAGGGGTACGCGATCATCACGCTACCGTTCTTCCTGATGGCGGCGCGGGCGAACCGGCGCTGGCTCGGGCTGGGCTTCCTCGGCCTCGCTGTCGCTGCTTACCTTCCCTTCGCTTCTGCGGGCAGGGATCTGCTCACCGGCATCGCCCTCTATAGCACCGAATGGACTGGATATGGCGCCGTCTTTCCCCTCGTGGACTGGGCAGCAGCCCATTTTACGGCAGCGCACCTGGCGACAGCGCGCCAACTCTGCGGACTGGCCGTCCTCGGGTGGCTCGCCGCCCTGCTGTGCAAGCAGCGCCGAGATAGCAGTGTGAATAACACTCTCGAGTGCTGCTTCCTCGCGCTCGCCGGGTTCTACGTCCTGAGTCCGGTGCTCTACCCCTGGTACCTCTCCTGGACCGTGCCATTCCTCTGTCTTCGCCCCCGCCCTGGCTGGGTGGTCCTGACAGGGACCGTGTTCATTTTCTACGCGCAGACATACGCCGATCCGAAGATGACACTCCCCTGGCTCACCGCGCTCGAGTATGGCGTTCCGCTCTGCGTCGCTGTGATCTCAGCCATGGCTGCCAGGCCACGGCAGGCACCCTCCGAGCCATGGGCGACAGATAGCGCGGAAGGACCGGACGCCGCTGAGACCGTAACACTACGGACATGACCGAGCAAGCTCATGCCCAGAAGCCGAAGGCGCTGATCACAGGCGGCGCCGGCTTCCTTGGCTATCACATCGCGAACACGATCGCCGGCCGCTCCGCCAAGATCACTGTCGTCGATATCGCGGATTTCGATGCAGACGAATACCCGCAGGGCTGCGAATTCGCCACCGCGGATATTCGGGATGCAGTCGCGATCGACAAGATCCTCGGCTCTGAGCAGTATGATGTCGTGGTCCACGCCGCCGCCGCGCTTCCGCTGTGGAAACGCGAGGACATCTTCGCAGTCAACGTGGACGGCACGCGTAACGTCCTGGATGCGGCGCTGAAGCACGGTGTGGGGCGCGTCGTGTTCATCTCGTCAACCGCCGTCTATGGGGTGCCTGAGAAGCATCCGATCTTCGAAGTGGATCCTCTCATCGGTGTCGGCCCATACGGTGAGAGTAAGATTCTGGCAGAGCGAGTGTGCGAGGACTACCGCGCCAGGGGCCTCTGCATCTCCATCATCCGGCCGAAGACGTTCATCGGTACCGGCCGCCTGGGCGTTTTCGCCATCCTCTATGACTGGGTGAAGAGCGGAGTCCGTATCCCCGTCATCGGATCGGGTGGCAATCGCTACCAGCTTCTCGAAGTGGATGACTTGGTCGAAGCTATCTGGCTTGCCAGCGTCGCCCCCCCGGAGAAAGCGAACGACACGTTCAACGTCGGCGCGCGCGAATTCCGCACCGTGCGCGAGGACGTTGGCGCGCTCTGCGACTACGCCAAAAGCGGCGCGCGGGTCATGGGAACTCCCGCCGGCATCATCAAGGCTTTGCTGCGGCTCTTCGAGATCCTGAAGCTCTCGCCCCTGTACAAGTGGGTCTACGGAACCGCCGACAAAGATTCGTTCGTCTCGACCGAAAAGATCGAGACGACGCTCGGCTGGTCGCCCCGCTACAGTAACGCCGACGCCCTCATCCGCTCCTACCAGTGGTACCTCGACCACTACGCTGAGGCCCAGCAAGCCGTCGGCATCACCCACCGAGTAGCCTGGAAGCAGGGCGTGCTGAAGCTCTTCAAGAAGGTGCTGTAGGCCCTAGTCGCCGCTCAGTATCTCCCGCATGACGCCCGCCAGTCGTCGCAACGCGGCTTCACCGTCGCCGACAAAAGTGGCGCCGTGCATCGTCGCGCACACCCGTGGCTTCAGATCCGCAAGCGTCTGAAGAGTGCGGTCCGTGTATGGCGTATAGGGCATGTAGTTGTCGAGCGGAGTTCCCCTGTAGTGGTCATAGGTCTGCTTCGCCCCAACCACGACATCCGACTCGGTCATGGGGTCCGGATTCCCGCCCTGGTGGAACAGGTCCGAGCAAAGCAGGACCCGGTTGACCTCCTCGAACATCAGCCCAGCTTCCCAAGAGTGCGGCACGTGCGGCGTCTGGATGAAGCGGAACCGATGACTGCCCGTCTCGACAACGTCGCCGGTCGTCATTCCCCGTGCTGGCCGTAACGCCAGGTCGTCAACGCTGACCATCTTCGCCGTCATGCTGCACACGGGCTCGGACTGCGGTGCAACTGTGAGCCACTCGTTGAGCGGGCCGCACTCGTCCGCCTCAAAGTGGCTGAACGCGATGAAGCGCAACCGGTTCAGGTCGATCAGGCTCGCAGCGGCCTCACGCACGCCCGGAAACAAGCTCTTCAGCCCGGTGTGGAAGACCAGTGGTTGCTCACCTCTTGCGATGAACTGGTTGAACTGCAGGTTGAACTGCGGGATGTACGTACAGATGCGGTAGAGATCAGGAGCGATCTCGGTGATCGTGGCCATGTTCCGGTCTCCTATCCGTGGGAAGTAGTCAGATACTAGCAGCGCGGAATCGCCCGTCAATATCAGCGGCTAGACAATATGCCGCTTGGCAAGACAGGAGGCGCACGGTCGCCTGAGAAGCCGAGCTTCGAGACGTTCGCCACTATGTCGGCGCGCTGATGCTGGGCGAGGGCCGGCGCACCGGCGCCAGTATTGCCCGCGTCACCGCTGATGCCAAGTCCGCGGGCGCAAACCCGTTCCAGGCTGAGACAGCGGCTGCGGGCCTCCCACCGGGCGCTCACCACCAACGCCCGGACAATCAACGACACCGATGCTTCATGGATCTCCACTGCGCTGACTCCCTAAGAAAGAGAGAACGGCGCCCGAAGGCGCCGCCTACCGGTCCCAGATCATACTGAAGGGAGTCAGCCGGAGCAAGCCCAGAACGCTCCCAGGACGGTCCTACCGGCCCCCAACACCCGCAGGGTGCATCATGTGCGATCGGATAGACCGAGTCCGCGGGCCCGCTCGCCGCGCGCGACAGGACCCGCAACGCTTCCCGCCGAAGAACCTCCCCCGGCCTCGGAGTGCGCCACAGACCCGAGGCCCTACTACAGGGGGACCCTATGCCGAGGAAAGACCGGGCGGTACAGATCGCAACCGTGACTCAGGACGGGATCCAGGATCCCTCGCGGCAGAAAGTGACGGAGGAGACGCTGGAGCGCCTGGAGGCGGCCGCCTCCTGCCGACCGGACATCATCTGCCTTCCCGAATGCTTCACCGGGCCTGAGGCCGAGTCGGTCCCGGGGCCCATGACGCAGCGTCTGGGAGAGTGGGCGCGGGCGAAGTCGGCCTACGTCGTCTGCGCGATCCGCACGCGCCGGGACGGCAGGATGTACAATTCGGCGGTACTCATCGACCGCGCCGGGAAGGTCGTCGGACAGTACGATAAGATCAATCCGACCGAAGGGGAGATGAAGGATGGAGTGACGCCCGGACACAATACCCCAGTGTTCACCACCGACTTCGGCAAGATCGGTTTCCAGATCTGCTTCGACGCGAACTGGGGGGAGAACTGGACCCGGCTCAAGCAGGGCGGCGCGGAGATCATCTTCTGGCCCTCCGCCTACCCGGCCCATCGTCTGCTCGCGGCCCGGGCCTGCCTGAACGAGTGTTACGTCGCCTCCTCCACGCTCTCGCGCGCCTCCCGCATCTACGACATCACCGGCGAGGTGATGTCGCAGTCCGGCGCCTACCAGCCCTGGACGCAGGCCACGGTGCACTTGGGGAAGCGCCTCTTCGAGATCGACTACGAACTGGGCACGATCCGCAAGATCGAGCGGAAGTACGGGCACCGCGTGCTGATTCAGTGGTACCACGACGAGGACTGGTTCACGCTGACCTCCGTGGACCCCGACCTCGCCACGGAGGACATTATCGCGGAGTTCGCGATGGTTCCCCTCCAGCCCTACCACGCGCGCTGCGAGCGCGCTGCCGACGCCGCCCGCCGCGCCGCCGGCGCCTTCCGTCCCGCCGCGGGGGAGTAGGCGATCCGGCTCTGGTCCGGCCCGTCGGGGCGCGCCCTCGCGCGTGTGTTGGGGCCGCATGATCCCGCCATGACAGGCGTTCTCGCAGATCTCCACCGTGCTAACTCCCTAAGAAAGAGAGAACGGCGCCCGAGGGCGCCGCCTACCGGTCCCAGATCATACTGAAGGGAGCCAGCCGGAGCAAGCCCAGCACCCGCCCAGGGCGTTCCTACCGGCGCCCGACACCCGCAGGCAGCTGCAGGTCTCCTGGGAGCGCAGGTTGGGCCTAGCCGCGGAACCATTCGCGCCCGCACTACGTACCTGATGCGGACAACGCCTTCATGGAAGGAGCAGTCATGACGCGCCTCACGCTGTTGTTGGTGGCAGTCGGGTGGATGGTGCTGGCCCTGCCGGCCCTGGCGGGCACGGCCGCTCGCGTGAGCGGCGGTCTCCACTATCGCCTCAAAGCGCGCCTGGACCCGGCGCACCATGGGCTGGAGGTAGAGGCCTGGATCCGGCAGCCTCCGGCTTCCCGCTTCTACCTGCACACGGGCCTGTCCGTTCGTCAGGTCATGGCCGACGGGAAGAAGGTCGCCTTCCATCGAGATGCCTCCGCGGAGCCTCTGCCCTATGCCCCGGTGGGAGCCGCCGTGGTCGTGGAGACGAAGGGCTGCCGCGAGCTGTACGTGAAGTACAGCGGAGAGGTGAGCGATGTGGTCAGCGGCATCAACATGATCACACCGGATCTGGTCGAACTCGCCTACTACTCGGCCTGGTACCCGATCTTCGCGGGGATGGCGAACTACACGTTCGAGATGGAGGTGGACGCGCCGGCCGGCTTCCTGACCACGACCAATGGCCTGCTCAAGGAGCAGCAAGAGCAGGAGGGCCGTCTCCTCATGACGTGGACATCCTACGAGCCGGGGTTCGACATGGTGCTCATCGCCTCTCCGCGCTTGCATCGGCTTGAGGCGGGAGTGAAGGGCAGCCGGGTGGAGATGTACTACGCCAACCTGCCAGCCGATGTGCTCCAAGCCAGGATCGGCAGCTTGGTGAAGGGGATGGGGTGGCTCTCGGACGCGTACGGGCCGCCCCGGGTGAGCGGGGTGCTGCGGTTCGTGTACTCACCACGCGGGGGATGGGGCTACTCTCGAATCCCGCTCTTCGTCGTACCCGAAGCGCCTGCTCGGGAGGAGATGGGCAGAGAACACGGTGAAGCCCGAGACCTCCACGGCGGCTACCACGAGATGGCCCATTTCTGGTGGGTGCTGGCAGACCCGAGCACTCCTGACGACTGGATCAACGAGGGACTAGCCGAATACTCCGCGTTCCGCCTCTCCCAGCAGCAGGCCGGCCAGCCCTTCGCGGACATGCTCGTTCAGGAGTACCAGCTGCACGGCCAGGCAAGCCAGACGTCGGCCTCCATCGCGGACACAGAGGGATCGTCTCCAGACCGAGAAATCAACCGGTACGAGAAGACCGCGCTCATGTTGATCGAAGCCCAGCGCCGGTTCGGGCAGGCCCCCCTCGACAAGGTGCTCCGCTCGCTGCACACGCGTTTCGCCGGGACGCTCCAGGCAACGACCGCGCTCTTCCTGGAAGAGGTGCGAGTCCAGATGGGAGCGGAGGCGGAGGTCTTCTTCCGCGAGGTTCTCTTCCGCAAGGGCGAGGTGAGCCTGCCGGTGGCGCAGCCAGCGCGCCCGGGCTCAGCTTCCCCTCCATGAGCAGGAGGGTCTCGCCGAGGCTGCGCGGGATGGCGATTTGCTGCTGCCACCAGCCTCCGTCTAGCGGCCAGCTCTGGCCAGCGAGTCCGTTGATGAAGACGAGCGCGCGCTCCACCGCGGGTACGAGGTCGGCGCTGCCAAAGAGCGCCTGCCCGGGCGTGCGGATGCCCTCCGCCATGGTCTCGACGCGGCTGACGTGCTGGGCGATGCCGAACTCGCGGCCCGAACCCGCCGAGATGGTGATGTCGGGCCAGCTCCCGTCCGGGCGCAGCGAAGCGAGTGCGGTGCGGGCCTGCTCCTCCACCCGACGGAGCGAAGCCGCCACCTGGGGATCCTCCCGGTTCGCGTCGGCGGCGGTCCAGTAGTCCAGCAGATTGCTCTTGAGCCGTGCGAAGTCCGCCTCCCCCGCGGCCTGGGCCGCTCCCCCGGACGCCACCAACAGACACACCAGGCCGAAGCACCCAAGCGTACACCCGAAGAGCATGGCGACACCTCTCGTTCCCCCGCAACGACGGCGCCGGACGCGCCGCTGTGCCAAGGGCGTTCCAGGTATGAGGCCGCGCTCCTCTGCCGCCCCCGGCCACTGGAGGAGGGTGTCCGGGGGCGGCGAACCCTGCTGCGGTGAGGAGGCGCATGGCGGGAGTGGACGATGCTACCGACGACGGCGCTCACAGCACCTGCCAGCGCGATGCGCAGCCCCTGGCAGGCCGCGGCCGTGCCCATGACACTGGGCTCACTGTGCGGGCCGTTACCCTCGCCCTCGTGCTGATCTTCCTGCTCCTGGTGGCGGCGTTCTACCTGGAGTTCGTCACCAAGCTGGCGTACAGCTTCACCACGCTGGTCCCTCCCGTCGCGCCGCTGGGAGTGCTGTTTCTGTTGGCCCTGCTGAACCCGAGGCTCGCAAAGCGGCGAGGTCTGAGTCGGCGCGAGCTGCTCGTGGTCTACGGCCTGATGACCATCGGGGCGCCGCTGATGGCGCACGGCATCCTCATGTGGTTCCTTTCCTCCACCATCGGGTGGGCGTACTACGCCCAGGTGAACCCGCAGTGGGTGCCGACCTTCCTGCCCGCCGTCCCCACCTGGTTCTCGCCCACGGACGCGGTGGCCGTGGACGGGTTCTTCCAGGGCCGGACGACCGTGCCGTGGTCGGCGTGGTGGACGCCGCTGGGCGCGTGGGGAGGGTTCTTCCTCGCGCTCTTCCTGGCCAACCTGTTCCTGGTGCTGCTGCTGAAGCGCCAGTGGATCAGCAACGAACGCCTCACCTTCCCCGTGGCGCAGATCCCCCTGGAGGCAGTGCGGGAGGATTCGGCGGGGGTGGGGCGGCTGTCCACAGCGAGCATGTTCTGGGTCGGCTTCGGCGGGGCGATGGTGCTGAGCCTGCAGTACCGGCTGCCCAGCATCTTCCCCTCCCTGCCGAGCCTCAACCTGAACGGGATCACGCTCATGCAGTGGCAGCGAGTCGGACCGCTAGCAGGGCTGGGCGAGGTGCAGTTGTTGCTCTACCCAGCGGTGATCGCCCTCGCCTATCTCGTGCCGAAGGAGTTGTCCTTCTCCGGCTGGCTCTTCTACGGGGTGCGGGTGGTGCTGACCGTGATCGCCATCGCGGCGGGGGCTACCCCGCGGCGACCGGAGGACTTCCGCGACACCTCCTTCCCCGCGCCGGAGTTCCAGGGCGGCGGGGCGGTGATCGCGATAGGCCTGCTCGCCCTGTGGAGCGGCCGGCGCTACCTGGCGCAGGCCCTGCGCGACGCCTTCCGGAAGCGCGCCATGGGCGAGGGGAGGGAGCCGGCCGCGAGCCGCTGGGTGCTGCTGGGCCTGGTGCTCGCGGGGGCCTACCTGGTGGGGTTCTGCTGGTGGGCGGGATCGCGGCCGGGTGTGGCGCTCGCGCTGATCGGCCTGACCCTGTTCTACCACATGGTGTGGGCGCGCCTGCGCGCCGAGAACGGTATGGCCTTCATCGCCTTCCCGCTCTCCGTGAACGAGATGCTGATCCGCCCCTTCGGCACGGGCGCGTTCCTGCCGCGGGAGATCATGACCATCATGGCCACGCGCTGGGCCTACTGGCCGGGGTGGGGGGAGACGTGCGAGGTCATCACCGGTGCGTCGCTGGACACACTGAAGATCGCGGACGCCACGCGCATCAACACGCGGCGGCTGACGCCTATCATGGCCGGGGTGTTCGGGCTCGCCCTCGGCGCGGGTCTCTTCATCGCGCTCACCGGCCTCTACCGCTACGGCTTCGTGGATCTCCAGCAGTCCGGCGCCTGGGTGGACTACGAGGTGCAGCGGGGCGGGTCACAGATCTTCGATGCGCTGACCAATCCCAGTTCGGTCAGTCCGCCCGCCATCGCCGCGCTGACCTCGGGGATGCTCATCACCTTCGCCCTGAGCGCGTTGCGGCTACGGTTCCTGTGGTGGCCCCTGCACCCCGTCGGGTACGTAGTGGCGAACGTGTGGGGGTCGCAGTGGTGGTGGGGTCCGCTCTTCGTCGCTTGGCTGCTGAAGAGCCTGGTGATCCGCTACGGCGGCCTGCGCCTCTACCAGAAGACAGTGCCGCTGGCGATCGGCGTGATCGTAGGGAACCAGCTCGCCGACACGATCTGGCCCCTTGGGCTCTGGCTGACGCGGAGGTATGGTTAGGAAGCTCCTCGCCGGGCCTCGGTAAGCTGGCGACCAGGCCCGGCCGCAGCGTGTGGCGCACCCCTGTGCTCCCCAGAAACCCTATCCGAGCGCTCCTGGGCGGTTTGCTTCACCGCTGATTGCCTGTTATTTCCTCCCTCTCATGAGAGCCTACTCCTTCCTGCTCATGGTCGGCTGCATCCTGGGTGCTGTCTGGGAGCTTGTTCGCTACGCGCTCCGGTTCGGCTGGGCGTTTCTGCTGCCAAAGATTGTGCTCGCGGCGCGCGTGCTGGCGGCGGAGAGCCCACTGGCTGTCGGGCTGAGCCGATCCGGTGGAAGCAAGAGGCTCGCTACTATCGAGCCTCTGCCTAGCGCGCAGCGCACCCATCATCAGTCCGCCATCGCGAGTTGGGGGCCGGCCCACCATGGCAGCGCTGTGCGTTCCCTGCGATTTGGCGGCTTCCACCAACCCTACTCGACGCCCGCGGCTCGTGTTGTCATGAACCCATGGACCCGCGCCGCCGATCACGGTGCCAGGATAGAGTTTCTAGAGAGGACACGGGTCCACGGGCGGTTGGCACCGCCACGCGGCGTCAGGTCAGTCGCCCTCGACCTTCTCGCTGTCGATCATCGCCTGCATGACGTACGGCGCCATGCGGATGCCTGGCCCCACGTGCCTAATCTGCCACGCCTGGCGATGGTTGACGTCATAGGTGAGTTTGAACCACTCCTCGGCCTCCTCTGGCTGCTCTGGCATGGGCTTGGCCGCAAGCACCGAAAGATAGTCCGCCGCCTGCTTGAGGAAACGCTCGTCGCCTGTAGCCTCGTACGCGAATGCGAGCGCCCTCATATGGTAAAGCGGCTGGTACGTTCCCTTGAGGTTGACGGGGCCGTAGGAAAGCTCCTTCTCGGCTAGACCCACGAGGACGTCCTTGGCGACGGCGTCCTGCGTGTCGGCGAAGTAGTCGGCGAGGGCATTCGAG
>Ga0315273_10010836_pt1 | contig 11642 bp, 9 predicted proteins | sample YL17G02_0_MG_FD_205753 | JGI IMG/M metagenome (GOLD analysis project Ga0315273, IMG submission 205753) | Sediment microbial communities from Yellowstone Lake, YNP, Wyoming, USA - YL17G02_0 | ecosystem: Environmental > Aquatic > Freshwater > Lake > Sediment | place: USA: Wyoming | collected... | reverse complement strand
GTCGACTGGTTCACGCCGGACGGCCTGTCCACCTGGGGCGACGGGCGGCTGACCATCCTGGGCAACGAGGGCTTCATCGAGATCCGCAAGAACGTCGACATCGCCGGCCGGCCCGGCGAGAGCCATCTGTTCATCGTCGACCAGAAGGACACCCGCTACATCGACTGCGCCAACGTCGAGCTGCCGTACGGCAGGCTGCTGGTGGACGACGTGCTCAACCGGACGGAGACGGCGATGTCACAGGCACAATGCTACCTGGCGACGGAGCTCGTGCTCAAGGCCCAGCAGCAGGCCCAGCGGCTGACGTTCCGCGCCTGAGGCCGGCGGTCCGTCGCGTTGGGCGTGCGCCGGCAATGGAGCGCGTGGGCGTCAGCCCGCGCGCCCGTCGTATCACGGTCAGGAGGCGGTATGGCACAGACCCGGCGGCACAGGCCCACGCGGCGCGCGTTCCTCTCGTCGGCCGGCAAAGCCGTGGCGGCGACATCGGTCCTGGCAGGCTTTCCCGCGATCGTGCCGGCGTCGGTCTTCGAGAGCACGGCGCCGGGCAACCGGATCAATGTCGGCGCGATTGGCGTCGGACGCATCTCGCGGGGGCACGATCTGCCCGGCATCTGGAAGTTCGACACCGCCCGCGTCATCGCCGTGTGCGACCTGGATGCCCGGCGCCTGGAAGACGGCAGGAAACTCGTCAACGATTACTACGCGACGAAGACCGGCCGGCCGTACGACGGCGTGACCGGCTACGGCCACTACCTGGAACTGCTCGCCAACAGGGACGTCGACGCCGTTGTTATCAGCACGCCCGATCACTGGCATGCCCTCATCGCCATCGCCGCGGTCGAGCACGGGAAGGACGTGTACCTCCAGAAGCCGGCGTCGCTCACGATCAGCGAGGGGCGGGCGCTGAGCGACGCCGTACATCGGTCCGGGCGGATCCTCCAGATTGGCAGCCAGCAGCGCTCCTCCCCGCAGTTCCGCTACGCGGCGGAGCTCGTGCGCAACGGGCGCATTGGGCAGCTGAAGACGGTGGAAGTCGGCCTGCCCGGCGATCCGTCCGGCGATGACGAGGCGGAGATGCCCGTCCCGAGGACCCTCCACTACGAGATGTGGCTCGGCCCGACGCCGTACGTCTACTACACCGAGAAGCGCGTGCATCCCCAGGTGGGCTACGACCGGCCGGGCTGGCTGCGGTGCGAGCAGTTCGGCGCCGGCATGATCACGGGCTGGGGCGCGCATCATGTCGATTCGGCGCACTGGGGCATGAACACCGAGCACACCGGCCCGGTGGAGGTCTGGGGCAGCGCCCGGTTTCCGACCAGTGGCTTGTGGGATGTCCACGGCGACTTCAAGACGTACGGCCTGTACGCCAACGGCGTGACGATGGTCATCAGTGGCGAGTTTCCGAACGGGATCAAGTTCATCGGGACCGAGGGGTGGATCTTCGTGTCCCGGGGCAACGAGGCGGTGACGGCCAGCGACCCGGTGGCGAAGCTGAAGGACAGCCGGGCGCTGTCGGCGAGCGATCCGAAGATCATCACGTCGGTCATCGGTCCGGACGAGATCCACCTGGAGGAGAGCACCGACCACCATGGCAACTGGCTCCAGGCCGTCAAGACGCGCCGCCAGCCCATCGCCCCCGTCGAGGTGGCGCACCGGTCATGCTCGGCCTGCCTGCTGCATCACATCGCCATGAAGGCGAAACGCAAGCTGTACTGGGATCCCTGGAAGGAACACTTCAGGAACGATGACGAGGCCAACGCGCTGCTCTCGCGGCCGCAGCGCGCGCCTTACATCATCGGCTAGCAGCATTGACCGGTCCTTGTTCTTCGGCTGCGCACGAACACGAGGCTCTGGTCGAAGTCGATGTCCTTCACCCGGAGTTCGCAGCACTCTGACACGCGGAGTCCTCCGCCGTAGATGAGCCCGGCCATAACTCTGCGTAGGTCTCGCAAGGCGGCCAACAATGCGGCTGTTTCCGGGATGCTCAGGACCACGGGTAGGCGCCGTCCACGCTTGGCCCTCGGCGTGAGCGAGAGCCCCTCCGGGTTCAGCCCCAGCACGTCACGGCACAGAAGCAGGATGGCGCACATCGCTTGGTTCTGCGTGCCCGCCGAGACGCGCCGGTGCACCGCCAAGTGCGTCAGATAGTCGCGAACCGCCTCGGCGTGAACCTGCGGCTGGGGGCTGCCCTGCTGGCGGACCGGGTCGTCGCAGAAGCGCCGGACCTGGTCTCGTAACGGCTCGTGCGAAGCCTGACGCAAGAGGAACTGCCGGACCCAGCGTACGAAGTATGGAGCCGCACTCTGGCGGACCAGTTGGCGCTTCAGGAGAACCTCGCCGAATTGCTGCAACGAGGATTCGGTTTCCCGCATGGCTTGTCGCCTGCCGGATCCATAGCCGTCTGCTCGCCATTCACGCCCTTCACGGCGAAGTGACGGTCCCGAAGAGGGTTACGTTCATTCCGGCCGCCTCGGTCCTCGAATCCGGGCCGCCAGTCGGGGAGACCGACAACTCCGGTTGCGATCGGGACGTGCAAGTGCCGCCCTCCGGCTGTCCACGGAAACCCCTGCGTTCTGCCGCGAGCGGCATTCCACGGTCCTGATTTCCTGGGCGCCGGGCAAACCCCACGTGCAGGAGTACTTGCCTCGCGCACGCCCACCCGGAATAATGCCCTCGGCAGGCGTTCAACATGCCAGCCGACGTGGACCTGTTCCGCATGCCAGACGGGAAATCACGCCGTACACCTATTGGATGTTATCCACCTAAGATCCAACCAACAGGAGACCATCAATGTCCCGAACGATGACCGTCAGCCTGCCCGTAGCCGATCTGACAGCGTCGAAGGCTTTTTACACCGCCTTAGGCTTCGTAAACAATCCGCAGTTCACCGACGATACCGCAGCGTTCATGGTGTGGAGCGAGTCAATCAATGTAATGCTCTTGACATACGCAAAGTGGCGCACATTTACTACCCGCCCAATTCCGCCGAAAACATCGAGCGAGGTCGCGCTCACTGTCTCGTGCGATTCACGCGCAGACGTCGATGCAATGAACAAATCGGCCTCCGAAAACGGTGGAACCGCCGACATAAATCCCGTTCAGGACCATGGGTTCATGTATGGTCGCGACTTCGCTGATCCTGACGGCCACGTTTGGGGCGCGATGTGGATGGACATGTCCGCAATGCCATCCAGTTAATCACTACCCGTAAACGAACCGGCGGATAACCATTTATTCAAGCCGACGCCGCTTCGCGGCGCGGCTTAATTCAGGCGTTAGCCCGCTGAACGAAAGAACCGGAATGACGACAAGATGAAGGCACCGGTGCAGATCGAGACTGCGCGGCTCAGTCTGCGGCAACCCGGGATAGACGATGCTCTCGCGATCTTCGAGCGCTACGCGAGTGATCCTGAAGTCACGCGATTCCTGGGCTGGCCGCGCCATCGAACGGTGGAAGACACGCAGGCCTTCCTGCAGTTCAGTGCGGCGGAGTGGGAACGATGGCCAGCCGGGCCATACCTGATTCTCTCTCGCGCCGACGGTCTGTTGCTCGGTAGCACTGGACTGGGGTTTCAGACATCACAGGAGGCCGTGACCGGGTACGTCCTGGCGGAAGACGCTTGGGGCAGGGGCTATGCCACCGAGGCGCTGGCTGCAATGATCGAGGTGGCCGGCCGGACGGGTGTGATCCGCTTGTATGCGCTTTGCCATCCTGAACACGGTGCCTCCCGACGGGTTCTGGAGAAGAACGGGTTCGTTCGGGATGACCCGCCGACACGACGTGCGGAATTCCCGAATCTGGCTCCGGGCGTTCAACAGGACGCACTCTGTTACGCACTGTCGCTCGACGGGACGAAAGGATCGGCCCAACAAGCGGATGCAGCTGACGAAGGGCGTTTGGAGGCGAGTCGGATCACCATGGTCGGCCAGGGCATCGTGAACCAGGGCAAGGTCGTGCGCCCCTCGCAGCTGATCCGCCGTGTAGGCTTCTAAACGAGACGACGAACTCACAACGCGGTCGTGTCGAACACGTACCGGGCTGCAAAAGCGGAGGACCTGATGCTTCTGGCCATCGTGCTCGCGATCGCTCTGGGCCAGGTGGGCGACGCGAAGGTCGTGAGCGAACTCGAGGAGTTCGAACAACGGCTGGCCGTGACGTGGCAGAAGGGTGACTGCTCTGCTTGGGGTGCAATGCTGGCGCCTGGGTGGTCGGTGATCCACATGACCGGCGACGTCCTCACGAAGGAACAGACCCTACAGATGTGCAGGGCGCCGAGGCCGGCGCCGGTCGTAATGAAGATCCAAGACGTGTCGGTGCGCGTGTTTGGAGAAGCGGCGGTCGTCACGGGGCGTACGACTGGCGGAACTGCCGACGAACCGACGACGTTAGTGCTCCGCTTCACCGATGTGTTTGTCCGACGTGCAGGTCGGTGGCTGGTGGTCGCATCTCAGGCCACGAGGCTGCCGCCGAAGGACGATCGGTAATCGAGCCTGACGGGCGAACAGGCGCCGGGGCGGCGGTTCCTAGAGCGACCCTCATGGCCTGGCTTGCAGCACGATTCAACCAGTCCTTTCGATGAGGCCCGCTTACACCGCTTGCAGCCGACGGCGCTCCGTGCGATCGTGAAGCGGCGCAGCTGAAGCAGGGCGTTGGCGCCAGAGTGATGGACGGGGGTTTGGGGTGGTGACCCGGGAATGCAGGCCAGACGTCGAAGCCGTTCTTGCCAGACGGCATGACAACGGCGCTGACTTCTGGGCCAGTGCCGATGGCCGGCTAAGCGTCGGCGAACCATTCAGCACCATCACGTCCCTCCTCATCCTCCACGAATTGAAGGTGGCGCGTAGTCACGAGGCCGTCCGCGGAGCCCTTCAGCTCATCCGTGGAGCGCAGCGGGACGACGGCCGGTATCGTCTGGCGCCAGGCGGAGCGCTCTACCCCTGCTCCACAGCGACGGCGGCCAGAATACTGTGTCGATACGGCTTCGCGAAAGACCCCGGGCTGCGGCAGACGCTCGTTCACCTCCTCGAGACGCAGCACGACGACGGCGGCTGGCGCTGCAACAAATTCTCGTACGGGCGAGGACCAGAGACTGAATTCTCCAATCCCGGTGTCACGCTCTGGGTGTTGGATGTCTTCCGCTTCACGGACCACGTGAACAAGAACCCAGCTCTCGACAGGGCCGTGGCCTCACTCCTGGACCATTGGGTGGTCAGACGCCCGATGGGGCCCTGTCACTTCGGAATCGGCACGCTCTTCCTGCAGGTGGAGTTTCCGTTCCTGCGATACAACCTCTTCTACTATGTCTACGTACTGTCATTCTATGACCGGGCCAAGGACGACCCGCGCTACCTCGAGGCGCTTCGCCTTCTCAAGTCCAAGCTCGACGCGCGCGGCCGAGTCGTAGTCGAGCGCCCGAACCGCAAGCTCGCCGAGCTATCGTTCTGCGCGGCGGGGCAACCCTCTGACTTGGCGACGGCCCGTTACCGCGAGATCGTGAAGAACCTGGAGAGGTGACACATCGGTTGACGCCGCCGATGACAAGCGGCCCACCTTGGTACAAGCGGTTCAAGACTCGGACGCGCGCGGACGCTGGGACTACTGGAAGGCGCGGGCTACGATCCAGGTTTGCCTGCGCGGTTGAGCAGATGATCGGCCGCGAGCGCCAGGAACAGGTAATCGGTCGCGCCGCCGCCGAGCACGTATTCGGTCTGTTGCCACAAGTAAGGCCATTCCAGCAACTCGGGGAAGTCCGGCCTGATGAGCGCCGTTCCCGACACGCTGCCGCCCGGGATGTAGCTCCAGTCCGCGCGGTTGAGGCCGTAGCCAATCGTGACGGAACGGGAACCGACGCCAGACACGAACGAAGCGTTGTTCGGCCCCGGGTGGACGCCCAGGACGAAGTCCAGCGCGTGGAGCATGGGTTCCTTCCCGAAGATCCCCGGGAAGGACGTGTGCAGAAAGTACTGCTGCATCCCGAAGCCCTGGATCCCCCACCCCGCGCCCCAGATATCCGGTTCGTAGGGCACTCCGTAGGGCGTCTTCTGCTCCAGTTTCAGGACCTCTGCGCGGTGGGCCTTCGCCGCCTCCGTGACGGCCGTGGTGAACGACACGTCCCCGATCAGCGAAAGCGCACGCCCCACCACCCAGCCCGTCGACCGGAAGCTCTTCACGATCGTGTCGCGCTGCAAGACGAGGAAGTCCGCGTAACGGCGGTCTCGAGTGGCGAGCAGGAGTTCGACCGCGAGGCCGATCCGCGCACTCGGCCGGCCCGCCGCCTGCGGCGGACCCGCCACGGTGTCCTCACGCGTGACGTCCCAGATCGCCGTCGCGGTGGTCAGACACTCGGCGGCCAGGGCGTCGTCGTAGCCGCGGAGCGCGCGGGAGGACGCCGCAAGCCCTGCCGCGGCGCTCAACTCCCGCCTCGCGTTCTGCTCCGTGAAGACCCAGCGGTCGTCGGGTGAGCCCGGGATTCCGGTGCCGACGGGCACCGCCACGGCCGGCGCGGTCTTCGGGTCGTACACAACGCCGTCGGTCTGCGCGGCGAAGTCGCCGAGCTGCGTGTATTGGCGCAGTGTCGGGCTGATGATCCCGCGGTAGAAGCGGCCCAACGTCCGGTAACCACCAACGACGGTCAGGGCTCCGTGTTCGATCTGCTGCAGGACGTCTGGCTTGCCGTCGGGCTGGTGCATCTCGACGACCCGGAGCTTCTGGTCGATCGAGGTCTCGTCCAGATCCGGCCGGAACGCCTCCCACGCCAAGGCCAGGCCGTGCATCGTACCGGCCTGCGACTCGATGCGCAGGTCGTCGTCGCCGGCGTCGTGCCATCCCCCCCGATCCAACCCAGGCACCGGCTCGCCCGGCGTGTACTTCGTGAGGGTTGAGGAGCCTGAGATGTAGCCGTCGAAGTGGTTGTAGTTCACCGGGGCCATCCGCGCGTCGTCAAGGTGGCAGGCGTCGTGCCACACGCGGTAGCGCTCGTTCACGCGCATATGGCACATCTGGACCGGCAGGAAAGAGTCGACTGTCGGTTGCCAGACGTGGCGCGCATAGATGTCTGAGCCGATGCGGAACGGACTGGACCGCGAGTCGCCGTAGCTCACCACATAGAGGCCAGGCTTCTCGATGGAGGTGAAGTCGAGCCGCACGTAGTCATAGCGGAGGAACCGGCCCCACGCCTGCGGGACGGCCCGCATCGCCGTTTCGAGGGTACCGGTCTCCGTGATTCGCGAGACCACGATCGGCGGCCGCCGCGTGTCGCGGGCGTCGAGCTCGACAATGGCCCACTTCTGCTGCATCGAATGGTAGCCCACCTGCGAGACCTGGACAGTGGGGGCCGACATCCAGCCCGGGATGGCGTGCGGCGCGACGAGCCACTCCACCGCGGCCTTCGTGGCGCCCTTCGCGACGAGAGAGCGGACCACGAACCAGCCGTTGTTGTGCTGGCCGCGGCCGTCCACGAGTTCGAGCCCGCCGCCTCTCACATCCTCGATCGTCATGCGCTGCCGGTCCGACTCGGGGGCGATGACGAGGCGCTTCCCCCTCGCGAGCGGCGCAATCTGGTACTCGCTCTTCGCATCGAGCGAACCCGGGCCGTTCGCCTGCCGGGGGAAGATGCCGCTTTGCGTGTCCGTGGCGAACGTCTTCCCGAAGAGGAGCCCGGGGAAGAGTTCCATGTTGAACCCGACGCGGCCCACCCACTCGTTGGGCAACGGCTGCTCGAGGTCTACCAGGATGCGAAAGGCCTGGCCCTCCGGCCGCACGCGCACGGTGTAGGCGAAGCGGAGGTCGGGATAGTCGACGGGGTTGAAGCCCTTGCGGTTCTTCGACTCGTCAGGGTACTCCGCGCGCAGGCTGATCTCACCAGTCGCACGGTCCACCTCGCGCTTCCCGACCTTCGGCACCGGCTGCCACTGCCCGGGCGTGCGGTCGAGGCGGATGTCGCCGTTGGTCGCCACGCGCTGGCCGTTCTGGATGATCCCGACGCCGCCCTGATGGCCCTCGGGGTAGTAGTCGTGCGCGAGCATGACGTTGAGGCCCGGCATCTCGAGGTACTCGAGTTCGTTCAGTCGAAGCGCTGCGGTGGCCTTGGTGCCGACCTTCTGCCCGGCGCCGGTGACGACTGACGATGGCGCGAGGACGAGGGCTGCAAGGGCGGCCGCCGCGCCGATGAACGAGAGAGCCGGTTTCGATCTCATGATCAGTGACCTCGAGGTGTCGAGCATCAGGGATTGGGACTGTGGAACTCTTGGGTCACACCCGCCGCTACTTCGCCGGAAACGCGTAGACGGTGACGCTGAACGCGGCGAAGCTCGGCGTGGCAGGCACTGCGTCGAGCGCCATCTCTTCCACCACGGCGCCCGGTTTCTGCCCCACCACGATGGTCGCGTTGAGGTCCGCCGGCGCCATTCGCCAGAGTCGACCCGTGCCCGCCAACGCGGCGCCAGTGATTGCCAGTTCGAGCTGTTGCACGGATTCCGTCGGATTGATCACGGCAATGGTCAGTGTGCGGCGATCGGCCGTCCACGCGGCGGCGACGTCGAGCGGGAAGGTGGCGCTGCCGGCATTCATCTTGGGCTCCTCGCCGCCCGCCGGGTACTTCGGCGGGGGCTGCGGCGAGTTACCGCTGACCTCGACCGGGATCGTACCGAAGTGGTCGCGGTAGAGCTTGAACAGCAGGCCGGCGGGATTGAGGACCGCGCTGGCGCGATCGGCGCTCACCAGTGATGTGGCGAACGTGAAGCCCGCCATCTGATAGAGGTCAGAGCGCCGGAACATCTCGTGGAACGTCCACGCGTACGCGGGCACGACCTTGTACGAATTCGGCGGCACCCCTGAATAGGCCCACTCGTCCAGGTTGATCGGCACGGGCTTCGACTTCAGCGCGGGAATGCGCTCCAGGTAGTCCTGGTAGGCTTCGATCTTCGCGCGCACGTGATTGGCGGGCCGGCGCATCCAGTCGACGAGCGGCTCGCCTGGGTCCAGCGGCACGCTGTCGCCCTTCGTGAGATCGAAGCGCCGGTTCGCGTAGGAATAGAAGTGCTCGCTGATCTGGTCCATGTTCTCGAGGCAGTGGAGCAGCAGCCCTCCGGTCCAGTCCGCGGCGGAAAGCGGCTCGGGAATCACTTTGCCGCTGATGCGCTGCGACTGCTTCGATCCCGTCATCGCGTCGGGCATCGCCCCGCTCGCCACCAACTGGATCGTTGGATCCACACGCCTCATCGCCTTCGCAAACATGTTGTGCTTGACGACGAACTGCGGGAGCGACATCGCCCCGAACTGCCAGTCTCCCCACGCCTCGTTGCCGACACCCCAGAACCTCACGCCGTAGGGCTCGGGGTGGCCGTTCGCGGCACGCAGCCGCCCCATCGGCGTGCTGACGGCGCCGTTCGTGTACTCGACGTACTGCGCAGCGGACCAGGCATCGCCGAGGCCGGCATTGACGGTGATATAGGGTTCCACGTCGAGCAGCCGGCACAGCGTCATGAACTCGTCGGTGCCGACGTCGTTCGGCTGGACGGCGTTCCACACGGGGTCCATGACGGGCGGGCGCCGATCCCGATCGCCGATCGCGTCGCGCCATTCGTGAGCCGAGACGAAGTTGCCGCCCGGGAAGCGGTAGACCCCCGAGCGCAGCTGCTTCAACGCCGCGATCACCTCCGGGCGGAAGCCTTGGAGGTTGCCCGCCAGCATCAACGAAACCGCCCCGACGCGGAAGGTGCCCAGCCCGGTTCCCGTGATCTCGAGTGTCGCGTCGTCGCTGTCGGCCAGCGCGGTGAAGCGGAGCGGGAATGTCCGGTACGCCGCGCTGAGCGTGCCAGCGGCCGACGCCTGGCGAGCCTCGGCGCCCTCTCCCCAGACCAGGTTCACGGTCACCCGAGCGCCGGGCGATCCGGCGAGGACGATGCGCCCGGAGTACGACTTGCCCCTGAGCACGGCGAGGCCCGCCTGGCGGATGCCGTGCGGTTCGGCGCCGTTCAGCTTCACGAGTGGCGAGTGATCGCCGACGTACGGCCGGGCCGGATCCATGGTGATTGAATCGGCCGGACCAACGGGCGTCCATCGCCGCAACGCGCCGAAGCGGCCGCGAGTTGGAGGCGCAGGCGACGGCGGCGCCGCGATCGGCTGGTAGAACTTGCGGTCGTCCAGCATCTCGGCCCACAGACCGGTGTTGATGATGCCGGCGATGTGCTCGATGAACTGGCCGTACACGTACTTGGAGATCGGCGCATGGGTCGTGCCGGCATCGACTCTGGCGCTGACAGGGTGGGCAGTCTGCGCGCGATCCGATCCCCACGCCACAACGGCGGCGGCAAGGAGCAGTAAGAGGGCCGTGGCGCTGCCGATCGAACGGGCCATTCGGAGTCACTCCTTGGGGAGCGTCTGTCTCAAGCGCGGGTGTCGTGCTGACTCGTCCGGGGGCGGGCCGTCAGCCCCACGCGCCGACGTACGGGGATTCTCTCACGACTTCTTGCCGCGATCACCGGAATGCTGCGCTGACGGTCGCGGAGGCGGCCGGGTGGACTTGCGGGCGAACCGATTCGCGGAGAGAATGCCGCGACGTCAGCGGACAGGGTCGTCCTGTGCTTCGGCCTGCCCAGCCTGTGCATGCGTGGCACGTATCGAAGGGAGCCGTTCTTCAATGACGGTCACTCACCCTGAGCGGCAACGCGCAATTCACCTGTGTGTGTTCCTGGCCGCCTTCTTCGTGGCATGGTCACTCCGGGCTACCGTCTTCTACTCGCTTGACGAACAGATCGCTTCCCGGTTCTGGCGCACGGCCTACTCTAATCTGCTCAAACTGGTGCTCTGGGTTCTTCCGGCCGCGGCATTCGCGTACTGGATGAGAGCGGCCTCGCCCGCGCGATACCTGGGGGTCTCCGTCCTGCCGGCTGCTCGAGCGTGGCTGATGTTCCTGGTGGTAATCGCCGGCTTCCTGGTGGCTGTCGCTCTTCTGGAGACCACCTTCGGGCACAAGTCGCACTCTGCTGCCAGCCTGTTGTCCATCCCGGTTGGCGTGTTGTTGCTCCAGTTCGTCTTGACGCCGCTGCTCGAAGAGATCTTCTTCCGCGGCCTCGTGATGAAGGAACTCCTGGATCTCGTGCCCACCCATCTGGCGAGTGCGCTGACCTCCCTGCTGTTCGTGGGCGTTCACCTTCCGTACTGGTTGTCACATGGCGGGCTCACCGGGGCGACGATGGCGAATTGCGGTGGTGTGTTCCTCTTCAGCCTGCTGGCCTGCTGGTTGTACGCAAAGAGCGCATCCGTCTGGCCTGCTGTCGCGGCACACACGGCCAACAACTTCCTGGCCGCCATGCTGATTTCGAGCCCGCTCAGGTAGCGCAACCAGAAGACGCGTCGCACGCGTCCGGCTCGCCGACGACGCGGAGAGGAGGACGGCAACGTGCATCGCTGTGGGGCCGGCCGGCGCGTCCAAGGCGCCAGCAGCGTCGGCGGCGAAAGGGACTTGCCGGATCGGCGAATCACGGTGACAATGCCCGCGGGAATCAGGAAAGGCGCGAACCATGACCGACCGGCAGTTTCGTTGGGGTCTGGCAAACGGCGTCGCCGTGTTCGCGATCGCCGGAGCGTTCTGGCTCGGTCTCGGGATCGGCACCGTCGCGCCCGACGCCGCGTGGCCGGT
>Ga0315273_10010834_pt1 | contig 11642 bp, 11 predicted proteins | sample YL17G02_0_MG_FD_205753 | JGI IMG/M metagenome (GOLD analysis project Ga0315273, IMG submission 205753) | Sediment microbial communities from Yellowstone Lake, YNP, Wyoming, USA - YL17G02_0 | ecosystem: Environmental > Aquatic > Freshwater > Lake > Sediment | place: USA: Wyoming | collected... | reverse complement strand
CGACGTACCTTCCCCTGTTCAGTCGGGCTTCGTCGAGCCTGAGGCCGCGGCCCCTCCGGCTTGGCGCCTGTCAGTGCTTCCACTAGGGCTGAATGGCTTCGACGCGTCTACCCGCGATTCCAACTCCGACACAGTAGGCCCTTTGCAGGACTCCCACGAGACATCGAGCGCCTCGTCGGACATTGCGCTGCAGCGCCGTCGATCGTGAGCGATCGAGCGGCACAGCGCAAGCGGCGCCGGGTAGACCTCACGCAGGGTGGCGAGTCACGTCTTCGTGCGCGAACTCGGAGCTAGTGACAGGTGGAGCTGCGTCAAGTCGTTTGGCGCGAGTGTCGTCACGGGAGGTCAATGGTAGCCGGGACCGGGCCGCCGCTCCCGTCGACCGGTGCACGGTGGCGGCGCTCCCTCGGTCGGAGGACCACCCGAACAGGACGTGAAAGGCGACGTCGGCCTCGAGATCGCCGTCGGTGTCGATCCTCAGCTCGTGGCTGGCGAGCGGATCAAAGCTGGTTTCGAGCGCGGACGCGTCGGGATTGATGTTCAGCACGAGCACCGACCGTCCGCCGCCGCCGGGCGCCGGAAGGACAACAGGTCGGTGATGTCGGTCCGCGGATCCGGCGTGTCCCGGTGATCAGACACCGTCGTCGTCCTCCGGTGGCGGGGCAGACCGCTCAGGAGTGTGTCTGCTTCTCACGCGCAACAGCCGCCGGCGACGACGCGCAACGAGCGAACACGAGTTCGAGCATTCGTGCGCGGACTCCCACCTGTTGACAGGTGGAGATGCGCCACGTCGTTTGGGGCGAGGGGCACGGGCGCAATCGTAGCCGCATCACAGCAGGAGAGACAATCGCAACAGGGGAGTTGACCGCCAGGGAACGACCACGTAGATTACGTGCTACACGTGAACCACGTGGCGAGGGGTTGGCATGAAGCGAAACATCACGGTCCAGCTCGACGAAGCCACCGTCCAGAAGGCCCGGGTCGCGGCCGCCAAGCGCGGGAGCTCCATCAGCCGGCTGCTGACCGAGCAGATCGAGGCCCTCGCGCGTCAGGACGACGACTACGACCGGGCCATGCAGGATGCGCTCGCGGAACTCGAGCGCGGGTACGACCTCGGTGGCGGCCCCTACCCTGCCCGCGACGAGGTGCATGACCGATGAGGACGTTCGTCGACACGAACATCGTCCTCTATGCGTATGACCAACGCGAACCCGAGAAGTCGGCCATCGCCCGAGAGATCCTGTCCGACCTGTGGCGCACCCGAGAAGGGCTCCTCAGTACCCAGGTCCTCCAGGAGCTGTACGTGAACCTCACCCGCAAGCTCCGGGTCGTCGTCCCCCGGTCGAAGGCGCGCGCCCTCGTCGGACGCTACGGCCGGTGGCCCGTGTACGCCATCACGACGGGTGACATCCTTGAGGCGGCCGACCTTGAGCAACGCCACTCGCTGTCGTTCTGGGACGCTCTCATCATCGTCGCCGCCGCGAGAAGCGGGGCCGAGCGGATCATCAGCGAGGATTTCCAGCACGGCCGGACGATCGGCGGGGTACGGATCGAGAACCCGTTCCGTCGCTGACCCACGCACCACCACCCCCTCTGCCTGCGTGTCGATCTCGGTAGCGTTGCGGATGGCACCTCGCCCATCGTGGGTCCCGTTCCCGTAGGCACGGGATCGGGACTTCGTGCGCAGACTCGCACCTATCGACCGGGGTGACTGCGTGACGTTCGGCGCGAGGGTCGTCACGGGAGGTCAATGCTAGCCCAATGCTAGCCCGGGGACCCGGCCACCGGCTCAGGTCCCTTGTCTGCTGCCGAAGCGGTCGCCCCGGCCGCGTGGCAGCGGGCTCAGGTCCCCACGTGCCGCTCAGAGTCGACCGACTCGAGCCAACGCGCTCCCAGGCAGGACTGCGCCGCGAACCGCCCCGAACCCGCGGGATCGGAGGCCGGGCTACCGTATTGGCACCGGGGCTGGAGCGGTGATCCCGGCTGCGGATGCCTGCGAGCCGGGCTGCTCCATCGCCGCCTCGAGCCGGGCGAGGATGGGCTTCGCTCCAAGGCGGGCCAGGATTGCGCGCGCATCCTCCCCGGCCGCCAGCAACTCCGGCTCATCGGGACCGAGCAGGGTGAGGGCGTCGATCGCGGTCAGGGCCTGGTACCACGGCAGGCCGAGGTCCCGCCATCCGCGGAGCGCCTCCCTGTACGCGGCCAGCGCCTCGGCGCGCCGACCCTCGAGAGCGGCGATGCCGGCCCCGATGGTGGTGCGCGACAGGTCGATTGCCCTTCCGTGGGCGCCCGTATCGTCAAACGAGCGGAGAGCGGCGCGGGCACGATCCGCATCGCCGTCCCACGATGCCGCCCGCGCGGCCAACGATGCGTTCCGCGGGCCGAGCATGGAATCCATGACTGCGTTGGTTGTCGCCACGTCGTAGGCGTCCCGCAATCGGCCGTCGGCGAGCGCAACCTGGGCAGTAACGAAGCGGACGTCGGCGAGCATGTCCGCGTAGTCGATTCCGGACCCGGACAGCATCGCTTCGACCCCGGCGAGCGCCTCGCCCACCTCCTCTCCCCGGTACGCCCGGAAGGGCATCTCTACCCCGAGGAGTGTCAGACGATTGGGCACGTCGAGGTCCGTGGCGAGCGCCTCGGCCAGTTCCCCGAGCGCCCAGTCCCATTCCCCGACCGGGAGGGCCTGTTCCCCAGCGTTGGACAGCTCGAACAGGAGACCGCCCCGATCTCCGAGCCGGCGCGACAGGTCAAGGCCAGCGCGAGTTGCTTCGAATCCCGCCCGGGGATCGCGGTTGAGCAGGCTGATCCCCAGGTTGGTGAGCACGCGCTGGATGGTGTGGGTGAAACCCCGCGCCTCGGCGAGCTGCCGGCCGGATTCGAGCAATCCGATCCCTTCGTACGCGCGTCCGAGCATGCCGAGCGCGGTCCCCTTCGTCACGAGGGCTTCGGCGATGACCCGAAGGAGGTCCTGCCGCTCGGCCGTCTCGAGAACACGGTCGGCGAGCTCAACCCCCCGGCGAGGTTCCCCGTTGAGGACCAGTACCCTCGCCAGCTCCGAGGCCAGGCTGATGCCGGCCGGATCGTCCGCAAGGTCGGTGTACTCGTCCACGGCGGGTTCGAGGAGTGCGAGCGCGGGGGCCATCCGGAACGTGCCGATCAACGCGTCCGCCAGCGCGGCGGTGGTCCGGGCTGCGGAGACGCGGTCGCCCAGGCCGCCGTACGTGTCGATCGCGCGCCGATAGAGTTCCTCGGCTCGATCGTGATGCCCTGCATGGGACGCCGAGTAACCGGCTCCCTCGAGAAGCGCAGCGTGCTCCGCCGGATCCGTCGCGATCTCCAGGGCCTGGCCGAGGAACGTGAGCGCCTGCTCGTGGGATCCAAGGGCGGCCGCGCGCGTCGCGGCACCTCTCAGCGAGATGCGCGCCTGGACGGCGAGGGCGTCGGCCTCCGGGCCGTCCCGCGCGTTCCGGTAGGCGGCGAGATAGTGGGCGGCGAGCGCACCGGCGAGCTCTTGGTCGCCGAGCGCCTCGAAGAAGCGCGCCGCGGCCAGGTGACGGACCTTGCGGTCGCGCCGCGCCAGCGTCGAGTAGGCGACCTCCCGGACCAGGGCCTGGACGAAGGAGTACTGGCCGCGGTCGGGCGAGCGTGGATCCGCCACGAGCGCCAGGAACTCGCGATGGACGAGCAGGCGAAGGCGCGGCTCGAGGTCGGCTGCCTCGGCACCACTGACGGCCGCGAGGCCCGCGACGGTGAAGCTCTGGCCCAGGACGGCCGCATCAAGAATGAGCGATCGATCGAACGGGGCGAGAGCGTCCAGGCGGGAGGCGATGAGGGCGTGGAGCGTCTCGGGCACGGCGATCGACGAGAGATCGACCACGGGGCGAAACGCCAAGCCGTCCGAGACGAGCTGCCCCTTCTCGACCAGCATGCGGACGGTCTCGATCGCGTAGAGGGGGATGCCGTCGGCGCGCGCAACGATCGAGCTGGCGGCCGATCGGGGGAGGCCGGGAACGAGACCGGCCAGCAGCTCACGCATCGCTTGCTCGGGGAGCGGCTCGAGGGCAATGGCGGCGAAGCTCCGCCTGCCCGTGCCCCACCCGGACCTCCGTTCGTTCAATTCGGGGCGGGCGAGCGCGAGAACGTAGATGGGGACGCCCTTCGACCACTCGAGGACGTGATCGATGAAATCGAGAAGGCCCGCGTCGGCCCACTGGAGGTCCTCGAAGACCATCACGCAGATGCCCGTCGCCGCAATACGCTCAAAGAACGTGCGCCAGGCCGCGAACAGCTCCTCGTGGCCTCCCGGCGGCGGAGCCTCGAGACCGAGGAGCACGAGCAGCGCCTGTTGGACCCAGCGCCGTTCTGCCTCGTCCGCAACGTGCTCCGCGACTGTCGCGGCGACGCACTCCCGGGTCGTGCGCTCGTCGTCGGTCTCGGCGAGGCCCGCGCGCCGGCGCACCATCTCGCCGAGAGCCCAGAAGGTGACGCCGTCGCCATAGGCCGGACACCGGCCCTCGTGCCACCAGACGTCCTCGGTCAGACCGTCGATGTACTTGAGGAGCTCCCAGGCCAGCCGGCTCTTGCCGATGCCTGCGGGTCCGGTGACCGACACGAGGCGCGCGCGCTTCTCGCGAGAGGTCGCGTGGAAGAGGTCCTTCAGGAGGTGCAGCTCGTCGCCCCGGCCGACGAACGGGGCTTCCAGCAGGTCCGATCGCCGGCGGCCACGTCGCTCCGCAACGACGCGCAGCGCTTGCCAGGCAACTACCGGGGCCGTCTTCCCCTTGAGCATCTGCTCGCCGGCCTGCTCGAAGACGATGGCCGCCGAGGCCGCGCGGTGGGTTGCCTCCCCCACGAGGACCGTGCCCGCCGGAGCAACGGACTGGAGCCGGGACGCGGTGTTGACGAGGTCCCCGGCCACCATCCCCTGGGCGGCGGCGCCGATGGTGACGGCAGCCTCCCCGGTGAGGACTGCGGCCCGGGCCTGGAGACCCGGTCCCAGGGTGCGCACGCCGTCCACCAGGTCCAGCGCGGTCCGCACGGCCCGCTCCGCGTCGTCCTCCTGCGCCGTCGGAGCGCCCCACACGGCCATCACCGCGTCCCCGATGAACTTCTCGACGGTCCCGCCGTGGCGGGCGATCACCGCGCCAGCGAGATCGAAGTAGCGGGTGAGGAGATCGCGCGTTTCCTCGGCGTCGCGGCCCTCGGCGAGCGAGGTGAAACCGACGAGATCGACAAAGAGGACCGACACGAGCCGGCGCTCGGCGACCGGAGCCGGGGCGGGTGTGACGGGGAGCAACGGCCCGGGTGCCGGCTCTCCGGCCGGGGCCGCCTCAGACGCAAGTCGCGTGCCGCACTCGCCGCAGTACTTCTCCCCGGGTCCGACGACTCCCCCGCACCCGGGGCAGGCGAGCGCGAGGGGCCTGCCGCACTCGACGCAGAAGCGACGTCCCGGCCTGTTCTCGGTCCCGCACGTCGAGCACTTCACTCGCGCGGTTCACCTCGGCTGCGGAGGGCCAGAGCGTAGCCCAACGGCGCTACCGGTGGAAGGCGCACGTTCGGCACCACCGCTTCACCACCTCCTCGACCACCTTCTCCTGCCGCACAATGACCTCTTCGAACAGGAGGCCATCTTCGTGCGCATCGTGGTAACAGGCGGCAGCGGCAAGGCAGGCCGGTGGGTCGTACGCGCGCGCCGCGTCCTGGGCTACGAGCCGGTCCACCGCTGGCCGGACCACGTCGCGGGGAGCTGACGAGGGCCCCGGGAGCGACCATCACGCCGCGACCCTGGGCCGACCTCCACGCCCGACGGTCGGATCGCCCGGGCCGGGGTGGAGCGACCGACTCGACCTCCGTGCCGGTCGCTTCGTCGAACGTGGGGCAACCGTGCGTCCCACCAGGGGGAGGAGATTGACAATCCAGGCCGGTTGTGGCTATATCTAGCCATGAGACAGGTGAGGATCGCCGAGCTCAAGAACCGTTTGTCCGAGCATCTTCGTGCGGTCGAGAACGGCACGGAGGTGGTCGTCATGGACAGGAACCGCCCGATCGCGCGAATCGTGCCCCTGCCTCCGCCCGGTCGGCGAGTCCGGCTCATCCAGCCGAGTCGCGCCTTTCCGGACATCCGCGATCGTCGCCGGACCCGGGCAGGCTGGCACGTCCCGTCGACTGAACTCCTCCTCGAAGAGCGACAGGACCGTTGAACGTCTACGTCGACTCCTCGGTCCTCCTCCGCATCGTCCTCGCTGAACCCGATCGGCTCAGGATCTGGCCCAAGATCACCAACGCCGTCTCCAGCGAGCTGATCCGGCTGGAATGCCTGCGCACGATCGATCGCGCCCGGATTCGACTCGGCCTCGAGGACCGGCGTATCGCGAAGTACCGGGCAGATGTACTGGAGGCGGTCGACGCCTTCAGCCTGGTTGCGCTGGATTCGATCGTGCTCGAGCGAGCCTCGGAGCCCTTTCCGACGGCCCTGGGCTCCCTGGACGCCCTTCACCTGGCCAGCGCGCTGCTGGCTCGTGACAGCTTTGACGGACTTGTCTTCGCGACGCATGACGATGCGCTCGGCATGGCCGCACGGGCGACCGGCTTCCAGGTCCACGGGGTGTCTCTCGGGATCTAGCGCGTGAGCCTGGCTGGATCGCGTACGGCCGCTGCCGTCCCGCCTTTGACCTCCAGGGCAGGCACCCGCCGACCAACTCGCCGCGATCCAGAGCCTCCAGCGATGCGCGCCGGAACGAGCGGCTCCAGAGTCTAGCGTTCTGACCGTCGCGCTGAGTTTGCCGCACGGGACGTTGCCGCACGGGACGTTGCCGCACGGGACGTTGACCGGCCGGCGATCGCGCCGCTACGATCGAAGGGAGTGCCAACGGGGCCCCTTGAGGCCCACGAAGCCGCAATCGGAGTGTGCGAATGGACCTCGCGCTGCGTGGTGCGGTACCGACTGATACGCCGGAATGCGGGCGCATCCTGTACGAGGCGTTCGCGACGGTGTCGGCGAGGCACGGCTTCCCACCGGACTTCCCGACGGTCGAGATCGCGACCGACTCGATGAGGGGCCTGATCGGCCATCCGGACATCTTCGGCGTCGTCGCGGAACGCGACGGCCGCATCGTGGGCAGCAGCTTCCTCGACGAGCGCTCGATCATCTCGGCCATCGGGCCGGTCAGCGTCGATCCGGCGGCGCAGGATCGCCGGGTCGGCCGCGCGCTCATGGCCGCCATGCTCGAGCGGGCCGCCCAGCGGCGGGCCGTGGGCGTCCGGCTGCTGCAGCTCTCCTTTCACAACCGCTCCCTGAGCCTGTACGCAAAGCTTGGGTTTGACGTCCGGGAGTCGTTCGCCGCGATGCACGGGAACCCCCTGGGGATCACGATCCCCGGCTATGCCGTTCGCGCGGCAACGGGGGCCGACGAGGCCGCCTGCAACGTCCTGTGCATCCGGGTCCACGGCCACGATCGCGCGGGCGAGGTGCGCGACGCACTGGCCGACGGGGGCGCGAGCGTCGTCGAGCGTCTCGGGCGCATCACCGGCTACACGACGGGGATCACCTACTTCACCCACTCGATCGCCGAGACCAACGACGACCTCCGGGCTCTCATCGGCGCTGCGGCGGACTTCGGCACTCCGGGCTTCCTCGTGCCGCTGGCCAACACCGAGCTCTTCCGCTGGTGCCTGGCCAATGGCCTGCGTGTCTTCTTTGTCCTGAACATGATGACGATCGGCCTCTACCAGGAGCCCATGGGCGCCTATCTCCCCTCGGTGGGCTACTGACCCACCGCGGACGGTACGCCTGCGGTGGTGCCCGGCCGGGCCGGCTGTCGGGCGACTGCAGGTGGCAGCCGCTAGGATGCCGCGCATGACGACCGCCTGGATTGGCGTCGCACGCCTCGCCGAGATCGACCGCCTGGCCGAGCGCGAGCTGGCCGACACCGGCCTGCCCGGCCTCGCCGTCGCCCCCACGGGCCCGGACGGCCGGCCGGAGGTCCGGACCTTCGGGTTTGCGGACCTCGCCGCCCGGCGGCCGGTCGAGCCGGACACCCTGTTCGAGATCGGCTCGATCGGCAAGACGTTCACCGCGATCGCGATCCTCCAGCTCGTCGAGGAGGGCCGGCTCGACCTCCATGCGCCGGTCGTCGACGCCCTGCCCTGGTTCGAGGTGCCGATCGTCGGTCGCCCCATCACGATCCACGACCTCCTGACCCACACCGCGGGCATCACCGCCGGGATCGACGGGACCCCGGAGGCCACCTCCCAGGTGTGGGCGCTCCGCGACCGTCGGCCGGGGTCGGCGCCCGGCGAGCGCTTCCACTACTCGAACCTGGGCTACAAGGCGCTCGGACTCGTGATCGAGGCGCTGGAGGGCCGGCCCTATCCGGAGGTGGTCCGGACCCGGATCCTCGAACCGCTCGGGATGACGGCGACCGAGCCGGCGATCACCCACGACATCCGGCCGCGGCTCGCGATCGGCTACGACTACCTCCACGACGACCGGATCGGATACCCGGGCCGGCCGCTCGCCCCGGCGACATGGGTCGAGACCGCGACGGCGGAGGGCTCGATCGCCTCGACGGCCGGCGACATGGCCGCGTTCGCGCGGATGCTCCTGCGCCGGGGCGAGGGGCCAGACGGCCGGCTCCTGGGCGAGGCATCGTTCGCCCGGATGGCCGAGCCGCACGCGCGGACAGCGCGCGGCAACGGATACGGCTACGGGCTGGCGACGCTCGGGTTCGGCGGCCGGACGTTCCTCGGCCACTACGGCGGGATGATCGGCTACCTGTCGGCGCTCCTGGTGGATCCGGCCGCGGACCTCGCGGCAGTCGTCCTCCAGAACGGCACCATGGGCAGCCCGATGGCGCTCGCGCAGGCCGCCCTCGCCGCGCTGCGCGGGCCGGACGCGGGCGGCGAGTCGGCATCGGGCGCCCACGTCGCCCCCGCGGAAGACGCCCCCGAGCCGGACCGGGCGGGCGTCTACCGGGCCGACCCCGATCACGCCGACACCGACCCGCTCGCGATCACCGGCGGCCCAGGCGGCCTGAACCTTGACTGGCGCGGCCGCCTGCTCGCCCTCGAGGCGCTCGGCGACGGCCGCTTCCTCGCCCCCGACCCCGATCTCGACCGCTTCGCGCTCCGCTTCGAGCCCGCCGGGGAGCAGTCGGTCGTCGTCTGGCACGGCGGGACCCGGTTCGTCCGCGACGGCGCGGCAGCGCCTTCACTTCCCACCCCGGAACCGGCGGTCGCCGCCCTGGCCGGCCACTACCGCTCGCACGACCCCTGGGTGACCAACTTCCGGGTCGTCCTCCGTGGCGACGTTCCGTGGCTCGCCTTCCCGGCCGCACCGGACGGCTTCGAGGACGAACAGCCGCTCGTATCCCGCGCGGACGGCTCGTTCGGGGTCGGTGACGACCCAGGCGGTCCCGAGGACCTCCGCTTCGACACCGTCGTCGAGGGACGCCCGCTGCGGGCCTGGCTGTCCGGCTTCCCGTACTACCGCGTGGGGTGACCGAGCCGGCGGTCACCGATCACCGTCGCGCACGGGCCGGCGGTTGCCCGCTGCCACGGACCTTCGGGTACGCTGCGTCGATGGACCTCCCCGTGGGGCCTGCGGCGCCGGCGGCGCCCGACCTCTTCGAGACCGCCCTCACCGCGGCCATCGAGCGGCTTCCCGACGAGTACCGGGAGCAGCTCGCGACCGTCGCCGTGGTGATCGCCGACGAGCCGTCGGCCGAGGAGCTGGCGTCGACGGGGGCCGCGGGGCTGCTGGGCCTCTACCAGGGCGTGCCACGGACGGTGCTCGGTGCCGGTCACGCAGCGCTGCCGAGCGTGATCACGCTCTACCGTGGGCCCCTGGAGCGCTCCTATCGCGGGCCGGACGCCCTCACGGCCGGCGTCGAGGAGACGCTGCGCCACGAGCTTGCGCATCACCTTGGGATCTCGGACGCGCGGCTCGGCGAGCTGCGCCGCGGGGAACCCTGAGGGTCGCTCGGCCGACGCTGCGCGGGGCGGCGCGGCCGACGCGCGCGGGCGACCCGCTCAGCCGCCCGAGACCGCCGGGATCACGTGGACCACCGCGTCGGGCGCCACGGACGTGGCCAGGCCGGCCCGCTCGCCTTCGACGAAGATGTTCAGGTGCTCGCGGATCGCCGGTCCCGGCGCCAGGAGCCGATCAGCGATCCCGGGCACGCGCGCGTCCAGCCCGTCGATCACCTCCGCGACGGTCGAGCCCGGGACGAGGCAGCGGCGCTCGGCGGCCGGGAAGAGGGCCACCAGCGAGCGGGGAAGCACGACGGTGGCCATCGGCGTCACTCCTCGACGACGAGGGCCTCGACCGACCAGATCGCCGGCAGGTGCGCCGCGACCTGGCTCCAGGTCGAACCTTCGTCGGGGCTGGTCCAGAGCTCCCCGTTGCTCGACCCGAACGAGATCCCGACGGGGTCGAGGCGATCGACCGCCATCGCCTCGCGCAGGACGCCGAGGAAGGCGTGCTCCTGGGGCAGACCCGCTGCCTGTCGCTCCCAGGTCGCCCCGCGGTCGCGGGTTCGCCAGGCAGCGGCCGCCGCGTCGGGCATGAAGCGGCCGCGATCGTCGCCGTTGAGCGGGATCACCCACGCCGTGGCCGGGTCGCGGGGGTGGGCCACCATCGGGAAGCCGAACTGCGAGGGGAGGCCAGCCGTGATCTCCGTCCAGGACCGGCCGCCGTCGCCCGAGCGGTAGACGCCGCAGTGGTTCTGCTGGTAGAGGGTCTCGGGCTCGCCGGCCGCGGCGACGAGCTTGTGGACGCACTGGCCGAACTCCGGGTTCGGATCCGGCATGAAGTCGGCCCGGACGCCCCGGTTGCGCGTCTCCCAGGTTGCCCCGCGGTCGCGGGTCTCGAACGTGCCGACGGCCGAGATGCCGATCCACATCCGCAGCGGGTCGGTGGCGTGGGGCACGATCGTGTGGAGGATGAGCCCGCCGTTGCCCGGCTGCCAGGCCGGGCACGAAGGGTGCTCGCGGAGCCCGGCCACCTGGGACCAGGTGGCCCCGCCGTCGTCGCTCCGAAAGAGCCCGGCCGGCTCGACGCCGGCGAAGACGGCCCCGTGGGCGGCCGTCACGTTCCAGACGGTCGGGATGGCCGGACCCTCGTCGCCGTAGGTGAGCCCGGACGACGAGTGCGTCCACGTCTCGCCCAGGTCGTCGGACCGCCAGACCGCCGGGCCGTACCACGGGCTCCCGGCCGCGGCAAAGAGGGCGCCAGACGCTGGGTCCACGCTGATGTCGTGAACCGGCCAGCCCTCGCAGAGCGGGCCGCGCAGGGACCAGGCCGCGCGACCGGCGTCGGACTCGGCGATGAACGCGCCCTTGCGCGTTCCCACGAGGAGCAGCACCCGCGTTGCCATGGTCAACCCTCCCAACCCCCCGGTTGTCGCCGGTCCGGCCACATCGTGCCACGATCCGCGCGGCCGCGGCAGGTGCAGAAGAGGTCCCGGAATCTGATGCCCCTGAGAGCATCAGGCGCGCATCACGCGCGAACGATCCGCTGGACCGATGCCCTCGAGAGCATCAGGCGCGCATCACGCGCGAACGATCCGCTGGACCGATGCCCTTGAGAGCATCAGGCGCGCATCACGCGCGAACGATCCGCTGGACCGATGCCCTTGAGA
>Ga0315273_10010832_pt1 | contig 11644 bp, 11 predicted proteins | sample YL17G02_0_MG_FD_205753 | JGI IMG/M metagenome (GOLD analysis project Ga0315273, IMG submission 205753) | Sediment microbial communities from Yellowstone Lake, YNP, Wyoming, USA - YL17G02_0 | ecosystem: Environmental > Aquatic > Freshwater > Lake > Sediment | place: USA: Wyoming | collected... | reverse complement strand
ATTTAGCTTCATTTATCGTCATGCGCCTGTAGCTCAGTGGATCAGAGTACCGGTCTTCGAAACCGTGGGTCGTGGGTTCGAATCCCACCAGGCGCGCCACATTTCGTATTTATCTGACCATTCCAGGAAGTTTCATATCCGGACGATTGGAAAAATGAAAAAGAAGAGCAATTAGGGAGTAATAATATGAGTACAAAGAGGAAAAAGGAACAGCCTGAATATAAAAAGGACCAAAAGGTCAGAATTACTTTAGGCAAGAACAAGACCAACCCTGCATACAAGCATTTAATCAAGCATGATTCGCAACATGGAATCATAGTTGATGCGGGACATATATCAGCAGAAGGTATAAACATTGATTTTTCTGGTGTATATCTTTACAAGGTGCGAATAGGAACTGTTATCGTGTCTGATATACCAGAACAAGCGTTGGTGGAGGCGGAGGATAGTTCATCCACCCTCATTAAGGGTGGCTACCAATAGAGTTATACCAGCACCTTATCAGAGGGCTCCCCCTATGATTGCTGCGGCGTAGTAGTGACCAGAAGAATATAGTTGGGAATAGTGAACCCCTTCGTCCCATCCCCTCAGTGTTAGAGGATTGTCCCAGACAATGTCGAGAGGGTTATGCATGTGCCCCAGGCTCCAGGCGACTGTGCTATTGGGTAAACTCGTGCATGACGATGACCACAAACTGTAGGACGGCAAATGTAACCAGTATGATTATCACGTATTTCACGGTTTCCTGGATACGTTCAAAATTAGTCATAGCCGTTCTCCGATATCTATTGTAACTTGTTGCGGTAATTAATGAATGGTAAACTATAGGCAATTGATGCGTGACCTGGAAAAACTCCGCTGAGGTAAACTTATGGGGAAAAGGCTTATTAACTTATTTTTTACAGCGATATTGGTAATTAGTCTATTTGCAGGTTTGACTTCTCCCGTTTATGCATATCAGGACCATGATGAATGCGCCTTTTCTATATACATATTCAAGGATTATGAATGGCAATTACAGGGGAAACTATTTTTTTCAACTTACGAAACTCTCCACTTACCGTTGATTAACGATGCGGGGCAACTAAAGCTCAGGATAGTACAAAAGGGACTTGATGCAGCTTCTATTGACCAGGTTATAGTGCAGAAATTCGGTGTAACTTATCTTCCCACAGCAGCTATTAACGTAGATAGCAATGCAGACATCTTACATAAAGTATTATATTCCGAATATGATGTGTGCAACGGCTGGGACAGCACATTGGAAATAGTCTGGAGTGGTGTACCTGAGAACGCAACTTTAGTCATGCTTGCTATGCAACAGGATCTAGGTGACGGACACGGTGCCCCTCTGTACTATCCTATGCCATACGAGCACTACACTCTAAGTCATATGCTCATTAACGATGGTGGCATCATTGCAGATGGATTGCTGGATGAAGATACGAAACCTGACTTTTATGTATTCTGGCAACCCTATTCTCCACATCCTGATGGCTACACTTATGGCTGGTTACACTGTGATAACGACTATTTATATGCCGCTGTTGAGGTCACAGCAGATAACACATTTGATGTTGAGGATTGGGGGGCATTATACGTAATTGTTGATGGAAAAAGAAAGGAATTCCGTATTTCGAATGACCAGACAAAATGGGGTGTCAGCGGATTTCAATACACCTCATCGGTTGCTTACGAGCACCGAATATATGAGTTTAAAATACCCTTAAGCGAAATCAACGCCGTTGCCGGTAATGAAGTACAGTATATTTTTGGAGCTTATGGCACTGCGGTTACTGTACCACTGATATTTGATACAGTTCCCGCTAACACAGGTAGCATTATTTTTGATGGAAATGTATATCATGATGGCGATAATACACCGCGTCCTGATATAGGAACTGGACCTTATAACATTAAGGCTATTCCTGCCTCCGGTTTTGATTTCGTTAAGTGGCAGGTTGAAGGGAACATTGCAGTCAACAATCCTTACTCAGACACTGCACAACTATTTATTACAGGGCCAGGTGCAAGTACATTGAGGGTAGTGCAGTCAATCACACCTGAACAGACAATGATATTCACCGGTACGCCGCCATCACACGGCTCCTCGTTTTCAGGCACTGTACCAGCGACCCAACCGGTTGGCCTGCCCAACATTTTGACTCAAAGTGCCAGCCTCTCGGCCAGGTCGGTCACACCAGGTACTCCTGTCACCGTGACTGCCAATATAGTCAACAAGAGCGCTGTTAACGGCAACAAGAAGGTCACCCTCTACGTCAACGGCCAGGCGGAAACGGCCCAGGGCGTAACGGTCAACAGCGGTGGCTCTACTCAACTAACCTTCAACGTAACGCGCAGCGAGCCGGGCGACTACACAGTGTACGTGGACGGCGTGCCCGCCGGCAGCTTCAAAGTGGAGCTTTTAAGTGAGCCCGACGGCATACTCATCTTCAGTGCGGCCCTGCTGGGCCTGTCTTTCATCCTTGTCATGGTAATGCTGTGGCGCAGGCAGCGTGCGGTTAACAATACTATTCGATAAACAGGAGGGTCGCTATTGTGACAGCAGCCCTCTTATTATCCACCTGCGAGTAAATGTTGCAATGCTGGAATTAGCTTCTTACTCTCAAACAGGAGTTCGGGAACTGTCCAGAATGCCCCCCTTTTTATTTCTTTCTTGTCTAACATTTGTCTAACATTTTAAAAAATAGTTAAAATCAGTTATCACCACTTTAGCTACAAAATCAACATTATGTATATTAAAACATCCGTGCTATTCCATAGCTAAAATTGTCATTTACCACCCACAGCGTTAGACTTCGTAACCGGGTTGCGCGGGTTCGAATCCCACTAGGCGCGTTTTCCCATTCGACCTGATGCATCGGTAAAAAGGGGAGGACTCTATGACGGGTGATTATACCAGATCAATATCAGACTATGACAAAGCCATAATACTGAATCCTAACGATGCCGAGGCTTACTATAACCGTGGGATGGCACATTACAAGCTAGGCAATTTTGACAAAGCTATCGATGACTTCGGGAAAGTGATTGAGTTGGATCCGAATGATGCCTTGACATACCACAATCGTGGAAGTCTTTATACAAGGCAACGCAAATATAACAAAGCCATAGTCGACTGCACCAAAGCGATAGAATTAGAGCCCGCGAATGCAGTGGCTTACCATAACCGTGGCGTAGCCTATAGTAACAGTGGCGATAATGACAATGCCATAGCGGATTACGACAAAGCGATAGAGCTAGACCCGAAGCTTGAGATGGCATATCATAACCGCGTACTCGCGTTAAGTACCAAAGGTGACCATGACCGGATCATATCAGATTGTACTAAGGCTATAGAACTAGACCCGAGAAACGCCGTGGCTTACAGTAACCGCGGATTATCCTATTTTTATAAGGGCGATAATAACAAAGCGATAGCTGACTGCACTAAGGCAATAGAGCTTGACCCGACATACGCCCTGGCCTACAATAACCGCGCCCAGGCCTATCGCGCTATAGGTGAAGACCACAAAGCCGTCCGTGATCTTGATAAGTCACTTGAGCTTCAAATTGGGCATCGTTGAGATACCCGAATCTTGGGATGTTTAGCGAGGCACCACCAGCGTCAGGCGAGCGTCAGCAAACGGTGGTTTCGTATTTGGGAGCCAGTTAAGCCACGTTCAAAAGCATTTGTCTTCCGGGTCGGTGGTCAGTTCCAGGACTTTCTTGAAATCGGCTACTGCCTGCTCCTTCATATTGGTAAGAATGTAGAGGATACCGCGGTTCCTATAGGCCTCTGTCATCTTCGGATCCAAATCAAAAGCCTTATTAAGGTCGGGCAAAGAGTTTGAGCAACAGGTTGTTGAAAGCTATTTTTATACCTGCATTTGCACGGGTGTTCTGATTTAAAGAAAACCGGTCATGCCCGGATTCTACCTGTCTTTACCCCGCTTTTTCTATTGTCGAAGCAGCGTAAGGTCTTTGGAAGGATACTCCGCCATCTGCGGCTTTGCGCCGGAAAGCGAGGCAAGCACAACCCCGCAACATATGGCTACATGACTGTACCCGAAGGGTATGAATTTTACCAACTGTCCACATTTTGGGCATTCAATGCTCATTTGTTCACCTTCTTCATTCATATATGTAAACCTCGGTATTCGAATGATAAATCCTCTGTCAACCATACCCTGTAATCAACAATTAAAGCCCGCAGCCACCTGCCATATTTTGTCAGCTTGCATCTACATATCTTCCGTACTATCCTTGTATCTGCGGGGATCCGAAAAAGGCAAAAAACTTCCCTCTCATGGAAAAAAGGCAGACTGCTAAATTAAATAATTAGTAAAGACGCTGTTGCTCAGTTTGCCTGCTGGGTTCTTCCGTGGCGCTCCTCCCGAAATCCTCCGCAATACTACCACGGCGTTCTTCAATGGTGTCAATGGTTTAATAGACATAATGGCAAAATACTTTTAATTTTTTAGACAGACGATGAAAACCGTATTTATGGATTCGCCGGCTATATTGGACTGGGAGCTGCCGCCATATTGCTGCTGACTCTATTCTTTAGCGTAAGCGGCCGTAAGACAGCCATTGAGCAAAAGCAGGCTGGACGTGATCTTGGACGATGGCGGTTATCAGTAGCTATATTGAACCGGCTGAATAATACAAATGCTAACCGGGTTCAATCCACCCTGAACCGCCACAACGCCCATGGATGCCACCCTTAGCACCAGCAAGATGTGGTTCTTCTCCCGTACCTCCACATGCGCCGCATCGTCGGGAATCAGGATGTTTCCAAACAGTGCCTGAACCCCCACAAACATGGCACCTAGTGTTATATTCTTTTCCTGTACCACGACACCAGCCGCATTTTTTATCTATCTTTCCGAGAGGTCTATTTTGACTTCTCATGTACGTCACCTCCTATAAATGCTAAATTGGCCGAACTTATCCTTTACCGCCCTGCATACCCAATATTATAGACTATCGACAGGAAACAACAATAGCACCCGGCTAAGACAAATAGCCTGCAGTTCAGCGGACAAGAGCATCGGTCTTCGGAACCGGGGGTCGTGGGTTCGAATCCCTCCAGGCGCGTAACCCGTTTGATCCTGATGACCCACTCTTTTGCCGACATTTTGCCGTCATTTCATCGCCCAATTGGAGAAGCTGTCAGTCTATATCCATATCTACAACAACTTAGAAATCATCGCCAGTACCTTGTGTGTGATTCTAGATCACCTGTATGACTTCGACAGCTTGTTGCCCAAGCCCACAGTATTTAATTGTTCTTCGCTTATCCAATTGAATAAGGGATGCAGTACTTGGTTGCATAAATCAGCGTACTTATGTTTAAGTTGTCCAGGGTATACAACATCCTTAGTCCATTCAGACGGATGGGCATCCTCATAATAAACATGGGTGAATTCATCGATAGCCTTTCGTACATCACGTGGCGAAGTCGCATTTAATCCGCGAAGAGCCTGCCGCATTTTCCTTGATACCGCCAGGATTGAATTGAAGCAGTTTAGTATCAGGGTGCTGACGATTTGTCCCGGGTTTGTGGTTGCGGAGAGAAATAAGCAAGGTGGTATTCCCAAATCCCTCACAATGAGCATGGATGATGCAGCCAGTCACATTTTGATGGCTATGAGATCTGAAAGCAAAGAATACCTGTTTCCAACCCGCCTGAAGATGGCAATCATGCTGCCACGGTTTCTGCCACGATTTGCAACAGAGCGGATTCTATCCCGGTTCTTGAATACTTAACTGCAAAACAGGAAAAAGTGTAATACAGTTGACATATGATTTATTCGTAGACTACTGGCCTTTTAGAATTTGCCTGGCCGTTTTCTGGGCGCCGGTCATAACATTTACCACACCGCCGCTACTCTCGCTCTGGGCTCCGATAAACCACAGACCCTGAATTGGTGTTTTGTGGGCCGGCGGCTTGTTGCCGATGACGGGAGGCACTCCACCGAACGAATGGTGTTTCAGGTGAGTACGGAGACGGAAATCTTCCGGTGTGAGGATAAGACGGGTTTTGGTGTGCTGACGCAGGCCCGGGATATGGCGTTCGGCCACCGCCACAAGATTGTCGGACAGTTCTTCCCGGCGGCTCCAGGATCCTTCGGCCAGCGTATCCGGGGCCACGGTATAGATCGTCACCGCATAATGGCCGGGCGGCGCCATCGACGGCGAGTGTAGCGATGGGACATAGATCAACAATCCATCTTTGCCCCCGTGATAATCGCCGGAGCGCAAGCGCTTCACCACCCCCTCCAGATCGTAAGTGTAGTAGTAGTAACACAGGGACGACGGCTGATACGGGGTGGGATCAAAGTCGATTCCCAACTGTACCATGTGCACCGATTCCATCAGGCGGATGCTTTCAATTTGGCTGATCAGCTCCGCAGGCAGGTTCTCCTTCCCCACCAGGTCCAAGAACACTTCACGCATGCCGCCCGAGGCCAGCACCTGGTCGGCAACTTCAAATCTGCCGTCCGCCAGCTCCACCCCCTTAACCCGGCCGTTCTCAACAACAATCTTTTTTACCGCCGTATTAGTAATAATCTTCCCGCCTTTCTCCAGGATCGCCCCCGCTACTGCATCCACCATCGTATGGCAACCTCCGATCATGTAACAGAAAGCGCCCCTGGCGCTCTTTGTCCCCGGAGAGGCAGGAATGCGCTTATCGAACATTGTTTCGGGGTGAAGTGAGGGCACTCCCAGCGCAGGGAACTCGCTCGGCGCAGTGATGTAATCAGCCGCCAGCCCCAGGAAGACCGTCTTGAGGGCGGTTGATTTAAAATAATGGTCCATTAACTGTGCGCCGTTCCAGTTCACCATACTCTTGACCTGCTGAAAATCAATCAGCGTGCGCAACTTCAGCCACATTGCCGCAAGGCCGCGGGCGGTTTCAGCCCGGCGCGCCAGTGACATCAGCCCGAGCATCAGGTCATAGAACCGGTAGTAACGGTCCAGTTGGCCGCTCTCCGTCGCAAAGAGCTTCTTCAGGCGCTCCATTCTCCAGTGAGGACCTTCATATTCCTTCGGTTTCCTTAACGTGAATTCGGGCATCGATAAATCCCGGTCTTCACGCACAACTTTGACACGCTCACTGACGCCCAGTTCTTCCAGGATGACACGCCCCTTATCGCCCGGCGCGAACCCCTCCAGGAGAAGCGGACCGAGATCCCAGGCGAATCCGTCTTTCGATATGGTGGCTGTCACTCCACCGGGAGTTGAAAACTGTTCAAACACTGTAACTGAATGCCCTGCCCTGGCCAGGTACGCCCCGGCAGTCAGGCCGGACATACCGGAACCGATGATGACTGTTTTCATAACGCCTCCTATCTGCTGAGACCGCACAGATTCCTGAATTACTGATAGTTGGGAGAGTTCACCAGCCAGACCAGCCTAACCAGCCAGAGCCGGGTTGATGCCCGCCACGTCGTAAAGTATATTTCAATGGGTTAAGAACCACAATCCAAAGAATTGAATATTTTCAATAGTTCTGTTATATTTTTCAAATATTTGCTGGAGATGGGTTTAAATGGGCCGAAAGCAACCAGCTAAATCAAAAGGACTGAACGATTTACTTCCGGTAGGTGGGGAAGCCGATGTTGTTGTGATAGGCAGCGGACCTGCCGGCATTGCTGCAAGCAGGAAAGGCGCAGCAGTCATCCTCATTGAAAGGTCCCCCCTTAGTCGGCGGAATGTCCACACAAATTCCAATCTCAACGTGGCCGTTAAATACCGCGGTCGTCGAACTGCAACACATTCTCCGCCAGGATGGTGTGTTTTTCTCGGTTAACTTAGTAACAAACATGTAGTAATTTATGACTGTTCAGCCGCGGCGAGGGATACGTGCCATGGGTAACAAATTTACGATTAAATGGGAGGCCGTTATGAATAATGAAAAAGGTTCCAGGGAAGTTTACCAATATCCAAAATTGATCATGGCCAGTTATGGCGGCAGAGAGCTATTCGGTCAGTGGATAACCGCAGCATTCGGCTTCACTGTTTTCTTTTACTACGAGGTGGTAATTGGTCTGGATGTAACCATGGCGGCTGCGGCATTCATGATCTACCAGGTATGGAATGCCATCAACGATCCTCTCACTGGCTACCTGATGGAACACGTTTATTTCCCCTGGGAAAAGAAGACGGGCTTTCGTAGAACACCTTTCATCATCGTAGGTGGCATTTTGTGGCTGTTCAGCTATTTGGCTATTTTTTTGGGGCCGACAGGCTTGGATCCCGTGACGCATCAGTGGGAGATATTTGCATGGTACACCATTTCTCTCTGCGCATACGATCTTTTTGGAACGTTATTTGATGTAAATGTCGTAAGCTTGTTTCCTGAAAAGTTTCGAGGACTGAACGAGAGAAGAACGGTTCAGGCATTCGGTACGATTCTTGGCATTATCGGACTTGTGATGGCGGCAATCATTCCACCGATGTTTATTACTACAGGCGTTGCGATCACTTATCGGAATTCTGCCTGGGCAACAGTTGTAATAGGTTTAATACTGTTTTTGTTTATGCTTCCGGGTACGTTCGAATCTAAAAAAGTCAGGGAGCTTTACAGGCGCAGAAGAGAAACGATGGCAGGAGAGAAAACCGCAGGGTTTTTTGCGACAGCTAAAATTGCACTCTCAAATAAACGGTTCGTGAGTAAAGTTATATTATTCTTCGGTTACCAGGTGGGTGTAATTATGCTGCAGATGAGCGCCTTCTATATAACAACTTACATATTGGACGCGTCGGCATCCACCATTTCATTCCTTATGGGAAGTATGCTGGCAGGAGCGTTGATCTTCGTTCCAATATGGATGATAGTCTCCAAGAGAGTGAACAACAACAGAATGGTCAGTATCTTGATGGTGCTGACGTTCCTGCCAATGATCTTTGTTAACAGTCTTACCGGGTGGATTATCAGCCTGGTTCTGTTTGGGATTGCGCTTGGCGGCCAATGGTTCATGGACCCGCCCACCATGGGTGACGTCCTCGACGACGTAGCTGTAAAAACGGGACGAAGGGATCCGGGGGTTTATCTCGGATACCAATCTTTTATATTTAAACTGGGGCAGACAAGCGTTGCGGCCATCTTTGCAATCGTACATACCGCAACGGGTTTTGTGTCGGGCGCCCCAAGTCTCGCACAACTGATGGCCATGAGCCCCACTCCCGAGTTGGCGCTGTTCGGGATCCGCATCCATGCCGCCATGGTTCCGGCTGTGATAGTACTCATAGCCACACTCCTGTTTTGGAGATTATATGATCTCACACCGGATAAGGTAGCTGCTAATAAAGCCATATTAGAAGAGCGTGGAATCTAAAATGAATTTTTAAATCTATTTTTCCATTTGTTTATTTAGATTCCGCATTAACCTAAAAAAGGCCGGCTCCTTTTAGCCTTGAGCTGTCAAAAGTGCAGCACACCAACACACTCAAATGCATTAACAGCCAAGCGATGAATCGGGGGTCGTGGGTTCGAATCCCTCCAGGCGCGATATTTAAACCGATCGATATTAGCTTCCCGCTAATAGGCCAGCCCGGATGGGATCTCACGAATTGTTATTACACTGGAGCCGGATTTCCACAGTAACTGGAAGCTGCAGCATACTGGCTATATGGGCCGGCATTAGAGACCGGGAAGCCTCATGCGCTATTCTTTAGTATAGAATTTACTAAAGGTTACTTCTCAACGCCGCATCTTGATATGAAGCTTTGATAGAATTCTGCCAGTTCCTTATCCTTTATTTGCTTGCCGGCTTCTATCAAGGGCATGTCCATAGCTGTCCTGTGAATCTTAGCAACGTCAGGTAAAAGGTTGGCCAGGCCGGATGTATCATCCACATTGCTGTTAGATGCGCTATTCTCTAATTCATAAGCCTGTACTAATTTCTGTGAGAAACTGGCTATCTCCGGGTCTTTGACCTCGCCAATAGCCCTGTTAAGAGGCGCAGTAAGAGCCTGCCTGTAGATATCAGTAAATTCCGCTGACGGCAGCTCAGCCTGATTATTATTAGCTTTTAAAATTGTTGGACCTGCCAGCAATGCGACCAGCATTATAATGCCTGTCAACTCGCCAACAAGGATCCACTTTACTTTACTCTGCATATGTCCGCCGTTCCAGAAAATCTGCACTCTCAGTCATTTATATTTGCTTTAAACGCCAAGTCCATCAGGCACAGTACTTAAGTACTATCCAGTATTCGCTTTCCGGCTCAAAAAGTCAAGCCCAGCGGTTAACAATAATGAGCCTTTTGGTACTTGACATTTGGTTACTTTCCTGAAATTGAGTGTGTAACCTCAACCTCAACCTCAACCTCAAACCAGCAAACCATTAACCGCAACCGGACTATTAGCCATTAATACGGTAAGCGTAAGCGTGATACTTGTTGACAGCTACTAAGGGGGGTGTATATTATGTGACATATTCACATCATGTAATACTGATCTCATAACGTACAACGATCAATCCACCCGGCACTGCCGCGCGGGGGAAGGCAAGTGCTATACTTAACCACAGGAGCACTTTAAATGGGTAAAAAGCAGCAGCCGGCTAAAAAGGAAATTGTTAGGTCAGCGGCGGGCATCAGCGGGAGCAAGCCGCTCGAAGAAGCGCTGCGAGAAAGCGAGACCGCTCTCACGACGATATTCAATATCGTGGGAACGGGTATCCTGGTCATCGACAGTGAAACGCTGACCATTCTCGAAATTAATCAGACTGCCGCAGACATAATCGGCCGGACCAAAGAGAAAATAATGGGGCATATCTGTCACTCTTTTATTTGCCCTGCCGAAGCCGGCAAATGCCCGATTAAAGATCTTGGGCAAAGTATCGATAACTCTGAACGTAAAATTATCTGTGCGGACGGGCAGCGAAGAGACATCCTCAAGAACGTATCGCCCTTTATTTTCAAAGGAAGGAAATGTTACCTGGAGAGTTTTATCGACATCAGCGAGCACAGGCAGGCCGAGGAGGCACTTGCCCGGTCTGAGGAAAGATACCGGACAATATTGGACAATATGCAGGATTCATATATTGAAGTGGACTTAGCGGGCAATTTTACCTTCATTAATGAGGCTACCTGCCGCAACCTTGGCTATACCATGGAGGAATTGATCGGGCAGAATTTCAGCATTATCTCACCCGGCCAAGACGAGTTACAAGCTATCTTTAAGGCCTACAACGAGGTATATAAAACAGGAGAACCGCACAAGGGTTTTGCCTTTAAGGTCGTGCGCAAGGATGGTGCCACTGGATATGCGGAGACCTCTATTTCAATTTTACAGAATGAGCAGGGCAGGACCATTGGATTCCGCAGCGTGGGGCGCGATGTTACCGAGCGCAAGCAGGTGGAGGACAAGCTGCGGGAGAGCGAGGAGCAGTACCGCCTGCTGTCTGAGCACATGACAGACTCTGTATGGCTGATGGATATGAACCTTAAGACCACGTACCATAGCCCCTCCGTGGAAAAAATACGCGGTTTCACGCCTCTGGAGATAATGGAACTACCGCTGGAGCAGAACCTCACGCCGGAGTCGCTCAAATTAGTGTCTGCGATGTTTTTGGAGGAGATACCCAGGGTGGAAACCGACCCTGACTACAATCCCGTCCGCATATTAG
>Ga0315273_10010831_pt1 | contig 11644 bp, 12 predicted proteins | sample YL17G02_0_MG_FD_205753 | JGI IMG/M metagenome (GOLD analysis project Ga0315273, IMG submission 205753) | Sediment microbial communities from Yellowstone Lake, YNP, Wyoming, USA - YL17G02_0 | ecosystem: Environmental > Aquatic > Freshwater > Lake > Sediment | place: USA: Wyoming | collected... | reverse complement strand
CGCTTGGACTCGAGGCTTGGAGTACCTGCCCCATTCCCTTCCAAGGTGGGGCTCCGGCTGCAATCGGGCTGCGCAGTCTGCTGAAACAGGAATTGCTCTCGGACAGGATGCGCCCGCCCAAGCCGGACTCCTTCGGGCATGCGATTTACGCCTCCGAGCGCGGGGATGAGGTGGATGTCGAAAACGTAACAACCTATAATATCGGACAGTGGACATCACTTGGTCCCAAGATGAGGGGGCTGCGCATCGAGCGACAGACGAAGATTCTCACACTTCCTCCGAGGCCAATTCGGAATGAAGTACACCACTACTGGCGCTACTTCTGGGACCACAGCAACTCTGATTTCCTTTGCTGGCGGCCGAAATGGAGAAAGGCCATCAAGGTAAAGGCAACGGGGCTGCCTCGGAGTTGTCTGTCCGACGCCAGGAAGGTCTGGTATGAGGCGAAGCGCGGCATACAAGCCTGCCCCAGCCGTTGGTGGGGCTGGCAGCCCATAGGGAACATGTCATTCGCCATGCGTGTGCATGTCGAGGTGCCGAACCCTATGTGGCGGGGCTTCTCAATCAAGGTCAAAGGGGTGGTAGACGGAATCGCTGCGGCACTTCACTGGCAGGGCCAATCCGACTGCGCTGCAGCCCTAGCGGACCATCTCGATGTCTCGCCTCAGGAGATCTGCGACCTACTGCAAATGAGTGAGGGGGCGGTCCTAGGACAACATCAGGCATTGCTGTGGTCGGGCAGCAGGCTTATGGTAAGTCCACGTGATGACCTTTGTGTGGCGTTGGAGATTGGGGTTGATCCGACGTGGGAATCGTGTCCGTCAATCGACTTCAGTGTATTCGGGGTGTCGTGAGACACTTGCGGTTGGGGCCTCTCTGGGAACCTAAGGGTGCCGCACGTTAACCGAATGCGTCAGAGGTACTCCTTGTCCATTCTCACCTGCCCGCAGTCCAGGCATCGGCACCGGCGGCGGAGGATGGCCGCGAAGGGCGTGACACCCGCCCGGACGGCATGTGAAAACACAGCGAATGTCCAACATCGAACACTCAACGTCCAATGTCCAAGGAACAGAGGATGAACGCCATCGGGAAAGAGGACGGCGGTCAGCACGGGTTGGCGAGCAACCCGTGGCACGGCAGCGGCGAAGAAACAGCGAATGTCCAACGCCGTTATGCCGGTGCGAACGCAGTCCTTATTCCGCCCCGGTTCCCGGTTCCCGATCCCCGGTTCCCGCCGTTGCCGTTTGCCGCGCGGTCGCCTGCGGCTCCCCGCTAAACGCGGCTTGCCTTGGGCCTTGGCCTTCCATTCCGCAATCCGAAATCCGCAATGCCTTTCCTGGTTCCCGAAAACGCGGTCGCCTTCGGCTCCCCGCTAAACGGGAAGACTGTCATTGGTCGCTTGTTGTTTGTCCTTCGCTGTTGAATCCGCAATTCTCAATCCGAAATCCGCAATTAATCGTCGCCGTACCGGCGACGGCTAAACGAGCGGTGGTTGGGCCTTGGCCTCCCAATCCGCAATCCGCAATTCGCAATCCGCAATGCTTTTCTTCACCTCCCGAAGCGGTCGTTGATTCCCGGAAACTCCGGGAACGGCGCGTGCGGGAGGGCCTGGTACCAGAAGGCGGTCGAGGCGATGTCGTCGGTCAGCGGCTGGTACTTCCCGCCCGGCCACCAGCCGAGGGCCTGGATGGTCGCCCGCAGGTCCTTACGGAAATGGATCGGGTCCATGATGTGCCAGCGGTAGAGGCCGTGCCGGGGCACCTGCGTCGGCTTCTGGATCGAGAGGGGCAGGCCCAGGAACGGCGTGCAGAACGGCTGCTCGACGCCGTCGTCGCCGTAGAAGCACCACGCCCCGCCGAAGTAGTCCTCGGTGCCGGTGCCGCAATAGGTCGGGTGGTCGGTGTCGCCGTCGATGTAGAACTTCACCTCTCCCTCGCCCCACCATCCGCCCGAAAGCTGCGTCCAAGCGATATATGTGCCAACGTAGTGCCCCCGGCCCTTCACGCCGTCGAGCATCACGTGCTCGGGCCGCTCGCGGGTCGTCAGGCTGCGGCGGAACTGGGCGTGGAGGTACCCGGCCTCCTTCGGCACGGCGGTCAGGGCGTAATCGACCTGGTAGAAGAACCCGCCGTGGTCCTCGTGGTAATCGTTCGCGACGGTCAGGCGGGCGCGCTTCTTGAACGGCATGGGCCAGTACGAGTTCATGCCGCCGCTCGGGCAGACCGCCACGGGCAGGCTCACCACCTTGGTGCGCAGGCCGTGGCCGAGGGCGAAGAAGTCGCCCAGCGGCACCTCGATGCTCGGCGTGGCGTCGCCGTCCCAGTAGAACCTCAGGGCGCACGAGCGCAGGGCCTCCGGCCGCACGGTGATCCAGATGTGCCGGATGACGCCCGGCCCCTTGACGTCGGCCAGCGTCACGGTCTCGCCCGCCTTGAGGGTGATGCACGGGCGGACCTTCCATCCCGTGCCGAGTTCGCGCGCGCAGGGGTTGGCGGCGCCCTCCGCCTTCGCCCCGCCGCCTTTCGCGCCGTCGGGGTTCTCGGCCGAGATGCTGCGGCTCTCGGCGTCGGTGATGATGGGCAGGCCGCCCAGGCCGAAGTTGAGGCCGTCGGGTAACGCCATTTGTGGCTCTCCTTGCAGGTTGACGGGTGGAGTTCAAAGTTCAAAGTTCAAGGTTCAAAGTTAACAGCAAAGGCCCTGCCAGTCCAGCAAGTGCCACTTCCGGCTCAGGCCTCGCAACGCCGTGTGCCGTTTTTCACCTTGAACTTTGAACCTTGAACTTTGAACCTTCTTTGTCCACTTTGAACTTTGAACCTTGAACTTTGAACTGCTTTACTTCCCCGCCTTCCGGACATCCACGCAGACCACGCGCCCCTCGGAGTTACGGCAGTAGATGCGTCCGCCCGACAGCACGGGCGGCGTCCAGCACTCGCCGTCCAGGACCTTCGCGCGGGCCAGTTCGCGGTACGCCTCGGGCGTCGCCTGGGCGACCACGAGGTCGCCCCCCTCTTCCTGGATGATGAGCCGCTCGCCGGCCAGGATGACGTTGCCCCTGCCGGGGCGCGGCCGGGCCCACTTGACGCGGCCCGTGGCCAGCTCGACGCACCGGAGCTCGCCCGCGTCGGGCCGGTCGCCGTCGAAGCCGTAGAGGTGGCCGCCGTCGAGCACGCACGTGTTGAAGAGGCTGCGCATCTGGGGGCCCTTCCAGACGAGTTCGGCCTTCCCCTCGCCCACCCGCAGGCAGGCCGCGCCGCCGCCGTAGGCCGCCGAGACGAACACCAGGTCGCCCGCCACGACCGGCGTGGCGATCGTATTCATGTACATCATCTTGTGCCACGGGTATCGCCACACGGCCCCGCCGTCGTCGGCGCGGAACCCCAGCACGGCCGACCCGGTGAACGCCGCCACCAGCGTCCGGCCCCCCTGCTCGTAGGCCACAGGCGAGGCGTACCCGCAGACCTCCGTGCCCGATTTCCAGACGGGCCGCCCGTCGCCTTTCGCCAGCGCCACGAAGGCCGCGCCCGCGATGCCCGTCTCGACGACAAGGCGGTCGCCCACCGCCAGCGGCGAGCAGGCGTAGCCCCACCGGGGCGCCTGGCCGCCGAGCGACTTGAAGAGGTCGACCGACCAGGCGACCTTGCCGGCGGCGGCCTCGAGCGCCACGAGGAGCCCCTCGCGGCTCGTCGTGAAGACGCGGTCGCCGTCGACCGTCGGCGAACACCGCGGGCCGGGATGCGTCCCGGCGGGGCACGCATACGCATGTTTCCACAGCACCTTGCCCGTCTCGGCGTCGAAGCACCAGACCGTATCGCTGCCGGCCTTCCATCCCATCGTGAAGGCCCGGCCGCCGGCGACCGAGATGGACGAGTAGCCCTCGCCGACCGAGGCCCGCCAGAGGACCTTCGGCCCGGCCGCGCCCCAGTCGGCCGACCAGTCCGTCTCGGCCGACCGGCCGTCGCGAGCCAGGCCGCGCCACTGCGGCCAGTCGGCCGCCGGCGCGGGCGCCGCCAGCGTGAGTGCCACGGCGATGATCGCCGCCGTCCGTGCCATTCCTGCCACCTCCTCCTGTCACCCCGAGCGAGCGCAGCGAGTCGAGGGGTCTCGCCGTGCGGATGTCCGGACAGCCACGACCACAGCGAGATTCCTCGACTCAGTCACCGCGGCGACCTCGCTCGGAATGACATCGCCGGATTCACACCTTATTTCAGCATCGCCTCGACCACCACTGTCGCCTTCCCCTGGTCAAACAATGCAAAGCTGCCCTTGTAGTCCCAATTGGCCCACGCGATGGCCCTCGCCGTTTTCATGTGCCACGGCTTGCCCTCAAGCCGTGCCCATTGCATGACCGTATTTCCATATTGTGTTTTCTTCGCCGGTGCCGGCGTGCTCCCCGCCGGGCCGCCGCGTAACCCGGCGGCTTTCGACGAGCGGCTATGTGGCGATTGCCTTTGCCGTTCGCCGTTCAATCTGCAATCCGCAATCCGCAATTCGCAATCCGCAATTAAACGTCTCCCGCCGCTTCCGCGGCGGGCTCGAAAGGCCCTCACTCGACAGGCCCTCACTTGATTCGCACTTCCTTGCCGACCCTGGCCGAGAGGTAAATCGCATCCAGCACCTGCTGCACCTTCAGGCCGTCCTCGCCGGTGGCGAGGGTTGGCCGACCCTCGAGGATCGCGTCGACGAACTCGCCGTACGGCGACGGCGTCGGGGCGAGGCGGCGCTTGATGAGCGTCTCGACGAGCGACCCGCCCTCCTCCGAGAAGACGCGGGCCTCAAAATCGTACCCCTCGCCGAGGTTCCGTTGCACGATGCCGCCGCGCTCGCCGAGAACCTCGGTCACCATGTCCTCGTTCTTGCCGCAGAAACCCGCCCACGAGGCCTCGAGCGCCAGCGTGGCGCCGCCGTCGAACCGCACGAACGCGGCCCCGAGGTCCTCGACGTCGAACGTCTTACGCTCCTCGCGGGCCAGGCGCGACCCGATGGGGTTGTACACGGCCGCCGAGACCGCCACCGGCCGCGGCCCGCCCATCAGCCACATCGCCAGGTCCATGCGGTGGACGCCGAGGTCGATCACCGGCCCCCCGCCGGAGAGTTTCTTCGTGCCGAACCATCCGCCGAACCCCGGCAGGCCGCGCTGGCGCCACCACCGCGTGTGGGCGTAGTAGACGCGGCCAAGCTTGCCGGCGTCGACGATGTCCTTCAGAGCCCGGCTCTGCGGCGTGAAGCGGAAGGAGAAGTTGATGCCAAGCGTGCGGCGCGCCTTCTTCGCCTCGGCGATCATGCGGCGGGCCTGCCCCGCGTTCATCGCCATCGGCTTCTCGCACAGCACGTGCAGGCCGCCCCGCAGGGCCTGGATCGTCACGGGGGCGTGGAAGGTGTTGGGGAGGACCACGCTCACCGCGTCGAGCTTGAGGTCGCGGGCGGCGCGGAAGAGCGCGGCGATCGTGGCGAAACATCGCGATTCATCAAGCTTGAACTCCGCGGCCGCCCGCCCCAGGCGGGCCTTGTCCACGTCGCAGACGGCCGCCATCGTGCAGCCGGGGTGCTCCGCGTAACCCTTGAGGTGGGCCCATCCCATCCCCAGCCCGATGACGGCGACGTTGACGTGCTTGAGTTTCCCGGCCATGGCTCCTCCTTGGGTTAACCGTGCGACGCCCCTTGAGTCTGTGCGCGGCAGGTCTCTCGCCACGGCGAGTCTTCGACCCGACCCCGCGCGCCGAAACGGCGCTTTCACGCTTCCGGCAAAGACATCCCCGCGGCGCACCGCTGAAGCCTGACGGCGGATGGGTATGCTGGCGAGGCAAGGGGGGCGTGTCAAGGAATTCCCACGTCTCACCGGCAGCGCCTCGGTTGAGGCGGGCGCACGGCCGGACCAGACCGGCCGTGGCACACGCGGTTTATGGCACAGCGGTTTGAGCTTGAAAGGCGGCGGCGGCGCGGGTATATTCCGGAGTCTCCGGCGGCGCATCCGACGGGCGCTTAGCTCAGCTGGTTAGAGCGCGTGGATCACACCCACGAGGTCACAGGTTCGAATCCTGTAGCGCCCACCATACCTTGGCGAGCGAAACGTCTCGCCCGCTTTTCGCCTTCCTTTTATACGCCAGCCGCACCGTCGCGTTAACTGCGCCCCTGCCAAGGCTTTGGCGCGTTCTCGCCCGCGGGCGCCTCCCGCGGCGTTTGGACTGGAGGCGCCCCCCAACGGCCCGTTTCGGGCCAATTTCTCTCTCTTTGGCCGCGGAGTCTCTGATGCGTTTGGACTTCCCCGTTTCAGTCCAAGATCAAGGAACGTGCGTGCGGACAACGAGTTACGCCCGCAGGCCCCAGGACCGCCCGAGATTTCGCTGGAGTCATGTAAGGAGCAGCGAATACCACGGCGAACTCTTGACCAAACGCGGCCCAGGGCGCCCTGGGCCTTGCCGTGATCGGCCAGCACCAGGCCGTCTACTGCTATGCGCCTGGGGCATTTCCACCAACCGCACCGGATCGCTGGACCAGCCTCTCCTTGATTCCTATGCCAAGCATTGCAGGAGAATCGGTTATAATGGTGGTTTGGCCAGGAGGGAGTGCCCCATGCGGTTTCTTTGGCCCGGCTTGATGGTGCTGATCATGGTGGGATGCACCGACAACGCGCACCGTAATCCTGATCTCGTTCAGCAGGTGCGTCAGGAGTTAACCGTCGAGCCGCCGGATTCCGACGCCGCCGTCATACTGGCGGCGGCGCTCACCGACGCCGCCGCAGCCCCCGCCGACCGGCAGTCCGCCCTCCTGGAGGCGACCATCGAACAGGCAGCCCAGGCCCGCCGCTTCAAGCCGCACCTGGAGGCTCCGCTGCCCGAGGGCTGGCCCGCGCCCTCGCTACCGAGCCTCGTACGCGTCAAGACGTACCCGCCGATGAGGGCCGCGTGGACCGAGCAAGGCGATGGCCGCAACGGCCAGTTCATGACGCTGTTCCGCCACATCAAGGACCGCCAGATCGCCATGACCGCCCCCGTGGTCATGGCGTACCCGCCTGCCGAAGCCGCGCCGCCCGGCGACGCCCTCGGGCAGCCCGTGGCCATGGCCTTCCTGTACCGCCAGACGACGCAGGACGCTGCCGGGCCGTTCGGGGCGGTCCGCGTGACCGACGACCCGCCGCTTCAGGTGGTCTCCGTGGCCCGCAAGGGAATGTACTCCACCGGCAACTTCCAGGAGTCGGTGGCCCAGCTTCGCGCGTGGCTGCACGCGCATCCCGAGTGGCAACCCGCCGGGCCGCCCCGCGTACTGGCCTACAATTCGCCGTTCATGCCCTTCTGGATGAAGTACGCCGAGGTGCAGATCCCTGTCCGAGCCGCCGCAAGGGAGTCGCCGTCTGCCCCCTGAACAGCGAAGCCGGCGAACGGCCCGACTGTGTGCGCGGAGCAATCCCTCCACCCGCGCCCGTTGATCTGGCGCGGCGACCAGCCATAGAATGTGTGACCTACTTTAGCCTGAACATGCGTCGGGAAAGTAAAACCGCAGAGGCCAGACGCACTTGGTGCAGCCGGCGACGAACAGGGATATTTCGGAAACCATGCGTGCGTTCGCGGGGAGATGCCTCGACGGCCTCGGCCCGGTCGAGGGTTTCATTCTGAAAGGCCGGTCGCCGTCGTGCGGCATCAAGGATGTCAAGATCTACGGTGGCCCGGAGCACAACATGCCGCAGGGCGTGGGCCGCGGGTTCTTCGGCGGGGCGGTGCTGGACCGGTTGCCCGATGCGGCGGTGGAGGACGAAGGGCGTCTGACCCATTTCCTCCTGCGCGAACATTTCCTGACGAAGCTTTTTGCACTGGCGGCGTTTCGCCAGGTGGCGCGCACGCCCGAGATGAGAAACCTCATCGCGTTCCACGCCGCCCACAAGTATCTGCTGATGGCGTATCACCAGACCGAGCTGCGGGTCCTGGGCCGCACCGTCGCCAATCATGACCACCGGCCGGCAGCCGAAATGTTTGCCGATTACGGCGGGCATCTTGCCAAGGCCCTTGCGCAGCCGCCGCGTTATACGAGCATGATTAACGTTCTCATGCACGCGTTGGGGTACGTGTCGGAGGGGCTCGGGGCTGCGGAAAAGGCTCTCTTCCTCGAGACGCTCGAAAAGTACCGGGCCGGACAGGTTCCCTTGAGCGTGGCCACGATGCTCCTGAAGTCGTGGGCCATCCGGTTTGGCGTGCCGTACCTCTCGGAACAGACATTCCTCGCGCCGTATCCCGAGGTTCTCGTGAAGATCACCGATTCGGGCAAGGGAAGAGGCAAGCAGTAGCATTGTGGCTTATGAATTGAGGCCGGCGGATCAGGGGGTGAAAGCCACTCGGATCTCGCGAAGACTTGGCGGGGCGACGAGAGAGGCGGCGTAGCGCCCTCCTTTCCCGGATTGTAGTCCAAGGCAAAACCCAATTGACGGGAACCCAAGGTGCCGGGATGATCCAGCGCGACCGTGTACGGTGGTTGAACGCCAACGACGTGCCGAAGGGGCGCTTCGTCCTCTACTGGATGCAGGCCTCGCCAAGAGCCGAATGGAACCACGCCCTCGAGTTTGCCATCGAACGCGCCAACGAGATGGGCCAGCCGCTCGTCTGCCTTTTCGGCATTACCGACACCTACCCCGAGGCCAACCTGCGACACTACGCGTTCATGCTGGAGGGTCTCCGAGACACTCAAACGTCTCTTCGCAATCGCGGCATTCAACTCGTCGTGCGGCAACAGTCGCCGGAGGAGGCATCGGTGGATCTGGCGAGGGACGCGTCGCTGCTGGTCACGGACTGCGGCTACACGCGCGTCCAGCGGACGTGGCGCGACCACACCGCCAGGCATGCGACCTGCTCCGTCGTGCAGGTCGAGACGGACGTCGTGGTGCCGCTTGGGGTCGTTTCCCCGAAAGAGGAATATGCGGCCGCCACGATTCGCCCGAAGATCCACCGACACCTGGATCAGTTTCTCGTTCCGCTCAAGGAACGGAGGCTGAAGCGGGACTCGCTTGGGCTGAAGATTGGCGGGCTCGACTTGTCGGACGCGGACGGCGTGCTCGCGGGGCTCAACGTCGACCGCAGCGCTGCGAGGCAAGGCTTCTACGTCGCGGCACATCGCGGGCGAAAGCGTGGCTTGACGGCTTCATTGCGACGAAACTGCGCGACTACGCCGCCAAGCGGGGCGACCCGAGCCTCGGCCTCGGATCGAACATGAGCCCCTACCTCCAGTTCGGCCAGATCGCGCCGCTGTACATCGCCCTGCGCATCGAGAACGCCGTCGGCGTCGGAAGAGAGGCCAAAGACGCGTATCTCGAGGAACTGATCGTCCGCCGCGAACGGGTGTGACTGTTTTTCCTGGCCGGGAAGCGAGCGTTGTCATTCCGAGCGAGCGCAAAAGAGTCGAGGAATCTCGCCGTGGTCTTGCCGTTCGGGGTTCCCACAGCGAGACCCCTCGACTCTTTTCCGCTCGCTCGGGGTGACAACACAGGAGAAGAGGCTGCCAGAATCCGCGGTCACACCCCCGCGAACTCAGCATGAACTTCGTGTATTGCAATCCGGCCTACGATGCCTACCGCTGCCTGCCAGGCTGAGCAAGGGCGACCCTTGAAAAACACCGCAAGGACAAGCGGGACTACGTCTACACCCCGCAGGAACTTGAGGAAGCAAGAACCCACGACACCTACTGGAATGCCGCGATGCGAGAGATGACAGTCACGGGCAAGATGGCGAACTACATGCGGATGTACTGGGGCAAGAAGATCTTGGAGTGGACGACGACGCCGAAGTCCGCCTTCCGTACGGCGCTCAGCCTGAACAACAAGTACTTTCTCGACGGCAGGAACCCCAACGCTTTCGCGGGCGTGGCGTGGTGTTTCGGCAAGCACGACCGGCCGTGGGGAGAGCGGCCCATCTTCGGCACCGTCCGCTACATGAACGCCGCCGGCCTCAAGCGTAAGTTCGACATGGAAGCCTACGTGAGCCAGGTGGAAAACCTGGCGCCAAGGAGTTAACGATGGGCCCCGAAGACCTTATGGCCACGCTCCACGGCCTCCTGGCTTCGCCGCGACTGGCCGTGCTGGCCACCCAGGGCGACGAACAGCCCCACACCAGCCTGGTTGCCTTCGCCACAACGGAGGACCTGAGGTTCCTGGTCTTTGCCACGGAGCGCGCGACCCGCAAGTTTGCCAACCTTTCCGCCAATCCAGGCGTGGCGATGCTGGTGGATGACCGCTCGCAATGCGAGGCTGACTTGTCTGAAGCCACGGCCGTCACGGCCACGGGGCGTGCCGAAGAGGCACAAGGCGAGGAGGAGGATCGGCTGATGACCCTCCTCCTCGGCCGGCATCGCTCACTGAGGGCGCTGCTGGCCTCGCCCGGCTGCGCCGTGGTGAAGGTGCCGGTGGACGCCTACCAGGTCGTCACCCGCTTTCAAGAAGTCCGGGAGCTCCGTCCTTGACGTTAACCCACTTCGCAGCAACTGAACCCGGCCGCCCTGACGCCGGCGACGCGCCAGCGTCTTCTCTTTGAGTTCATGCCGACGGTTCAAGATGCGTTCCCGTCGTCCGGACATCCGGCCCGACGGCACGCGCCCCGTGGCGTGGGACTGTCTCAGCGGCCTTCTCACCGGGCCGAGGAAGTGACGCAAGTCGCCGAGACGAGTGCCCGGCGCAGAAAAAGAGCGGCAGAGACCTTTCCGCCGCTCTTTCGTCCACTTACTTACCCCCAACGCCTTGCTAACGGAGCGTTGAATCCGCCTCGCAAGTCTTGCGGCTTAATGCGCCGCAACGTGCGGCGTGTGGGCCGGTTCGATCCAGCAACTGCTGACGGCCCGGAACATCACGACCTGGTATAAGGCGCTCAGACCCACCAGGACGTAGGTGATCCGGCTTAAGACGCTCAGATCGCCGAAGATTCTGTCGACTAGGTTGAAGCTGAACAGTCCCACCAACCCCCAATTGAGGCCGCCGATGATTATCAGGCAGGCCGTTACGATGTTCAGAACTTTGGTTACCGTGATCATTTGAAGTCTCCTTAGCCGCATCCGCTTGCGTTTGTTCTTTGCCCATTCATAATGCTATGCCCCGGCAAGTGAAGAAGTAAAGCCCGCCGTCAGCTGTGGTTGTCCAGAGGCGCCGCGTGCCGAAACTCCCCCGGTATGTCGAGGGCGCCCGATCTCGCGCTTTCGGCAACACCCGACCCGGCCGGGAGTGTTATACTAGCACGACCGTATCATCTGCAACCTGAACGCTCCTGGTCGCGGGAAGGAGACGGCTCTCATGACAGGACAGACCAACAGCAGACCTCAGGGCCCCGCCTATGTGAGGATCACCGAGGACCTCAAGACGCGAATCAGGCAAGGCCGTTGGCCTGTGGGGGCGATGCTCCCCAGCCGCCAGTCCCTTGCGCGGGAGTACGGCGTGGCCCTGGTGACCATGCAGCGAGCCGTTGAGCAGCTCACGCAAGACGGAACGCTCCAGGCGCACCCGGGGCGCGGGACGTTCGTGGCGTCGCCTCCGGGGCAAACCGATGCGGGCGTGTCCGCCGGGGCCGGCGCAGGCCGGACGATGTCCGGCCTTCCGACGATGGCCCGGCATGCCGCCGACTCCGCGCAGCCGCAGTCCCTCTCCTCTGCCACGGTCGCGATTGTCGTGCCGGTGCGCATC
>Ga0315273_10010830_pt1 | contig 11644 bp, 10 predicted proteins | sample YL17G02_0_MG_FD_205753 | JGI IMG/M metagenome (GOLD analysis project Ga0315273, IMG submission 205753) | Sediment microbial communities from Yellowstone Lake, YNP, Wyoming, USA - YL17G02_0 | ecosystem: Environmental > Aquatic > Freshwater > Lake > Sediment | place: USA: Wyoming | collected... | reverse complement strand
CGGCCACGAGGTCACCTGCTACGAGGCGAAGCGGCAGCCGGGCGGCCTCGACACGTTCGGCATCGTCTCGTTCCGCGAGCCGGTGGCGATCGCGCTTGCCGAGGCCCGCTTCGCCGAGCAGGCCGGAGTGAAGTTCATTCTCGGTACGCGCGTCGGCCAGGACGTGAAGCTCGAGCAATTGCTGACGGATTTCGACGCCGTGTTGCTCAGCGCCGGGCTCGGGCGGGTCCCGCAGCTCGGAATCGAGGGCGAGGGGCTGCCGGAGGTGCTGGACGCGCTCGAGTTCATCGAGCGCACCAAGACCGAGTCGCTCGACCAGATCGCGATCGGCCGCCGCGTGGCGGTGATCGGGGCGGGCAACACGGCGATTGACGCGGCGACCGCGTCGAAGCGCCTGGGCGCCGAGGAGGTCTCGATCGTCTACCGGCGCTCGCTCGCCGAGATGCCCGCCTACGCGTTCGAATACGACTTCGCGAAGATGGACGGCGTGATCTTCCGCTGGCTCACCGCGCCGGTGCGCGTGCTGGGCGAGCAGGGCCACGTGAGCGGGCTCGAGTGCGTGCGCATGAAACTCGGTGCGCCCGGACCCGACGGCCGCGCGAAGCCGGAGGCCATCGCCGGCAGCACGTTCACGCTGCCCGTCGACATGGTCATCAAGGCGGTCGGCCAGGAGGGCCGGTTCGAGTGGCTCGCGCCGCTCGGGCTCGCCGTCAAGGCGGGCCGCTTCGTGGTCGATCCGCAGACGGGCGCCACGTCGCATCCGAAGTTGTTCGCCGCCGGCGATTGCGCCGGAGAGGGCGGCGCCGAGGCCACAGTCGTGGCGGTGGTCGAGGCCGGCAAGCGCGCCGCCTACGGCATCGACGCGCAGCTCGGCGGCCCGGCCCTGCGCGCCACGGGCGGTGCTTCGCAGGCCCGCATCCTCGGCGCCCCGATCCCGCTTCGTCCCGCGTCCGCCTCGCCGCCGTACGTCCCGCAAGGAGTCCACGCATGATCGATCTCACCACGGACACCGCGGGCATCAAGAGCCCGAACCCGTTCTGGCTCGGCTCGGGCCCCCCGACCAACACCGCCTACCAGGTCATGCGCGCGTTCGACGCCGGCTGGGGCGGCGCGGTCTGGAAGACCATCGGCGAGCCGATCGTGAACGTCTCCTCGCGCCTGGGCGGGCTCCACCTCAACGGCCAGCGCATGGTCGGGCTCAACAACATCGAGCTCATCACCGACCGGCCGCCGGAGGTCAACTTCAAGGAGATCACCGAGGTCAAGAAGCGCTTCCCGAAGCACGCGGTGATCGCCTCGCTCATGGTCGAGTCCAGGCGCGAGGTGTGGCACGACGTGGTCAAGATGGCGAACGACTCGGGCGCGGACGGCGTCGAGCTCAACTTCGGCTGCCCGCACGGCATGAGCGAGCGCGGCATGGGCGCGGCGGTCGGGCAGGTTCCCGAGTACGCGTGCCAGATCACGGAGTGGGTGAAGGAGGTCGCGACCATCCCCGTCCTCGTCAAGCTCACGCCCAATGTGGCCGACATCCGCTACGTCGCGCGCGCCGCGGTCAAGGGCGGCGCCGACGGGCTGTCGCTGATCAACACCATCAACAGCATCATGGGCGTCAACCTCGACACCTTCGAGATCTCCCCGAACGTGGACGGCAAGTCCTCGCACGGCGGCTACTGCGGCCCGGCGGTCAAGCCGATCGCGCTCCACATGCTGTCGCAGCTCGCCATGGATCCCGAGGTCAACGTGCCGATCTCGGGCATCGGCGGCATCGCGACCTGGCAGGACGCGGCCGAGTTCATCGCGCTGGGGGCCAGCTCGACCCAGGTCTGCACGGCGGCCATGCACTACGGCTTCCGCATGGTCGAGGACCTGATCGACGGCCTGACGCACTATCTCGAGACCCGTGGGTGCGCGAACCTCTCGGAGATCCGGGGCAAGGCCTTGCCGCGCGTGACCGACTGGGGCCACCTGAACCTCAACTACAGGGTCGTGGCGCGTATCGACGCGGCGAAGTGCATCCAGTGCAACCTGTGTCACATCGCGTGCGAGGACGGCGCCCACCAGTGCATCCGGCCGGTGCAGCCGGGAGTCCGCGAGTTCCCCGTTGTCGACGAGACGAGCTGCGTGGGCTGCAACCTGTGCTCGCTCGTGTGCCCGGTCGATCAGTGCATCACGATGACCCGCCTCGACGATCCGGCTGCGGCGGCGGAAACCTGGAGCCAGCGAGTGGCGCGCACCGGCTCGACGCTCGCGGCCTGGCAGGCCTCGGGCACGCACCACGCCGGAAGCACGACCGGGGAGTGAACCGCGCGTCGCGGCCCCGGGCCGCGTTGCTGGCAATGCTGCTCGTGGCGAGCGCGGCAGCTGGCCCGGCGCTCGCCGCGCCGTCCCCCGCCGATTCCACCGCCACGACACCGATCCATCACGAGCCGGTGTTCGGCCTCGACGACCTCGGGGTCTTCCTGTTCACGGGCGTTTCGCTCGCGATCCTCGGTAAGGGTGACGTCGAGCGGAGCCAGGACGTGAGCTCGAACCGCTCGAGCACGAAGGACGACCTGAGCCAGTTCGGCGAGCACTTCGGCAATCCCGTCTACAGCCTGCCGCTGCTCGGTGTCGCCTACCTGGCCGGGCGCCTGGGCCACACGCCGGGCCTGTCGGCGAGCGCGCTGCGCATCACGGGCGGCATGGTGACCGCGGCCGGGCTCGGCGTCGGCGCGAAGTTCGTGTTCGGCCGCTGGCGCCCGTACGAGTCGCCCGACGACGCCGGCCGGTTCGACCCGTTCTCCTCGCACTCGGCGTTCCCGTCGGGGCATACGACGATCGCGTTCAGCCTGGCCGCCGGACTCGACCGCGAGACCGAGGCGGTGTGGGTGCCGTGCGTCGTCTACCCGGCGGCGGCGATCACCGCATGGTCGCGCGTGTACGAACAGAAGCACTGGCCGACGGACGTCGTCGCCGGCGCGGTGCTCGGGATCTGGGCCTCGGGAAAGTTCGACCGGCTGCTCCGGCAGGCGCACGGCGACCGCGTCTCGCTCGAGTTCGCGCCGACGGTCGATCCCGCAACCGGGGCGCTCGCGCTCGGGGCTTCGATGAAGTTCTAGAAACGCGCAGGGGGATGCGGTCGCCCGCACCCCCTGGCCGATCGCGGTCGGATGGTGCTATTGCGCCACGACCACCTTCGCGTTGTCCACGCCGTCCGCGCTGATCAACCGCGCGAAGTAAACGCCGGGCCGGGCGCTGCCGCGCGGCCACGTCACCGCGGTCACACCCGCCGGAGTCTCACCCTCCCACAACCGCGCAACGTGGCGCCCGGTGACGTCGTACAGGTCGAGCGTCGCCGGGCCCGGAGCGGGCAGCGTGATCGTGAAGCGCACGCCCGCGCCGCTCGAGCGCATCGCGGTGAGCGCGGCGGTCGCCCGGGCCGGGTCGCCCATCAGCGTTTGTTCCTCGCCCGCCAGGTCGCCGTATGCCAGCGGCTCGCCCGTGCCATGCGTGCGCGCGCCGTTGTGGCGACCGCCCGCGCGACCGGAGTTGATCCACGCGCCGTGATTCGCGGCCGTGCGATCGTTCGTGCGCAGGCCGTCGTTGATCATCGCCGCGAGGCGATGGATCTCCTGGTCGAGCGTCGTTCCCTGCGCGTCGATCACGAGGTTGAGCGACAGGCGCTGGCTCACGACGTTGAGCAGGATCACGAGCAGCTCGCGGCGTGCGTCTTCGAGCGCGCTGCTGATACCGGTCTTGTCGAGCGTCCCGCTCATGTCCGCGAGCGCCAGGCGCCCCGGCCCCGCCGGGCCCGAACCGTCCGGGTCCACCTGCGTGACTCCCTCCACGACGACCGGATCGGTAAGCGCGTGCGCGAACTGGTCGAAGATCGTCTGCGGGAAGTTCTCGCTCATGTTCGCGAAGGACTCGCTGTGGGCGCCCTTGCCACGCAGCGCCGCGCGCACTTCCTTGCGCCAGTAGTTCCAGGTCTCGGGCGTGTTCACCACCGGCGGCGGCGCGACGTCGGACTCCAGCGTGAACTGAACGGTGGTCGTCGCCTCGGGGGCGACGTTGACGTTCCACTGGCCGGACGCCGGGTTCACGGCGTGCAGGCCGGCCGGCACCGTGATCGCCACGACGGACGCACCCTGCTCGACGTTCGGGAACACGAAGCCGCCGACCGCGTCACTGACAGCGGTGCGCGTCGCGCCGTTGACGTCGACCAGCGTAACGTTGGCGCCCGGCCGCGGCGTGCCATCGGCGAGCACCGTGCCGTCGAGTATGCCCGTCGTGATCGGCGGGAACGCGCTGACGCCGCAGCGCAGGCCGTAGTTCGAGCCGCCGACCGGCGCGAACGCGGGTGCGAGCGCTCCGTCGGCCAGCACGGCAAACGTCGCGGCGCCGGTGCCGTCGGCGGTGTTGGTGAACAGCGACGCCGGGATGCCCGCGGCGAGCGCGCCCGCGAGCGTCGGGTAGAGCGACGCGTCGGTCGCGGGAAGGGTGATGGCGTCCCCGGCGGCAAACGTGTGGCCGAACATCGTCCACGTGGCCCCGCGAATCGGGGTCCCCACGGCGTCGACCACTCCCATGTTGCACGTCGATTGGCGCCATTCGAAGGGCAGGCTGGTCATGCCGTCCGTCACCTCGCGCGTTTCATTGCGGGTGAGGTCGATCGCCTGGCCGTCGAACGCGGCGCGGACGGCAAAGTTCCAGCCGCCGAGCGAGGCTCCCTGCATGGTGCTGTAGACCGACTCGTCGGTGATCGGCGCGGTCACGGTGCCGGGCGCGAAGAACGCACCCTCGCCCGCAAAGCCCCACGCCGCCCCGGGAACCGCTGCGTTGCCCTGGTCCACGATATCGAGCGCGACCTGGGCCGTGTTCCACACGATCGTGAGCACGGGCGTGCCGTCGACGAACACGAACTCGTCGCGCGAAAGGCCGTTCGCCGCCGTCGGGCGGGCCCAGCCGCCGGCGAACATCGCTCCCTGGAACGCCGGCTCGATGTTGAACAGCTGCGGCCCGAAGTCGAGCATCGCGTCGGCGGGCGTCTGCCACTCCGACGACGTGCCGACCAGGCGCACGACCGAGCCGGTGAGTTCCTGCCCGTTCTGGTCGACGACATGGATCGTCACCGGGCTCGGTCCGCCCGGGCCCGGTTGCGCCTCGGCGCGACCCGGCGGAGTCAGGACCAGGGCGAGCGCGCACAGCGCAGCGGCCCCGGCGAGTGAACGTGTGCGAGGGGGGAGCATCCGGTCCATGATGTGGTTCCTCCTGCCATATCGGAGGGCCCGCAGCGCGCACTCCGGGCCGACCGGCACGGTGCGAAGTCGCATTGAACGTGCCAGCCGGGCCCCGCAGGAAGGGTGCAAGAAACCACATTGCCCGCGATTTGCACACACGCCGGGAGACGCGATGGCGCAGTGGCTTGCGCTTGCGGCCGCGTCCGGGGGCGCGCGTCAGGGCCGTGTCGTGTGCAGTGCGCACGGCCGCACGCCGGCGGGTCCCGTGCGCATCGTGCAGCGCGCGCTTGCGGACCGCACGGTCGGCTGGGCGGGATCGCTACGGAGTTGGAACCCGCGCCGGGATCAGGAAGGATCGCGGAACAGCGCGAACGAGCTGGTGAACCCGTGGAGATGCGTCGCCCCGCGCACCGAGCCGATCTCGCCGTTGGCGAAGAATCCGCCGAGCGGGATGTCGCCCAGCTTCTCGCGGAACAGGTCGGTGTCGTGGTCGGGGCGGCCGTACAGGTTCCGGCCGCGCCCGAGGCACGAGAACAGCAGCGCCCCGGCGGGCTGCGCAGCGCCCTCGCGCGCGATCAGGTCGGCGGCGTAGTGCGCCATCAGGCGGTCGAGGTCCTCGGACGACGACAGCGCGTCGCGCAGGTGAAAGCGCACCGCCTGGCCGACGCGGACCAGTTCCCCGACCGCGAGCGCGCCGTTGTCCGAACTCACGCCCAGGATGTTGCGGATCACGTACTCGGGCGCCTCGGGGTCCTCGTCCAGCGGATCGGTGCCGACGCCCAGGAATAGCGACGAGCGTGCGAGCTTCTGGTCGCGCTCGGAAAGTTGCGGCAGCAGGTCCTTGAGCACGGCCAGCGGCGGCCGGCCGTCGAGCTCGACCACGAAGTTCCCGCTCGCGCGCGTGATCTTCATCGGCTCGCCGATCGCGCGGCAGCCCTGCGCGACCAGGGTGTCGACCTGGATCGCGCCGGTGAGCGCGACCCCGACCGCGCCACGCCGCAGCAGGTCGCCGTCGCATAGCAGTGCGTTCTGGCCCGGGCGCTCGCCCGCGCTGGCGAGGCCGCCGGCCTTTGCGCTCCTGGGGTACGCGTAATCGAGCCCGCGCAGCAGCAGGTCGGCCGGAAACGAGAACGGGTCGGCGAGCACGAGGAAGTGCGGCTTCTGCGCGGCCGGCACGCCGAGCAGCGATTCCCAGGCGCGCGGCGCGGCGTCCTCGTCGGGCAGGTCGGCATCATCGAAGCGGAACGGGTGCACCGTCACGCCCGGGAGGCGCGCGGCCGTGACCGAGATCGCCGGCCGCTCCTCGACCTCGCGCCCGGCGCCGATGATGCCGCCGGCCGAGCAGCCGATGACGTGCTCGGGCAGCAGGGTCTCGGCCAGGGCCTCGGCGACAACGGCCGGATTCGCGCGGTGGTGCGTCGAGAAGAACACCAGCGCGAGGTCCGGCGGGACCCCGCCCAGGTCGGCGGCGACGCGCGAGGCCGCGTCCTGCGCGGCTTTGCGCGTGTCGGTCTCCTCGGACAGGGCCGAGGCCCATCGCATGCGTTCGCTCATGCCCCCCATGCTACCGCCCCCGCGCCGAACCTGCTACCTTCGGCCCCGTGAATCCTCTCGTTTCGCGCATCCGCACCCAGGACCCGGTGTTCCAGGAACGCGCCGCGTTCCAGCGCGCCCGCGCGGCCGAACTGGCCGAGCGCCTCGCCGCCGCGCGCCTGGGCGGCGGTCCCGAGCTGATCGCCAGGCACAAGAGCCGCGGCAAGCTGCTCGCGCGCGAGCGTATCGATCGGCTGCTCGATCCGGGCTCGCCGTTCCTCGAGCTGTCGCCGCTGGCGGCGAACGGCCTGTACGACGACGCCGCGCCTTCGGCCGGCGTCGTGACCGGCATCGGGCGCGTATCGGGCCGCGAGACCATGGTGATCGCGAACGACGCGACGGTGAAGGGCGGCACGTACCTCCCGATGACCGTCAAGAAGCACCTGAGGGCGCAGGAGATCGCGCTCGAGAACCGCCTGCCGTGCGCCTACCTCGTGGACTCGGGTGGCGCGTTCCTGCCGCTCCAGGCCGACGTGTTCCCCGACCGCTGGCACTTTGGCCGCATCTTCCACAACCAGGCCCGCATGTCGTCCCTCGGTCTGTCGCAGGTCGCGGCCGTGATGGGCTCGTGCACCGCGGGCGGCGCGTACGTGCCCGCGATGTCCGACGAGGTCGTGATCGTCAAGAACCAGGGCACGATCTTTCTCGGCGGCCCGCCGCTGGTGAAGGCCGCGACCGGCGAGGAGGTCACGGCCGAGGAGCTGGGCGGCGGCATGGTCCACGCGACCCGGAGCGGCGTCGCCGACCACCTGGCGGACAACGACGAGCACGCGCTCGCGATCGTGCGCGACATCTTCGCGCACCTCGGCAAGCGCGGCGACTTTGTCGGGCGCGCGAACACCGCTTCAAACGTCGAACGCCTGCCCGTCGAGGATCCGGCGTACGACCCCGAGGAGTTGTATGGTGTCTTGCCGCGCACGCTGCGCGAGGCCTACGACGCGCGAGAGATCATCGCCCGCCTGGTCGACGGCTCGCGCTTCCACGAGTTCAAGCAGCTCTATGGCACGACGCTGGTCACCGGCTTCGCGCATCTCCACGGCATGCCCGTCGGGATCCTGGCGAACAACGGCGTGCTGTACTCGGAGTCGGCGCTCAAGGCCGCGCACTTCATCGAGCTGTGCTGCCAGCGCGGCACGCCGCTGCTGTTCCTGCAGAACATCACCGGCTTCATGGTCGGCAAGGAGTACGAGGCCGGCGGCATAGCAAAGGACGGCGCGAAGATGGTGAGCGCGGTGGCGAACGCGACCGTGCCCAAGCTCACGCTGATCACGGGCGGCTCGTTTGGCGCGGGCAACTACGGCATGTGCGGCCGCGCCTACGATCCGAGGTTCCTGTTCATGTGGCCGTCGGCACGCATCAGCGTGATGGGTGGCGACCAGGCCGCCGACGTGCTGTGGACCGTCAAGCCCGAGTCCGCCACGCAGCCCGCCGACTCGCCCGCGGCCGAGGCGTTCAAGCAGCCGATCCGCCAGCGCTACGAGGACGAGGGCTCGCCGTACTATTCCACGGCGCGGCTGTGGGATGACGGCATCCTCGACCCCGCCCAGACACGCGATGCGCTCGGCCTCGCGCTTGCGGTCGCGCTCGCCGCCCCGATCGAACCGACACGCTTCGGCGTGTTCCGCATGTGAAGACGCTCGGCTACGCCGCGCTCGGCCCGCGCGCACCACTCGCGCCGTTCACGTTCGAGCGCCGCACGCCGGGCCCGCACGACGTCGCGATCGAGATCCAGTTCTGCGGCATCTGCCACTCCGACATCCACCAGACGCGCGACGAGTGGGCGAACTCGACGTTCCCCATGGTGCCCGGGCACGAGATCGCAGGCCTGGTCTCCGCCGTCGGGGGGAGCGTGACGAAGTTCAAGGCCGGCGATCGCGTCGGCGTCGGCTGCATCGTCGACTCGGACGGGACGTGTCACGATTGCAAGGTCGGGCTCGAGCAGTTCTGCCCGAACGGCGTCTACACCTACAACAGCCTCGAACAGGACGGCGTGACGCCGACGCAGGGTGGCTACTCGGAGCGCGTTGTCGTTTCCGAGAACTTCGTGCTGCGCATTCCCGACGAGTTGCCGCTCGATGCCGCCGCGCCGCTCCTGTGCGCGGGGATCACAACCTATTCGCCGCTGCGGCACTGGCACGCGGGCCCGGGCAGGAAGGTCGCGGTCCTCGGGCTCGGCGGGCTCGGGCACATGGCGGTCAAGCTGGCGCACGCGATGCGCGCCGAGGTCTCGGTGCTGAGCCATTCGTCCGCGAAGGCCGCCGACGCGCGCCGGCTGGGCGCGGATGAATTCCACGTGTTGGAAGGCGACACCGCGTTCGAGGCGCTCGCGCGGCATTTCGACCTGATCATCAACACCGTCTCCGCCGAGATGAACCTGAGCCCCTACCTGCGCCTGCTGCGCCGCGACGGGACGATGGCGCTGGTCGGCCTGCCCGAGAAGCCGATCGCGATCGAACCCTTCGCGCTCGTCGGCGGCCGGCACAGCCTCGCCGGCTCGAGCATCGGCGGCATCGCCGAGACCCAGGAGATGCTCGACTTCTGCGCCGCGCACGGGATCGTCAGCGACATCGAGTTGACGCCCATCCAGAAGGTGAACGAGGCCTACGACCGCGTGCTCAGGAGCGATGTGCGCTATCGATTCGTGATCGACATCGCGACGCTCCGGGACGCCCGGGGGTAACCATGCACGACCACACCTGGGGCACCGTCGCGATCGTCGCGGCCGGGCCCATCCGCCGCCTGCGCCTCACCCGCCCCGCCGAGCGCAACGCGATCTCCGGCCAGATGATCGAGGAGCTGATGCTCGCGTTTACCACGCTCGCGGTCGACGCGGATTGCCGCGTCGTGGTGCTCGAGGGCGAGGGCAAATCGTTCTGCGCCGGCGCCGACATCGCCGAGATGCGCGCTTCGGGCGGCAAGACGTTCGAGCAGAACCTGCACGACGCCGAGCGCCTGGCCGAGATGTTCCGCACGCTCGACACCCTGCCCCGCCCCGTCATCGGCCGCGTGCACGGGCACTGCCTGGGCGGCGGTGTCGGGCTGATCGCCTGCTGCGACGCGGTGGTCGCGAGCGACGACACCGCGTTCGCCTTCTCCGAGACGCGGCTCGGCATCGTACCCGCGGTGATCTCACCCTTCGCGCTGCGCCGGATCGGCGCGACCCACGCACGACGCTACTTCCTGAGCGGGGAACGCTTCGACGCCCACGAGGCGCGCCGCATCGGCCTGATCTCCGAGCGTTGCGCGGACGTCGACCTCGACGCGGTCGTGACACGGGTGGTCGACGAGATGCTCCCCGCCGGCCCCGAGGCGATCGCGCGCATCAAGGGCATGATCCACAAGTTCACGGCCACCGACTTCGAGAGCTACCGCCAGTTCACGCCCAGCCAGATCGCGCAGGCACGCCAGGGCGACGAGGGCCAGGCCGGGCTCGCCGCGTTCACAGGCAAGGTGCCGCCGCCATGGGTTCCGCGCCCGGAGCCGCTCGATCCTTGACACTCGAACGACGCAGCGTATTCTGCGCGCTGGACGTGAAGAGCCCGAAACTCACGCACCAACCTTCCCGTGAAAGGTCCGCTCCCATGAGACGTCTTGCCCTGTCGTTCCTCGCGCTTGCCCTTCTCGCTTCGTGCGGCCAGACCAAGATGGCACCCACGAGCCTGTTTTCGACCAATCCGCTGGTCTCGTCGGTCGCGAGCGCGACCGGGCTCGACTTCCCGAAGGCCGCGGGCGGCACGGGTGCGTTGCTCGGTCTCGCCTCGACCAAGCTGGCGCCCGCCGACTGGACGAAGGTTGCCACTTCGATTCCGAGCTCGGACTTGCTGGTCAACGAAGGCAATAAGCTGGGCGGCATGTCGACCCCGCCGTCGAGCCTCGCGGGCCTCGCCCCCGCATTCAAGAAGATGGGCATCTCGGACTCGCAGGCCCAGGCGCTGGTGCCTGCAGTGTGCGATGGGGCCGAGAAGATTGGCGGCCCGGAAGTCGGCAACCTGCTCCGCGGCGCCCTGAAGTAGTGTTTTCGCGGTTCGCTTGCGGCCCGGCCGGGACTCCTGGCCGGGCCGCAGTATTTTCACCCGCGCGTGCCTCGAGCGCCCCTACCGGATGACCAGGATCGTCAAGCGCCCCGCACGTTCGTGATAGAGGATCGTGCGACCCCCGCAGGTTGCGCGGTACACGTGCCGCGTCCCTGCCAGCGGTTGTGCGTTCCCGACCCGATGTTCGTCCGCGAGCCGGTCGATGTCCGCCGCAAGGCGAAATCGGGTCGTCAGATCGAGCCCGACCAGAGCCCACTTCGCCTCATCGAGGAACTCGATCGACGCCATCAGTCGAGATCCAGGTAGGCCTTGAGCTCGGCCCAAGTCGTACGGCGCCGCCCTTCCTGTCCGGCGATCGCTTCGCGCGCCCGGGCGAGATCAGCCTCGTCCTCCCGGTCCCCGAGGAACTCGATGTCACGAAACGGGATGATGGCAGCGGCCAGCTGTCCGCTCCGCGCGATTCCGAAGCGCTGGCCGTGATACTGGACTTGCCCGAGCAGATTCGACCAGTGCCGCCGGGCGCTGGTCGCGGAGATGTTCTTCATGCGTTGCTTTCGCGGGGGCGAGCAAACGTAAAGCCGGGGGCGAGGGGGGTCTTCCGGGGAGAGGTGATCACATTGTACATCGAGTGTTCAAAATGATCACGTCACTCCGGGAGCATGCACTGCCCCCCGGCTTGACATTCGCCGCCGGGTCGCCCCAGCAGATCGGGTCGCCAGGGCGAATGATGCCGCCGACGATGATCCTGCAATTGAGGCCTGAGCGGTTGAGCAGCGGCTTGAACACCTTCTTGCCGAC
>Ga0315273_10010829_pt1 | contig 11646 bp, 10 predicted proteins | sample YL17G02_0_MG_FD_205753 | JGI IMG/M metagenome (GOLD analysis project Ga0315273, IMG submission 205753) | Sediment microbial communities from Yellowstone Lake, YNP, Wyoming, USA - YL17G02_0 | ecosystem: Environmental > Aquatic > Freshwater > Lake > Sediment | place: USA: Wyoming | collected... | reverse complement strand
CTCTCCGGGGCGCGCGCCGCGCTCGACGGCAGCCTGGACCGGCTTCAGGAGGTCCACCACAGGATCCGCAACCACCTCCAGACGCTTACCGGCCTGCTGTCGGCCGAGGAACTGACGGAGGACTCCCCGAGCGCCCGGAGAGCGCTCCAGAAGAGCATCGCCCGCATTACCTCGGTGGCGGCGATCCACGACCTGCTGGCCCGCGATCCCCGCTCGGGGAAGCTGCAGCTCCCCGACCTGGCGGAGCGCCTGGTCCGGCACCTGCTCCATCAGGCGGGCGCGGAGGCGCGTCTCAGGGTGGATCTGGCGGTCTCTCCGGTGGACCTGCCGCAGCGGCAGTCAACCGCCTTCGTGCTCATCCTGACCGAACTGGTGTGCAACGCCATCGAACACGGGTTCCCGGGAGGCGAGCCCGGCGGAATCCGGGTCTGCGTGAGCACGGACGGGACCGAGGTGGTGCTGGAGGTGTGCGACAGCGGCCGGGGACTGCCGCCCGGGTTCGACCGGGAGAACGGGGACAGCCTCGGCCTGGGCCTGGTGATGCGCCTCGCGGAACGCGACCTCGGCGGGTCTCTGGAGGCCTGGAACGAGGGAGGAGCGTGTTTCCGGGTGAGATTTCCGGCGCTGGAAGCTGGGGACAGAGAGACATAGGTGCGGTGATCGACAACCACGATGGAACAGAAATGGTAGGCAGTCTCAGGATTCTGATCGCTGAGGATGAGGCGGCGGTGGCCGCGGGGCTGGCGAAGCAGTTCAAGGCACTCGGCCACCGGGTCGTAGGGGAGGCCGCGACCGGGCAGGAGGCGGTGCGCCTGGCCTCGGAGGTGCGTCCGGATGTCGTCGTAATGGACATCAGGATGCCCGATGGCGATGGGATTGAGGCGGCCAGGAAGATCGCGGACGCAGCTCCGGTGCCAGTGCTCTTCCTGAGCGGCCACTTCGACCAGGAGCTGCTGGACGGAGTGGTGGAGTCCGGCGGGCTCGCCTACCTGCTCAAGCCGGCGAGTTCGGATCAGCTCCAGGCGGCTCTGGCGCTCGCCAGGAAGCGTTTCGGCGAGATGACGAACCTGCGGGATCAGGTGGCGAAGCTGGGACGGGCCCTGGAGGATAGAAAACTGGTTGCACGGGCGAAGGGCCTGCTTATGGACCGGCATGGAATGAGCGAAGAGGAGGCGCACCGCCAGATGCAGAAAGAAGCATCCAGGTCAAACACCCGCTTGGTTGACCTGGCCAGGGCGATCCTGGCGGCGGGTACGTTCGTAGGCAGGGCCGACTCAGCGGCCCCCGGCTCCCGGTCGCTCGCCCTTCCCGATGGCGACTCACAGGCGAGCCCTGACGTTTCGCCATAATGACCGCTACAGGCGGTATTGCTGGTTTTCCGGCGGAAAAGGGTTCTCCTCCGCCAAGGAGCCAACCGGTGGCTACGCGTAAGGCGCCCCGCAAGAGCGCGCCGAAGAAGAAGGCCAAGGCCGCGCCCAAGAGCAAGCCGAGGACCGTGCCGAAGAAGAAGGCCAAGGCCGCGCCCAAGAGCAAGCCGAGGACCGTGCCGAGGAAGAAGGCCAAGGCCGCGCCCAAGAGCAAGCCGAGGACCGTGCCGAAGAAGAAGGCCAAGGCCGCGCCCAAGAGCAAGATCGCACGGCCGGCGAAGACGGCCCCAGGGGCCCTGAAGCCCACGCGCGCCGCACAGGCTGCCCCGGCCAAGGCCAAGAAGGTCTCGAAGCGTCCACCCCCCAAACGCCGGCCCGCCAAGCGGAAGGTCGTGCTTTCGCCGTCGCCGGTGGCGGTGGGAGACTGGGTGCTGGTCAAGTCGGGGGAAGGCGGCCCCGGCGGCCTCAGGATTGAGGGCGACAGCGAGGCCACCGAGGGCATCGTCTGCTCTGTCCGCGAGATTGCCACCGGCAAGCTGGTCGCGAAGACCACGGATGACCTCGGCGGGTTCCTGCTGGAAGTGCTGCACCATCGGACCTTCCGGCCCCAGTTCTCCTCCATCAGGAACACGGGCGCTCCGGCCGGCCTGCGACCCACGAGAAGCGCAGCGTCGGGAAGACTGCGGGACATCCTGCGGGACTCGGCGACGCATCGGCGGTTCTACAGCTACGCGTCCGGCGGCCTCCCCAACGAGGTCTTCGGCGCCCTCCTGGACGGCTGGCGAGTTGTCAGGGTGAGGGCGACCTCCGTCGAACCCAGGCAGTAGGGCCGCCGTTGTCCTCGCGCGACACGTACGCGGACACGCTTCGCGCCCCTTGTTTGCGGCCTGATCGTCTCGCGCCTGCGGTTGGATTGACGCTGTCCAACGTGGCATGTTAGAATCGCGGCGCTTGAGGAGCCCAAGCGCTTCCCTGCCGGGTGGTGTAATTGGCAACACAGCGGCCTTTGGAGCCGCCCTTCCAGGTTCGAGTCCTGGCCCGGCAGCCAGAAGTGGCGCGCTGCGGCTCACCCGACCCGCGCACGGCGGAGGCGGATTGGCGGAGCGAGCGAGGGCGATGGCGGGGATGGGAGAACCGGTCACAGCCAAGATCACTGCAACACGGCCTCTGATGGCCGGCGTCGAAGCTGGTGCCACCCGGCCGCGGGGGCGGGATACCAGCCACGAAGAGGTCATCGGATGAGCAGATCAGGAGCACCTGTCGAGATCCCCACCGACCTCCCCGCGATCATCCTTGCGGCCGGCAAAGGCACTCGGATGAAGACGGGGGAGGCGAAAGCCGCCGTCCCCGTAAACGGACGGCCTATGGCGGTCCGGGTGATAGACGCCATGCGTAAGGCAGGGGCGACCCGGATGGTCGTCGTGGTCGGGCATCGTGCAGATGACGTGTGTGCCGCCATCGGCGATGACGTCGAGTACGTGGTGCAGGAGCAGCAGATCGGCACCGGGGACGCGGTGAGGTGCGCGGCGCCGTCGCTCGCCGGTCACCGAGGCCCCGTGCTGGTGGCGCACGCGGATATCCCGCTGCTCCGCGAGGGTGACGTGCGGCGGCTGGTGCAGCGCCACCTCGCCACCAGGGCGGCCGCCACCATGCTGACAGCCGAGTTCCAGGAGCCGGGTTCGCTGGGCCGGGTGATGCGCGGCGCCGACGGGAGAGTGGTGGGCATCGTGGAGGCCCGTGACGCCACTCCGGAGCAGCTCGCGATCAAAGAGATCAACGTGGCGGTCTACTGCTTCCAGGCCCCGCACCTCTTCGACGCACTCGCGCAGGTGAACAACGACAATGCTCAGGGGCAGTACTACCTGACAGACGTGATCGGGATACTGGTGGGCCGGGGTCAGCAGGTCGAGGCCGTGACCATGGAGTACTCCCACGGCGGCCTCGGGGTGGATACCGTGGAGGACCTGGCGCGAGCGCAGAGCATCTCCGCGGGGCACGAGCACTTCAGCTAGCGCCGCCGCGGGCAAGGGGCGTTTCGTACGATCCGGTTCTCGCGCCGATCGCACGTTCATGCTGCAGGGAGGGCCCTGCCCGCCTCGCTGCAGCCGTCAGAGTCTCTCACAGAACCCACTGTGGAGGCTCCATCAAAGCCACCGCGGGAGGAATCCGGGCTGTTCGCTCGGTTCTGATACAGCCTTTCAGGGCGTCCACATGGAAGATCTGCGTATCCTGAGCGGGAACGCAAACCCCGACCTCGCCAGAGCCATCGCCTCGCACCTGGGCCTGCCGCTGTCCCAGATGGTGGTCGGGCGGTTCGAGGACGGCGAGATCTGGGTCAGGATCGAGGAGAGCGTGCGCGGCAAGGACGTCTTCGTCGTCCAGCCCACATGCCCACCGACGTCCGACAACATCATGGAGCTGCTGATCATCCTGGACGCGCTGAAACGCGCCTCCGCGCGGCGCACGACGGCCGTCATCCCCTACTACGGCTACGCGCGCCAGGAGAAGAAGATCAAGCCGAGGGAGCCGATCACGGCCAAACTGGTCGCGGACGTGATCTCGGCGGCGGGGGCGGACCGGATCCTGGCGGTGGATCTGCACGTCCAGTCCATTCAGGGGTTCTTCGACATACCGGTGGACCATCTGCCCGCCGGTCCCATCCTGGCGGAGGACATCATCGCTCGTCAACGCGCCGGGCCGGAGACGGTCGTGGTCTCGCCCGACGTGGGCGGGGTCGGGGCCGCGAAGGCCCTCGCCGACCGGCTGAACGCGTCGCTGGCGATCATCGCGAAGCGGCGGCCGGACACCAACCAGGTGGAGATCCTCCAGGTCATCGGGGAGCTCGAGGGCAGACGAGCGATCCTGATTGACGATATCATAGACACCGGGGAATCCATCGTGTCGGCGGCAGAGGCGATCGCGAGCTACGGGGCGTCCGAGATCTACGCCTACGCCACGCACGCGGTCTTCTCCGGCAACGCGGTTGACAAGCTGGAGGGCTCGCCAATCAAGGAAGTGGTGGTGACGGATTCCATCCCGCTTCCCCAGGACAAGCGGAGGCCGAAGATACGGGTGCTCTCGATCGCTCCCATCCTGGCGGAGGCCATCCGCCGGGTCAACGAGCAGGTCTCCATCTCCACGCTGTTTGACCGGTACTGGCAGGATGACAAGAAATGACGCGGGCACGGCATTAGGCTCGCAGGCGACGGAGGGTCCGCCGGCCCTCCGGCACGCTGCCATGCGCCGCAGCGGTCCCTGAGGCGCAAGAGACGCAGCCGATTCGAGGGATACCTATAACCAGGAGGTGAGGGGCAATGGGCGGCTATCGCGGTGGAGACAAGAGTCACCCGAAGAAGGAGAAGAAGAAGCCGAAGAAGAGCATCAAGGAGCGGCGCAAGGAGAAGCGCGAGAAGCAGCAACAGCAGGAGAAGGGCACGCTCGGCTGAGCTGCCTCGCCGTCTGCCGCGGACGATGCACACCAGGCGGACCGCAGAACCAGAGACGCGGGCTGGCTATCGCCAGCCCGCGTACGTGTGCGTGACGCCGGCAGGTCGCGCTACTCCTCCGACTCGCGCTCCCCAACCAACCCGGGCTCCTCTATCTCCTCCACCGCGGCGCCCTCCGCGGCAGCAGGGGCGGCCTCCTCTTCCAGCTTGACCGGCGGCGCGATCACGATTACGGTCTCGTCGGGGGGCGACTGGATCTGCACGCCCGGCGGCGCGACCAGGTCGCGGACTCGCAGCGTGTCACCGATGTCCATGCCGGAGATGTCGGCCTCGAAATGGTCGGGGATGTCCCTGGGCAGGCACTCGACCAGCACCTCATGCATGATGTGCTCGAGAATGCCTCCGCGCTTGACCCCCGGGCTCTGATTCACGTGGACCACGGGAATCTGGGTACGGAGGTTCTCGTGCATCGACACGCGGTGGAAGTCTATGCTCAGCAGAGAGCGGCGGACGGGGTCACGCTGCACTTCAGAGATCATGACGGCAGGGTCGCGCTCGGCCACCTCCCCACCTTCGATGGTGAGCCGCAGCAGGGTTGAGTACCAACCCGTCTCCAACAGGGCGCGCGCGAACTGGCTGGCAGCGACCGACACCGACAGGCTTTCCATCCCTCGGCCGTACAGGACGGCAGGGATCATGCCCTGTGCCCGCAGGCGCCGCGCCGCGCCCTTGCCGACCTCAGTGCGGGTCGTCACAGGCAGTATGACCTGCTGACTTCTCATGCAGAAACCCCTTTCGGGAGTGGGATTGGCCGAAAACCGTATGAAGTATAGCACAAAACCGGCGTGTCGCGCCCGCGGCAGGCCCACCTGGGGCGGGACAAGGGTCGGCAAACGGCTCGCAGAGGGCGGGGGAGGGGTGTGCCGAGCCCTCACGGGGGACGGAAATGTGGAACTGAATTAGACAGGTAATCGGCGAGGATGACAGTGGTGAGCAGGCCTGCAGCAATGGTCTAGAAGTCCTGTCATCCTCGCCGCGCGCTGCGTGACGGTCGGAACAAAAAACCGCTCCTCGGGGCCTCTCTCGACCCAGATGAAGCGGGTGCCCGCCGTCGCTTGGTTGTGACCACTCTTGTTCTCTTGTTCCACGATTGGGCCGCAAGGCCGCGATTGCGGGTGAGGTGTTGCTTCCTCACGGGGTCTCAAGCGCCGTCCCGGGGGCGCGGGCGGGTCCGAGCGGTGTCTGCGGGATAGACTATGGAATATTGCGCTCAAGCGGTGGCTCAATGGCGGAATCGTTCGCAATCCTGGTTGTGGAACCGGGAAAGGCCCAACTCAACCATTTCAACGTGGAACTGCGCGGCGAGACGCTCTGGACGACTGGTACGGAGGAACTGGCCACGCGGCTCACGCGCGCGCGCCCGGAGTTGGTCGCGGTCGCTGGGGACGTGGGCACCGCGCGGGATCTCGCCGAGCAATTGCGCCAGCTTGGTGTTGCGCAGTCCATCTTCTTGATCACCCCCGCCGACGAGGAGGTTGTGAGCGAGCCTGGGCAGATCCGGGTCTCCCTGCCGGACGCAGTCAGGATATCGGGCGCGGAATCCCTCCTGCGGCGCCTCATCCAGGCGATGCTGGCTGCACAGGCCCGCACGCCCGTCAGCGCGCTGACCGGCCTGCCCGGCAGCCCGGTGCTGCGCCAGGAGGTGGAGCGGAGGCTGACCGCGCACGAGCTGTTCGTCTTCTTCTACCTCGATCTTGACAATTTCAAGGCGTACAACGACGTATACGGGTTCGGGCGAGGCGACATCGCCATCCGGCTGCTGGGACGGGAGGTGGTGGCGGCTGTGAAGGAGTTCGGGACGCCCGCCGATCTCTGCGTGCACATCGGGGGAGACGACTTCGCCATCGTCACCACCGCGCCGGACCACTCCGAGGTGGCTCGCAGGATCATCCTCGGGCTCGCCTCCGAGGTGCCAGCGCTCTACTCGGACGACGACCGCGCCCGGGGCTACATCGAGACCCGGAACCGACGCGGGGAGCCCACTCGCTATCCCATGATGACTGTCTCGATCGGCGGCGTGAACACCTCCGTTCGGCATATCACCGGGTACCTTCATCTGACCGAGATCGCGGCGGAGGTGAAGGGCTACGCGAAAGCTCTAGAGGGCAACCAGTTCGTGATGGACCGGCGACGGGACTAGAGCGTTGCCCACGTTTCAGGCGAGCCGGCAAGTGGGACGCGCATGTGTCACGGACTCATGGGTTTCGCCAGAAGAGGTAATGGCGAAACCCCTCAGGGCGCCCCCGAGAGCGCTGGGAACCTGGGCCTGCATTACTTCGATGTGCGAACAGCTATAGGGGCGAGGCCGGGTCCACCAGGCGCCCCGACCACGAGCAGAGCAGGCGATCGCGGTGTGTTCGGTGGACAGACCGAGGTCGGGCAGTTCGGGCGTCTGCGGCATCTCAGTTGCGACAGCGATTATGGAAGAACACCGGTGTGGGTTCACCTCTAGGTTGATGCTTTCTGAGAAGGCACACGCGCCGGAAGGCGCGGACGCAGAGCCACGGGTCTACGGCCCCCGCGGGGCCTTGACTGCCGGGTCGCCGAAGGAAGCGAGACTCTGCCAAAAGGTCACCGAACCGCAAGCGATCTCTGTTAGCGGAGTCGGCAGATGAGCGATCAGGCGCGGCAGCCGGGCCGCGACAGCGCGAGAGTGGAGGTCCCGGAGGCGCCTCCTCGGCGGAAACCTGCCGAGGGTGCGCCCACTCAGCGCGCCTACCGCAAGCCAGCTCGCCCCGCGCAGGCGCCGCCCCCTCTCCCCGCGCTGAGCATCAGCCGCGTCTTGGTCGCCATGATCGCCGTGGTCGTTTTCGGCGCGGCCGCTGTGAACAGGATGGGCGCCCAGTTCGGCATTTATCTCGAGATGCTCCTGGCAGCTACTGTCGTCCTCCTCCTGGGACTGGCCCTGCTGCAGTACCTGACACAGCGCGGAACCGCGACCCTCAACCAGGAGCTGAAGCGAGCGCAGCAGCTCGCGGAGCTGAACTCGTCGGTGATCGCGTCCTTCGCCATGGCCATTGACGCCAAGGATCAGCACACCCACGGGCACACGGAGCGCGTTCGCCACATCGCTCGCATGATCGGGGAGGAGATGGGGCTGTCTGACGATGAGCTCCAGGCGCTGGAGACAGGCGCCATGCTGCACGATATCGGGAAGCTGGCGGTGCCTGACTACATTCTCTCGAAGCCCGGACAGCTCTCACAGGAGGAGATGAAGAAGGTCGAGACCCACACCCTGGTCGGCGCCGCGATCCTGGAGCCGGTGCAGTTCCCGTGGCCCGTGATCCCCAGCATCCGCAGCCACCACGAGTGTTACGACGGCTCCGGCTACCCGGACCGACTGACCGGGGATCAGATCCCCCTGGGGGCTCGCATCCTGGCGGTGGCCGATGTCTACGACGCGCTGCTGTCACATCGCCCGTTCCGCCCCGCGATGACGGTGCAGGACGCGGTGCAACTCATGCGCGAGCGCTCGGGCACCCAGTTCGATCCCGAGGTACTGAACACGTGCTTCCGCGTGCTCGCGGCTCAGCAAGCGACCAGCCGTTTTGACTTCATCTTCGACGGGAATCGGACGAACCAGTCGCCGCAGGATACGCCCGGCCGTCGAGCGATCTTCCTGGACATCAAGCATGCCCACCAGGAGTTGCTGGCCCTCTACGAGATCGTGCAGACCATGGGCCAGAGCCTGGATGTCCAGGAGACGCTGGACCTGATCATGAGCAAGACCAAACGTATCATTGACTTCGCCACCTGCGTGATCTTCCTGAGAGAGCACGACAGCGGCGACCTGACGGCGATAGCGGCCTTGGGGCCGTTCTCGGACATCATCCTGCACCGCCGCCTGCCGGTGGGCAGCGGGTGCAGCGGCTGGGTCGCCCAGAGGTGCACGCCATCCGGCCTGGGCCGTTCGGCGAGCGACGACCTGATGCTGCTGCTCGGACCGAGCGCGCGCAACTGCGCCCTGACGGAGGTGCTGTCCGCTCCGCTGGGGAGCGACATCGAGAGCATCGGCGCGCTCACGCTCTATCGCGCCAGCGACCGGCCATTCAACGAGGACGATGCCCGACTGCTCTCGGCGGTATCGCGCCAGGCGACGGTCGCGATCAGCAACGCCCGGCAGTACGAGCAGACCCGCCAGTCGGCGATGACGGATCAGCTGACCGGTCTCGCCAACGCCCGCTACTTCTCCGCGAGCCTCGAGCAGGAGCTGAGTCGGGCGCGTCGCGAGCAGAAGCCGGTGTCACTGGTGGCCATTGACCTGAACAACCTGAAGCAGATCAACGACAACTTCGGTCACCAGCAGGGAGACCGGGACTTGCGGACGCTGGCGGAGGTCTTCCGGCGGCACGTGCGAGACTACGACACCGTCGTCCGGTACGCAGGCGACGAGTTCTTCATCATACTCCCGGATACCCCGAACCAGCGCGCGATCGAGACGTCCAACCGAATCAAGCGAGCGGTGCGCGAGACTGTGCTGGAGGTCGGGCCGGGCCGCGTCGTCAACCTCGGCGCGAGCTTCGGCGTCGCCACCTTCCCCGGTGACGCCAAGGAGGCAGACGCTCTCATTGCCGCAGCCGACCGCGCCATGTACTCCGACAAACGCCTCAACCGCCAGGCGGCGATACTATCCCAGGATAAGACGCAGGGCGCGGGGGAAACACGGGCCGCAGGCGACACAGCGCCTACACGCCCCCCCACGAGTACGGCAGGAATCGCAGCAGGACAGGAGCGACACCCGTCCGAGACCAGCTGACGGCGCGCGAGGGCCGTCATGTGGTCGAGGCATCGCCTGTCGACTCCGCCACACTTGCTTCGGGGTTTCGCCCCCGAAGCTCTATGAGGGTAAGAGGAGCCCGGTTGCCGCTCCTGGGCTCACGCGGGATCCTCGCACCGGCTGGTTGTGACACATGAATCGATCGCTCCAACAGCAGAGAAACCGTTCCGCGGGGCAGGCGATGGCGATCAGGGCTCGCAGCGGCGCTGCGGCCCCGACGGATTCCGCATTCCCCCAGGCCTTCATGCTCCTCATCGGCGTGTGCGGGTACGGGGTACCGGGATGGATGAGCTGGCGGGAGGTGGGGCGAGGGGTAGGGGTGTCGCTGCTGTGGCAGGCGGGGTTCTTTCTGGGGTTGGCGGCGCTGCAAGAGGCGGGCGGAGGCAGCGGGTGATGAGGGGGAGAGCGCTCACCGCCTACCTTGGCGCGGTGATTGGGGTGGGGGTTTTGGGCCTGGTGTGGTCCCTGCAGCAGTGGCGGGGGGTAGAGCTGGGGGTATGGCAGCTGGCGCTGTTCATCGGGCTGGCAGGGGTGCTGGACCTGATGGTGGTGCCGGTGGCTGGGGGTGGGGGAGTGGCGGCCAGCTTTGCGGTGTTCTTCGCCGGCTTGCTGGTGCTGGGGCCAGGGCCCACCGCCTGCGTGGCGGCGTTGGCGGCGGCCTGGTCGGAGGGGATGGTGCGGCGCACCCCGGTGGTGCGCATCAGCTTCAACGCCTCCCACAGCGTGCTCTCCCTGCTGGCGGCGGGAGGCCTCTACCAGCTGCTGGGGGGCCAGCCCGGGCATATCGAGCTGCGCGCCCAGTTGCCCGCGACCATCGCCTCGGTGCTGGCCTTGTGGCTGCTGGAGACCGGCTGGGTGGCGGCCGCGGTGGCTCTGGAGCGAGGGGGGAAGGTGTGGCGGCGGCTGCGCGCCTGCCTGGGGCCCATGCTGGCTTTAGATGGGGCGCTGGCGAGCGTGGGGCTGCTGCTGGCGCTGCTCTACCAGAACGGCTGGCAACTGCTGGGCAAGTCCGTCCCCGGGGAGCCGGGGTACCAGGGGGCGCTGCTGCTGGCGGCGGTGACCCTCATCCCCTCCGGGCTGCTCTACTACGCCTACCGGCTGCAGGGGCATCTGCGCCAGGTGTACGCCCAGAGCCTGCGCACCCTGGGTGCGCTCATGGAGGCGAAGGTGGAAGGGGGCCAGCCCGGGCATGGAGAGAAAGTGGCGGCGCTGGCGGCGGCCATGGCGCAGGCGCTGGAGCTGCCCGCGGGGGAGGTGGAGCAGGTGCGCTACGCCGGCTACCTGCACGACATCGGCAAGGTGGGGGTGCCCGCGGAGCTGCTGCAGCGCAGCCGCAACCGCTTCTCGGGGGAGCCCGCGCCGGTGCGGCTGCACCCCCAGATCGGGGCCCAGATCCTGGCCCCCATCCACTTCCTGGCGCCCGCCGCTCGCATGGTGCAGGCCCACCACGAGCGCTGGGACGGGCTGGGCTATCCGGACGGGCTGAGCCAGGAGCAGATCCCACTGGGAGCAAGACTGCTCTCTCTCGCCGACGCCTACATCAGCCTGATAAGCGGCGCCATCTCCCCCGCCCAGCCTGACACCACCCACACCCTCTCCCTGCTCCGCCAAGCCGCCGGCTCCAGGTACGACCCCGACCTGGTCGAGACGCTGGCGCATGTCCTGAAGCACGCCCGCGGCGCCAGTGTGTTCGCGGCGCGCGAGGTGGACGCGCCGGCGGCCGCGTAGACACCGCGCCCGGCAGGTCCCATTCCAGGGCTGCCGAAGTCGAATCCATCACTTATTACGAGGGACGATCGGTGCCTCCGCGCGTGCTCGTCGTCGGCAGCATCAACATGGACCTGATCGTCCGGTGCTGCGCCGTGCCGCAGGTGGGCGAGACGGTGCACGGCGACGAATTCACAACGGCCTACGGCGGCAAGGGCGCGAACCAGGCGGTGGCATGCAGCCGCCTGGGGGCCCAGACCACTATGGTCGGCCGGGTGGGAAACGACGA
>Ga0315273_10010828_pt1 | contig 11646 bp, 13 predicted proteins | sample YL17G02_0_MG_FD_205753 | JGI IMG/M metagenome (GOLD analysis project Ga0315273, IMG submission 205753) | Sediment microbial communities from Yellowstone Lake, YNP, Wyoming, USA - YL17G02_0 | ecosystem: Environmental > Aquatic > Freshwater > Lake > Sediment | place: USA: Wyoming | collected... | reverse complement strand
GCGAGGACGACCTGCTCGGCGGCACGAGCGGGCGGCAGGATGCGCTCGGCTGGCTCCTCGACCGCGCAACGGTGGGCCTGTGCGCGATCGAGGTCGGTCTGGTCGACCGCGCGCTCCGCATCACGGCCGACTACACCTCGAAGCGAGAGCAGTTCAATCAGCCGATCGGGGCGTTCCAGGCCGTGCACCAGCGTGCGGCGGATGCCTTCATCGACGTGGAGTGCATCCGCTGGACCATGTGGCGCGCTGCGAGCCGCCTCGCCGACGGCGAGCACGCCGGGGACGACGTCTCCATCGCCAAGTTCTGGGCGGCAGAAGGCGGCCATCGCGTCACGTACGCCGCGCAGCACCTGCACGGCGGTATCGGCGTCGACGTCGACTATCCGATTCACCGCTACACGATGTGGTCGCGGCAGATCGAGCTGACGCTCGGCACCGCGAAGGAGCACCTGGCGAGGCTGGGGCAGCGGATCGCGGAGGCGCGCTAGGCGCCAGGTCGGCCACGACGCTGGGCCGTCGAGAGCCTACCCGACACTGCCAGCATGGAACGCGGCGATCAGCTCCCGATAGAATGGATTCCCCGCCAGATAGCGAGGCAGGTCGGACGTCTTCTCGATCGGATCCTTGTTCAGCGAGCTGCAGAGCTGTGCGATCTCCGAGCGACTCGCCTCTGAAAACGCCAGCTCCCTGACCGTGCCGTCGGCGAGCTTGAAGATAAAGAGGATCTCCTCCCGCCCAACGATGTCGTTCCAGAACCCCGGAGTCATCTTCTCGCGAACCAGTTCTTTGTAGCCTGCGCCGCTACTTGCGGGAATGAGGAGCCCACGGAAAGCAGAGCCGGCCCCTTGTAGGATCTTGATTCCGAGGTTGGTGAGCTCCTCGTCTCCGATAGCGCCTGCACCCATGAGAAAGCTGAGGTACTCGTGCGGGCCGGGAATCATCGCTTACCTTCCTTTCGCGTCGAAGTTCCCTCCGCGCCGCCCAACGTTTGAGTTGAACCGCAAACGCCGGCGTGCCGGTGGCTGTCGCCTCGAACGAAGAGCTGGGACCCACCGCGTCAGTCGTGGCGAGTCCAGACTCTGAGCGGACCGATGGCCGTGAAACCACATGCGAGAGCAGCATCGAGGGCAGCCCCGCGCTCATACCCTACAAGAGGGAAATCAGGGAAGGCCTGCTCCATGGCGGTGATTAGCCCGGTCCAAGCGGCGATGGCGTCGCCTGAGTTCACGAAGACATTTGACAGGCCAACAACATTGCCAGTTCGGTTGCCGATTCCGCCGGCGACGATCTCTCGCCCGTCCAGGCCGACGATAAAGGCATGTTCCGCGTCGGCCAAGAGTGAACCAGGGAACTGAACCGGCGCGCTGCGTGCTTCCGAATTGCGAAAGTGTCCTGCCCATGAGGCTTCCCAGTTGGCCAACTCTTCAGATGCCGTGACACGGGACCAGAGGACGTCTGTGGACACGCCCCCCGCAGTGCCAACACCGGGCTCCCGCCAAATCCAGGTCGCCTGGAACAACGGGTCAAATCCTAAAGGTCCCAGTTCGAGGTTGAAGAAGCTGTCCTTGACCGACCAGTTCGCCGCAAGTGGCAGACGCATCAGATCACGGATGTGTTCGAGCGTGGTGTCTTGAACACCAGAATCGGACACAACGATGAGATTTGGATGAAAGGGAGGCGGAGCGCATCGATTCAGCCACACTGTCCGAAAGAACTCACCGGGTACACCGTGCGCGTGGCAGACGGCATCGCACCAGAGTGCGTTGTTTCGAGCAGCGAGCCGTACTTTGGAAGCGTGCATCAGAAATGGCCCTGAGAGTGCGTCGTCTTTACCTTGGTGCGGGCAACCGCTTGAGTTCAGCGCCGTCGAACGCGGTCCGCTTCAACGAAGGATTGGGCGTCATCGCGCGGCTAGCCGACCTGGTCGAAGCGCATGCATCCCACTACTGAGGGAGAACCGACCTTACAAACTCGTCTGACGAAGACACCCATCCCAACAACGTCTGAACCGCCAAGAGAGTTGCATCGTGATTACTTCTCGGGAAGTCGTTCCCGATGGGCTCGGCTGCGCAGTCGGCCAGCAGCACACACGCATAGTCTCTGAACATGGCGTCCCTGATCGTTGACTCCACACAGATACTGGTTGTGCAGCCCGTGATGATCAGGTGCTTGATTCCCCTACTATGGAGCGTCGCGTCCAATTCTGTTTGAAAGAAGCCACTGAATCGGTGCTTGTACAGCTGGATGTCGTGGGCCGTTGGCTGAAGCTCCGAAATGATGTCGGTGTTCCAAGTATCCCTGATCAGCACGCGACTCGAAGCACCATTCGGCGACTGAGCAGCCTCTCCGACTCCAAGCAGAAAATGCCGCGTGTAGTTTGGGCTATCCAATGGTCCGGCATCCGAAAGATCTGGCTTGAACGCCATCTTTAGGTAGATAACGGGAATGCCGGCCGACCGAGCAACACTGAGTACTCTCTTGATGGGCGGCACAGTCTTCTGAATCGACGAAATATCGATGCCGGCACGGTGGAACATTCCACCCACGGCTCCGAAGTCATTCTGCATGTCCACCACGATGATCACAGTCGATGCGACATCGACCGTGATCGGATGCGGCTTGGCATCGATGGTCAAGAGGCGGCTGGGCGGCTTGCTCGAAACGCTATCGGTTGTCATGATCGAATCCTTTGCGAACAACAGGCTCACGCGGCTGCGCACGCTCGACGCCGGCCCGCGTACTGGGTACGCCGGCTCCCGAGCCAGGCTCTCGCAGTGCCGCATAACGGATAGTGTGTCAGCTGCAGCGCCTTATGCAACGCTCCGGAAAGCACAGCCTCAGTGTGCGAACGGACTCGCGAGTAGGTACACCGCTACGTAGAACAGGCTCAGGGCACCGAGATGTATCCAGAGCGGAATCGCGCGGGTCGAACGAATGACGCCACGGCGTACAGCGAGCGCTGTGGCGACCACAATCCCTGTTATGACCGGAAACACGGTGAGCAACAGAAGGTCTCGCCTCTCGATTGGGCTGGTGGCGCCCCAGAAGAGGAGCAAGGTCCAGCCTGCCATGAGCGACGCGCCAATGCCCATCGCGTAGCGATACTCGGGAGAATTGCGGGAGGCGTCTCCTCCGAATAGCGCCGCACCGAGTCGGCGAGACAACATTGGGAAGACGGCGAGCCCGTCGGTGACGGCGCCGACGACGAACGCGATTCTTGCGAGAAGTGTGGCAGTCTCAATTGAAACGCTTAGCATCGTGACCCCCTGGTGTTGCCTAACGCGCAGCATCAGCTGCGGCCGCCCGTCGACCCCGCACGGCAACCAAACCTGGCGGCCGTCCGCTGATGCGTCTTGTTGGGCAGCGGTTGCTAACGATAGACCTCTCGACGATGACCGATCTTGAAGACCTCAACGATTCGTTGGTCATCCTCTACCGAATAAGCGATCCGGTATGAACCTTGGCGAATCCGAAGGCGCTCGGACTCGCCGGCAAGTTTCTGGCTGCCCGGTGCACGCGGAGCGCGCGCAAGGCTTTGGATTCGAGACACAATCCGCGCACGCAGCCCTCGAGGCTCGACCGATTCGAGCTCCTTGACCGCGGACGTCTTGATGAGGACGCTATAGCTTGCCACGCCGCCGAAGGGCCTTGACGACGTTCTCGAAGCTGAGACTGCGCTCCTTGGAGCGCTTCTCGAAGGCTTCGAGGTCCTCGGCATCTTCGGCGAGGCTCAGCCGGACCGCCTCGCTCACAAGATCCGAGATAGACCGATCGGCCGCGGCAGCCTTGAGCCGCAGCGCGCGGTGCACTTCGGCAGGGAGGTAGATCGTGGATCGCTTCGGTACGGCGCCCATCATTCAAAAAGGTACCGCTTTAGCGTCTTGACGTCAAAGCGTCGGATCCGGCTGCCCAACGACTAAGCTCACCTGCCGCGGCGGCCCCTGAGATGTTGCCTCGGGAAAACGCGCCCTGCCGCAGCGGTCCGGTGCAGCGCCTGGTTCGGCGTCCCCCGCGTGACCTCAGAGCCAAGAACTCGACGACAAAGTTTGCCAGGACAAGGACGCCAGTCGGGCCCGCACTCAAACGAACGCCTGATACTCGGGCTTGTAGACGTGCTGCCGGATAAAGGCCACCATGTCGGCCGGACGATCGACACGAGCCAGCCCTGTATCAAACACGAGTTTCGCCACTCGCGCGGCGGTCTGAATCTCGACCTCCAGGATGTTCGACTGCGGCGGGAAGAGCATCCCCAGCTTCAACTGCTCGGGAGTCACCTGGTCGGCCACGGCGTGAGCAGCCTCGATGAACATTTCATCGGTGACGCGCTTCGCGTTCGTGGCATAGATGGCCATGCCGACAGCGGGGAAGATATACAGGTTGTTGGCCTGCGAAGGCAGGAATGTCTGACCGGCGAGGTGAACCGGCGGGAATTGCACACCGCCAGCGTAGACCGCCTTGTCCTTGGACCAGGCGTAGGCATCCTCGGGTAGGCATTCGTGTTTCTCGCTCGGGTTGGACAGGGCAAAGATGATCGGCCGCGCGTTGTGACGCGACATCGCCTCGACAACCTGCTGCGAGAACAGTTTGCCCACGGTGCTGACGCCGATGATGGCCGTCGGCTTGAAGTCCTCGATGGCCGCGACGATCTGCGGCCACTCGGTCGCCAAGTCGAGATGATTGAAGGGCTTGCTGGGTGGCAGCTTGTGCGCGTAGGGCAGCTTGTGGGTGGCAAGACCGGGACGCCCTGCAACCACAAGTCCCTGGGTATCGAACATCCGGATGTTCTGCCGTGCCACCTCAGGCGCGATGCCCTGTTGACCCAGCGCGGAGACGACCAGGTCGGCAAGGCCGATGGCGGCGGAGCCGGCACCGAGAAACAGAATCTTCTGGTCCTTGAGCTGGCCACCGATGAGCTTGAGGGCGTTGATCAATCCAGCGAGCACGATGCCAGCCGTGCCCTGGATGTCGTCGTTGTAGCAGGAGACCTTGTTGCGATAACGCGCAAGCAGGGCGATTGCATCAGATCCGGTCCAGTCCTCGAAGTGGAGGCAGCAGTTCGGGAAAACCTCCTGCACCGCCTCCACGAACTCGTCCACGAAGGCGTACAGTTCCGCAGTCGGCGGGCGCTTCTGCCGCATCCCGACGTAGAGCGGATCGGCAAGATAGGTTTCGTTGTTCGTGCCGGCATCCAGGTACATCGGCAGCAGTCCTTGGGGGGGCACCCCCGCCGCCGCCGTGTAGAGCTGGAGCTTCCCGATCGGAATGCCCATGCCGTTGGCACCCAGGTCGCCCAGGCCGAGGATTCGGCCGCTGTCTGTGACGCAGATGAACCGCACGTCTTTGACCGGCCAGTTGCGCAGCACCTCCTTGACGTGCCCCTTGTGTTTGATCGACAGATACATGCCCAGCGGGCGACGCATAATGTGGTCGAACTTCAGACAGGCTTCGCCGATGGTCGGGTCGTAAACGATCTCGAGGAAGCGGGCAGGGTCCGACATCAGGGTGCGATAGAACAGCGTCTGGTTCGAATCGAGCAGGTTCATCAGGTAGATGAAGCGGTCGAGGTCAGTGGCCTTGTTCTTGAGCTGCAGCAGGACGCGGCTCAGTTGAGTCTCGATCGTCTCGGTCACGTCGGGAACCAGCCCGACCAGCCCGAGCGCCTGCCGCTCGGCCTCGGCAAAGCCCGTGGACTTGTTGATTTGGGGATCGTGAAGAACGTCCATGCCCCGTTTAGTGGTGTTTGTCATGACACTTCTCCATTTCGTGAGCAGTTTTCAGCTAATGTTTGAGTGCGCTATTTCACAGTTGCCACATACGGCTTGACCATCTTCGCGGGATCGACGACGCGGTCGAACTCGGCTTCCGTCACGAAGCCGAGCTTCAGTGCGGCAGCCTTCAGCGTCAGGTCGTTGTCCATCGCGTAGTGCGCGATCTTCGATGCCTTGTCATAGCCAATGACCGGTGAGAGCGCCGTCACCAGCATGAGCGAGCGTTCGACATACTCGCCAATCTTCTTCAGATTGGGTTTCGTGCCCGCGACCAGGAACTTTCGGAAGTTCGTGCAGCCGTCCGTCAGGATCGCGATCGAATGGGTGATGTTGAAGATGATCAGCGGCTTGTAGACGTTCATCTCCAGGTAACCGCTGGCACCGCCAAAGCCGACCGCCACATCGTTGGCCATCACCTGCACGGCGATCATCGTCAGGGCCTCGGCCTGGGTTGGATTCACCTTGCCCGGCATGATCGACGAACCCGGTTCGTTTTCAGGGATGATCAGTTCGGCAAATCCGGCCCGCGGACCGCAGGACAGCAGGCGAATGTCGTTGCCAATTTTGTAGAGCGAGGTGGCCAGCGTGCGCATCGTGCCGGAGAACTGAACGAGCGCGTCGTGGGCGCCCTGAACGGTGAATTTGTTGGGCGCGGTGACGAAAGGCAGTCCGGTGAGCTTGGCGATTTCTGCCGCCGCCGCTTCGGCAAAACCAGGCGCCGAGTTGATGCCGGTGCCCACGGCGGTTCCGCCCAGTGCGAGATGATAGACCCCCGCGAGCGCCGTCTCGAGCCGCTCGCGATTGTCGGCGAGCGTGCCCGCATAGCCTGACCATTCCTGGCCCAGGGTCAGGGGCGTGGCGTCCTGCATGTGGGTGCGGCCGATCTTGATGACGTCCTTCCATTCCTCCGCCTTGGCGGCGATGGCATCCTGCAGCGCCTTCACTGCGGGAATCAGCCGCTGCTTCGCATTCACGGCCGTGGCGATGTACATAGCCGAGGGGAAGGAGTCGTTAGACGACTGGGCCATGTTGACGTGGTCGTTGGGATGCACCGGAGTCTTGCTGCCCAGTGCGGTGCTCGCAAGCTGGCAGCAGCGATTCGATATCACCTCGTTCACGTTCATGTTGAACTGCGTGCCGCTGCCGGTCATCCAGACATGCAGCGGGAACATGTCGCGATGCTGCCCGTCCAGGATCTCGTCGCAGACCTGCACGATCAGCCCATGCGTGCGGTCGTCCAGACGCCCGCCGGCATGGTTGGCATTCGCCGCTGCCTTCTTCAGCGTCGCATAGGCGGTGATCATTTCCCGTGGGATCAGATCCTTGCCGATGCTGAAATGCTCCAGCGATCGCTGCGTTTGGGCGCCCCATAGCTTATCGGCCGGAACATCGACCTCTCCAAGACTATCAGTTTCCTTGCGAACTTCATTCATGGTGCATTCTCCTCAGGCTATGGCACTCGATCAATCGCAACAGAGGCCGAACGGATCGGCGATGAGCTGCCGACCGCCGCAACCCCACCCAGTCTCGACCGCTGGCGGTCGGCGTGTCAAGACGGAAATCCGGCGGCCGGCGGCCTGAAGCGGTGGCACGCCACCGACCGTGGCCGGTCAGCTCCATCGCCTTGTTAGGCCGCGCGACTCTATGTCGGATCTGATATAGTTGTTCCGGCATGGCAGGAATGGACCGGCCGCTCGTGTGGCTCCATGGGGCGGTGACGTCACCGCCGTTCTCACGCCTGGGGCGACTTGAGGCGGGGTTCCTGATCCGGAAGCTGCAGCGGGGAGAAGGTCTAGGGATGCCGGCATCCCGGCCGATGCCCGCGATTGGCCGACGATGCCACGAACTGCGGGTGCGAGACGAAGGCCACAACTGGCGAGTCTTCTACCGATTGGACCCGGATGCCATCGTGATCTTGGGCATGTACGACAAGAGGACGCAGATGACGCCGCGGCTGGTGCTCGAAGGCTGTCGCCAGCACGCCGAGCGCTATGACCGGGATGTGAAGGGAGACCGACGATGAGGAAGGCGAAGCGAGCCCGGCTCAAGGCGGCCGGTTGGAAGCTGGGAACCGTCCGAGAGTTTCTCGGACTCAGCGAGGAAGAGGCCGCCTTTCTCGAGGTGAAGCTGGCTTTGGCGAAGAGCCTCCGCAAGCAGCGCGAACGGAAAGGGCTGACCCAGAGCGAGCTTGCAGAACTGATCGAGTCGAGCCAGTCACGTGTGGCGAAGATGGAGGCGGGCGACCGTACCGTGAGCCTCGACCTGCTCGTCCGCTCGCTCCTCGCGATGGGAACCACCAAGCGAGAACTCGCGCGAATCATCTCAGCACCCCGCCGCGCGGCCTAGCGACCTGCGGTTGAGCGGCCGGGCGCACACAGCGCTCGACCGTGGTTGGCCGGTCGCCGCCCGGTCCGCTCCAACCGCTGGTTAGACGGTGGCGCGACTGATCGAACGGTCGACGCCCGCGTAGTCCAGGCATCGCCTCTGATCGCGCTACTTCGCTGGCTCGGCAGGAGGCGCGCCGATCGATGCGTGATCCATCACGTAGCGCCATCCGTCAGCGGTCTTCACGATGACCTCGGACGTGCGAATTTGCGAGGTGGCCGGCTCTCCGTCAAGCCCGTTCTGCGTCACCTCCCAGTGACCAAAAATCGCGATGTGCGACGGGTCGAGTTGCACGCCGATGTCGTCCTTGAGAACCGTCTTGCTGGCGAGTTTCGGGTCGCAGAGATTCTTCGCGAGCTTCTCGATAGCGGCTTTCCCCTTTGCTTCTTCGCCGGCTCCGGGCCAGATGACGAACGCATCGTCGGTATATAGCTCGACGACTGCCTTCACGTCACCGGCGGTGCACGCCTTCGAAAACGCCTCGTCATGTTTCTTCGCGTCCGCGGTCGCGTCCGCGAAGGCCGGCCCCGCAAGCGCCAAGACTAGAACAACCACACTCAGATTTCGCATATACTGTCTCCTGTTAGCCAGATCATCTTCTAGTTGCGCCAACGGTGCAAGCCGCTGGATGAAGACCGCCATATTGCTTGAGCAACCACGGTCCCACGCTGTCCAACGCCTGCCGCTCACCCGCCGCGGCCACTGACGCCGCCACGTACTTCGCCTGAACCGTCACGGGGCCGCGGTCGGGTGCAGCGGCTTGTTCGGCACGCTCCAGTCTTCAAACAAGGCGCGGGTTCCATCGGCCCTGTTCGCTGCTATTCGAGCGGCGGACGCCGCCCGCGATCCGGCGCCTCGACCTCGAGTCGCGCGGCAATCGAGAGCAGCGCCTCGTCCGTCCCGACCCGGGTTACGAGCTGGACGGCAAGCGGCAGCCCGTTGCTGTCGAAGCCCCACGGAAGAGAGATGGCGGGGGTCGCGGCTAGGTCCCACAGGCAGGTGAAGCGCAGCACGCGGAGAGTGTTGCGATGGTCGTTTCCAAAGAACTCGATGAATTGATCCTCGCCGATCAGGGGCGGTGCGGTGAAGGGCGACACCGGAGAGAGCAGCACATCGATCTCCTCGAATAACCGGTCGACCCGGTGGCGAAACGCGCGCGCTTCGACCGCGCCCCCGACGCGCGCGAGTGGGTCGAATGTCGAGAAGAGGGCAAGTGCGTGGCGCGCGATTGGGCCGTACTCCGGCGCGCGAGCCGGGTAGAAACGTGCGTGCGCGGCCCGCATCTCGATGTCGAACACGCTGGAGAAGGTCGTCAACGAGGCCTCCAGATCTGGCAGCTCGACCGGAACGATCGTCGCACCGAGCGCCTCCATGCGTTCTCGTGCCGCGCACACAGCCGCGAGCACTTCGGGCATAACGCCGGTTGTCACGAAGCCTTCGTCCCAACCGATTCGCACGCCCTTGAAATCGTCTCGCGGCGCCGGCTCCGGGGGCGGCGTCACCTGTCGCCGCGTCGACGAATCGCGAGGGTCGAGACCTGCCACACAGTGGAGCAGAAGCGCTGCGTCCGCGACGCTGCGCGCGATCGGACCCACATGGTCGAGTGACGCCGCAAGCGGGAAGACGCCGTCGCGCGACACACGCCCCCACGTGGGCTTGAGACCGACGACTCCGCACCAAGCAGCCGGCAGCCGGATCGAAGCCACTGTGTCGGTACCCAGCGTTGCGCTCGCGAGCCCGCAGGCAACCGCGATTGCCGAGCCGCTAGACGAGCCGCCCGGCGAGCGGTCCAGGGCCCACGGGTTAAGCGCAGGCCGTGTGTCGGGATGGTGGGCGAGGAAGGCAAACTCGGTCATGTGGAGCTTGCCGAGCAGCACCGCGCCTGCCCCATCGAGCCGTTCCACGGCGGTCGCACTGCGCGTGGGCACGTTTCCCCCGAGGATGCGCGGCGACCCGCAGGTCGTCGGGATGCCTGCTGTGTCGAAGAGATCCTTCACCGCCAGGGGAACACCGTGCAGCGGGCCGAGCTCGCGGCCGTCCTCAAGAGCCCGTTCAGCCCGCCGCGCTGCCTCACGGGCGTGGTCCGCGGCCACGTGCAGATAGCTGTGAACCTGTGGATCGACCCGCTCGATACGCTCGATATGGGCGTTGACCGCTTGGAGCGGTGACACCTCCCTGGTGCGGATCCGGCGCGCCAGAGACACCGTGGACTCGTAGCACAGATCGTCTCGTCTCACCGGAGCCTCCCTCTCGCCGCCTAACGGATCAGCGCTCAGCTGCGCCGCGGGCGCTGACCACCAGCGCCAGGGCAACCGAGCGCGACGCCAGAATGCTACCACCTTCGATCACGGCGCAGCCCGCGGTGTCAGCTGCAGCGCGTTGTTGGGCGGCGGACTCCACCTGCCATTTCCAGCTCATGGGTTGCCTCGCGCGACGAGGTCGCAGTAGCGAAACCAAGCGTCTCGTGGAATACGGCTGCGCCGGGATTGTCTGTTCGAACGCGAACAGTCGCATAGTGCCCGCGAGCCACGGACAGCGCCCTACTGACAAGGCATCGGGCTACGCCCTGCCTGCGAAACAGCAGAGCAACGTAGGGGTAGCGAACGCGGGGGTATCCTATCGTTCCCACCACAGGTCCTCTAGACCATACGGAGCGCCACACCGACTCATGAACTCGATGAACGATCTTGAGACCAACAAGACGCTGGTCCGCAGCCTTTTCGAAGACGTCATCGACGGCGGCGACTTAAGTCTGGCCGACCAACTGCTGCGGCCGGATTACATCGAACACAATCCCTCTGTTGGCCAGGGGATCGAAGGGTTCAAGGCGTATTTCACCGGTCTCGAACGAACAAAGAAACGCTTGCGTGTGACTTCGACAATGACGATTCAACACATGCTGGCCGAGTCGGATCACGTTTGCGTCTACATTGAGACGCGCATGAAAGGAACGCTGAACCTCACCTTTCAAGCCATGGAGCTGTTTCGGATCTGCGATGGCAAGATCGCCGAACACTGGGACGTGATTCAGGGCCGCGGGCTCCTCTCGTCATTGGTCCTCCTGGCGAGCGGATGACGACCGTCGCCAACTGGCTATTGAAACGATGGGCGCCTGAGTCACACTCATCGCGGAGGCGTCCAAGAAGGCGAAGTCCTTCGCGAGTGCTTGCAGCAACAAGCTGGTAGAGTCCAACGGGAAGTGTGTTGATCTGCTGAGCGGAAACGCCCGTATTCATCGGTTCGCCCGTTCCGCCGCCCAACGCATGGCCGCTAACCTGCGGCCGCGCGAAGGCGACCACGACTCGTGTCGAGCAAGTCGCTCCGCGCAGCTCAAGCCCGCGGCCGTCAGCTTCGGCGGCTCATTGGGCGGCAGTCCCTCAACGCGCCTCCCGTACGGCACGGACTGGCTCTCGCAGGAACGAAATTGCTCCTTCTGGAGCACCGATGAACGGATTGAGTTCGCTTTGACGCACGAATCCAAGCCGCTCATAGA
>Ga0315273_10010826_pt1 | contig 11647 bp, 7 predicted proteins | sample YL17G02_0_MG_FD_205753 | JGI IMG/M metagenome (GOLD analysis project Ga0315273, IMG submission 205753) | Sediment microbial communities from Yellowstone Lake, YNP, Wyoming, USA - YL17G02_0 | ecosystem: Environmental > Aquatic > Freshwater > Lake > Sediment | place: USA: Wyoming | collected... | reverse complement strand
CTCCCAGGCCAGTTTTTTTGGTCACTTTAAGAAAACGGGCGGGTATTATCTGGTCAGTGTCGATATCGTTTACCGGGAGGAGAACGACCCGGGAGGTCAATGTTGTAAAGGGAGAGAAATCAGCCATCCAGATGATGCTCCATGTAGATTATCAGAGGTACGCACGGGGATCCGTGATGCAACCGGTTATGGCCGCCGCCGCTGCCACAAGCGGACCTGCCAGAAATGTGCGTGCGCCGCGTCCCTGCCTGCCTTCGAAGTTGCGGTTGCTGGTGCTTACCGCGTATTCGCCTGGTTCGATCTGGTCACCATTCATGGCAATACACAGGCTGCATCCGGGTAAGCGCCATTCGGCTCCTGCTGACTTGAAAATGCCGTCAAGACCTTCTGCTTCAGCCTGTAGTTTGACCTGTTGGGAGCCAGGAACGATGATGACACGCACATCAGGGGCCACCTTGCGGTCTTTGAGCAGACTGGCAGCCAGGCGAAGGTCAGAAAGGCGGCCATTGGTGCAACTGCCGATGAATACGGCATCGACTGGATGATCTATCAGTGGGGTGCCAGCCTGTAACCCCATATACTGTAGCGATCTCTCAAAGGCAGATCGTTGGTCGGCGCCGGGAAAAACCTCCGGCAGGGGAATTCGTCCATTGATCGGAATGCTCATACCCGGATTTGTGCCGTAAGTGATCATCGGTTCAAGCTTTGATGCGTTCAAACTATAAATTTTATCATAAATTGCCCCTTCATCGGTTGGAAGTAGTCGCCAACCTTCCAGGCTTGTTTCCCAATCTTTTCCTTTGGGGGCATAATCCCGCCCAGCCATGTATTCATAGGTAATATCATCTGGGGCAACCATCCCGGCACGAGCACCGGCTTCGATGGACATATTACATATAGTCATTCTCTCTTCCATGGTCATGGAGCGGATGGTATCCCCGGTATATTCCAGGACATATCCCGTTCCACCACTGACGCCCACCTGGTTGATTAAAGCCAGGATGACATCTTTGGCCGTCACTCCGGGACCAGGCTGGCCATCGATATGTACCTCAAATGTCTGTGGCTGGTTTTGCAGCAGGCATTGTGTGGCAAGAACATATTCCACCTCGCTGGTACCAATGCCAAAAGCGAGCGATCCGAAGGCGCCATGAGTTGCGGTATGACTGTCGCCGCAAACAATGGTCATGCCCGGTTGGGTCAACCCCAACTCCGGGCTGATGATATGAACGATGCCCTGGGATGGACTTTCGAGGTCGAAGAGCCGGATACCAGTTTCGTGGCAGTTTGTTTCTAATTGGTGAATCTGCCTGGTGCACATCTCATCGGCAAAAGCCATTCTGCCCAGAGGGGATGACCCATCCGAGAGAGTTGGCACAGCATGATCAATGACGGCAAACGTTTTATCAGGACGGCGTACTTTTAATTTTCGTTGCTTGAGTCCTTCAAAAGCCTGGGGGGAAGTTACCTCATGAACTAGGTGCAGGTCAATATACAGAACCGCCGGAGATTCCGGTTGTTGGGTAACAATGTGCTGGTTCCAGATTTTGTTAAATAATGTTTCAGGCCTCTTCATTGGTTGAGTTGGGTGTTGGATTCCGTTTGGTGGGATATTGGGCTCTACCGTAGATAGTAAAATTCTCCTGTTCTGGGGGATAGAAAGCAGATACATCCCATCCGGCAGGAATGGTGTGCGGTTCACGGAAAGGATCTGGCTCTACAACAGGGTCTGTTTCAATTGATTTGGTTTTTCGGGGGTTCATGATGTTTTCTCCTCAATATTAAGTATGAATAATTACGATATAGATGCCACTGCGGCTTCTTCAAGTTGTCCATATCTGCCGCTGGCAACCAGCATTTTGTTTAACGCTGATAGATATGCCTTGACACTGGCGACGATAATATCGGTATCAGCACCATATCCGCCAAATTTTTGTGGTTGCTCACTTTCGTTTTGCGGATTCTCAATCAGCATAGGTTCCACCCCCTGGATGCGAACGGTCACTTCACCCAGCGCGTCAATCCCCTCAGTGACGGCATGGATGACAAATTCCTGCAATGTGTTTGGAAGCTGGATAATTGCGTCAATTGCTTTAAACGCAGCATCTACAGGTCCTGTTCCGACACTGGCATGCACATGCTGATTCCCATTCGGATCACGCAGGCGAATGGTGGCAGTAGGCATACCCATTGTCCCGCAGGCAACCTGGAGACCATCCAGTGAAAATAGTTCGCGTGGTTGGTATAGCTCATCCGAGATCAAGGCTTCCAGGTCGGCATCTGTGATGACCTTTTTCTTGTCAGCAAGGGCTTTAAACCGCCCAAAAATGACTTCCATATCCGCTTCCTTAAGCGGATATCCCAATGATTGCAGGCGTGTTTTCAGGGCATGCCGTCCGGAATGCTTGCCCAGCACCAGCTTTGTTTGGGTTACTCCGACAGTTTCCGGTCGCATGATCTCATAAGTAAGCTGGTGTTTGAGCAAACCGTCCTGGTGGATTCCGGCTTCATGAGCGAAGGCGTTTGCGCCAACAATCGCCTTGTTAGGTTGAACGCTGATGCTTGTGTAGTTGCTGACCAGTTTACTCATGCGCGCGATCTGGGTGGTATCGATGCCGGTGGATAGGTGAAAAATTGGCTGGCGCGTCTTTAATGCCATAACAACTTCCTCAAGAGCAGTATTTCCAGCTCGCTCACCAATCCCGTTTATGGTGACCTCCGCCTGCCGGGCTCCAGAGCGAATACCAGCAAGGGTGTTGGCTGTAGCCATACCAAGGTCATTATGACAATGGACAGATACGATACAGGACTCAATCCCGGGGATGTGCTGGATAATGCCAGAAATCAACCCGCCGAATTCTTCGGGAATGGTATAGCCCACAGTATCCGGGATATTGAGAGTGGATGCACCTGCTTTAATGGCTTCTTCCAGCACCAAATACAAAAATTTAGGATCGCTGCGTCCGGCATCTTCCGGGCTGAACTCGACGTCCTCGCACAGGCTGCGTGCATATGCGACCATTTCGCGCACACGCTCCAACACCTGTTCCCGTGACATTTTCAATTTGTACTGCATATGGATATCTGATGTCGCCAGGAATGTGTGAATCCTGGGTTTGGCGGCGGGCTTGATGGCTTCCCAGGCTTTTTCAATATCACTGCGCGTGGTGCGCGCTAATCCGCAGATGATCGGGATTTTTCCCTCTTTTGCTGTATTCCCAACCTCAACAGCAATTCTGCGGACAGCTTCCAGGTCATCGGGTGATGCCGCCGGGAAACCTGCTTCGATGATATCGACACCCATGTTTGCCAGACCGCGTGCCACTTCCAGTTTTTCTGGGCTGGTCAAAGTAGCGCCCGGTGACTGTTCTCCGTCTCGTAGCGTGGTATCAAAAATCCTAATATAATCTTCTGTCATGAGCACTGCCTCCGATCAGCCTTTTGTCCAGTTTTCAGGGCGTAATGAGCGCACTTGCGAACCAGCAGCCCACATTTCAGATTCGCGCATCACACGCAGTTCCTCATCCAGCTTTTCTTTATAGTCCGGGGCGCTGTTGCTTTTGAGCACAATGCGGGTCTCCTCACCGGAGGCAACACTCTGGTAAAGACGTTCGAATACTGGCAAGGTGGCATTGCGAAACTCGTGCCGCCAATCCAGAGCTCCTCGCTGAGCGGTGCTGGAGCAGTTGGCATACATCCAATCCATGCCATTTTGGCCCACCAGCCGGATCAGGCTTTGCGTGAGTTCTTCCACAGTCTCGTTAAACGCTTCGCTGGGAGTATGACCATTTTTTCGCAGCACAGCATATTGTGCTTCCATAATCCCAGCCAATGCTCCCATCAGCACACCCCGTTCCCCGGTGAGGTCACTGAATACTTCCCGCTGGAAAGTTGTGGCAAATAGATATCCAGATCCAATTGCCATGCCAAGCGCCAGGGTGCGGTCTTTTGCGCGCCCGGTATAATCCTGTTCCACTGCAAAGCTGCTATTGATACCGCTGCCGTTCAGGAAATTGGCTCGCACGCTTGCCCCGGAACCTTTGGGAGCAACCAGGACGACATCCACAAAATCCGGGGGAACGACACCAGTCTGGTCTTTGTAAACGACCGAAAAACCATGCGAGAAATATAGGGCATCACCCTTTTTTAACCGGGGCTTTATATAAGGCCACATTATTTTCTGACCTGCGTCAGAGATTAAATACTGGGATACAGTGCTGTAGTCAACAGCTTCTTCCAGTGAATATAGGGTTTTATTGGGTACCCAGCCATCCTTCATTGCCTTGTCCCACGATGGCCCTTCGGGGGTAGCGCCAACGATCACCCGAATGCCGTTATCCCGCATATTCAATGCCTGTGCTGGTCCCTGAACGCCGTAACCAAGCACCGCTACCGTCTCATCTGCTAATACATCTCGAGCTTTTTCAAGTGGGAATTCCTGCCGGGTTACCACTTCTTCCTCAACACCGCTAAAATTCATGATTGCCATCAAATGCTCCTTAATAATGAATGATGATGTTAATATCGGTTATATGGCCACAGCAACCTGGTGAGCTTTGCCATTGCCATTCCCATTCGGATATATCGATGCTGTACCGCGTGACATAATAACCACCCCGGTGCGAACCATTTCAATGATGCCCCATGGTCGAAGCACTTCGATAAACCCCTCAATCTTCTCTTCATCACCGGTAATCTCGATGATAAAGGAATTATTGGTGACATCTACAATACGGGCGCGAAAAACATCCACAATTTGCATAATATGCATGCGGTTATCCGGGGTGGCATTGACTTTAATCATCGCCAGATCACGGCTGACGCTCGGGATTGTGCTGAGATCATTCACCTGGATGACATTCACCAGCTTGTACAGGTAAGCGGTCAGGCGTTCCACACTGACTTCGTCGCCATCCACAACAATAGTCATACGGGATACTCCGGGTGTCTCCGTGTGACCGACAGTCAGCGATTCAATATTAAACATCCGTCGGCGGAAGAGGGAGGAGACCCTGTTTAGAACTCCCGGTTTGTCCTCAACGATCACAACAATGGTATGGTACATATCTCATTTCTCCTCAGTTGGCATTGAGCCTGGTTTTATCCAGCTCGTTCCGGGATTGGCCGGCGGAGCATCTGTTTCAAGTCGGCTCCGGCGGGAACCATCGGGTAGACCATATCTTCTTTAACGACCCGAAAATCAATAACTACTGTCCCATCGATCTCATGCGCTTTTTGAATCGCTTCTTCTACTTCAGAGCGCCGGGTGACACGCATTCCGATCAGGTCGTGTGCTTCAGCAATTTTCACAAAATCCGGGCTGCGCAAGGGAGTGGATGAATAGTTCCGATCATAGAAAAGTTCCTGCCACTGCCGTACCATTCCCAGGTAGCCATTGTTAATAATGGCGATATTGACTTTGATGCCCTCCTGGGCAGCCGTTGCCAGCTCCATTTGGGTCATCTGAAAACCACCATCTCCAACAACCAGCCACACATTGGCATCCGGCCGGCCAAATTTTGCGCCAATGGCTGCTGGTAAACCGAAACCCATGGTGCCTAATCCACCTGATGATAGAAAGTTGCCTGGGTTTTCTTGTTTGTAATACTGTGCCGTCCACATCTGATTTTGACCGACATCGGTTACAACCAGTGCCTGTCCCTGGGTATACTGCCACAAATCATTGATTACGTGCGCTGCGTGTAAATGACCATCGTCTGGCAGATTCTGGATATCCAGCGTTTTGCTTTCGCTTTTCATTTCAGAGATGGAAGCCAGCCATTCGGAATGGTTGCAAGGTTCAAGATGCTCCAATATCTGGCAAAGTGTTTCACGCAGATCCCCGATTAATGCCAGATCTACCTTGACACTCTTATTGATCTCAGAAGGATCAATATCCAGATGGATCTTCCTGGCATGAGTAGCATAGGTTTTTAAATTTCCGGTTGTACGGTCATCAAAACGCATTCCAAAGGAAAGCAGCAGGTCGGCGTCCTGGATGGCATGGTTGGCCCATGATTCCCCATGCATGCCCATCATACCCATGTTTAATGGATGGCTGGCAGGCATTCCGCCCAGCCCGAGCAGCGTCATTGCAACCGGAATATTCGTTCGCTCTGCGAATTCCATTAATTCATTTACTGCCCCGCTCAACAGTACGCCCCGACCGGCGAGGATCACCGGCCGTTTGGCAGCATAAACCATTTCCAGGGCCTGTTGTATGTCTTTGGAGACAGGGCGGTAATCCGGACGATACCCGCGTAATTGAATTGGGTTGCCATCTGGCTCCCAGTCATATGAATTTTGCTGGGCATCCTTGGCGATATCTACAAGCACCGGACCGGGCCGGCCAGAGCGGGCGATGTAAAATGCTTCCCGGATCGTATGATTGATGTCGCAGATGTCGGTCACCAGGTAGTTATGTTTGGTAATCGGCAGGGTAATACCGGTAATATCAATTTCCTGGAAAGCGTCATAACCGATAAACTTGCTGTTCACCTGTCCGGTGATAAAAACAGTTGGCGAGGAATCCATCATCGCCGTGGCAATACCGGTTACCAGGTTGGTGGCGCCCGGGCCAGATGTGGCCATCGCAACACCCACTCTGCCGGTAGCACGGGCGTATCCGTCAGCCATATGGGCTGCTCCCTGCTCATGGCGCACCAGCACGTGATGAATTGGGTACTTTGTCATGGCATCGTAAATTGGCAGATTTCCCCCGCCCGGATAACCAAAAACAACATCAACTCCCTCTTGAAGCAGACTTTCCCATACAATTTGAGCACCAGTAAGTTTCATTTTCTCATTTCTCCTCTGATCAGTATGATTACGTTAGATTTCAAGGACCGCACCGCGATCGGCGCTGGTCACGAAATGGGCATAACGTTGCAGCCATCTACTCTGCGTGCGTGGTATAAAAGCTGGAAGGGCAGCCAGTCGTTTCTGGATCTCCTGCTCTGAAAGGCGAACTTCAAGTGTCCGGGTGTCCAGGTCGATGTCGATCATATCCCCATGCTCCAGAGCTGCGATAGGACCGCGCGCGGCTGCCTCAGGTGAAATATGTCCAATACAGGCGCCGCGCGTTCCCCCTGAAAAGCGACCGTCAGTGATCAAGGCAACCAGGTCTCCCAATCCCATGCCCACGATTGCGCTGGTTGGGCTGAGCATCTCGACCATGCCTGGCCCGCCCCTGGGGCCCTCATACCGGATGACCACCACTTCACCGGGTTGTACCTGACCGGAAAGGATTCCCTTCTGGGCATCCTCCTGGGATTCAAATATCCTCGCCGGACCGCTGAATTTTCGCATAGTCGGGTTGACCCCACTACTTTTTATTACGGAACCGTGGGGAGCCAGGTTCCCGAACAGGCAATCTAGTCCACCCCTGTGAGAATGAGCATTTTCATGGCGACGAATGACTTCCTCATCCTGGATGGCTGCTCCTGCCAGATTCTCTCCCAGCGTATGGCCATTAACCGTCATCCGGTTCAGATGGAGCAAACCGCTGGCTGCATGGATTTCCTTTAGGATTGCAGGAACACCACCTGCCTGGTGGACATCCTGCATGTGCCAGGGTCCGGCAGGACTGACTTTACAGAGGTGTGGAACCTCTGCCGAGATAGAGTTGATCCGTTCCAATGGGTAGGATATCCCGGCTTCATCAGCCACTGCCAATCCATGAAGGATGGTGTTGGTTGAGCCGCCCATGGCTACATCCAGGGCGAACGCATCATCAAACGCCTCCAGCGTAGCAATACTGCGCGGTGTGATTTGATTTCTCACCAGATCCAGGATCAAGCATCCTGCCTGCCGAGCCATTTCTTCCCGTTGAGGTGTGCGCGCCAGGGCGGTGCCGTTAAAGGGAAGTGCGAGACCGAGCGGCTCCAACAGGCAATTCATACTGTTTGCGGTAAACATGCCGGCGCACGAACCACATGATGGGCAGGCATGATCTTCGAGCATTTTTAATTGCTGCAGGTCGATCCTACCGCTCTGGTATGCCCCAACTCCTTCAAAAACCGAGATCAGGTCAACGACCTGTCCATCAGGCATCTGACCGGCAGGCATCGGACCACCAGAAATGAAAATGGTCGGGATATTGAGGCGCATTGCCGCCATCATCATTCCTGGGACAACCTTGTCACAGTTGGGAATACACACCATACCATCGAAGCAATGTGCTGAAACCATGGTTTCTACACAGTCGGCAATCAATTCACGCGAGGGGAGAGAGTAATGCATCCCTGCATGTCCCATGGCAATCCCGTCATCCACGGCGATGGTATTAAACTCAAAAGGCACACCACCGGCAGATCGGACGGCATCTTTCACAATACTGCTCATCGATTGTAAGTGGATATGACCGGGGACAATTTCAGTAAAAGAATTAACAATAGCAATGAAGGGTTTAAGGAAATCGGCATCTGAGAGACCAACAGCCTTGAGCAAGGCGCGATGTGGGGCGTGTTCGATTCCTTGCTTTATTTGGTCTGAACGCACGATATCCTCCAAAATAAAACCGCCCGATTGGTTCGGGCGGTTGGTTGGTTTTTGTTATAAATTACGAAGGTCTACTTCTTTTTTATCTGCACTTTCACTCGGGCCGCCCGAACTTCAAATTGGCTCTCAATAATAATGAGAGCCGCAATAAGGACGAGAATAGATAGGACGATAAAAGTGAATGTAGTCATAGTGTCAGTATATTAGGTTTATTATAGCATGCAAAAAGCAAAAGTCAACCCCCCAATTTTAAAATGTTAAAATGTTACAGTATGGAAAACCCATAGAAAGACTTGCCAAAAGAGAGAGTTCCGAACTGTAACCTTTAAAAAAGCAATGATTGACACGCGATAAGTAACTCTGTATAATTGTTGAAACAATCGAGCTCTAATGGTCAAAAGGAGTAGACCACCTGGAAGCTGATAGAGAAGGAGGTAAAAGCTGGAAGCCTCCACAGCGGACATTGGTCGAAGTCGTTTGACTGAAATGCCGAAGAAAGCCACAAAGCCAGTAGACCGGCACGGGTAAGCCCGTTAGCGCGTAACCCGGATGTTTGTCCGGGGTGAGTGCACCAGTTATTTTGGTGAATAGAGGTGGTACCGCGGAAGAAACCCTTTCGTCCTCAAGGATGAAAGGGTTTGTTGTTTACCTATACCAGAGATCTGTCAGGAGTTTAGAATGACCGAAATAACACTACCAAAAGCATACGATTTCAGTACCACTGAAAAACGTTTATACCAGTGGTGGGAGCAAAATGGCTTTTTTCAACCTTCCAATGACCCAAATAAACCGGGGTTTAACCCGGCTGTTAAACCATTTGTTATTTCCATTCCACCGCCCAATGTAACCGGAGGACTCCACCTGGGCCATGCAATGTTTGTAACCATGGAAGACTTGATGATCCGCTACCACCGGATGAAAGGAATTCCGAGCTTATGGGTGCCTGGTTCAGATCATGCTGGTATCGCCACGCAGCTTCAAGTTGAGAAAATGCTCGCTCAAGAAGGCTTACGCCGGGAGCAGATTGGGCGCGACGAATTTGTAAGGCGAACCTGGGCGTGGAAAGAGAAATATGGCGGGATGATTACCCAGCAGATCCGCCGTCTGGGAGCCTCCTGTGACTGGACGCGAGAGCGCTTTACCCTGGATGATGGTTTATCGCGAGCTGTTCGTACGGCTTTTGTCAGTTTGTATAAGAAGGGTTTGATCTACCGCGGCCCGCGCATGATCAACTGGTCCCCAGGTTTACGCACGGCAGTATCTGACCTGGAAGTGGAGTATGAAGAGGAACCTGGTTTTTTGTATTACTTCAAGTATATGCTCGAAGATGGAAGCGGTTATATCCCGGTGGCTACAACACGTCCGGAAACCATTCTTGGTGATACTGCTGTCGCAGTACATCCGGATGATGAGCGCTATACAGCCATGGTTGGGAAGAAAGTCCGCGTACCTGTTCTGGGGAGGCTTGTACCAGTGATCGCCGATTCTTATGTGGATCGGGAATTCGCAACAGGAGCGTTAAAAATCACCCCTGGACATGATCCTAATGACTATTTGATCGGGCAGCGTTTTGGGCTGGAGGTGATCAGTGTCCTTGATGAGGCTGCCTGTGTGAATGCCAGCGGAGGACCTTATGCTGGATTGGACCGCTTCGAATGTCGGAAAAGACTCTGGGAGGATATGCGTGCCGCTGGATTAACCATCAAAGAGGAACCATATACGGTAAATGTCCCGCGCACACAACGAGGCGGTGAAATTGTTGAACCAATGATTTCCACCCAGTGGTTTGTAAAAATTAAACCACTGGCAGACGCAGCGCTGGAAGCAGTGCGGAGTGGTCGCATCCGCATCGTTCCAGAAAGGTTTGTTAAGGTATATTACAACTGGCTCGAAAATATTCAAGATTGGTGCATCAGCCGGCAGTTGTGGTGGGGACATCGCATTCCGGTATGGTACTGTGAAGAATGTGGTGAAATGATCGCGGAACTACAAGATCCAACCGGGTGCCCCAGGTGCGGGAGTCAAAAAATCCATCAGGACCCGGACGTACTGGATACCTGGTTTTCTTCAGCCCTCTGGCCATTTTCTACCCTGGGATGGCCTGAAAAAACGCCTGACCTGGATTATTTCTACCCAACATCGGTGATGGAAACGGGATATGACATTCTTTTCTTCTGGGTGGCACGCATGATTATGACTGCCCTGGAATTTACAAATAACATACCTTTCCATACCGTGTATTTACACGGATTAATCCGGGCTGAAAATGGCAAAATGAGTAAATCATACGGTAATGTCGTGGATCCGCTGGAAATGATGGATGAATTGGGTACAGACGCGTTGCGTTTTACCTTGCTGGTGGGCTCAACCCCCGGAAATGATATGAACCTGAGCGTGAAAAAAGTGGAATCCAATCGAAATTTTGCCAATAAAATCTGGAACGCAGGCCGTTTTGTGATCGGTATGCTCTCCCAGGTGCCAGAAGCTCCGCAAGGCGAACCTCAATGGACTGTTGCAGATTCATGGGTTTGGGCCAGATTACAATCGCTGATCCGGGAAACCAATCGCTTGTTTGAGTCCTATCAATATGGTGAAGCCGGCAGGCAGATTTATGAGTTCTTCTGGAGTGAGTTTGCTGATTGGTATGTAGAAGTTGCCAAGCTTCAAATTGCAGAGGGCGATGACAGGGCTTTTTATACCGCTCAAACCTTGGTGCGAGTCCTTGATACCTGCCTGCGATTGCTTCATCCTTTTACTCCGTTTATTACTGAAGAATTATGGGGTCATCTGAAGACAGCTGCCCAACAACACTCGCCCCAGATGTCCCCAAAAACTGGATGGGAAACTGCCTTAATCATCGCCCGCTGGCCGGAATCCAGAGACCCGGAAGGTTGGGAAGATCAATCCATAGCCGATTTCAATCTGGTAATGGATATTATCCGTTCTATCCGAAATCTTCGGGCAGAGAAGAAAGTAATGCCCGGAAAGAAAATTCATGCCATCCTGGCAGCAGGTGATCGGTTTGCATTGTTGAAATCTCAAGAAAAAACATTGGCTGCATTGGCTCACCTGGACGCTGAAAAGCTGATCTTGGTATCCACAATTCAGGAGAAACCGCAAAACCAGATCTCTTTGATTATTTCCGGAG
>Ga0315273_10010825_pt1 | contig 11647 bp, 9 predicted proteins | sample YL17G02_0_MG_FD_205753 | JGI IMG/M metagenome (GOLD analysis project Ga0315273, IMG submission 205753) | Sediment microbial communities from Yellowstone Lake, YNP, Wyoming, USA - YL17G02_0 | ecosystem: Environmental > Aquatic > Freshwater > Lake > Sediment | place: USA: Wyoming | collected... | reverse complement strand
AGCTCAGATGCAGCGAAACAAGCGACCCCGTCCATGAGTCCTCCCGCCGCGTCGCCGCAGGTCGCTCCGTCGCCGGCAATACCGGCCGCTGCGACAGCGCCGGCAAGTCCCGGCGCTAGTCCGCAAAGCTGTACACCGGCAGTATCGGTGCATAGTGGTCAATGCGATTTTGATGCAAGTTGGAGCGATGTCGCCAGTATGTGCGCAGCCTTACCTGGCACGATCCCAGCCTCGGGATGTGCCTCACAGCAGCTAACGATGATTCAAAGTAGTTGCTGCCAGGCTGGAGCTGCCGCAGCCGCGACCGGCTCCGCGGCATCTGCGCAGAGTCAGTCTTCATCTAGTGGTGGGCAGGGCAACCTGTATTGGTCGGTCAGTTGCGGCAATGGCAGCAATTACAATCATGGTCCATTTGCCACGCTCCAGGCCTTGTGCGCTGACATGAAAAATAACGCTAGTCATTGTCCAGCCGAGTTCCAGGTAGCCTATAAGGCTCAAGGCTGTTCTTGAGCAGTGGTTTACGCTAACCCTGGTTCGTCTAAAATTCGACCGTGAGACTCCGTATCGGTAGATGTCCGCGGGGTCACGCGCCGACTTCTCCATAGGTCGTTTCCGTGGATTCACTAAAGAAGGGCGGCGATTACGCCGCGGTCGCCGACAGCAACGTCCTGTTTTTTCTTGCAGAAGACCAGTTTCACCACCGCCCAGACGAATTTCATTTATGCTACGCCCTGCGGCAAATTGATTCTGGAGCCGAGGCGATGCCCCAGCTCAGGGGTCAAATGCAGCTGCATTTTTTCGAGATTCCAAAGGCGGTCAAAAAGCTACGTGCTGGATGTTTTGATGATAGCAATCCAGTCCTCGGATATTGGCTTGGCTTTTTTAACTCACCGTCCGATCCGAAGATTAGGGAGGCGTGCATGACAAACCCTGCTTTAAAAGTGGCGATGGAAAGCCTCGAAGCCGTCTCGGCGGATAGAGAGGCGCGGGAGATTGCTCGTCTGCGCGAGAAGGCTCAGCATCACTGGGCTTCTGAGATTAACGGGGCAAGGCAAGAGGGTGGCTTTCAAGCTCAAGTCGAGTACACGGCTGGGCCGATCGCCACCAATGGCACCTATCAAATGACACTCGGGGCGCTGGCATTGCCGAATTGGTAGCCATGATAGGCCAGCTAGCGGGTGGCAAATACCTCTCTTACGAATTCAGGATGATCGATAAACGGGTTGCGATTACCCTGGACCTGCCACACCCGCTCGTTGCGGCGGCGCTCGCGATCATCGACCGGGTCCTGTTCGTGCCAGCGGATAAGAGTACTTAAATTGGCGAAGTAACCATGACCGTCCGCGTCCACACCGTTGCGTATCTGCGCGGGCAGATGCTCGACCAAACGCAGGTCAGGCTCCTTGGCGCGGTCACCCTGGTAGCGCACATCCATGTAAAACATCACCCGGGCAATATCGCCTTTGACCTCGTCGCGCGGTTCAAAAATGCCCAGGTCGCTGTCATAGCGGACGCCGGGCGCATCGGCCACCTCGCGACCTGCGGCTACTTCGCCAAAGTCCATGGAGCTGCGCGTAGAGTTGACCGTCACCTCGCAAGCCCTGAGGTGATGTAGATCGGTGTATGGAATCATATCGGCATGGGGAAAGCCACGCACCTTGGCCCAAATATGCTCGCGGTTCCAGCCTGCCGAAGTCCCATCCCCGGCTGCGGCCAGCGACTTTCCGCTGTAGATCATGATGACTCGATCTGGATGCTGGTCATCTTGATCAGTAAACTGTAATTTATTTAGCGTCTGATTGTAAGTAAGTCGCATGGCATCGCCAATGATCACATGCAGGCGAGACTTTAGCTCATGGCCGTTTAGCCCTTCGGTCCCTTCATAGTACTCTGCGCCACCGAGCACTCCGCCGCTAAACGTCGCAAGACTCCCCACTTTGCGACCGCACCCCTCTAGGATCGACGCGGTCACGACCATCGCTAGAAAGATCGTCACTGGCTTGGGCTGAGTCCTGAGGCGTGGCATTGGGAGTCTCCTAGGTTGGGGCGCCCATCCTGGCCATGCCTGGTCGTGAGCAGTTCGGTGTAAGCGCGGCCGTGTTTAGCCCAAATCCGAAAAGCCTGGCTATGATTTCCAGTAAATCACTGTAATATTAGTGCCGGTCCCGGTGGGATGGGCATCTGGTCTCCCTCCAAGGGGCTGCCACTCTCGTTTAGGCAACTCGCTTGATCGTGAATTTCGGCGGCGGGACTGTCAAGGAGATGCCATGAATCAGCGCACCCGCCTCCTCAATAAGTGCCTTAATGGTGCCTTCCTTCGTCAGCTCAGCAGCGAGGTAGATGAGCATCAGCTGAGCCACTGGAGGCGTCGGTTTTAGCGACCCATCGATATATTTGGTCACCGATCCCTTATGGACCTTCAAAATGCTGGCAAATTCAGTTTTCGAGACACCGAGCGTCAGCAAGATGCCGTAGATTTCATCGGCCGTGATAGATCCAGCGTCGCGGCGGCGCTCGACAAAGTCGATGACCCATTGCTTGGCGATTTCCCGATCCATCCGCTGAATTAGGTCGCCGGCGATGCCCGCCATCGGGACCTTCCTCGGGTCAATGTTTACGGCCTGACCTTTCTTCGCTGGGAAATCGTCGGGAACCATCACGGGAACACCTGTAAAGGTCGCTTCCCCTAGTTTCGAGACTTCGTGCCATTTCTTGGCGATAACGGTTTTCATCACTTCACCTTTCGATACGCGGAAATCACTAGGAGCATCTCGTTAGGGCTGCTGTCGAGCGGCTCGAATGTTATAACTAGCTCGCATGGCCTATCCGCCTCATCTTTGCAGAGTCACATGAATGAGTTGCTGACAGCAGCAGGCATCTTATTGTCCACCAATCGGCCGCGACCCTGGATGAGACCGATGATCACGCCGGCCGTAAACTTCCGCTCTGGATGGTCGAACAAAACATGGAAGGTGGGGATAATGCGCCGGTCGTCGCACCGGAGCGTGTCGAAGAGGGGTTTCGCGTTCCGTAACTTCAAGCCTACCTCCCGTAGCTAGTCATAGACCATTTGCTCTGAGTTGCCAATAGCAACTAAGTCCAAAATCGCATGTTACCATGGGGGGAGGGAGGCGACCCAACGACTTACATAAGTAGTTGGTGATGCGCGTGATCTGCGCACCCATGGTAGCATGCAAGCTCACCAATCCCCAGAGTGTTTGCCGCCGTTTGCTTGGCGGTCAGGGACGAGTTGCTGTTTCATCGCCGCATAGCAAGGGGTCATGGTTTCGGACCACTTGTCATGGTCGTTCGGGTCGCATTCGTACTTCGCTAAATCGCACTCGTCTTTGATGGTGTAAAGTTTTTTACATGACTTTTTCAATTCAGGACAAGCGCAGCCAGGATGACCACCAAGAAGGTTGATGCTTGATTCACGGCCACGGCGACAAGACCTTGATGCCCAGACCGTAGAAGCCACCGTACACGGCGTGGTTAAAGCTAGCGTGAAAGTCACCCATGCCATCGACGCTGCCCGGATAGAATTTGGACCCGCGACCACCGCCGGCGACCTCGTTCTCCGTGAAGACCGACAGGGCACCGCGACCAAAGCGCCAGAACACGATCTCCAGGGCGACAAAACCGGTGAAGATGCTATTGGACGAGGAGACGACAGCGACGTTTTCCTTTTTGCCGTTGACGGTGACATTGCCAAAGGCCATCTGGGCGGCGGGTCCGAGCGAAATAAGTAGATCGGGCCAGGTGTCAGCCGGCGTGATGCCGAATTGGATGTAGGGTTTGATCACCGCGGCGCCGAGGTTGAACTTGAGCTGCCGCAGCGGCAGGCCAACGGAACGGTCGCGCTCCAGGTCCTTACTTGACCGGGCCCCCTCGAGGTAGCGCAGGCCAAAGCCGATATCCGGGCGAAAGTAAAAGAGTCCCTGGCGTTTGAATTGCTGCGTAATGACGATGCCATAGCCGCTGCCGCCGCCGCCGCGCATCGTCGCTGTGCAGATTTGTTTGGTCGGGTGGTTGGATTCGGTCGTGCATGTATCCGTTGGGGTGGCTTGCGGCTTATCGATCTCGTAGCTAGCGTCGATGTAGTCAAAGGAACTCGTATAGTCGATGCCGTACTGATAGCCAGCGAGGTAGCTGGCGATTTCTGCGAAGAAGGCCTGAGCTGGCGCCGCTGGCAGCAACATCAGCCCGACGGCCAAGGGCTGGACCAGGCGCCGCAAGGCGCGCTTGAGGACGGCGTAAGCTTCCACGGTGACTCCTAAAATAAACGAACCCAGGAGAGGTATCGGCCACAGGACATATGGCTTTAATCGAGCTAGACTAAAGGTTGCGGACTTCGGTGGCTTTTTGACCGTCCTTGGGTATGATTGGGCGGTTGGCGGCCGCCACCCCCCCACGCAATGCGGCGCCACTCATCCCCACGCTCACCCTTTTTGCTTTTGGACCAACGATGGCATCAGAGCCTAAATCCAAGTACGAACCGGCTTTTTTAATCTCCGCCTACCAGGATATGCTGTTCTACCGGCGCTTTGAGGAGCGGGTTAACCAGGCCTATCAAAAGGGTAAATTCGCCGGATTTTGCCATTTACACATCGGTCAGGAGGCCGTCTGTGTCGGTGTGCAAAAGGCGCTGCGACCGACGGACTATGTGATCTCCGGCTACCGCTCGCACACCCAGGCGATCGCCAAGGGCATCGACCCCAAGGCGGTCTTGGCCGAGCTGTTTGGCAAGAAAGCCGGTGCGGTCGGGGGCAAGGGCGGGTCGATGCATATGTTCAGCAAGGAACATCGCTTCCTTGGTGGGCACGGCATCGTCGGGGGCCAGTGTCCGATCGCGGCTGGTGTGGCCTTTGCCATCAAGTACGACGAGAAGGACGACATCATCGTCTGCTACCTCGGCGACGGTGCGACCAACCAGGGGCAGTTCTTCGAAGCGATGAATATGGCGGCGACCTGGAACCTCCCGGTGCTCTATATCATCGAAAACAATCAGTACGGGATGGGCACCGACTATCACCGGGTGACCAGCGTTGATCGCTTGTCCAAGCGCGCCTTGGCTTTTGACATGGATCATTCCGAGGTCGACGGCATGGAGGTCCTCAAGGTCCATGAGCACGTCTCCGGCATCGTCGCCAAGATGCGCAAAAAGCCCCGGCCTTACCTGCTTGAGGTGCTGACCTATCGCTACCGCGGGCATTCGGTCTCCGATCCAGCCGCCTACCGGACCAAGGAGGAGGTGGCGAAGTTTCAGCAGCGCGATCCGATCCTGCAGCTCGCTGAGGTCCTCAAGAAGCAGAAGATCGCCACCGAGGATGAGCTGAAGGCCTGGGATAAAGCGGTTAAAGAACGCACCGCCGCCATCGAGGACTTTGCCGATGCCGCGCCCAAGCCCGAGGTCTCCGACCTGTGGCTCCACGTGCTGGCAGATTGAACGCATCACCAACTTTTTGCAGTTTAGGATAGGGACGATATGGCACTGATCCAATTCCGTGAGGCACTCGGTCAAGCGATGGCCGAGGAAATGGCGCGAGACGACCGGATCTTTTTGCTCGGCGAGGAAGTCGCCCAGTATAACGGCGCTTACAAGGTCTCGAAGGGACTGCTGGACCGTTTTGGCGCCAAGCGGGTCATCGATTCGCCGATCTCTGAGGCTGGGTTCGCCGGGTTGGGCGTCGGCGCAGCGATGGCTGGCCTACGGCCGATCATCGAAATGATGACGTGGAACTTCGGCCTCCAGGGCTTTGACCAGATCATCAATCACGCCGCCAAGATGCTGTACATGTCGAACGGCCAGTTCAATATCCCGATCGTCTTTCGCGGCCCCAACGGCGCCGCGCATATGCTCGGCTCCCAGCATTCGCAGAACTTTGACGCGATGTTGACCAACGTGCCCGGCATGAAGGTGATCTCGCCAGCGACCCCCTACGATGCCAAGGGCCTGCTCAAATCGGCGATCCGCGACAACAACCCGGTCATCTTCCTCGAAAGCGAGATGATGTACGCGCTGAAAGGCGAGGTTCCGGACGAAGAGTACCTGATCCCGATCGGCGTCGGTGACATCAAGCGCCCGGGCAATGACGTCACCCTGATCGCCTGGAACAAGATGCTGCATGTCGCCGTCGATGCGGCCAAGGAGCTTGAGGCCCAAGGCATCGATGCTGAGGTGCTCGATCCGCGCACGCTCCAGCCGCTGGACGAGGCGCTGATCTTTGCCTCGGTGCGCAAGACCCATCGCCTGGTGATCATCGATGAAGGCTGGGATTTTGCCGCCACGAGCGCGCAGATTGCCGACCGGGTGCAGCGTGAATGCTTTGATGACCTCGACGCGCCGGTGGTGCGCGTCAACTCCCTGTTCGTGCCGATGCCCTACGCCGAGGAGCTGGAGGCCGCCGTCCTGCCGTCGGTCGGCCGCATCGTCCAGGCTGTCAAAGATGTCTTGTACGTCGGCAATTGATCACTTTTTGGACCTGTGCAACCGGAGGCGACCAACGTGGCTCATATCATCGAAATGCCCAAACTCAGCGACACGATGGAAGAAGGCGGCATCGCCACGTGGCTGAAAAAAGAAGGCGACGCCGTCAAAGAAGGCGAGGCCCTGGTCGAGATCGAGACCGACAAAGCCACACAGGAGTATGAGTCGCCGGAGGAGGGTATCCTCCTTAAAATCTTGGTCCCTGCGGGTAAGAGTGTCGGTCTGCGCACGCCGATCGCGGTCATCGGTGAAAAAGGCGAGAAGATTCCGGATCTCGCAGCTCCTGCTGCGCCGGCTCCGGTTAAGGCAGGGGCGGCACCGGCCGCTGCGCCACAGGCTCCCGCCAAAGCCGCCGCCGTCGCTGCGCCGCAACCCGCAGCGGCAGCCCCAGTCGCTGCAGCGCCTGCAGCCACCGGTGGCCGCGTCAAATCCTCACCGTTGGCGCGTAAGGTCGCGGCCGACCGTGGCATCGACCTCGGCGCTGTCGCCGGCTCTGGCCCTGGTGGCCGCGTCGTCGTGCGGGATGTCGAGCAAGCGAAAGCTGGGTCGAGTGTTGGCGCAGTGACTGCTGGTGCGCAACCAGCAGGGACGATCACTGCATCCGGCACCAGCGTGCCGGTGTCGATGATGCGCAAAACCATCGCCAAGCGCCTCCTTGCGGCGAAGAACGACGCACCGCATTTCTATCTCACGGTCTCGGCCAACGTCGGCAAGCTGGAAGACTGGCGCCAGCAGTTGAACAAGGCCGCCGCCAAAGAGGCGAAACCCGGGTCGACACCGACCAAGGTCAGCCTCAACGACGGCGTCATCTTGGCCGTGTCGCGCGCCTTGCGGCGCCATCCGATGGTCAACGCGTCGTGGCAAGGTGACACCATCCTGCTGCACAACCAAGTACATGTCGCGGTCGCCGTGGCCTTGCCGGAAGGCTTGGTCACGCCGGTGATTCGCAACTCCGACCAGCTTGGCGTGCGCGAGATCGCGGCGCAGTCGCGTGAGCTAGCCGGCAAGGCTAAGGCCGGCGGCCTGAGCAACGACGCTTACCAGGGTGGCACCTTTACGATCTCCAATCTCGGCATGTTTGGGATCGAGGAGTTTACCGCCATCATCAATCCGCCACAGGCGGCGATCCTGGCGGTGGGAGCCGCCATCTTGACGCCGTGGGTCGATGATCACCAACGGGTGGTGGTGCAAAACCGCATGAAGATGACGCTGTCGTGCGACCACCGCGTCGTCGACGGTGCCCTTGGCGCGCAGTTCCTGCAGACCTTGGTGGCCTATCTCGAAGATCCTTTGGCGATGCTGGCGGGTTGAATATGCGTGGAGTCTATGCCCTTGCCTGTGCCTTTGCAGCGATCTCCCTGGTCCAGCTCACGAGTGGCTGCCGCACCGGGGGGACGCCGTCTGGCACCGAGGTGCAGTCTGCAGTGGATAAGCCGTCGGCGCAGCCAGCTGCCCAGGTCCCGGCGGTGCAGTCCGTCGTCCCAGAGGCACCGTCCATCCCCATGGATAGCCAGCCTGTGACCTTGATCTCCGGCTTTAACCTGCGCGGTGCCGACCAATGCGTCGCGCTCAAGCTAGCGCCTGACGTGGCCTGCATTCCTCGGACGGAACCCTTGCAGGCCGCCTGTGCCAAGAACAAGGGCGAGATTTTGCGCTGTGATGATTGCCGCCTGTTGTGCTCCAAGCCGGTGGCGGCAAAAGCCCGGTCGCGCTAAACCAAGATCTGTAAGAAGATCTCAAGGGTGCGGCAAAGATTCCGTAGAAACCGGCATATCAGGCTGCTAGACTGTGTGGGTCACCCGCTTAATAGGAAGGGGTTTACCCTGCGTGTAGCGCCGAACGTCAAGCGGGTTATCATCGCCGTATTGCTGGCGTTGGCGACGATCGCTGCGATTCTCGTTTACCGCGAGTTCGATAGCTGTCAACTGCAGTCGCTGTACTTTGCCGGCAAGGCCAAAGACCTGAAGTTCCACCTCGGCAAGGGGCCGAGTAAAAAGATCGCCTTTCCAGAAAACGGTCCTTACGATCAGCGCCTCGGCTATTCCTTGATTCCTGGAATCATCGAGCGCGTCACCAAACGTGGTTACAGTATCGTCGCCCAGGCGCGACTGTCGCCCTTGCATTATAGCTTGGTGAAAAAAGGCGCGATCTACCCCATCTATAAAGAGAAGGCGCAGGCCGGTCTGACCATCCTCGACAGCAGCGGCAAGCCGCTCTTTTCGGCGCTCTATCCGCAGCTCATCTACGAAAACTTCGAATCGATCCCGCAGTCCATCGTCCAGACCCTGCTGGTGATCGAAAACCGCGACCTGCTCGATCCGCGCTACCCATGGAAGAACCCGACCTTGGAATGGAGCCGCCTGCTCCGAGCGGTCTTCGACAACATCATCGCCCGCTTCATTCCGAGCCATGAGAGTCCCGGCGGCAGTACCTTGGCGACGCAGATTGAGAAGTATCGCCATTCGCCTGAGGGGCGCACCGCATCGCCTCGGGAAAAGCTGATCCAGATGGTCTCCGCCACCCTGCGCGCCTACCAGGACGGTCGCAACACGATGGGAGCAAGGCAGCGCGTCATCACCGACTATATCAACTCCGTCCCACTGGGCGCTATTCCCGGTGCTGGTGAGATCCGTGGTATCGGTCACGGCCTGGTCGCCTGGCACGGCGCCAGCTTCTCCCAGGTCAATGAACTGCTTGCCGATATCAACTCACCGGTGGCTGATCCGGCGCTGCTCAAGGCGAAGGCTTTGGCCTACAAAGAGGTCATGAGCCTGTTTTTGGCGCAGCGCCGCCCGGCTTACTACCTGGTGCAAAACCGTGACGATCTCAAGGGGCTGACGGACCATCATCTGGCGTTGATGGTCAAGGCAGGCGTCATCACTCCCGCATTTAAGGATGCTGTTGACCAGGCCGAGCTGAGCTTTCGCAGTGGCAATATCATCTTTCAGCCCGAGCGCCTGAACTTTGTCGAACGTAAAGCGGCCAATGCGGTGCGCGTGCACCTCCTAAACTACTTTGGTTTTGATCGCCTCTATACCCTCGACCGCCTCGACCTCAAAGTCACCTCGACCATCGACTACGAGACGCAAAAGGACGTGCAAGCGACCCTGACCAAACTCAAAGATCCCGCCTTTGCCAAAGCCAACGGCTTAATGGATCATCGTCTACTCGCCAAAGGCAACCCCGCCGAGGTTATCTACAGCGTGACCCTGCGTGAGAAGGTCGGTGATACCAACCTGCTGCGGGTTCAGGCCGATAACGTCGATGGACCGTTTAATGTCAGCGAAGGCGGTAAGCTCGAACTAGGCTCCACCGCCAAGCTGCGCACCACGATCACCTATCTTGAGATCATCGAAGAGTTATGGCAACGCTTGCGCGAGTTGAGTCCAGAAGCTCTTGACCAAGAGGCGGCAAAGGCCGCCGCAAGCGACCATCTGACGGTCTGGGCCTGCCAGTGGCTGCGTGGTAAGGCCCTCGATGACAGGATGCTGCGGCCGATGCTCGAAGCGGCCCTGGATCGCAACTACTCCGGCAATCCGAACGAGGCCTTTATCACCGGCGGCGGCATTCACCGCTTTAGCAACTTCGATCATACCGAGGACGGTCCAGCCTACACCGTGCGCGAAGCGATCCGCAGGTCGATCAATTTGTCGTTTATACGCATCATCCGCGATGTCGCCGCCTACTACACCGCGCAAATTCCACATCAGCAGGAGATTCTCACAGATTTCAATAGTCCCTACCGCCAGGAGTACTTGACGCGCTTTGCCAATAAAGAGGGCCGTGAGTTTCTCGGTCACTTCTTTCTGCGCTACCGCGGCCTGACTGGCGAGGATGTGCTAGAGGCGCTGCTAGCGCACGCAAGAAAGACGCCCAAGCACTTAGCGGCGATCCTCGCCGTGGTCAAGCCCGAGGCCAGCTTGGCCGACTACACCCAGTTTCTTGCGCGCGTGTTGCCGCAGCATAAACTTAACGACCGTGTCATCGCCAGCCTCTACAAAGCAACCCACCTAGACACCTTGTCGCTCCAGGATAAGGGCTACATCGCCGGGATGCACCCGCTGGAGCTATGGCTAGTGGCTTATCTGTACCGCCAACCCAAAGCCACCTATTCGCAGATGCTCACCGCCAGTGGTGCGGCGCGTTTGGAAGCCTACCAATGGTTGTTTAACTCGCGAGAGAAGCTAAAGCAGGATCGACGCATCAAGATCATGCTCGAACAGGAAGCCTTTCAAAAGATTCACGCGCACTGGCAAAAGCTGGGCTATCCCTTCGCCACCTTGGTGCCAACCTTCGCGACGGCACTCGGCAGCTCTGGCGATAAGCCGATCGCTCTTGCCGACCTGATGAGCATCATCGTCGGTGGCGGGATGCAGTTGACCAACACCCGCGTCACGGAAATGGACTTCGCCGTACGCACGCCGTTTGAGACGCGCTTTCGCGCCAAGATCGACCCGGGCCAGAGGGTGCTCTCGACGGAGATCGCCGCGGCCGTCCATGATGCGATCCGGGAGGTGGTGGACTCTGGCACTGCGGTGCGGGTGAAGGGTGCGTTTAAGGCGCCCGACGGCACGCCACTTCCCGTCGGTGGCAAAACCGGAACCGGTGACAACCGCTACTCGATCTTCGCGCCAGGCGGGCGGGTGATTGAGTCAAAGGCGATGAGTCGCACCGCCACCTTTGTGTTTTACATCGGCGAGCGCTTCTTCGGCACCATCACCGCTTATGTGCCGAATGGATCAGCTGAGGACTTCAATTTTACCAGTGCGCTGCCGGTGCAGATTTTAAAGATCTTGGCGCCGAAGCTGCTGCCGCTGATCAATCGCCAGGAGCTGGCCACGGCCCATGCGGTGCCTCTGGATTTGGTGCCCGTCGGAGCGGCGGGCCAAGGTGGAGGCATTGGGGAAGGCGACGACGCCGAGCCAGAGAATCCGTTTGCGGTGCCGGAGCATAGTTTGTTGCTAGTGCCTCCGGCGGCATCAGGAACGGATCAGTCGAAGTAACTTATTTATGGACTGTCCCTTACCGGTTCATTGAACCTCCCCTCCCTAAAGGAAGGGGATTCTTGAAGCATCGGACGTGACCGCATTCCGTACCTGTCTCGCTGGCTTTCGCTGGCGAGGTTTCGCGGACTCTAGGTCGGCCCTACTACCACTTTTC
>Ga0315273_10010822_pt1 | contig 11648 bp, 9 predicted proteins | sample YL17G02_0_MG_FD_205753 | JGI IMG/M metagenome (GOLD analysis project Ga0315273, IMG submission 205753) | Sediment microbial communities from Yellowstone Lake, YNP, Wyoming, USA - YL17G02_0 | ecosystem: Environmental > Aquatic > Freshwater > Lake > Sediment | place: USA: Wyoming | collected... | reverse complement strand
CATCCTGACCCTGGCAAAGAGAGAGGGTGATCACTATGTGATCAATGGGGCAAAGCAGTTCATCACCAATGGAAGTATCGCCCATTATCTTGCGGTATTCTGTTTGACCCATCCGGAAGCAGGGTCAAGGCTCAAGCGGTTTGGAGTGATCATTGTAGAGACGGATCGCCCGGGATTTGGAGCCATCAAGATTACCGGGAAGTTGGGGATCAGGGCCTCGGATACAGCAGAGCTCAGGTTCGGCGATGTGAGGGTTCCGAAAGACAATCTGGTCGGCGAAAAAGAGGGGGAAGGCTTTTCTCAGATCATGCAACTCTTTAATATCAATCGTGTGATTGCTGCAGCCCAGGGTGTTGGAGTTGCGCAAGGTGCGCTCGATAAGGCCATCCAATATGTGAAAAAGAGAAAGCAGTTTGGTCAACCCCTCGCCACCTTTCAAGCCATCCAATTCAAGATTGCTGAGATGGCCACCTGGGTTGAGGCGGCACGAACGCTCACCTATAAGGCAGGATGGATGATCGATCACGGGAAAGTGGATCCTAAACTTATTTCCATCGCAAAATATATCGCGGGGGAAGTGGGCGTCAAGGTGACCAATGATGCCCTCCAACTTCACGGCGGGTATGGTTATATCGCTGAATATGATATGGAACGATTTTACCGGGACGCAAAGATCGTTGAGATCTACGAAGGGGCGAAGGAGATCGAGAAAAATACCATTGCGAGGGAACTGCTGGGAAAAGTGTAAGGAGCTTGAATATGGATTTCGAACTGACGGATGAACAGAAGGATATTCAGAAGGCCGCCCGGGAATTCGCGGAAAAGACCTTTCCGGAGGTGGCTGAAGAGTGCGACCTCAACGAGACCTTTCCGATGGAATTATGGAAGAAGGCATGTGAACTTGGATTTGTAGGCGTCTTTATCGATGAAGCCTATGGAGGCGCCGGCCTGGGCTTTTTGGAACATGCCCTGATTACCGAGGAATTCTCAAGGGTGGATGCCGGGTGCGGGTCAATTCTCACCACCACTTTAGGCTCGGAATTTATTCTCTCCTGTGGAAGGGAAGAGCAGAAGAAGAAGTATCTTCCCCTTCTGCCCAAAGGAGAGGCGATCATGGGAATGGCGATTACCGAGCCCGATGCCGGAAGCGATGTGGCTTCTGTCTCAACCGTAGCTCGAAAGGTAAATGGTCATTATGTAATCAATGGGAGCAAGATATTCATCACCAATGGCAGTATTGCCGACTATATCGTTGCACTCTGCCTTACGGATGAAGAAGAGAGGGTGAAGACGAATCGCCATAGTGCCATCATAATTGAGACGGATCGAGAGGGATTTGAGGCCAATCAGTTAAAACGAAAATTGGGAATGAGGGCTTCGGATACAGCGGAAATCCATTTCTCAGATGTTCGGGTCCCTTTTGGGAATTTGGTAGGAGAGGTGGAGGGAGAAGGGTTTCATCAACTCATGGCTGTCTTTAATCGAACCCGGGTCGCTGTGGCCATCTCAGGAGTGGGAATTGCCCAGGGTGGGTTGGATAAGGCGATCCAGTATTCGAAACAGAGAAAGCAGTTTGGAAGTCCCATCGGCAGTTTTCAAGGAATTCAATTCAAACTGGCCGAGATGGCCAGCCTGATCGAGGCGGCAAGAGCACTCTGCCATAAAGCAGCCTGGACGGTGGATCATGGAAAGATGGATCCCAAACTCATCTCCATGGCCAAGTGGTTCGGAGGCGAGGTGGCTGTCAAGGTGATCGATGAGGTGGTGCAGATTCACGGCGGATATGGCTATCTGGGTGAATACGGGATTGAGCGCCTCTATCGGGATGCCAAGCTCGTGGAGATTGTGGAAGGAACCAAGGAGATCGAAAAGTTGATCATTGCCCGGGAGATCCTCGGGAGGATATAAGGATTGATGGATTGAGAGGAGATCGATGAAAAAGGTTGTGATTGCCAATGGTGTCAGAACGCCGATCGGTGATTTCGGATGTTCCCTTCAGACTGTCAAGCCTCTCGATTTAATGATGACGGTGATGAAGGAAAGTTTGCGTCGTGCCCAACTGGACAAGGAAGATCTGGATCAGGTCGTCGTTGGGAATTGTTTTTCTCCTGTTGACCAGAATATCGCCCGCATCGCCTCTCTTCTTATGGACGTTCCTGATCGTGTTCCAGGTTACACCATCAACTGCGCCTGCGCCTCTTCATCACTGGCCATCATCCAGGGAGCCAATGCCATTGCCCTGGGTCAGGCGGATATCGTTTTGGCAGGCGGCGTGGAATCCATGAGCAATGCCCCGTATATCATGGAGTCAGCCCGCTGGGGCCAGAGGTTGCGCCACGGCCAGATCATTGACCTCTTCTGGAAAGGGATGCAGGAGTATCCTATTGGAGGGGGGATGGGTATGGCTGCGGAGAGGCTTGCGGAAACATACCATATCAGCAGGGAAGAACAGGATGCTCTGGCTCTAAACAGCCACCAGCGAGCTGTTCGGGCAATGAAAGAGGACAGATTCAAAAGAGAGATCTTGCCCGTTGAAGTTTCTTTGGGGAAAGGAAAGACGGTGATGGTGACCACCGACGAACATCCCCGAGAGGAAACGAACATGGAGAACTTAAGCCTTTTGAAGCCGGCCTTTAAAGAAGGAGGGTCGGTCACTGCGGGCAATGCCTCCGGGCTGAATGACGGAGCTTCGGCAGTGATTCTTATGAGCGAAGAAAAGGCAAAAGAACGGGGATTAAAACCGTTGGCGACAATTCGGTCTTATTGCACAGTGGCTTCAGATCCTTATCTTGTGGGCCTTGCGCCTGTACCAGCGATTAAGAAGGTACTGGAGGAAACAAGATTGACTTTAAAAGACATTCAACTTTTTGAGATCAACGAGGCCTTTGCCTCCTACTATCTCAGCTGTGAAAAGGAACTCGGTCTCAACCGGGAGATCACCAATGTCAATGGAAGCGGAATTTCCTTGGGACATCCGGTGGGCGCAACCGGTTGCCGTATCCTTGTGACACTTCTTTATGAAATGGAGAGGCAGGGCTTGAATTTAGGCATCTCTTCTCTCTGCGCGGGCGGTGGGGTGGGCACAGCCATCCTCGTGGAGCGCTAAACAGGTTAAGCCGAGGAGCTCATGCTAAAAGTTAACAACATCGAGGTTGTTTACAATGAGGTGATTCTCGTCTTGAAAGGGATATCCTTGGAAGTGCCTGAATTGGGTGTGGTCGCCCTTTTGGGAGCCAACGGGGCTGGGAAATCGACAACCCTCAAGGCCATTTCTGGAATCCTCGAGGTCCAGAATGGAGAACTTAAAGAAGGGACGATTGAATTGATGGGAAGACCCATCCATCATCTTGATGCCGATCAGGTCGTCAAGCTGGGAATCACCATGGTCCCAGAGGGAAGGAAGGTTTTTGATGATTTAACGGTTATAGAAAACCTGATGATTGGTGCCCATACAAGACCAGACCGTGGATCGATCAAAGAAGATCTGGAAATGATCTTTGGTTATTTCCCCATTCTGGCAAAGCGAAAGGATCAATTGTCTATCTTCCTTTCCGGCGGGGAACAGCAAATGTTAGTGATCGGCCGGGCCCTGATGTCCAGGCCGAAACTGATGATGCTCGACGAGCCTTCTCTCGGACTCGCCCCCCTTTTGGTGAAAGAGATTTTCGATATCCTCAAGACAATTAATCAGAAGCAGCGAACAGCCATTCTCCTGATCGAACAGAATGCCCGCATCGCCCTGAACTTCTCCCAGTACGGCTACATCATGGAGAACGGAAAGATCGTACTGGACGGACCCTGCCGGGACCTCATGGAAAATGAGGATGTGAAGGAGTTCTATCTGGGGATCACCGATAAGAACACTAAGAGGAGCTACGCCGAAGTGAAACACTACAAACGGCGCAAAAGATGGCTTTCTTGAGAAGCGATCAATAATCATTTCGTTTTGCATCGACAATTTTGCATTGAGGATTTTAATAATATGGACCAACTGGATATAAAAAATTTGACCCTTGAATTCGGCGGCATCGTTGCCGTGCACCAGGTGGATATGAAGGTCAGAAAAGGGGAGATTCATGCGGTGATCGGCCCCAATGGCGCGGGCAAGACCTCGCTCTTTAATTGCATCAGCGGAGTCTATAAGCCTTCTGAAGGAAATATCCTTTTTGAAGGAGAGTCCCTCCTCCACAAGAAACCTCACCGGATTGCCGCTCTGGGCATTGCCAGAACCTTCCAGAATATCGAACTCTTTTGCCATATGAGCGTCATTGACAACCTGCTTTTGGGACGACATCACCGGTTCCGTTCAGGCCCCCTCTCCGGTATCTTCTTTTGGGGAAGAGCACTACGGGAGGAGATCAAACATCGTCGAAAAGTGGAAGAAGTGATCGATTTTCTGGAGATCGAGAAGGTGAGAAAAAAGATTGTGGGTACCCTTCCCTATGGCATCCAGAAACGGGTTGAACTGGGACGGGCTTTGGCCATGGAGCCAAAGGTTCTGCTACTGGACGAACCTACCTCGGGCATGAATGTCGAGGAGACAGAGGACATTGCCAGGTTCGTGCTGGATATTAAGGAAGAGTTGGAGATCACCATCATCCTGGTCGAGCACGACATTGCTATGGTGATGGACATTGTGGATAGGATTACGGTCCTCAATTTTGGTTCCAAGATTGCTGAGGGGACTCCCTCCGAAATTCAAAACAACCCAAAGGTGATTGAGGCCTATCTCGGGGAAGGAAGTTGATTCCGGGAGAAGGATTTTGATGGAAGCCGATACCATTCCAAAACTTTTTTTAAGAAATGTCCAAGAACATGGGCATCGGATTGCTCTCCGGGAGAAGGATCTCGGCATCTGGAAAAGGGAGACCTGGAGCGATTATTACGAGCATGTCCGGGATTTCGCCATGGGGCTCAAAGCATTAGAATTTGAGCCCGGCGATAAATTGGCTATCCTGGGAGACAATTGCTGTGAGTGGCTCTATGCGGATATCGCCGCCCAATCTCTTCTCGGTATCGCCGTTGGAATTTATCCGACGGATGTGGCTGGTCAAGTGAAATATATTCTACATAATTCTGATTCTAAATTTATGGTCGTCAAGGATCAGGAGCAGGTGGATAAAGTTCTTCAGGTCAAGGATGAACTCCCTCTTCTAAAAAAGGTGATCATCATCGATATGAAAGGTCTCCGAAGATACAGAAACCCCCTCCTCGTCGGTTTTAAGGATGTAGAAAAAATGGGTCAGGCCCTCCATGAGCAAATGCCCCGTTTCTTCGAAGATTGTATCCGCTCAACACGACACGAAGATGTGGCCATTATCGTTTACACCTCCGGGACGACGGGTGAACCCAAAGGGGCGATGATCAGCCATAAAGGGATGATCAGTATGGTGAAAGGGCTTTCGCAGGTTCTGGATTTCAGATCGAGTGATTCCGTCGTTTCGGTTCTCCCCCTCTGCCACATAGCGGAACGGATGTTTTCCTTGATCTTCCCAATGCATGTTGGATACACTGTAAACTTCGCCGAGAGCGTGGCCACCCTCCAGGAGGATATGAAAGAGATCTCTCCAACAGTATTTCTGAACGTTCCCCGCATCTGGGAAAAAATGTATTCGAATATCATCATCCGAATGCAAGATGCGGTCTTTTTTAAACGATGGGTTTTTAAGGCCCTGTTACCCATTGGTGAGCGAATCTTAAAATATAAACTGGAGAATAAACCGGTGCCACTGCTCTGGAGGATTCTAAATGGGATCGCTTATTTTGCCCTTTTCCGTACCCTTAAAAACCAGTTAGGCCTGTTGCAAACCCGTATCTCTGTCAGTGGAGCCGCCCCTCTCTCCCCTGACCTTGTCAAGTTCTACCATTCCATCGGGGTGCGGGTTCGGGAATCTTACGGGATGACGGAAATGAGCGGAATTTCCTTCATGCCGAAAGACCATGAGGTCAGGGTCGGTGGTGTTGGCAAGCCGATTCCGGGTGTGGAATTTAAATTGGCTGAGGATGGGGAGATCCTCCAAAAAGGGGATTTAGTTTTTGTCGGTTATTACAACAATCCCAAAGCCACGCAGGAGGCAATCGTGAACGGCTGGCTCCATACCGGGGATGTGGGAGAGGTGGATCAAGATGGCATTCTCTACATCACCGACCGGAAAAAGGACATTATCATCACGGCGGGTGGCAAAAACATCGCACCCTCGGAGATTGAAAACAAACTCAAATTCAGTCCATTTGTCAAGGAGGCCATTGTGATTGGGGATCGGCGGAAATATCTCTCCTGTCTGATTCAGATTGATCTTGAAAATGTTTCAAACTGGGCACAGAATAACAAGATTGCCTATACTACTTATAAAAGCCTTGCCACCCACCCCGAGGTCTACAAATTGATCGGAAAAGAGGTGGAGGAGGCTAATAAACATTTCTCCCGCGTCGAGACGATTAAGAAGTTCAAGATCCTGGAGAAGGAGTTGGATCCGGATGATGAGGAGCTAACAGCCACGATGAAGGTCAAAAGAGCGGTGATTGAGAAAAAGTTTAACGAAATTATAGACGCCATGTATTAGCCCTTCAGACAAGGAGCGCACCGTGGAATCAGGATTGTTGTTTTTTATGCAGTTATTTGCCAGTGGCATGGCTGTGGGCTGCCTTTACGCCCTGATCGCTCTGGGATTTGTACTGATCATCAAGGCCACGGATATCCTCAATTTTGCACATGGCGAAATCATCATGATATCGGCCTTGATCTGCTACTTCCTGATGGCGAAGTATCATTTTTCACTCCTCCCTGCAGTCTTAACAACCGTTGTGATCGCTGCCCTACTGGGTGTATTAACCGAGCGGCTCGTCCTAAGGCCAATGCTGGGTGAACCGATCTTTGCCGTGGTCATGATCACCATCGGGTTAAGCATCTTTTTACGAAGCCTGGCCGGTATTACGTTCGGCCATGACAATTATATCTTTCCTTCCCCCTTTCCAAAAGAACCGATCAACCTAGCTGGAATCACCCTTTCGATGACTCAGATATGGGTGATGATCTCAACGGCCGTACTCGTCCTCATCTTTTTTATCTTTTTCAAATATTCTCGCATGGGTCTGGCCATGAGGGGTACTGCCGATGATCAAGAAACCGCATTGTTGATGGGGATTAGTACAAAACGCGTTTTTGCCATGGTCTGGGGGGTCTCTTTTGTGACCGCTGCGATTGCAGGGATCTCTCTCGCAAACGTCATGGTGGTGAACATTGGATTGACGTTTGTTGCAATCAGCGCCTTCCCTGCGGTTATTCTGGGGGGGCTGGAGAGTATTCCCGGGGCGATCATTGGTGGACTGGCCATTGGAGTCATTGAGAATCTGGCTGGAGGATATTTGGATCAAGTCATAGGCGGAGGGGTAAAAGATGTGACACCCTTTGTGGTCCTGTTTCTGATCCTGATGATTAAGCCTTACGGCCTCTTTGGAAAAAAGGAGATTGAAAGGGTCTAAATGGTTATTCGAAGTAAAACCTTCCGGGAAAGCTATTATGAGGATATCAAGCTTTTTCAGACCATCTGGATTCGTGTTTGGATTTCTCTCTTCCTGATCATACTGGCGACCTTGCCTCTCTGGGGCAATCCTTACGTGATCTATCTCATCAATCTTTCTTGCGTTGCAGCGGTTGCTGCTTTGGGACTCAATCTTCTGACGGGTTTTACCGGACAGATTTCATTGGGCCATGCAGCTTTTGTGGCCATCGGAGCTTACGGCACGGCCATTCTTTCCACGAGATTAGGTCTCCCTTTCTGGATCTGTCTCCCTGCGAGTGGGGCGATGGCGGCGATCGTTGGATTTGGCGTTGGTATCCCCTGTTTGAGACTGAAAGGCCTCTATCTGGCCATGGCCACCATGGCCTTCGGCGTCGTAGTCGATTTCGTGGTCATTACGTGGACAAAGATGACAAGAGGCGTCCGCGGGATCAGTGTGGCCCGTGTTGAAATTTTTGGCTATTCCCTCGACTCGGATGATAAGATCTATTACTTTCTGCTGATCCTCACCGTTTTGGTGATCCTGGCAATGAAAAACCTCATCCGGACCCGGGTGGGACGGGCCTTCATCGCCATCCGGGATCGGGATATCGCGGCAGAAATTATTGGAGTCAATATCACTACTTATAAGGTCATGTCCTTCACCATCAGCTCTTTCTTTGCAGGCATTGCAGGTGCGATGTATAGTTATACGATGGGTTACATCCATCCGGAGCATTTTACCCTGCTCCTTTCTATTCAGTATCTGGCCATGATCATCGTGGGAGGTTTGGGAACCATCCTTGGATCAATCTTTGGGGCCGTCTTCATTGTCCTCGTTCCAGAGTTGATTAAAGCACTGTCCCAGTTCCTGACTTTTCTGATTCCTGCGATGGCAGGAAAATACAACGAAGAGTGGAACATTGCCGCCTTCGGCCTTTTGATCATGATTTTTCTGATTTTTGAGCCGGCAGGACTCAACGGGATCTGGCGACGGATCAAAACCTCTTTTAAGAATTGGCCGTACACGTATTGATGTCTTGTGGAAGAAAGGCGACCTCTGCAAAGAGTTTCTCAACTTATTGATAGCAGAGAATTCTTCGCTGCGCTCAGAATGATGATTGGTAATCCTTCGCGCATTGTTGAGAGGCCATCAGCTCATGAAAGGAGGTGGTCAAGTCCTTAACGAATGGGGATAAAGAATTTTTACCTATTGCATGAAAGTATGGGTGGAAGTTAAACGGGAGATTTTTTATTCAACTCAATAAAGGAGGTGCCTTATGAAGTCAAAGGGAATCGTAACGGGATTGTTGGTTTTCTTCTTGGTTTGTCTTTTAGCTATCCCTTGCTTTGCCCAGCGAGGCGTGACCAAGGACGAAATCAAGCTGGGGTTGATTTTGGTTAAGACCGGGCCTGTGGCCGCACTGGGTCTTCCGAACGGACAGGGAATGGTCGATTACATGCAATACCTCAATGACCAGGGAGGGGTTCTTGGACGAAAAATCGAGGTCATTTGGGAGGATGATCAATTCGAGGCCCCCAAATCGGTCGCAGCACTTAAAAAATTGATTACCCGGGATAATGTTTTAACCACCATTACGACAGGAGGGTCCAACCAGACCATCGCCAATTTGCAAACCATCAATGAGTACAAGGTTCCCAATATACCCAATGCTCTGATGAAGGAGTTTTATGATCCTTTTCAACCCTATATCTTTGCGATGGGTGCTACTTATGAAGCTCAATATGAATGTATTGTGGATTATATTTTCAATGATTTGAAGGAAAAAAGCCCTCGGATCGGAGTCGTTTATGCCAAAAAAGAGTATGGAATCGGAGCCCTTGAAGCCATCCGGAAAAGAGCCAAAGCCTATGGAGTGGACCTCGTTTCTGAATTGGTTTTGCCCACAGGCGCTGTCGATTCAAGTTCCCAGGTTTTGACCTTACAGGAGAACAAGGTGGATTATGTGATTACCTGTGACGTGATGCCACCGGTGATCACCTTTTTAAAGACGGCGGAGAAGTATAACTACTGGCCAAAGCATGTCTTCGGGTTCAACTGGGCAACCGACGACATGATCGTCAAGGCCTGTGGTGAAGCGGCGAAGAACTATATCGGCGTGAATTTCGTCGGTGCTTGGTCGGATGAATCGCCTGGCATCAAGTTGGTGAGGCAAATTGCTGAAAAGTACGGTCGTAAAGAAATCGGTATGACGTCCCTTTACATCAATGGCGTCGGCGTCTCAATGCTTTTTGGAGAAGCATTCAAACGGGCAGGAAAGGATCTTACCCCGGATAGTTTGAAAGCTGCCTTAGAGACATTTAAAGAATACAGCACGGGAGGAGTCTTCCCGCTGGTCACATACACTTCCAAAAGCCATGCACCGGGCGAAATGGTGAAATTTTTTAAGGCTGATGTGGCGAATAAAAGGTTGGTTGCCATTTCGGATTGGCGAAAACCAAAGGTGATGAAATAGGGTTAATCATCATCATGGGTTCGGCATCCGGGAAAGGCCAAAATCAAACTTATTACCCTCCCCCTTGATGGGGAAGGGTGGGGGTGAGAAAGGGAATCCAAATTCCCCCCTTCATCCCCTCCCGCCAAGGGAGAGGATGCTTTTTGTGTGGTTTGAAAGGAGATCTCTGAGGTGGAGCTAAATAGAATAGCGGTGATGGGTGCTGGATTGATGGGAACCGGTATTGCCCAGGTGGTAGCCATGGGTGGATATCCTGTCTCGGTGAGGGATATCGCCGCAGACTTTTTGGATAAATCGAAGACCAAAATAGAAAAGAAATTAAGAGAATTGGTGGACAAAGGAAAGCTATCGGAGCAAGATGCAAAAAACATATCGAGCAGGCTGACATTTACGGAAGACCTCAAAATCGCTTTGGCAGATGCCGATTTCATCATTGAGGCCGTTCCAGAAAATCTGGAATTGAAAAGAAAGGTTTTTTCTGAACTGGACAAGATGGCCAAGCCTTCAGCGATTTTTGCCTCAAACACATCGGAGCTGAGCATTGGATCTCTGGCGAGTAGCACCCGTCGCCCCAAACAGGTGATTGGTACCCACTGGTTTTTCCCCTCACAGGTCATGAAATTGATCGAAGTGATCGTCACTCCGGAAACTTCTCACGAGACCTTAGAGACGACAGTGGTATTCTGTAAGAAGATGGGGAAGGAGACCGTTGTCTGTCAAGATGCCCAAGGATTTATTACCAGCCGAGCCATCTCTGCCCTGATTGCCGAATGTATGAGGATTTACGAAGAAGGGATTGCCTCGATTGAAGATATTGATAAGGCGATGAGGCTGGGCTTTAACCATCCAATCGGTCCTTTCCAACTCATTGATATGTCTGGATTGGATGTCGTTTATCACGCCTTGGAAGGTTTGACCAAGGTCTATGGAGATCGGTTCAAGCCAGGCCAGAAGATGGCAGAGCTGGTCGATACTGGTAATCTGGGTCAAAAAACAGGTAAGGGATTTTACCATTACGGTTCAAAATAAAACCCTTCATTTCAATCTTTTTTTATATTTTATTGAGCATAAACGGGAAGTGAAGGACCGGCTATTGGGGTCTGATAACTGCCACGACATCGTAGACTGATTTTACTACCAGGACATCGTGGACTATCGCTCTTTGACAGTTGTGACTACCGTTAATGGCAAAGAGCAAAACATGGAATTCTTTCTGGATAAAAACCAGGTTGAATAATATGTTTCCCGATCAATGCAAAACGTTCATAACAACACAGCAATGGACTCATTGAACTTGGGAGTCTACGGTGTCGCGACAGTTTTCTGAGTAAACGATGGCGTGGCAGTTGTCAGGGGCACCTGATTATTGACATTTTGATTCCTACTGTATGTATCGTCCCAAAATCTTTCCGTACATCATGGATCACCTTCTTGCCTGCCTCTTTATTACGCCGGGGACAGTTTGGGGATGAGGAAGGAGAAGAATCCTTCTTTCTCATTCTCCCTCTCAATCTTCTCAAAGGCACAATGCACGGCGGAACGGATCTCTTCCATATCAACCGGCTTCATCGCCTGATAGAAGATGCCCGCCCCCCGAAGCCGTCTCACCGGTCCCAGGGACTCCTCCGAGGAGATCATGATGACCTGAATCTTGGAATTGACTTTCTTTAGC
>Ga0315273_10010820_pt1 | contig 11649 bp, 10 predicted proteins | sample YL17G02_0_MG_FD_205753 | JGI IMG/M metagenome (GOLD analysis project Ga0315273, IMG submission 205753) | Sediment microbial communities from Yellowstone Lake, YNP, Wyoming, USA - YL17G02_0 | ecosystem: Environmental > Aquatic > Freshwater > Lake > Sediment | place: USA: Wyoming | collected... | reverse complement strand
CAAGTTATTAGTCTCCCTCCCCCCGGACCCCCCTCCCTCGTTCCCCGCCGCCATTCTAGAGCTTAAGCTTGCCCATTTTTTGTCTGAACAATGGGGTCCACCTTGAACAAACCGATCCGGCCGTCCTTGGAGTCGCGCTTTCCGGCATCGATCCAGGCATCAGGTACGTGGGGCTTCACCTCGCGCTCGAAGAAGGCTTCTACGCTCTCGGATAGGGGCACGCTTTCGGTGTCGCGCAGCTCGGGGTCCGGTTCGGGCTTAGCGTCCTTGTCGCGGCAGACGGCGGCAGTCTCGTCACGCTCGGAGAGGGCCGAAAGGATTGACTTCATGACTGGCGCGGGCAACTTGGCGCCTGCCTTGCGGGCAGAAGCCTCCAGCGCTTTCACGAACTCACCACGATCCTTGAAAAGCGTATCGGGCAGCGACCGCAGCAACTCCCGGATCGCCATCTGTTGCTTCCGACCTTCCGCTTGTTCCTTGGCTCCCGCGGCACCCTTCTTCTTCGTCTGGGCCAGGGCCTGGAAGGCTTTCTCCTCCTCCAGCCGGGCGATCCTTTCAGCGCTGCACTGGTAGTTTAGCTTCAGTGGGCACTCGACCGTGATCTTGCGGAAGCCGAAGTAGGTGGTGGGGTAGATCCGAACGAACTCGCCTTCTTTGAAGTCCCGCAGCAGGCGCAGGATCTGGACGGCCTTCGCTTGGGGAATCTCTCGGCGCTTGTCGCCCAGACTTTTGCGCATAGGCGTCCAGAGGGAGGTGGCGTCGATGAGTTGGATCTTTCCTTTTCGTTGGGGCGTCTTGCGGTTGGTGAGCACCCAGACGTAGGTGGCGATGCCGGCGTTGTAGAAGAGCTGTTCAGGCAGGGCGACCAGCGCCTCCAGCCAGTCGTTCTCCAGGATCCAGCGGCGGATCTCGCTTTCCCCGCTGCCGGCGTCCCCTGTGAACAGCGGGGAGCCGTTCATGATGATGGCTATCCGGCCGCCGCCATCCTTGGGCTCCTTCAGGTGGGCCAGCATGTGCAGCAGGAACAGAAGTTGCCCGTCGCTGGTGCGCGGCAGTCCGGGGGCGAAGCGTCCCGCCGGACCGCGCTCATGCTCAGAGCGGATGGCCTCCTCGTCGCGTTTCCAATCCTTGCCATAGGGCGGGTTGGAGATCTGGTAGTCGAACTGCCGTGCTGCATGGCGGTCGTTGGATAGGGTGCTTCCGAAAAGGATGTTCTCCGCGTCCCGTCCGGTCTCGGACTTCATGAAAAGGTCCGACTTGCAAACGGCGAAAGTCTCCGGGTTAACCTCCTGCCCGAACAGGTGGATATCCGCCTCCGGGTTAAGCGGCACGGCCTCGCCGTTGCCCCGGGCGCCGGTGGCGATATGCTCCTTGGTGATGGTCAGCATGCCTCCGGAGCCGCAGCAGGGGTCGCACACGGTGACCACCGCCCCTTCGCGGCGGATGCGTTCTTCATCGCCGGCCAGCAGCAGGTCCACCATCAGATGCACCACGTCGCGGGGGGTGAAGTGCTCGCCCGGGTTCTCGTTGAGCGCCTCGTTGAACTTGCGGATCAGCTCCTCGAAGATGGTCCCCATCGTGGGGTTATCGACCCGGTCGGGGTGCAGGTCCACGTTCTTGAAGCGCTCCAGCACCTGGAACAGCAGCCCCGCCTCGTCGAGCTTGCTCAAGGTGTTGTCGAAGTCGAACTTCTCCACCACTTCGCGCATGTTGGGGCTGAAACTCGCGATGTAATTGCGCAGGTTGGCGGCAAGGTGCGGGGCATCGGCCAGCAACTTCTCGAAGTCGTAGCGGGAGGTGTTGTAGAAGGCGAAGCTGGAGGCTTTGCGGAGCTGAGGATCCAGGTTCTCCAGCTTGCCCTTGAACCTGCCCTGGGTCTCCAGCACGCGCGCCTTGGTCGGGGCCAGCACGCAATCCAGACGTCGCAGCACCGTGAGCGGCAGGATCACGTCCTGGTACCTGCCGCGCCTGAAGGTGTCGCGGATCAGGTCCGCCACGCCCCACAAGAAGCTGACGATCTCGCTGTGGTTCATTTCACAAGTGCTTCCTGTACTCTTCAATCTTCTGCAAGAGCCTGGTGGCCAGCCATTCGTGGCAGTGTTTCAGGCTGTCGTGGATGAGCTGCGCCTCGTCACGGTAGCCCGCGATCCGCTCGGCCGTCCAGTGCCGCGGGGGCTCGCTCAGGTTGCTGATGCGGTCGGCCATCTTGACCATGCCGATCTCCGGCGGTTCCCGGAGGATGCGCCGGAGGCTGTCCTTCATCCGCTCTGCCGGGGGCAGCGCCTTGTTCTTGGTGAGGGCACGAATCCCCCGCATCACCAGAGGTCCGAACGCCACCTCCACGGCGGATTCCGTCGTATCGGTATCCTCGAGCACGTCGTGGAGGAGGGCGCACTGGATGGCCAGGTCGGCGTTCAGTTGAGGAACGGCAGCGACCGCCGCCAGGATTTCCATACTGACGCTCGCTAGGTGGACGACGTAGGAGTAAGGTTTCCCGGGAACCCGTTGGTCCCCGTGTGCCCTAGCGGCGAACTCCAGCGCTTTTACGGCCTGCTCCTGGGACCACGGCATCGCACCCAGCCTATGTCCGGGCGGAGCGGTTGTCAACGCAGGCGGGTCAGGAGCGCAAACGAGAATCGTTTTCGACGGAGCAGCAGGAAAGGGTACTTTTCAACGCTTGATAATCCCAAATCTTCGCGCTATTATAGCTTAATGAAGAAAGCCAGTATAACCGAAACTAAAAACCACCTCTCCCGTCTTCTGGATGAAGTGAAGTCCGGGACGACGATCCTGATCATGGACCGGGATAAGCCGGTGGCCAGGTTGGAACCGGTGGCGGCGGAAGAGCGAACCAACGCGGACCGTATTGCGGTGCTGGTTCGGGACGGTTTGGCTGCCGCGCCCCGGAAGCGCTTCGATGTCCATGCGTTTCTCTCCCGAAAGACGGTCCGCCTGCCACCGGGGGTCAGCGCCGTTCAGGCGTTGCTCTCGGAGCGCGAGTCCGGAGGATGAGGTACTGGGATGCTTCCGCCATCCTGCCGCTGTTGGCGCGGGAGGAAGGCACGGACCGCCGCCGCGGGCAATTGGAGGAAGATCCTCAGATCGTGACCTGGTGGGGCAGCCGCGTCGAATGCGCTTCAGCCTTGAACCGGTTGCTTCGAGAAGACGTTTTAAGCATCGATGCTTTCGAGCAGCTTCTGGGCGACCTGGAAACCTTGTCGTCCGGCTGGCTGGAAATCCAGCCTACGCAGAGGTTACGGCAGCGGGCGATGCGCCTGCTGCGCATCCACCCGCTGCGCGCGGCGGACGCCCTCCATCTGGCGGCGGCCATGATCGGATCAGGGGATGACCCGATGACGCTGCGTTTCGTGTGCGACGATCCCCGGCTCAACGGCGCGGCGAGAAAGGAAGGCTTCCCCCTTCTTTCCTGAGGCCGCGGCAGCGCGTTTCACCTGCCGAGATGCGCCGCAAATGCAGGCGCTTTCTGGCGGCGCTAAAAACCGGTAGGATAGCGCATGATCGTCGTGGTCGGCGCCGCTGCGGTGGACGTAGTGGCCCGTCGGGAGCGTTACGTGGCCGGCACCTCCAACCCGGCCGCCATCCGCTGGGCTCCCGGAGGGGTGGGGTACCGGATCTGGCGTCGATTGCCGGCGCCCAAACTCCTGCTGTCCGCCGTGGGCGACGATCTGGCTGGGCGCTGGCTGGAAGGGAAAATTGGCGTGAGGCGCCGGCCAGCGCCCGCCGGGAGCGGCCGCGGACCACGGGGCGGCCGGGGGCGCGCCCGGCGGCAGGATGCGACCCTTCTGCGCCTCCGGGGCTTCCCCACGGCCTGCTACACCGCCCTCATGGAGTCTGGGCGCCTGCTGTACGGGGCCGCGGACATGCAGGTGATCGAGCGGGGTCTCACCGGGGCGCGCCTCCGGGCGCACCTGCCGCCCCTGGGGCCGAGCGACCTGCTGGTGCTGGAGGCCAACCTGTCGCCGGCCCTGGTGGCTGAGCTGCTGCGGCGATTCGCAGGCCGCACACGCGTGGTGTTCGAAGGGGTGTCCGTGGAAAAGCTTCTGCGCCACGAGCCCGGGCTGCGGGACCTGTTCCTGCTGTCGGTGAACGCCGACGAGGCGCGCGCGCTGCGCGGGCGGGTGGCACCGCGTGCGCGCGGGGAGGTGTGGGTCGACGGGTTCCTCGCGGAGCGGCGCGTGGCCCACCTGCTGGTGGGGCAGGGGCCGCGCGGAGCCCGCCTGTACGCGCGCGCGGCTGACGGCCGAATGCGGGGGCTTGCCGACGCGCCGGCGCGCGTGATCCGCGTGCCGGACACCACGGGCGCCGGCGACCGGCTGCTGGCCGCGCTCCTGGCGCGCCTCGCGCGCGGCGTCGCTCCCGTGCGGGCGCTGCCCCTGGCCATGCGCGAGGTAGAGAAGGCTCTGGAGGAGGGGACGCTGTGAAGGCTGACCTGGAGATTCACCCGCGGGTTCGGAGCGCGCTGCGCCGCGGGCAGCCCGTGATCGCGCTGGAGTCCACGATTGTCGCCCACGGGATGCCCAGGCCGAAAAACGTCCAGACCGCGCTCGCGGCGCAAGCCGTGGCGAAGGAACTGGGTGTGGTCCCGGCCACGGTGGGGGTCATCTCCGGCCGCCTACACGTGGGCCTCACCCCGGAGCAGATCGAGCATCTGGGCACCGCTCCCGGAGTCTGGAAGGCTTCCCGGAGGGACCTGCCCTGGGTCCTGGCCCGCGGCCTGGACGCGGCCACTACCGCGAGCGGCACCATGCTGGCCGCGCGCCTGGCTGGCATCGCCGTGTTCGCCACCGGGGGCATCGGCGGGGTGCATCGCGGCGCCGCCGAAAGCTTCGACGTGTCCGCTGATCTGCACGAGCTGGCGCGCACCCCGGTGCTGGTCGTTTCCGCCGGCGCCAAGGCCATCCTCGACCTGCCCAAGACCCTGGAGTTGCTGGAGACCCTGGGCGTGCCGGTAGTCGGCTACCGGACGGGCGAGTTTCCCGCATTTTATTCCGCCGACAGCGGCCTGGCCCTGGAAATGCGCGCGGATAGCCCCGCCGAGATCGCCTCCGCGTTCCGCGCGCAGCGCCGGCTGGGCCTGGAGCAGGGCATGCTGGTGGCCAACCCCATCCCGCGGGAGGCGGAGATCCCGCGAGCGGTCATGGAGGGCTACATCGCCCGCGCCCAGGAGGCGCTGGTGAGCGAGGGCATCGGGGGCAAGCGGGTGACCCCGTACCTTTTAGGCAAGGTCCTGGAGTACTCGGGAGGCCGATCCCTGGAGGCCAACGTGGCGCTGCTGCTGAACAACGTGCGCCTGGCCTGCGCGGTGGCCACAGCTTTGGCGGCGTAGGCCGGGTTGCCACCCCCCCGATTGCGATCAACTTGGCGCGCGCCTTGTCCGCGGCGCCTCTTTCCGCTACAACGAACAATATGAGCGAACAGCAGCCGAGCCCCCGGCCGAAGGCCCACGCCCACCGTGCGAAGCCCGCTACTGCGGCGCGCGGCCGTGCCGCGGTTAGCGGAAAACTGCGCATCGGGGATAATTGGAACGCGATCACCATCATTGCCACGTCCCAGTCCAACCCCCTCAAGGCCATCGCCGAGTTCGTGGAGAACAGCATCGACGCGAACGCGAAAAACGTCACGATCGTGCGGGGCAGGCAGGGCGGGCAGCCCTACCTGCGCGTGACCGACGATGGTGACGGCATCCCGCGGGATGCGGGAGGCATCCCGGATTTCCGCTACGTAGCCACCCACATCTGCGACTCCCTCAAACGCACGCTCAAGGCCAAGGGGCTGCAAGGCATTCAGGGAGAGTTCGGCATCGGCCTCTTAAGCTTCTGGACGGTAGGGGAGCGCCTGGTGCTCTCCTCCGCCGGCGCCGACGAAAAAACCTACCAGATGGAGATGCAGCGCGACGAACCCGGTTATGCCATATCGGCGCGCAAGACCCTCTTCAGCCACACGGGCACCGAGCTGCTCATCCAGCCCCTGCTCTCCGGGCTGCGCAGCCTGAGCGGGGAAAAGGTCCAGAACTACCTGGCCGCGGAGTTGCGCGACCGCATCCGGACTTCCGGGGTGCGCATCCGCATTCTGGACCACGGCGCCAAGCGGCAGCTGGAGGTGCAGCCGCGGCAGTTCACGGGCCGGCTCATCCACGAGGTGCGCTCCCTGAGCACGCCGGCGGGAGAGGTGATCTGCGAACTGTATCTCAATTCCCCCTCCCCGCAGAACGGTGTGAGCCTGTTCCGTTCCGGCACGCGGGTGGTGGCGGCCCTTGCAGAGCTGGAGGAGCTGGCCGGTGAGCCCTGGAGCTCCGGGTATTTGCAGGGCATGGTGGACGCACCGTTCCTGCAGCTCACGCCCGGCACCCGCTCTGGGGTCATCCGAGACGCGGCATTCGGCGCGCTGCAAACGGCCCTGGAGTCGGTGCGAGCGGTCCTGAGCGAGCTCATCGCCCAGGAAAAGCAGGCCGACGAAGAAGAAGCCAGCCGGCATATTTTGAAATCCGTGCAGCGGGCCTTACGGGAGGCGTTCCTGACACTGCCCCCCGAAGAGTATCAGTGGTTCGACCTGCATTCAGGCTTGCGGCGAACCGGCTTGGATGCGGCTGGGCGTCCAACCGCCGCCGGGCAGACCGGCGACGTCAGGGGTGGCCTCGGTACCGAGCCCCTTGCCTCCAGCCGCCCGGAGGCGGCAGTGGAGCTGGACGCTGTCGGCGTGCCTGCCAGCGAGGCAGCGCAGGCGGGGACGCGGGAGTTCTTCCAGTACCCCGGACCCCTGCATTCAGCCCTGATCTCGCCTTCGTCGGCCGTGCTGCGGGTGAATACCGAACGCGGCTTTCGCTGCATCGCACGGGACAAAAGCCGGCGCTCCATCGAGGAAGGGGTGGAGGTCCGGTGGCGCATCCGGGAAGGCGGAGGAAGCCTGTCGGCGGATTCCGGCCAGATCGTCACTCTCACGGCCCCCGGCGAACCGGGGCTCGTTTTGCTGGGGGTTGAGGCGGTGCAGGGCGAGCTCACCCGTGTCGCGGAAGCCGTCGTAACGGTCACCGAGACCCTGATCGAGAAGTCCACGGTCGGTTCCGGCGGAAAAGGGCTCCCCGGCTACACCTACCTGCGCCTGCCGGGAGAGTTGTGGCGCTCCCGCTACGACGAGAAGAACAATTTGGTGGTGATCAACAACGGGCACAAGGACTATCTTTTCGCGGCGCGCAAGCCCGCCCGGAAGCTCAAGTACATCTGCCGGCTGTACGCCAAGGAGCTGGTCCTCACGAATTTTCCGGGATTCGAAAGCCGCGAGCTGCTGGAGCGCATGATCGAGCTGTCGCTGTACGCGGAGGAGAATTTGCGCTAGCGGCGCAGCAGGTTCTCAGTCCGGGGTCGGCTCCACCTCTTCCAACCGCAACCCCTCTTTCGCGGCCGTCCAGCGCAGGGCCCGCACGCGCCGGTTCTCCCCTATCAGGCGGGGGAGAAGCCTCTCCAGCGGCTGCGGGGCGCCGGTCGTGAAAAGGCGCACCTCTGCTTGCGAGCCGGCGGCGCAGCGCAGGCCGCGCTCGTCCAGCACGCGGGCCACCTGGCGGGCCACCGCCGGGGCCGGATCGATGACCCGCACCTGCGGGCCGGCGATGTCGCGGAGCAGCGGGATCACCAGCGGGTAGTGGGTGCAACCGAGCACCAGCGTGTCGGCGCCGAGCTCCAGCATGGGCCGGAGGGCGTCGGCCAGGATGGCCCGGGTGGCCGGGGTGTCCAGCTCCCCCTTCTCGATCTGCTGCACCAGCCCCGGGCAGGCGTGCTCCAGCAGCCGCACCTCCCCGGCGAAGCGCTCCACGACCGAGGCGTACAGCTGCCCGCTGAGGGTGCCGGGGGTGGCCAGCACCCCGATCACTCCCGTGCGGCTCGCCTCGGCCGCGGGTTTGACGGCCGGCTCCAGACCCACCACGGGCACCCCGGGGAAGGCGGCGCGCAGGGTATGCAGCGCCGCGGCCGAGGCGGCGTTGCAGGCCACGACGAGCAGCTTCGCGCCCCGCTCCAGCAGGTAGCCGGCGATGCTCGCGGCGAAGGACCGCAGCTCAGCCGCCGGCCGCGGGCCGTAGGGCAGGTGGGCCTGGTCCGCGACGTAGGCCAGCGACTCTTCCGGGAGCAGCTCGCGGAGAGCCTGCAGAATTGTCAGGCCCCCGATGCCCGAGTCGAAGATGCCGATCGGCCGCTCGCCGGCTTGGCTCATCTTTAGGGAAGCCGGGCGATCACCTCGGCGAGCTGGGGCCGGTCCTTCAGCTCCTGGGCCAGCGCCTCGGCGCGCTCGCCGTTCGCGTACTCCCGGCTCTGGAAGGAATAGGTGAAGCCGGTGTGCGGCCGGTAGGTGCCCACGAGCAGAGCCTCGGTGTCCTCGGTCATCACCAGCTCCTCGTCGGTGGGGATCACGAAAATCTTCACGGGCGAGGCCTCGGTGGAGATCACGGTCTCGGCGTTGCGCGTGCGGGCCAGCGCGTTCTTGCGCGGGTCGAAGCGGATGCCCAGGCCTTCCAGGCCGCTCAACGCGGCCCCGCGGATGGCCGGATTCATCTCCCCGACCCCGGCGGTAAAAACCACCGCGTCGATCCGGCCGAGGGCGGCCAGGTAGGAGCCGATGTACTTCTTGATCCGGTAGGCCTCCACCTCGATGGCCAGGCGGGCGCGTTCGTCGCCTTTTTCGGCGGCCTGGCTCACGTCGCGGCGGTCCGTGTACTTCTCGGTGATGCCGAGGATGCCGCTTGCCTTGTTGAGCGCCTTCTCCACCTCCTGGGGCAACAGGTTCTCCTTGCCCATGATGAAGTAGCCGATGGCCGGGTCGTGGTCGCCGCTGCGCGTGCCCATCACCAGGCCTTCCAGCGGGGTGAAGCCCATGGAGGTGTCCACGGAAACCCCGGCGCGCACCGCATTGGCGCTGGCACCGTTGCCGATGTGCAGCAGGATCAGGTTCGTCTGGAACGGGTCCTTGCCCAGGAGCACCGCGGCCCGCTTGGCCACGTACAGGAAGGAGGTGCCGTGAAAGCCGTAGCGGCGCACCCCGTGCTTCGCGTACCAGGCGTAGGGCAGGGCGTAGAGGTAGGCCGCCGGCGGCATGGTCTGGTGCCAGGCCGTGTCCATCACGGCGCAGTGCGGCACGCCGGGCAGCACGGCCTGCGCCGCCTCGATGCCCAGGATGTTCGGGGGGTTGTGCAGCGGCGCCAGGTCGGCCAGCTCCTTGAACGTAGCGAGGGCCGCCTCGTCGATGATCACCGATTGGGCGAAGCGCTCACCGCCGTGCACGACGCGGTGACCGACCGCCTTGATCCGGGACAGCTCGCCGATGGCCCCGTGCTCGGGGTGGGTGAGCATGGACAGGACCAGCTCCAGGGCGACCTTGTGGTTCGGGCAGTCCTGCTCCTTCTTCACCTTGCCCTTGCCCCTGGCGTAGTGCTCGATGAAGCTGCCGCCGACGGTCACCCTCTCGACGATGCCCTTGGAGAGGACCTGCCGCGTGTCCCAGCTGTAGAGCTGGTATTTGAGCGAGGAACTGCCGCAATTCAGCGTGAGGATGTCCATAGGAGTGTGATCGCATGATATCGGCGGGGTTGCTCCGTGTCAATCAAGCGGCAGGACCGGCGGGGCCGTCATTGTCTGTGGCTCATGCGCAACAAGCTGGCCGTCTGCATGCTCTGCCTGGCCGGGGGGGCGGTGGGGGCCCAGGGCCGGGGCAGCCTGCGCTACACCGTGGAGCTCGAAAATCTGCAGGGGACCGCCGAGCGCCTGGAGCTACGCATCCCGGGCTGGCGGGTCCTGGCGGTGGAGCGCCGCCTGGGCCTGGAGCCGGAGTACCTCGCCTTCGGCCTGGCCTGTCCCGTGGCCGCGTTTGGGCCCCTGGCGACGCGCGGCCTGCTGCGCGCGCTGGCCGACCCCCTGGGATACTCGCCAGGCAGCGAGGTATTCGCGGAGAGGGCCGGCTACCGCCTGGAGGGCTCGCTGGAGGGCACCTCCCGGCGCGGGCTCTGGCTGGAGCCGCTCCCCGGCCGCCTGGGCCTGTTCGCGCTGCACTCCCCGCCGGCGCCGTCGGGCAGTGGGCCCGCGGGGCCGGTACAGGCCGGAGGGGTCGCCCGCATCCGGCTGCCGGCGCCCGGGGCCGCCCCCGCCGGGGACGCCGGCTCCGTCCGCGCCGCGGCCCCCGCCCGCGCGGAGGTGGAGGCCCTGGCCCTGCTCTCGCTGCCCGCGCCGGCATCCGCCCCCCCGGCCGGAGACCCGCAGGATTGGCTGCGCGAGCCGGCGCCTTTCCCCGGAGGGAAGCTGGCCCACCTGGGCGGCAGCGTGCGCCTGGAGGCGGGGGCGGGCGACGACCTGCTGGCCTGCTGCCTGCTGGGCGCCGCTTCCGGCGGCGAACGGGTGACCCCCGGCCTGTTCAGCCTGCTGGAGCTGGAGGCGGCCCGGCGGTCCTGGCGCGCCATAGGGTTGGCCGGGGCCTGCACGGAGGGCTACCGTGCCCCGGACGGGGGACTGTACCGCGGGGCATGGGCGGCGGGGTTGCGCCTGGAGGCACAGCCCGGGCCGGGCTGGTGGCTGGCCGGAAGCTGGCGGCGGAGGGTAGACCGGCCGCCCGCAGCCCCCGGAAGGAGCCTGCCCGGGAGCCAGGAGGGGGAGCTCCTCGCCCGGATGGAGGCTCTCCTGCCCGCGGGGGGCCGGCTGGAGGCCAAGGCACGTGCGCAGGCGCGCGCGAGCTATGCGGCCGACGGCGGGGTGCAGCGCTGGGCCCGCGGGGTCCTGGAGGTGGGCCTGCGGCGGAAGGAGACCGGGCTCGCCCTCGAGCTGCAGGGCGCATGGGACGAAGCCGGAGGGGAGCTGCGCGGGCTATTGCGCGGGCAGAAAGGAGGGTGCCGGGTGGAGGTCGGGGCCGCGGGCGATGTGCCCCCGAGGCCTTCGGGTGCGGAGTTCCCGCTGCGGCCCTTCGGCCGGCTGGAACTGGCCGGGCGGAAATATCATTTCTGGGTGTCGGTGCAGGAGAGCGGGGAGGAGGTGAGCCTGGGCTGGAGCGCGGCTCAGGCGCTCCCGGTTTCCCCGACCAGCAGGACCTCACGTTCCAGGCGGTAGCCGCGGCGCTCCAGGACCCGCGCCTCCACGGTCTGCATGAGCTCCACCACCTCGGCGGCGGTGGCCCGGCCGAGGTTCACGACGATGTTGGCGTGCCGGTCCGACACCGCGGCATCCCCCACCCGCAGGCCTTTTAGGCCCAGGGAGTCCAGGATCCGCCCCGTCGGCTCTCCGAAGGCGCGGTTGTTCTTCCAGACGCTGCCGGCGCACGGCCAGAGGAAATGGCCCTTAGCTTCCCTGTCCGCGCGGTTGGCCTGCATGGCCTGCCCGATCGCCCGCGGATCGCCGGGCTGCAGTCGGAAAGAGGCGCGCAGGATCAGGGCGTTCATCCGCTGGAAGGGGGATATCTTGTAGTCGAACTGCTCGGGGCGCGGCTGGTGGACGCGAATCCCGCCGTGGGCCTCCGCGAGCTCCACCCCCGCCAGTAAGTCGCTGACCGAGCGGGAGTAGCAGCGGGCGTTCATCCAGACCGCGCCGCCCACGCTGCCGGGCATGGCGTACAGGAACTCCAGGCCGCTCAAGCCCAGCCGGCGGGCCTCCTCGCAGGCGGCAC
>Ga0315273_10010819_pt1 | contig 11649 bp, 7 predicted proteins | sample YL17G02_0_MG_FD_205753 | JGI IMG/M metagenome (GOLD analysis project Ga0315273, IMG submission 205753) | Sediment microbial communities from Yellowstone Lake, YNP, Wyoming, USA - YL17G02_0 | ecosystem: Environmental > Aquatic > Freshwater > Lake > Sediment | place: USA: Wyoming | collected... | reverse complement strand
TTCACCGAAGCCGAGCGCTACTGCCGGCGGCAGGCCATTCAGATCGCCGGGGCGCTGCGCGAGTTCGGCGGGCCGGCGTTCGCCGGGGCGCAACTGGCCAACACCGGGCCGCAGATCGGCGTGCGCGAGACGCGGCGGGTGAAAGGCGCCTACCTGCTGACGGAAGAGGACGCCAAGAACGGCAGCCGTTTCGACGATGCCATCGCCTGGCGCAGCGGTTTCCTGGATATCGGTTTTGTGCGCTACGAGCGGATGAAGGTTCACGACGTTCCGTACCGCTCGATCGTGCCCGCGAAAATGGACGGCCTGCTGGTGGCGGGCCGCTGCATCTCGGCCACCCACGTGGGCGCGGCGGCGGGCAAGAGCATGGGCAACTGCATGGCCACCGGCCACGCCGCCGGGATCGCCGCGGCCTTCTCCGCCGCGCGCAAGAAGGCGCCGCGCGATCTCAAGGCCGCCGACATCCAGGCGCAACTTGCCAAGGACGGGGTGGATCTGAAACGCCATCCCAACCAGGAGGATTTGAAGGCATGAGGATCCTCGCGAGCATCTGCGTGGCGCTCTGCGCGGCGCTGGCGGCCTGGGCCGCCGACCTGCCGCTGATGTTCACCGAGCCGTACCTGATGAGCCTGAAACCGGGCGTGTCGATGGACGTGGCCTGGCTCACCAGCGAGCCCACCGCCGAATCGTTCGTCGAATTCGGACCCGGCGCCGACGACTCGAACAGGGTCAAGGCGGTGACGCGCGAGATCGAAGGGCTGCAAACCGCCGACGCGAAAGGCAATTACACCCTCCCGCTGCGGGTCTTCCAGCAGATCGCGCGGCTGGAGGGCCTCGAGCCCGGCGCGCAGTACTCCTACCGCGTTACCAGCGTTTCGGCGTCCGGATTCCGGAAATCCATGGGCGGTTTCTGGTTCCGGACCGCGCCGGCCGCCGGCACGCCGGTCCGCTTCGTGCTGCTGTCGGACCTGCAACTGATGAAGCAGATTCCGCAAACCGTCCTGATGGCCGGCCAGCAGGGTCCCGACTTCATCCTGTTCAACGGCGACATGGTCAACGACCCGCGCAAGGCCGGCGAATGGTTCACCGTGCCGGGGACCAGGGAGGAGGACGACAAGCGCTTCTTCAACGTCATGCAGCAGATCGAGGGCGGCGCCCGCCTGTTGCAGTACGCGCCCATCTACCCCTCGCCCGGAAACCACGAGATCGATCGGCAGGACCTCTTGCGCAACCGCGCCGAGTGCAGCCGGGAGAAGTTATCGATGCGGATCTACATGCAATTGTTCCGGACGCTGTACCCGGAACAGGAATCCGGCGCCGGCGGCAAGCACTGGTATTCGGCCGACTACGGCGGTCTGCACATCGTTTCGCTTTCGCTCAACCGGTGGTTCTCCTGGGCCGCCACGCTGAAACCGGGATGGTTCCTGTTCGACGACATCCGGGCCGGCAGCGCGCAGTACAACTGGCTGGAAAGCGATCTCAAGGCGGTGGACAGGCAGCGCGCCATCTGGGTCACCCAGCACTGGCACATGTTCAACCGGGCCGCCGACGTCGATGTGCCCTACACCGACCCCGTCCCATCGCCGGCGGACCCGGACCGGATGACCTACGACAAGAGCGCCGACTGCCTGATGCGCGACCTCAAGCCGCTGTTCGAGCGCGGGGGCGTGAACGGCGTCAGCTTCGGGCACTCGCACGTCTATGAGCGCTACCGCATCAATGGCGTGAACTACCTCGAAGCCGCCAGCATCGGCAATACGTACCGCGGGGCGAAGGACCCGCCGTGCTCGACCAATCTCAGCGTCTGCCCGGTCGCCGACGAGACGCGCTTCCGGTCCTTCCTCACCGTCCTGGTCGATCCCGCGCGGGGGATCTCGGCCGAAGCGACACAGAGCAGCTTCGAATCCGACAAGGTGGGCTTTCTCGGGCGGGTCTTCGACCGGTTTTGAGAGCGCGGCAACGGAGCTGCGGGGACTTACTCCTGGGCGGGCATCTGCGTGTCGCTCTCGCCCCAGGCGCTGATCTTAAGCCGGCGGCAGACCCAGCACAGGCCTTCGGCCGAAATCGGGGCGCACTCGGAATTGCAGACGGTGCATTTGGCGGGTCGCCGAAGGCGGTCGGATTCCAAGGAGCGCTTGGCCCGTTCCAGGATTTCCTTTGGGATCACCGGGTCCGAACCCGCCCCAGGTTTTCGTCTCATCTTTAGTCCCGCCAGAACCACTGTACTACACATCGCCCGCCAGCGATAGTCGGGGATTCACCTGATTATGCCGCCTGCTGATGACGGAGCACGTAGCCGGCATCCAGCGACGCCGCGCAACGCGGGCACTTCTGGCCGGGTTTGACCCGCACCAGTTTGCCGGCCGTCTGCACTTCGGCCTCAACCGTGTGGGTGCAGATCGGGCAGTAAACGCCGCCAGCGTAGCTTCTGATCTCGGGTTTTGTCAGAATCTTCATCGACCCCTCCTTCTTCTTCAGTCTTATCGACGCGGAAAGTTCTCCCCCGGATGTCAGAAAAGTGTAATTTTCTTGTTGCTCGGGCCCCGAGGCCGATCGAAGTGGGGCGGGCGGCCCAGAGGGCGCCCCGGCCCGCGCGAGACCTTTCAGGTCTCGCAATGACTGGCCGGGCTGAAAGCCCGGCCGCAGCCTGAAAGGCTGCCCCAGTGGGGGAATCAGTCGCCCGCGGCCGGCGCCGGGGCCTCAAGCGGGCTGGTGCGGCGGCGTGCCAGCCACGCCTTGATGTCGGCGACATAGGCATAGCCCACCGGCACAACCAGCAGTGTCAGCATCAGGCAGAGCGTCTGTCCTCCGATGATCGTCACGGCAATGGCGGAACGTTGCGAGGCCCCCGCTCCGATGCCTACGGCCGTCGGAATCAGGCCCGCGACAATCGCGAAGGTGGTCATCAGGATGGGCCGCAGGCGCACCCGGTTGGCTTCCAGGATCGCCTGGCGCATGGGCATACCCTGGTGGCACAACCGATTCATGTAGTCGATCTGAAGGATTCCGTTCTTCTGGACGATGCCCAGCAGCAACAGCACCCCCAGCGCGCTGAACAGGTTCAGGCTGCGGCCGGTGCCGATGAGCGCCAGCATGGCGAAGGGAATCGACAGCGGCAGCGTCAGCAGGATTATGAACGGGTGGACCAGGCTCTCAAACTGCGCGGCCAGCACCATGTAGATGAAGATCGACGCCAGGCCGAAGGCCAGCAGCATGTTGGCCGTGGTCTCCTCCAGGATCTTCACCTGTCCCGAGAATTTCATCTGGTAGCCGGTCGGCAGGCCGACACGCTCGATGATCTGCTGGGTCTCGGTGGCGGCTTCGCCCAGCGAGTGGCCCGGCGCGACGTTCCCGTAAATGCCGATGGAGAACTGCCGGTTGTAGCGGTCGATGCGGCTCGGGCCGAGGCCGCGCTCCAGACGGGCGATCGAGTCGAGCCGGATCAAACCCAGCCGGGAGCTGGGCACCAGCAAACGGCTCAGCACCAGCGGGTCATCGCGCTGGGCGCTTGCCAACCGTATGGTCACGGGATACTGCTCGGAGCCTTCCTTAAACGTCGAGATCTCATCCTCGCCCGACATCAGCAGCCGCACCGCGCCCGAGATGTCCGACACGCGCACGCCGAGATCGCTCGCCAGCGCGCGGTCGATTACCACCTGCAGCTCGGGGTTGTTCAGTGAGATGTTCACGCGGATGTCGGTGATGGTCTGGCCCGTGAGCAACTCCCGGTTGGCTTCGCGGGCGATTCCGACCAGCGTGTTCATATCCGGCCCGAGCAGCATCGCGCGAATCGGCGCAAAGGTGTCGCGGCCGCCGAGAACGTTCGGAAACGTTACGCGCGGGCGAGACTCGGCGTACTCGCGCAGAATGCCGCGCACATTCTGGCCGATCGTGGTGAGGTCCTCGCGCTGATCCTCGGGTTTCAGCAGCACTGTAATCTGGCCCTGCGTCACGCGATCCATGTGGGTCGAGCTCTGCGGCACGATGGTGGTCACGCCAGGGACGCTCTCGAGTTTGCGGGCGGCGGCCATAACCACCTTTTCAGTCAGATCCAGGGACGACCCCTCGGGAAGCTCCATCGAGATCGACAGCTCGTTCTGGTCCTCCTGGGGCATCCAGTCCTTCCCGATGCGCTGATAGATCGGGAATGTGGAGCCGAACGTCACCATGTAGACGCCAACGATGACCCAGCGGTGATTGAGCGACCAGCTCAATATCGACACATAGCCGCGCTGAAACCAGGCGGATTGCTCTTCGCCGTGTCCCTGGTGTTTCACGCCGCGTTTGCGCTTCAACAGGCGCGCGCTCAGCGCTGGGGTCAGGGTAAACGCCACCAGCATCGAGACCATGATGGCGAACGCCATGGTCCAGCCGAACTGGTTGAGGTAGCGCTTGGCGTAACCCGTCATGAAGGCGATGGGCACGAAAACGATCACCAGGCTGAGCGTGGTGGCCATCACCGCCAGGGCGATCTCCTTGGTGGCATCCACCGCCGCGCGCATCGGCGTCATGTCCTCTTTCTGAAGAAAACGGTAGATGTTTTCGAGCACAATTATGGCGTCGTCGATGACGATGCCCACCGCCAGGGTCAATCCGAGCAGGGTCATCGAGTTCAGCGTGAAATCCATGGCCCGCAAAAGCGTAAAGGTCGTGATGATCGACGTCGGAATGGCCAGCGAACTGATCAGCACCGTGCGCCAGTCCCGGATGAAGAGCCAGACAATGATGGACGCAAAAAGACTGCCCAGCAACAGGTGTTCTTCCAGGGCCTTGACCGAGGCCTTGATGTAGGTGGACTGCTCCTTGATCACGTCGATTCTGACGCCGGAGGGCAACTGCGCTTTCATGCCGTCCAGGCGCGCAATGATGGCGTCCACCACCTTGACGGTATTGGTTCCGGTCTGCCGCCGTACTTCCAGAGTGACCGCCGGCTTGCCCTGGTAGTAGGCGAACGTGCGCCGTTCGGCCATCCCGTCTTCGACGAGGCCGACGTCCCGGACGCGGATGGGGGAGCCGGCGACGTTCTTTACGATGATGTCGTTGAACTCGCGAACCTCGTCCACGCGGCCGAGCGTGCGGACGCCAACCTCGGTCGCTCCGCGCACGATACGGCCTCCGGGAGCCTCGATGTTCTCCTGCTTGATGGCGGTGTGGACATCCTGCGCCGTCAGGCGGTAGCCCGACAGTTTGTCGATGTCCAGCAGAATGTTGACCTGCCGCTTGCGCCCGCCGGCGATGGACACACCCCCGACGCCGTCCACCGTCTCCAGAGCGCGGCGAATGTTCTTGTCGGCGATCTCGGTCAGCTCGCGCGGCGAGCGGTCGCCGCTGACCGCTAGCGTGATGACCGGGTCGCTGTCGGGATCGGCTTTGGCCACCGTGGGGGGAAGGACGTTCGGCGGCAACCGCTGCATCGCGCCGCTGACCTTCTCGCGGACGTCTTCGGCCGCTTCGCCGATGTCCTTCTCGAGCACGAAGGTGACGACTACCGTCGCACTCCCCTCGCCCACCATGGCGCGCATCTCGTCGATGCCGCTGACCGAGGCGATGGCCTCCTCCAGCGGCATGACCACTTGCGAGGTGACCTCCTCGGGGCTGGCGCCGGGGAGTCGCACGCGACAGTAAACCGTTGCCGGGTCGCTGCGCGGGAACAGATCGACGTTAAGGTCCAGGAAACTGAAGACGCCCATCACCACCAAAAACATGATGAGCATGAAGGCGAAAACGGGCCGCTGGACGCAAATTTCAGAAAGGCGCACTGATGTATTCCCCGATAGTGAAAAGATGATTGTACCCTGGTAGAGGGTTACCCGTTTGTGAGCAAGATCGCATATCTCTTTCCCGGGCAGGGTTCGCAGTTCGCTGGAATGGGTTTGAGCCTCGCCGAAAAGTACCCGGTAGCCCGCGCCGTTTTCGAGGAGGCGGACCAGGCGCTCGGCTTCTCAATCTCGAAACTTTGCTTTGAAGGGCCGGAAGAAGACCTCAAGCTGACCGCCAACACGCAGCCGGCGCTGCTGACCGTGTCCGTCGCCGCCCTGGCGGTGCTGAAAGAAAAGGGGCTCAAGCCCGACTTCGTCGCCGGCCACAGCCTGGGCGAGTACTCGGCGCTGGTGGGGGCCGGTTCGCTCCGGTTTGCCGACGCCGTGCGCCTGGTGCGCAAGCGCGGCCAGTACATGCAGGAGGCCGTTCCGGCCGGAATCGGCGCGATGGCGGCGATTCTGAAACTGCCGGAAGGCAGGCTGGAAGCCGTCCTGGGGGAGGCCGCGCAAGGCGAGGTGGTCGCGGCGGCCAACCTGAATTCTCCGGATCAGATCGTCATCGCCGGCCATGCGGGCGCCGTCGATCGGGCCATGGAACTGGCCCGGACGGCCGGCGCCAGGCGAGCGGTCGCGCTGCCGGTCAGCGCCCCGTTCCACTGCCCGCTCATGATACCGGCACAGCAGAAGCTGAAGGCGGACCTGGACGCGGCCGAGTTCCGCGATCTCGAGGTTCCGCTGGTCAACAACTGGCAGGCGCGGGAAATTCGCACCGGTGCCGAGGCGCGCCAGGGGCTGTACGAGCAGGTGCCCAACCCCGTCCGGTGGGCCGATACGGTGCGCCTGCTGCTGCGCCTGGGCGTCGAGAAGTTCGTCGAAGTGGGAGCGGGCGGCGTGCTTTGCGGCCTGCTTAAGAATATTGATCCGGCGGCCAGGTCCGCCAGGTTCGGCGAAGCCGCCGATTGGGAGAAAGTCAATGAAATCATCGCTTAGATTGCTGTCGATTCCCGTTCTCATGGCGACCCTCGCGGCCGCCCAGACCCCCGCCGCGCTCGAGTCCAACCCCAAGGGCTGGACCGACATCCTGCCCGACCCATCGCTCAAGGGCTGGTCGCGCGGCGCTATCCCGCCCACCGACCCGTTGCGCGATTACGCCGGCTGGAAGGTCGACCAAGCCAGCCGCACCATCCTGTGCGAAGGCGACAAGCTCGCTCACGAGTGGCTGCGCTGGGACAAGGAACTGGCCGACTTCATCTTTCACGCCGAGTGGCGGTTCCGCAAACTCGAAGGCGAGCCGCGCTACAACTCCGGCGTCTTCGTTCGTAACAGCAAGGACGCCCTCATCTGGCACCAGGCCCAGACCGGAGCCGGCGGCGGCTACCTGTTCGGCAACACGCTGACGGCGGGCGTTGCCAAGCGCCTCAACCTTCGCGAGCAGATGAAGGAAAATCGCGTGAAGCCCATCGGCGAGTGGAACACCTACGAGATCCGCTGCCAGGGCCGCGCGATCGCGCTCTGGGTCAATGGCGCCGTGGTCAACGAGTTCGCCGAGTGCGACGTGCCCAAGGGGTACATTGGACTGGAAGCCGAGGGCTTCCCGATCGAATTCCGGAATCTGAAAGTGAAGGTGCTGGGCGGCGGGAAATAGCCGATCAGCGGCCGGCGGATTGCGCGCCGGGAGGTCCTGGTCGTGGCGCAGCGGCGTCGCGGTGGACGATCTCAAACCGCGCGACATGCCCCCGCTCATCAAGATCGTGGGCGGGGGAATCCACGTCAACCTGCCGGGCAGGCGGGTCGCCGAGACTGTCCATGTCGAGCCGGCGGCCGATGCCGGAGAAACCGGCAATCGACGCTTGACGCATCGGAAAAAAAGACCTTCCGTTCTTTTCTTGGCTGTACTAAGATATGCCATAGGAGGATTCTTGCATGCAGATCGGGAACGGGAAGTCTTTCCGAATGGCGCATCTGTTCATTCTCACGTTGTTCGGCGTATGCCTCGCGGCGGGCTCGTTGTGGGCCCAATCGAGTAACGGCAGCGTGCGCGGAGTGGTCGAGGACACCACCGGCGCTGTCATTCCCCAGGCGGACGTCGGGCTGACGAACACCAGCACCGGAGTCCAGTCGAGAACCAAAACGAACGACGCGGGCGTCTTCGTCTTTCCGGCGGTCATGCCTGGACCGTACCGCATCCAGGCCGGGTTCGCGGGCATGGCGAAGTACGAAGGATCGCTCACCGTGCGCGTGCAGGAATCGGCCAGCGTCAACATCACACTGAAGCCGGCGAGCACACAGACCGAACTCACCATTGTCGATGTAACACCCATCGTGGTGGCCGACAACCCCACCTTGGGGCACACGCTGGAGCGCCAGCGCATCGAGCAGTTGCCGATCAACGGGCGCACGATCACGAACCTGCTGCAAACGGTCGCGGGCGTGCAGATCGACAGTTCGGGAAATATCCGCACCAACGCGGTGCGCCCCGGCACCCACGACTTCACGCTGGACGGAGCGGCCATGACCGACGCCCTGGACGGCGGCGGCACGTTCCGGCGGCAACCCGGTCTCGACACGATCCAGGAGTTCCGTGTCGAGAACAACGCGGTCTCGGCCAAGAACCCCCGCCAGACGAACATCGTGCTGACCACCAAGAGCGGGGCCAACGAGATCCACGGGTCCCTGTTCACGACCAACCGCAACAACAGCCTGGGCGTGGCCAGATCTCGCGAGACCCTGACCAACACGGCGGCGCACTACGTCCGCAACGAATACGGGGGGACGGCCGGCGGCCCGGTGCTGATCCCGAAGCTTTACAACGGGAAGAACAAAACGTTCTGGTTCTTCGCCTACGAAGGGCTGAAGCAGCGCCAGGGCCAGATCGCCGGCGTCGCGGTGCCAACCGAGGCGATGCGCAACGGCGATTTCAGCGGCCTGAAGACCGCCGCCGGAACCGTGATCCGGGTATACGACCCGTTCCAGACGGACCCGCGGACTTTCGCCCGGCCGCAGTTCAATTACCAGAACACGCCGAACCGGATCGATCCGAACCTGATTTCGCCGCTGGCGAAATACATCTACAACACCCTGCCCCTGCCGAACCTGCCCAACGTGAACCCGCTGGTGAGCAACAACTACTTCGGCCCGCGCCCCGACTCGACCGACGAATGGACCATCAGCGGCCGTTTCGACCACCAGTTCGGAGAGAAGGACCGGCTGTACGTCCGGCTGACCGACTCGAGTTCCGACCGGCTGCGCGCTTCCAAGCTGCCGGCGACCACCGATGGCGGGGGCAACTGGCGGCGCGACTACTTTCCGAGCAAGAGCATCGCGGCGAACTGGGCCCATACGTTCCGCCCGACGCTGTTCAATGAGTTCACGGCCAGCGCGTCGCGCGAATACGGGTCCATCTACACCGGCGAGCCCGGAACGCTTTGGGCGAACAAACTGGGCCTGCCGAACCCCGCCAATCAGGACGGATACCCGGTGATCGCGAACGTGGGCGTCCGGAGCAGCGGCAACTACCTGCAGCCGCAGAACAACCGCATCCGCTACTTCAACTTTTTCATCCTCGACGACAACGTCACCAAGGTCTACGGCAAGCACGAATTCCAGTTCGGCGCGCACCTTCGAAAGGATTACCTGAACTGGCTGCCGCAGCAGCAGCGGACCGGAGGATCGGCCACCGCCGCGGCGGTGGCGACAGCCCTCTACGATCCAACCCAATCGAGCAGGGCGCGCGGCGTGCTGAACACCGGCCACCAGGCGGCTTCCTTCTTCCTGGGTTTGAACGACCTTCAGTACCGCACGGCGAAGCAGAAGTACTACATGCGCCAGGAAGAGGCCGCCATGTACCTGCAGGACAACTTCCGGGCGACCCCGCGCCTGACGCTCAACCTGGGCTTGCGGTGGCAGTTCAGCCCGTTCGCCCACGACAAGTACAACATCATGACGAGCTGGGATCCGAAGACCCAGGCGGTGGTTCTCGGCCAGCCGCTGGATTTCCTGTACAAGATGGGGGCCACCAATCCGGGGCTGGTCAAGAACCTGACGGCCGCCGGCATGAAGTTCGAGACCGCGGATCAGGCCGGCCTTCCGCGGAAGCTGGTCTTCAACAACTGGCGCGACATCGGGCCGCACGTCGGCTTCGCCTACCGCGCGCTCGGCGGCAGGCGGCAGGTTGTCGTCCGCGGCGGCTACAGCATCAACTACTTCCCGCTGCCGATGGCTCCGTGGAACGACAGGATGCGCTTGAACGCTCCGTTCACCGGCTTCTATGAGAACCGCCCGTATGCGTCCACCAGCACTTCGCCGGATGGAAGGCGGAACTGGGGCCTGGTGGGGACGCCGAAGCTGATCTCGGGCCTGACGACGGCGAACGCCATCGACCTCAATGACGCGCGTGCGCTGGAGATCGGCGGCGACGCGTTCCAGGCCTCCTACTGGGGATCCCGGCAGCCCAGCCCGCTGGTGCACGACTGGAACCTGACCCTCGAGAAGGAAGTCATGAACAACACCGTTCTCCGGGTCGCCTACACGGGGGCGCACGCCAGCCACCAGGACACGTTCGACGACCAGAACGAAGCCATCTCGGAATTCGTCTGGTACTCCACCCGCGGGATCCCGCTTCCCGAGGATTTCGATGCCGTCGCCGCGCAGCGGCCGCTGTTCCGCACCGGATTCCCGATGGGCGACATTCAGGAGTTCCGCCGCGACGGTTACAGCAACTCGACCTCCATCTCCGTCGAATTCGAGCGCCGTTACAGCAAGGGCTTTGGCTACCAGTTCATCTACGTGATGAACAACAACGCCTACGTCGGCGGGTACGGCTACAACTCGGTTGTGGCGCCGGCCTCCTCGTTCCTGCCGGGCCAGGTGCCGGCGGACCGCGACGCCCGGATGAAACTGCTCGGTTACCAGCGGGACATCTCGGTCCCCAAGCACGATTTCCGCTGGAACTGGATCTACGACCTGCCGTTCGGCAAGGGCAAACCGCTGCTGAAGAACGCCGGCGGCCTGTTGAATCACCTTGCCGGCGGCTGGCAGATCACCGGGCTCGGCCGCCTGAAAAGCAACTACTTCTCGCTGCCGACCGACATCTGGCCCACCGGGACGCCGGTCGAATACTACGGTCACAAGTACCCCATCCAGGACTGCCGCAGCGGCGCCTGCTACGACGGCTGGCTGCTGTATAACGGCTACGTCCCGGCGCACCAGATCAACAAGCCGAAGGGCATCATGGGCCTGCCCTCGAACTACAAGCCGGCGGCGCAGCCCCTGTGGCCCTACCCGGCCAATTACGACACCATCAACCCCAACAACGACCCGAACTATGGCTACTACGGCAGCAATACGGTGTTCATCAAGATGAAGGACGGATCGCTTCAGGAGGTGGATAAGTCCTGGAACGGCGACGTCTATTCCGGCTTCGGCGCCTTGCACCCTTGGATCAACCAGCCGGTTCTTAGCACCAACACCTGGACCGTGGACGCGTCCATCACCAAGAACTTCGCCCTCCGGGAGCGCCTGAATCTCCGCTTGCAGGCGGATTTCTTCAACGCGTTCAACGTGCCCGGCAACAGCTTTGCACCGATGGATGGCACCGGCATCGCAACCAACCAGTACAGCCAGAACAGCCCGCGGGTGATGCAGTTGTCGGCGCGGTTCACCTGGTAGGCGCCCGGCGGCCGACAGCCGCCGCTTCCTAAGGAAGGTGGGACAGGGGGGCGCCCGGCCCAGAGGGCACCCCGGCCCGGCCTGTCTTCTTCGGCTTATCGGAATGACAGGCCAGGAGGCCTGTCCCAGTGTGCCCAGCATGGGCAGAATCTATCGAGATGAAAGGATCTCGACGGAGTTGATGACGACAACCGTAGCGAAACCGCAAGGCGTAAAGCTGAAA